>Ga0126378_10004930_pt1 | contig 10299 bp, 10 predicted proteins | sample PanSoiMetPlot_23_FD_92587 | JGI IMG/M metagenome (GOLD analysis project Ga0126378, IMG submission 92587) | Tropical forest soil microbial communities from Panama - MetaG Plot_23 | ecosystem: Environmental > Terrestrial > Soil > Tropical forest > Bulk soil | place: Panama | collected 2016-02-17
GGAATCCAGGAAGCGATGGGCCGTCTTGCGATCGAACACCCCGGTTTCCTCGAAAGCCGCGAACGCGTCGGCCGCCAGCACTTCGGCCCACTTGTAGCTGTAGTAACCGGCGCCATAGCCTACCGGACTCGCGAAAAGGTGCGTGAAGGCGGCGATCATCGCATGATACGGCGGCAGCGGCGCCGGGCTGAATTCTTGCAGAATGTCCCGCGAATAGTCGATGACGTCGCCATCGCGCGCGGCATCGTAGCGCGTGTGCAGCGCCAGATCGATGAAGCCGAATCCGAGCTGCCGCATTTGCGCGTTGGCGGCGCGGAAGGTGCGAGCGCGCTTCATCTTCTGGAAAAGCTCCTCGGGGATCGGCTCGCCGGTCTCGAAATGGCGGGCGAACAGGTCCAGCGCGGCCCGTTCCCAGCACCAGTTCTCCATGATCTGGCTCGGTAGTTCCACGAAATCCCACGCCACACTGGTGCCGGCCAGCGAGCGCGTTTCTACGCGGCTCAACAGGTGGTGCAGGAGGTGCCCGAACTCATGGAAGATAGTCTCCACTTCGCGGTGGGTGAGCAGCGCCGGCTTGCCGCCGATGGGCGGTGTAAGATTCCCGCAGATCAGGCCCAGGTGCGGGTGGAAACCCTCTGGCGCGGGACCGCCGGTGATCAGGGCGTCCATCCAGGCGCCGCCGCGCTTGTTCTCGCGCGGATGCCAGTCGGCGTAGAAGCCGCCGAGGAATTCTCCGTTGCCGTCGCGCACGTTGTAGAACTTTACCGACGGGTCCCACGCGGGCACGCCGCATTCCTCCTCCACGCGGATGCCGTAGAGGCGGCCTACCAATTCGAAGAGGCCGGCCACCACACGCTCCATGGGGAAATACGGGCGCAGCGCTTCCTCGTCGAAGGCGTATAGCGCGGTGCGCTGCTTTTCGGCGTAATAGGCGACATCCCACGGCGCCAGTTCGGGCGCGGAGGGGCCTTCCAGCGAGCGGCGGTATTCGAAAAGCTCGCGGTTCTCTTCCGCGAAACGGCGCTTCGTCTTTTCCTTCAGGTCGTCCAGGAAGGTCAGGGCGTGGCTGCCGGTGTGCGCCATCCGGTCTTCCAGCACCAGGTCGGCGAAGTTGGCGAATCCCAGCAGCGCGGCCTTTTCGCGGCGCAGTTCCAGTATGCGCGCCACCCGGGGACGATTGTCGCGGCCCACCTCCGTGGCGCGGACGGCGAAGGCCTCGTAGACCTTGCGGCGCACCGCGACGTCGTCCAGGTAGGTCATCACGGCGAAATAGTCGGGCGCCTGCAGGGTGAACCGCCAGCCTTCCAGACCCTTGCGCCTGGCGCTGTCGTGCGCGGCCTCGACGGCCGATGGCGGCAGTCCGGCCAGCGCCTTTTCGTCGCTGAGCACGAGTTCGAAAACGTTGGTCGAGTCGAGCACATTCTCGCCGAACTTGGTGGTGAGCTGGGTCAGTTCGACGTCGATCTCTTCGAGGCGCTTCTTCCCCGCGGGATCGAGATCCGCGCCGTGGCGGCGGAAGGTGTCGATGGTCTTGGTCAGGAAGCGGCGCCGCTCGCCGGCCAGCGCCGCGGCTTCCGGCGTCGCGGCGAAGGATTTGATGTTGTGCCACAGCGCGGCGTCCAGCGGAATGCCCGTGTAGAACGCGCTGACTTCGGGCTGCACTGCGTTGAAAGCGGCGCGCAATTCGGGGTAAGTGGCCACCGATTCCAAGTGCCGGACCACGGCCATGGCCCGATCCAGCGGCTCCGTCAGTTGGTCCAGCGCGTGCATCGTGTTTTCGTACGTGCGTTCGGCGCTCGCCTGGCCCAGCGCCGCCAGGCGCCCCCGCGCCTTGCGGAGCAGTTCCGCCGCGGCAGGCTTCACGTGTTCGGCGCGAATGCTATCGAAAGGGATACGGAACCGCGCTGCCAGAAGTGGGTTCGTTTCGACCGTTTCTTGCCCCATTGCATTACAGCGTATCAGCAGAGGCGCCTCTGGTACCACGGCGAGGTGACAAATGCGACAAAACAGTTACCATAGAAGGAAGCATGGTCTTGAATCCGAACGGGGATCTGTCCGGGGTTCCCGCCGAAAAGCGCCTGAACGTATTCGCTCTCGTCATCTATATACCCGATCCGTTGGGCAGGTTTCTCGACGATCTGCGCCGCGAACTCGTGCCCGGCTGCAATCCGCACGCCCACGTCAGCGTGCTGCCGCCGCGGCCTTTGGCTGTCGATTGGCAGGTGGCGGGCCAGCAGGTGCGGACTTGCGCCGACGCGTGGGCGCCGTTTGAGATCGAACTGGGTCCGATCCGCATGTTCCCGGTGACCAACGTGATCTATATCGAGCTGTCGCGCGGCGCCGAGGAGATGCACCGCATGCATGCCCTGATGAACACAGGCGCCCTGGAATCCCCCGAGCCGTTCGAGTATCACCCGCACATCACCCTCGCTCAGGAGTTGGCGCCGGCCGACGTGGAGGCCACGAATCGGCTGGCCCAGAGAAGATGGGCGGAATACACCGGATCGCGCGGTTTTCGCGCCGAACGGGCCGCTTTTGTGCAGAACACCATAGGGAACTGCTGGCTCGATCTGGCCGAGTTTTCGCTCAGCGCCGAGCCGGTGCGGGTGAAGTAATAGAATTGTTGAGAGAAACCCGCCCTTATTTCCACTAAAGTATTCAGACAACTCAGTCGTTCATACGCCGAGTCGATTGGGGAAACACTTGCCCTATGTGCTCCCCACCGGTCGCCATGGAAGGTTTGCGACATCTCATGGCGTCCACTGGCGGACCGCGCGTGGTCGCGATGGAAACCAATCTCGAAGATCTGTGGCCGCGGTGCGAGAATTGCGCCCCTCGGTCCTGGTGGTGAACAAGTGCTTCGGCAGCCATACCGTTATGGATTGGCTCCGGATCATGCACGCTGACGCCTGGACCGCCGCGGTGGTGGTCTGGGGCTCGCCGATGAGCGAATCCGAAGCCTGGCGTCTCCTGCAGGCGGGAGCGGTCGGCGTGATCCGCCAGACCGCGCCCCTGGACGAGTTGGCGCTTTGCATCCGAACCGTCGCCACCGGCGGCGGTCGGATGGAGAGCGCGATCCTTCGGGACAAGGAGCGGTGCGTCCGCACCGGACGGTTCGCGGCGAGATGCAGGTGATGGATCTGGTGGAGCGCGGCTATAAGAACAAGGAGATCGCCGGCAGACAGGGCATCTGCACGGGCACGGTCAGATCCATCTGAAACACATCTTCGAGAAGACCGGCAGCCGCGGGCGATACGGCCTCGCGCTGTCGGGCCTGCGCCAAAAGGGATTGATCGGGAGGACACTCGACGAAGCGGTCGCGTAACGGACCGGCGCCCAGCCGCCCTTAGCACCCCAAAAACAGCCGCCATCGACCTCCGGCGCGAGGGCCAGGCTGGCTGCGTCGAGTCCTGCTCGCCACGGATGTGTTGCGGCTCGCCGAAGACTCATCTGACTATTTCGCCAGACGCACATCACCCATAGTCTTGGATCGACAGCGTGTAGCGATCATCTTTCTTAGTGACAAGGAGATCGAGCCATGTCCTTTCTGAGTTGGATCGTGTTGGGTTTGCTGGCCGGCTTCATTGGCAGCAAAATTGTCAATAGGCAAGGAGAAGGTATTCTCCTCGATATCCTGCTCGGCATCGCAGGGGCAATCTTTGGAGGATGGGTGTTCAACCTCTTCGGTGCTAGTGGTGCTACGGGCCTGAATCTGTACAGTCTCCTGGTAGCGGTAGTCGGCGCCATTCTTGTCCTGGTCCTATACCACGCGATTGAAGGAGCGCTTCACCATCACCATACCTGAAGCACAACGTATTCGTCCGCGCGACGCGTGGGAAAGGAACTGTTGAACATCGTCGGGCACTCGGCGTGTTGCAGTGACTTCGTCGTGTGGAGGAAGAACGCTAGCTAACGCGCGCGAGCTCAGAGGCAAGAGCTAACTAAATGGAGGCGGGAAATGGGAAAGAAGATAGGCATTGGCATTCTTGGCGGGCTCCTCCTCGTCGCGATCATCATTGGAGTTTCAATCAGTGGGACCTACAACTCCCTTGTGCACCTCGATCAGGCCACGCAGGCACAGTGGGCGCAGGTGCAAAATGCGTATCAGCGGCGAGCCGATCTGGTGCCCAACCTCGTAGCCACCGTCAAAGGTGCTGCGAACTTCGAGCAGAGCACGTTGACGGCGGTTACAGAGGCGCGCGCCAAGGTGGGGCAGGTCACATCGCAGGCAGTCGAAAACATCGCCCGCGATCCGGCGGCCCTCCAGCGTTTTCAGCAGGCGCAGAACGGCCTGTCTTCGGCGCTCTCCCGGCTGATGGTGGTCAGCGAGAACTATCCCCAGCTCAAAGCAACCGCCAACTTCCGCGACCTTCAAGCTCAACTGGAAGGCACTGAGAATCGGATTACGGTTGAGCGTCAGAGATTTAACGAAGCAGCGCAGAGTTTCAATACTCGCCGGGCGACTTTTCCCACGGCACTGATCGCGGGGTTCTTCGGTAATCAATTCGCGGTCAAGCCGTACTTCCAGGGACAACCTGGAACAGAGAGGGCGCCGGAGGTGAGTTTCTAAGGTGCGCCCTTGCCTCAGCCTGCTTGGTTTTTCGTCCTGGTTTCGGCAGCCCTCCTGCGTGCGGCCGAAACGCCCATCCCGCCGCCACCCACACGATGGGTGACGGACACCGCGAACTTCCTGTCGCCGGAGGCGGTGCGCTCGCTTGACGCACGTCTCTCCGCCTTTCAGCAGAGCACAGGCCATCAGGTGATTGTGTATATCGCCTCCACGACGGGCGATGCGCCGATTGCGGACTGGGCCGTTCGGGCTTTCCAGCAATGGAAGGTAGGGCGGAAGGGGCTTGACGATGGACTGGCCCTGTTCATCATGGCAAAGGACCGAAAGCTGAGGATCGAGGTTGGATACGGACTCGAAGGCGTGGTGCCTGATGCAATTGCTTCGCGGGTCATCAATGAAGTGATGGTGCCGCGAATCCAGGGCGGCGATCCGGCCGGTGCGGTGACGGCGGGTATCGACGCGCTGACCGGCCTCATCGGTGGGCACGCGGCTGCCCTCCCGCCTGTGCGGACTCCCGCACAGGCCACGCCACCGAGCCTGGGTACTTGGATCTTCTACGGAATCGGCGGGATCCTGCTCCTGGTTCTCTTCATTACGAATCCGTCAATGGCCTTTTTCTTCCTGGCCAGCATCTTGTCCGGCGGCAGAGTGCAGGGCCAGGGAGGCGGATATGGCGGAGGCGGATTTGGCGGAGGGGGTGGACGGTCCGGCGGTGGAGGCGCGAGCGGATCATGGTAATGACATGCAGCAAGCTACTTCGAACCATTGATAACGATCGAATCAAGGAAGCGATTCGCAAAGCCGAGAAACAGACGTCCGGCGAGATCCGCGTTTCCGTGTCACCCCTGTTCTGGGGAGATGTTCGGAAAGCCGCCGAGCATGCATTTGTGCGAATGCGCATGACCGCGACGAGGGAGCACAATGCGGTGTTGTTCTTCGTCGTGCCTGCGCGCCATAAGTTTGTCGTGTTGGGCGACAGCGGCATCCATGCGAAGGTTGGCCAGGAGTTTGGGCCGACATTGTACAGATCGTCGCGGAAAAGTTTCGGGAAGGTGATTTTAATGAAGGCCTGGTCAGGGGAATCGCAGCAGTAGGCGAGCGGTTGGCCCCGCATTTTCCATTCGACGCCGCACGCGACTCGAACGAGTTGCCGGATGAGGTGGACTATGGACATGGGATTGATTGGCAACCCTAGGCGACGGGAGATTGGGCTGGAACTCGGTCGAAGTACTCTCCTGTTTCCGGCGAACGCAATCCTGCGAGAGTCCTGCCGAGCCATCCGAACCTTGGCGACCAGGAATCCGGCATGCGTCGTCGGCTCGCGGCCGAGTCCACGCAGGGTGCTGTTCTTCCCACTGATAGGGACCTTCTTGACAAAGCCCAACGGCCGAATTTAATAAGTCCGGCCTTCGCGGCGGGAGTCTAGCCTCCAAGTGGGGAAAGGAAGACCAAAATGAACATACTCGAAACTATGCTCTCTGCCGCCGGCGGCGGAATCGTCAACCAACTCGCAGGCCAATTCGGGATCAGTGCCGACCAGGCTACCGCGGCCACGTCGGCTCTGTTACCGGCACTCGCCGGCGGCCTAAAAGAGAAGCTTGCCGGCGGTGACGCCTCCGGGATTACGAACTTGATCGGCAGCGGCAAACTCACGCAATTTGCAGACAACCCCGCCAGCCTCGCCACGCCCGCGGCTTTGGATCAGGGTAAGAGCCTTCTGTCCAAGATCTTCGGTTCCGGCGACACGAGCAGTCTGGTTTCTGCGGTGGCTCAGAAGGTGGGTCTGAGCAGCGGACTCATCACCACGATGCTCCCGATTGCCGCCACACTGCTAGGTAGCCTTCTGTCGAAGAAGGCGGCTGCCGGGGCCAACCTGGCCGATACCGTCGGGCAGTTTGCCAGCGTCGGGCACAGCGGACTCCTGGATGCGGTCAAAGGACTGACTTCCAAGATGCTCGGGTCATAGGGCAGGTTGGCAGCAGCCTCTAGGACCGTCGCGGCCACGACAACGGGTGTTCCCGGATTCGTGATTCTCCCCTCCCTTCAATACGTCGAGTTCGAACTGGCACGCCGCAGCGTCTAGAGAGCTTTATGATGCGGACGTCCGATCAGCCGACAACCGGCGTGCCCCGCAAGAAGCGCCGCTGGAAATTTTGGCTATTCTTCATCTTCGTTCTTCTCCCGGTTACCCTGCTGGCAGGCTACACCTGGTTAACGCTCCACTATTCCTATTCATCCGGTGAGCGCAGCGGTTACATTCAGAAGGTCTCGAAGAAGGGTTGGATCTGCAAGACGTGGGAGGGCGAACTGGCCATGACCACCGTACCGGGTACGGCGCCTCAGATATTTCCGTTCAGTGTAAGGGACGAAGCCACTGCCCGCAGAATTCAGCAGGCAGGCGGGCAGCGCGTAGTCCTGAGTTACGAACAGCACAAGGGAATCCCTAGTTCCTGCTTCGGCGAAACCGAGTATTTCATTACTGGCGTCCGGAGCATCAGCCCCTGACGGGATCTGCAAAAAACCATGGATCTCGCTGGGGAGGATGCGCCTACCGACCGGCGGTAGTTTCCACACCGTTTTGTCATTTTTGAAATGCACTTATCCCTAGAAAATGAATCTCCTCACTCGGAGGTTCATCTATTTCCATCTCGACACCAGAAATTTCGCAGAGTCCGGGCCGGGAAGCGGCCCGCAATCTCGACAACCGACCCGGTCGCGGGCCGAATGCAGATCGATAGTAAGGAGGTTCTATGGCACAAAACCAGGAATTGGAACGACTGAAACAAAAGTATCAACCTGTCCTGAACTTGGCGCAGCAGCTTCAGGTACGGGTGGCGAACATCAACATGGAAGGAAACAGGCTGTTGATCCGTGGCGTCGCGCCGACGGCGGACGTGAAGAACAAGGTCTGGGACCAAATCAAGCTGATCGATGCCAACAATTCCGACCTGATATGCGATCTCACGGTCGCCCAGACACAGCAGGCGACGCCCTCCATGAGTGCGGCGGCGTCGGTCAGCGGCGGGCAAAACCAGCGTCGCTATACGGTCAAACCAGGAGATACGCTCTCTAAAATCAGCCGTGAGTTCTATGGCGACGCGAATCAGTACACGAAAATATTCAATGCCAATCGCGGTGTCCTGAAGGACCCGAACACGATCAGCCCTGGCCAGGACCTGCTCATTCCGGACTGAATTGATTCCGTTGGTTGACGCCGTCGCGAGATTTTCAACCCACACGCGGCCAGCGGCGGCGGTGCCACAGGCGATCCACACCCGGACTATCGCGCCATCGCGGAGGTTGCGCCTCCAAACGTGGAAGGCGCTGGGCGGGACTGCGATCACCGCCGCGATCCGGTGCATCGCCCTGCGCAGATAACGCGGCCAGCGCCGGTCCAACTCAGCCGCCGCGTCGCGGAACGCGCGCCGCCAGCGCCTGCGGACCGGCGCACGCCGATGTTGCACCAGCCCACGCCGAAGACGGGCGTTGTGCCGCAATCGCCCAGTCTTGAGTCACCATTTCACCCTATTGGAATATCCCATCCGCCACCGTGGTGGCCCGTGCTGCGAGCCGGGAAAACCGATCGTGATCGGGCCAAAACCCCTTTTGGCGCGCGATCCGTCGGCCGCCCGAACCAACGCCAGCCGCCTGCGCGAGCAGATCCATGCCGCAGCTCCCTCGCGAGGGCTGATTTCTCCTGCCCTGGAGGGGAAAAATACACCAACAGAATGCCGATGACATCTCCAATGGCAGGAACACAGGGGAGTCTGGCCGAGCGTGGGTAAAAAATAGGAGCGCTTATGGCAGACTCGATGTTTGCTTCCTTACTGAACACACTGGACAGTAAGGCCATCAGTGACGTCGCCCATTCCATGGGGCAACCGGCGCAATCTGTTACTAAGGGCTTGGAATCGTCAATCGCCTCGATTCTCGCCGGCTTGACCGGTAAGTCCAACGACCCCACTGCAATGCAGCGAATCATCGATACCGTTCCGAGCACCACCGGGCCGATGTCCTGGTCACAACTCGCGAGCGGCCTCGCCACCCCTAACTCACCTTTGATGGCAATTGGCAACCGCCTGCTACCTTTGCTATTCGGCAGCGGTGGAAATGCCGTCACGAGCGCCATCAGCCGCGCAGCCGGTATGTCATCAGGCTCGATTACCACCCTGCTCACCATGGCAGCGCCAATGGTAATCGGCTTCATCAGCAGGCATGTGCGCGATACCGGAATGTCGATGAGCGGTATTGGTAACCTCTTGCGGGGCGAAAGCGCCACGATCCGGAATGCCTTGCCCACCGGCTTAAGCGACGTCTTCTGGCCTGGCACGACGACCGCGGGTGCGGCTTCCCCAGTTGTCGCCCAAGCCGTGCAAAGGGAGGAGTCTTCTTCAAACCGGCTCCTTCCGGCCTTGGCCCTTGGCGCACTGGCTTTGGGCGCCATTTGGCTCTTCAGCCATGCACGTCGGCCTGCCATCGAACCGGTTGCGTCGATTCCGCGGGGTGAGGCCAGCCGCGCCGCGACCCCAGCCTCGAATGTGTGCGTGCTCCCCGCCGGCGTGATTATATCCGACGGCGGAGTCGGATCGCGCTTACTGGCTTTCGTGCAAGACCCCGCAGCCAAGCCGGACGCAACCACCTGGCTCAATATCGATCAGCTCTCTTTCGATACAGGGTCGTCCAAGATGAAGCCTGCGGCGCAGGCGGAACTCGACAACGTGGCAGCGATTCTCACCAGCTGTCCGAACGTCCGCATGACGGTCGCCGGCTATACCGATAGTGTCGGAAGTGCCGATTCAAACCTCGCCCTCTCGCGGAATCGGGCTAACGCCATTTGCGCTCAATTAGTCGGCAAGGGCGTTCCCGCTGATCGCCTGGTCGCGGAAGGTTACGGGGCCGAGAATCCCGTTGCAGACAACACCACTGAGGAAGGCCGTGCCCGGAACCGACGCGTCGCCATTCGTGTAACGCAAAAGTGAACGTTCCCTAGCGTCGGAGTTAACAGAAGATCGGAAGTCACCCGACGGTGTGGCGAAAGGAGAACCAATGACTTACGAAAAGATAGTAACGCTGTACGACACGGCAGAGCACGCCGAGGTTGCCAGGCACAACCTGGAGCTGGCCGGTTTCCCAGTGAGTGAGATGAGCACGATCACCCGCACGACCCTGGGTTTGGCTAGCGAACAGCTCCGCGAGCCTGGCCTGTGGCATCGGCTCTTCGGGCGGGACATTCAGCAGTACGAAGCAACCGTTTATGGCCGCGCGGTCGATTCCGGAGGCGCCGTTCTGACGGTTCGCGTCCCGGAAACCGACGCCGCCCGGGCGACGGCCATTTTGAATGCTCTTCAGCCGGTGGATCTGTTGAAGCGCGCCGAGCAACAGGGATTGGTTACGGCGGCATCGGTGCCTCGACCTGCAATGCCTGCGGCAACGCCTGCTGCGATGCCGGCGGTAACACAGGCCGCGCCCGCCACCCGCGCTGCCGCTGGCACAGTGGCCGCAGAGGAGACATTCGCTCTGGCCGAGGAGGAGATCAACGTCGGTAAGAGACTAGTCCAGGAGGGAACCACCCGCATTCGTCGCTTTGTCACCGAAAAGCCGGTGGAAGCGCAGGTGACCCTGCATGAAGAACACGTGCGGGTTATGCGACGCGCCATCGCCGATCCCAAATTCATACAGAATGTCGATTGGACCGACAAGACCATTGAGATTGTTGAATCGGTTGAGGA
>Ga0126378_10004932_pt1 | contig 10295 bp, 10 predicted proteins | sample PanSoiMetPlot_23_FD_92587 | JGI IMG/M metagenome (GOLD analysis project Ga0126378, IMG submission 92587) | Tropical forest soil microbial communities from Panama - MetaG Plot_23 | ecosystem: Environmental > Terrestrial > Soil > Tropical forest > Bulk soil | place: Panama | collected 2016-02-17
ATCATCCGGCTCTGCGCGCTCGCTTGCCGCGCACCGGTCACGGTGCCGATGATGAGCGAATGGCCGAAGCGGAGGACGCAGGCGGGATCCTGCTCGGCTATCGCGTTGCCGCCAATGTCGCCGATCAGACCGCTCACGGGGAAGGCGGCCTCGAACTGCACCGTGGGCTGCGGCACTTTGCGCCCGGCGCCAAGGTCTGGGTGCTGCCGGCCCAGTGGGTGACGGCGGCGAGCAGTTGATTGCCGTCAGCCACCACCGCGGCTCGGGCGGACGAAGCCACGCGCGGATCGTCGTGTCGCGGAGGCACCTGGCGAACTTCCGGGTCCAGGGCATCTACAGCCCGGCCCTGCTGCGCGCGCTGACCCGGCCGGGCAACGACGGCAGGCCCGGCCCGGCCTTGCGGGCCACCCGGCAGCAGGCCGAACAGGTCGCATCGATGTGGACCGGTGGCCCCTGTCGGCACGAGCCGACGACTGGTCCTTCTCCAGCCTCCCGGTCACCGATCCACCGCCGACTGAACTCTGGCACCGCGGCCAGGCTTACCACCTGGCCCACTTCAATGCGCGCCGGGCAGTCTACTCGCGACAGCCACCACCGCCGACCACTGACCCGCGCACGACATGCGCGTCCAGGTCTCCGGGAGTGCCTTCGCGGCCGCCGCCTGCAACGACATCGGCCGTGCGAGGTCCACGGCCCAGCACGCAGCGTGACAGCCTCGGCATAACCAGCGTGACTCCCTGCCGATTCGGCGCTTACGGTTCAGAGCGGGTGCGCGCCCCTCAGCCGACCCAGAATTGCCTGTTCTGGCGCTGCCTGGCCGGGGTTCCGCCGGGCGGGAGCCGCTCAGCGCGCGGTCGGCACCCGTTCCAGCAGCTCGTCTAGCTTGTCGATCGGCTTCATCAACCGCACGCCGCTTCGCTCGGCCGCAAGCCCTTTGCCGACCTTAAGGAACGCCACGACCTGCTGCTCATCGCACAGGTACCGCGCCGTCGGGACGCCCCGGACGTCGCGCTCCATGGTCTGCTCAAACAAGATCGCGCCCAGGATGCGGGAGCCATCGAACGCCGGGTCGGTGATCACCCGTGTCCGCATCGCATGGACGAGGTCGAACATCTCCTGCTCCGAGCCATGCCGGCTCTCGTCGATGCCGTACTAGGCCAGCGCCTTCGGGGTGCTGCCGCCGCTCTGGTCGAGCGCGGCGAAGAAGCCGCGACCCGAGCGGACCTTCTCTAGTTGCGCGGCGTCCATGGCCCCATCGTCCCAGCCCGGGAAGGAGCGCGAGCCGTGCGGTTGTGCGAATGGCTGCAACGGTCGCAAGGGCGGCCCGGTACCGGGCCCGGAGGGCCGGGCTAGCGTCGCGCTGCGGGCCCGGCGCGTTCATCTATCACCCGCAGCGGCGCCCGTACGCGAGTCCACACACAGCCTGCTCCCGCCGCCCGGCCGGCCGCACACCACCGCGGGAGAGCGGGCGCTTGCCTGGTGGTGTCGTCGGTCGTAGCTCGCGCCTAATGCTTCGCCCGGTCGGTGATGCGCAGGTAGTAGCCGGCGGGATCAAGGATCCGGAAGTCGGTCAGGCCCCACGGCCGCAGCTGAAGGTCGTCTTCGAGCGGCCAGCCGGCCGCCATCACCCTGTCCCGTTCGGCGGCCACATCGTCGACCTCCAGCACCAATTCCACCCCGGTCGGCGGGCGGCGGTCGGCGGGTGCGACGCGAGCTGTCCGGCCGAGGGCGCCCACGTGCACCCAGCCCCGCTGCAACGCGACGTAGGGCTCCGGATCGTCGCGCTCATCCTTGGTCACCCCGAAGCGCAGTACCCGCGTGTAGAAGTCGACCACGGCATCCAGGTCGGCGGGAAAGATCTCAAACCGCATCGTCATGTCCATGCCTCGCATCGTGGCATGTCCATCCCGGCCGGCAGGACGTGATCACGCTTGCTGCGGTCGCGATCACGCGTTGGTACGCCACGGAGCGGCCCAATCCGGGCAGTCACAGTGACAAGCGCTGCCCGGCGACCGGCCGCCCTGAGTTCTGCTAGCGGCGGGACATCCTCCTTGACCCTGACCTAGCGGCGCCATCTACGACGCGGCGCCTTCTCATACCGGGCTCGCCAAGCCTCGCGCAACAACGCAGCGGCCTCACGCCCGGCGGCGGCCTGCTCGGCCGTGGCCGGATTAGCTAACGGGGCGGGGCGCCGTTGATAACCGCGCGCCGAGCCGTCGTTCTGGACGGGAGCGCTTTGTCAGCAGCGTCGGCTACGTCGGAGCTTGGCTCGTTAGGGCCGGACGACGGCCACAGTGGCTGTGACAGCGTCCGACAAGACGCGCTCGGCTCGCATGCCAGGTTCGACTAGCTCGTTGTCGATGTCGAAAGCGGTGAGGCCGTCGTGCCAGCCGTAGATGTCTCGGGCGGCGGCAAGGGCGGCCACGGAATCGCCGGCTATGAGCAGGCACGCCAGGTGCGCATACGCGCCCGCCTGGGTCCTTGCTTGCTTCGCCGCCAGCGCGGCGATGAGATCGCACAGCCCTTCGCCGTGGCGCGGGAACACCGCGGCCAGCGCCGCGAGCGTGACCTGGTTGCCCGGCGGCTCGGTTGCCCACCGGCCCAGCAGCGGCGGGACGATGCCGCCCACCGCTTCCCGCACTTCCCCGGCCCATGCCCCTGGCCGGGCCGGGCGGGCGAGCGCGGCAGCGCAGTCCGCGTCGAGAATGAGGTCGTCGCGCCAGCAGTCCGCGCCCGTGAGCAGCAGCAGGTACACGTCCCGGCGCCTGGCCGCGGTGAGCGCATCCGCCGTGATGAGGCGCGCCAGCACCGTCAGGGCCGGTCCAGTGGACGGGTAGCAGCTGCCCTGGTGAAGTAGGCAGCCGGCTAGCTCGCCGATTTCTTCGCCCCAGTCACGATCACTGCGCAGCATGCCGCTGAAGCGGGCCGGGAGGTCGGCGGCGGTCCCGTAGGCGTGGCTCAGCTCCTCCCAGTACACAGGGCTAGCAAGATCGGGCGGTGCCTGGCGCAGCGGCTGCGTGTCTGGCGTCAGCGCGAAATCACCAGGCGGCGGTGCCGCAGCGGCGGCCAGCGGCGGGAGCGCGGGCCGCGATCCCGGGCTCAGCCTCAGGATCGGCGGGGCGGATTGCTCCAAAGACCCGTACTTCGGCCCGGTGGAACCACCACACCAGAAGCCGCCGTGCGCCCTGGCAATGGCCCGCGCCCGCCGCTCCACTGCATCGGCCTGCCGCAGGCCGGCCATGCCGCAAGGATACGGGCCGTCGTCGACGACGATGACTTCCCAGCTCATCCCCAAGGAGGCCAGGTGCTGCTTCGGCGCCGGGCAGGCGCCAACCTCGCCGAACCCGGCCGCCGCCATAGCGTCGGCCAGAATCTGCGCCGCCGCCCGATCGCAAACCGCGAACCTGTAGGTCCACGACTGGGATCGGCGCCCTCCGGTCGTCACAGAAACTGACGCTACATTGCGGCGACCAGATCCGCCCCCGCGCAGGGCGCAGGCGCGCCAGCTCGCGCAACATGACCAGCCGACGGCACAGGCACAAGCATCCATGAGTTCCGCGTTAGGCACGGCATCATTCATCATCGCCAACGTCGCAGAGCGTTCGTCCGTCGCGCCGCTCACTGGGCTCTGCTGTCAGCCCCATAATCAATAGGCGCCAGCCGCAGCGGAAGCGACCAGCGGCGGATCAGGGTGTTCGCTGCGCCGGCGGTGGTGCATCACCTCGCCCGGCGATCAGCGGCTCTAGGTGCGGATGGCCTGCAGAGCGCTCACCATCAGTTAAGCGGTGACAGGGGCGCGGACTCGTTCGCATACGTGGGCCGGTGAACTGCGACGACGAGGTGAGGCCTGGCCGGGCTGCGTACGACATGAGGGCCGCTGCCCTGGTGGGGCGCCGCGTGCTGCATGTGCGGTACTGGGACGTTCATAACTTCGCCGATGAGCCGGCGAGGTGGGATTACGGCGACTGGCATCACGCGGTGATGGGTGTCGACCTCCTGACCGACGTCACGATCGGCCCCACGTATGTCCGCGGTGTCCAGGTCGCAGACGCCAATGAGGTTGATGTTCCGGTCGCCCTGCGGCTCGATTTGCATTCGGCCCGGTGGATGGTCGCCGGCATCCCGCAGGCACCCGGGATGCGGAAGGCGTTCATCCCCGGCGACGAGATCATGGTCGTGTTCACGCGTGAACGCATGCGGCAGCTCGGGTTCCCGCACTCCAAGTTCCTGACAACCAGCTGACCATCGCACCAGCCCGACAGGATCCGCTCCAGCCAAGATCGCCCGGGTGAGCCCGCACGCGGACCGGCGAGCGGACGTGGCATTGCAGAATTGGTCCGTGGGAATACGAATGCGCTGGGGAGCCGGCCGCAATGGTCCGCGGAATCCGGAAGAGCCCGCTCTTTTGGCCGCGTCCGGGGCGGAATTCCTTACCCCACTCAACCGATTCGGCCCCTCTCGGCATGTTTACGGCCGTGTTCATCAGGCCGGTTCAGGCGTGTACCTGCTCGTTGCACCGTCACACCTTGGCCCCGACGATCCCGTCACCGCGGTGGGTTGGGCTCGCAATGACTATTGGGCCGTCCAGTCCTGGGGCTTTGACGGTTACGGCTACCGCAACGACTGCGACCCGCTTGATCCGGCCGCAGATGCCCCCTCGCTCGCGAGCATGGGCTGGCCTCATCCCTTGAGCTACGCCGATACGCTCGCACAGGCCAGGCGGCTATCGGAGAAACCGGTGATGGTGAGTGCCGTCTATCGCATGACCGACGGCGGATTCAAATCGCACGTGATCCGCGCCTATACCCGAGTCGAGTTCCACTACGACGACCCGAACCCTCAGCCAGATGACACTGTTGCCGCGATAAAACTGGGCCTAGGCGGAGATCGCTGGGAACGCCATCTGGCCGAGATTCGCGCGATCAACCGCGAGAACCAACCTCGAGGCCGGTAGCGCTTGCCACCCCCGCCGTGGATGCCGACAGTGCCCACTCGCGGATTCGCGACCTCCGAGCGCATTTTGATCCGCCCGACCACTCATCAGCATGTCGTAGTCGCGGTCCCGGCCGCGCTCCAACCCAGCGCGCAGATTGACCCTTTCGGCACGCTGCGACCGCGAATCACCAAGCCAGCTACAGCCGCACCGAACGAGCCGTCGGCGTGCGCCAAGCGGCGGCTCTTCGCGCCCCACACATCGAAGTGCGACTACGCTCTGCGATCGCCGGAGCACCAGGGCACCCAGGCGCATCAGCCGCAGCCGACGCCCCGGACATCGACGTTGTCGCCAACTGGCACTGCCATCTCGCGCTCCGTGTGGCTTGGTCCCTGCGGCACCCCTTGCCCGGCATACGTCTACGCGGGGGGCGTGCGGACATCGTGTTAGTGGAGCAAGCTGACGACGCATCTACACGGGTGAGCTGCCGGCAAGTAGGACCATAGTGAAGCGCCAAATGCGAGGAGGCAGCCATGGGATGGACCGTAGAGCAAGCTCAGAAGGTTTCCGAGATAGCGCCTACGCCCGAAGGGCAAGGGACTCACCGCAACGATCAAGGTTACCGTCCGCGATTCGGGCGTGACCGAAGTCAATGGCACACCCGTGTGGACCGCTCACCCTGAGACAGGAGTCGCAGAAGCCATTGCAGCGCTCATGGTTGAGTTCTATAAGAAGGTGGACAATCGGCAGCGCCGCCTCCTGGTTGGGCAGTGAGCTGTCGGCGACGAGCGCCCGAGCAGCTGCGGTCAGCCGCCAGCCTCCGGCTCGAGGTCAGGCTGCACCTGCCGTCTGCCGTGGCTACTGGCCAGCGGTTCCTGACGCACCGACGTTCGTCGGTCCTGCGCTTCGCGCATCGGCCCGTGGATATCGTCAGCACTGCTCCTCCGAGACCATTTCTCCGCGCTGAACCGGCCGTCATCATTGTAATGCAAAGGTGTGAAAGGAAAAGACCAGAGAATTGATGGCTGAATGAAGCTGAAAGCCTATGGAGATAGCCACAGATAGCTCAATGTAGCTCATTGCCGCTGACACAAAATCAGCAATTGCTCGTTCAAGCGCGAGCCTTTGCCGGCCACCCGACCCGGCGGACGGTCCCACAGCGGCGGCGGCCACGAGGCCGCCGGCCCGCCAGTGCTAGGGGCGCTCTCCCAGGGACAGCAGGCTGCCGTCGAGGGTCAGCACAAGCAGTTGCTGCTCGGCGAAGATCGGCGCGGTCGCGAGCGCGGGCGCGCCCGGCACCCGGCGCAGGACGCGCCAGCGGTGCGCATAGAAGTCATACGCGGCCAGGCTGCCCAGGCGGCCGTCCGGGGCCGCCCGGCTGGAGCCGCTCTCGCTCGCCGCCAGGACAGCGTTGCCGTTCCACAGCCAAACCCCAGGCCGGGCGGCGAGGGGGCTCGCCGGAAGAGCCGTCAGGGCCAGGGTCCGGCGGTCAGCGAACTTCGCCGCGGATGGGCTGGAGCGCGCCGGGCAGCCGCCGCACCAGGGCTGGCCGGGCGGAATCAAGATCTGGAAGTCGGCGAACGCGGCGCCTTCGACCACCCGGTGCTGCGGCCAGTACCGCCGCATCCGGGTCCACTTGCCGATGTGGTCGTGCAGCCTCAGCATGTCGACACCGGACAACATCGTGCCGCCGCTCTTCGAGCGAGCGCGGCGCGACCACATTGACCAGAGCATCACGTGGTGCCAGGTCGCGACCACCCAGACCGCGCGAGTCGGGTGGCGGGCAGGCAGCCGCGGGGTGATCATCCGCCAGCGGCGAGCCTCGACCTTGTACGCCGCGACGGCGAGCTTCGGCCGCGCGGCCGACTTCGAGATCCCGGCCACGATGACGTCATAGCCGGTCCAGACCGCAGCGGCCAGCCGGAGGCCCGCCAGCTGCCTGGGCAGCGCCGCCGTCGTCCACCGGTTCGCCACCGGGTCATACAAACCCGCCGCCATGCCGCCCGCCACGAACAGCTGCGGCCGGAACCGGCCGCCCGGGGTCGCGACCGCCACCGCGCCGTCCAGCCCGACCGAGCCCGGCACCGCGGCGATCCTGTGCCAGTGCCCGCCGCTCGGATCGAACACCGCGCCAGACCGCTGGACCGCGCCGTGCCACCTGCCGCCGACCTCGAACAGCTGCTGCCCGGTCCAGGCCAGGATCGGGTCGGATCGCGGGCCCAGCGGCGACCGCGGCAGCGCCAGCCAATGCGCCCCGGACAGCTCCGACGCGGTCACCGGATATGGCGGATGACAGGCGCATGAGTCCCTGATCAGGGTCGGTTGCATGGCCCAAACCGCGAGTCCCGCCGACGTGACGGCGGCGATGGCGAGCACGGCCAGAACGAACTGCCGCCGCCTGCGGCGCCCAGCCTGGACCGGGCCCGCGCCGGCTAGCTGGCCGTCATCGGGGAGGTGATCGTCCTTCGGCACGGCACACTCCTTGCCGTTTCGGGCAGACGCGCCGGTTCACCTTCAAGTTTCCGCCGACCTGCCTATCCTGCGCTACCCGGTCGACGGCACCGGTCTAGCATCCAGCAAGGTGGACGCGCCGAAACAGCCCGGCGGCTCGGCATGCGATCCCGGGACTGATCCGCGACGCATATCCGCGAACTAATGCGCGCCGGGGCGCAGTCCCGACCAAGGCATCCGATCGTCCGCCGCCGAGCGCCCTGTCATGGCGATAACAAATGCGCGTGGCCGGTGGTTCAGGTGTCGGTCATACTCGCTGCGTGTCTGCTTCACAACGGCCGGACTCCCCGGTCCGGGGGAACCGGCTCATCATCATCAGCGGGGAGGAAGGCGCCGGCAAGTCAACCATCGTGCGCGCGCTGCTGCCGTGCACGCCGCACGCCGCCCGGATTGATGCCGAGTCGAGTTCTTCGGCCTGCTTCGCCGCAATGTGGCCGGCCTGGTGCAGAACTTCTGGGCCGCGGGTTATGTCAACGTCATCGCCGGCAGCTTCCTGCGCCGCTATTCCGACTACGTGGCGTTCCGCCAGCTGCTGCCGCCATCCCCGGCAATATTCCTCGTCGAGCTCCTGGTCGACAAGCAAGTGCGCGACCACCGGCGACTCACCCGGCCGAAGCAGACCACCCAGGAATGGCGCGACATGGTCGACCAGATTCCCGAAGACCGCACTCTCCGGCAGGCAGCCGATCCCGGCTACCGGTACGTCGGCATCGACACCACCGACCTAGACGTCGCCGGAACCGTGCAGCGGATCAGAGCCGCCATCCCGGAGGTCTACGCGCACTAGCGAGTCCCGACAGCAGATGTGCTCGACGCCGCTGCCAGCACAGATGCAGCTGACCTCCTGCAGCACGTGCTAAGCCAGCCCATCACGCCTCTCCCACCGCTGGTCACTCCGGCCTAGGCGCACAACGACAGTGTGGATCGCCGCAGCGGCCGCTATAGCCGTCGCCGCTGCCGGGATCGGCGTGTCCCAGAGCCTGTCAGGCCGTAAGAGTCTGCCCGTCATCGGCTTCCAGCGGGCAACCAGCCAAGGGCTCGCCGCGAACGCCGTCGAGCTGGTGGACTATGCAACCAGGCCGCCGCGCTGACCCCGAAATTCGTGCCTGGCCCGCACGACTGGATGTACCGAGACCTACTACAAAAGATCGGTACGCGCCGCAACCGCGAAGTGACCTGGTGGGAGGTCAACTTTCATCACATGTTCGCCCTCATCGACGGCAAGCTCACACCTGCCGGCACCAGCACCGGCAACTGCGCTGGGCAACTGGGCGGCTGGCCGGGCTGCATAAACACCGTCTACCGGTACCTGGCGCGGCTTCCGGTCAATCCGGCCGCGCTACGGCACATCATCCTCGCGAACAACCACTCCGATCCCGCAGCGGCGTTCAACGCCGTTATGTACCTGATGAACGACTACCCGCTTCCTGCGCGCGCCCAGGCCGAGCTGTACGCGGTATTGACTGGCTTGCGCGGCGTCCGCTTCGACCGATCCGCTAAGGACTTTGCAGGTCGGCGCGGTATTGGCTTGTACATCACCGAGAATGGATTCCTGAAGAAGAAAATCATCATCAACCCCCACACCTATGCATACATGGGCCTGCTTTGGGCTGCAGTCAAGGCACACACCGAATACGGCACCAGCCCAGCCGTCGTGCACCTGCATAAGGGATCTATCGTGGGCTGGAACGCCGTCCTCAGCTCCGGAATTGTCAGACGGGCGGGTCAGATGCCGTGACCGGCACGGCCAGCCGTTCCGCCGTATGAGCGCCTCGCAGAGCAGGAGTCCGGCGGTCCAGCAGGGTCATCATTGACTAGGTGTCCGGTTCCAGTTTCTGGCGGGGTTGTTGAGGTTCCTGAACCCGCCGACCGCGACACAATCTGAGGCGCTTGCGCAGTCGACCTGGCTGAGGCCACTGTTCGCCGACGGGCTGGCGCTGGGCACGATGGTCCAGCCAGAGCCGTTCCCGCGCTCGACGGCACCAGCAACGGCTGCGCCAGGTCGGTTGTCTGGCAGCTCCGCTATCTGGCAGCGGTGGCCAGGGACTGCCGGCCACAGGCGATGTCGCCGATTGTCCATCCCTTCGCGCCGAGCACAATCGTCACCACGACCCGCTGACTATGGGCGCGCGCCAGGAGCAAGCCGACCGAGCCGCCTGCGACGATCCTCGGCCTGCCCACCGCTACCTCAGGCACTCCGCCCGTCATGCACGTCACCGGGTCGTAGCCCAGTTCCTGCCGAGCGACCGTGTACTTGACCTGCTCCAGGAACGAACTGCCGGACGTTGGACCGCCGTTCAGCAGCCGGGCGATCACGGCAAAGGCCGAGACCCCCTGCCGCCGTGCAGTTATGTAGTACGAGTACAGCGAAGCCGCCGCTGTCCTAGCCCCGATGCGGGTGACCTGGCTCCCGCCAATCGAGCAGGTGATCCCGGTGATCTTGCCAGTCGCTGGCATGGCGGTTACGACAATCCACAGCTCCTGTTCGGCGCCACGGGACCGTGAACCGATCACGATGACCGCCTGCCCACCACCCAAGACTCCGACCTGTGTGAAGCTCCACCGGTCGACAACTCCCCGCAGGCCGCAGTCGATCGGATCATCGCCCGCGGTGTATGGCGCGTCCAGGATCGGCAGGTACCATCCGGCCACCTCGGTCCGGACCAGGGCGGCGTCGGCTTCGATGTGACCCAGCTTGCGCGCGGCGACGTACCGTCTGTAGAAGCCGCGCACGTCGGTTATCGCCGAGGCCGGCGCTGTGCGCGTCGCGGGCCGCAGCGGCGTCGTGGCCGACGATGCGCCGGGCCTGGTAGCGCGGCCAGTGGTGCACGCGCACAGCAAACCCGACAGG
>Ga0126378_10004933_pt1 | contig 10294 bp, 13 predicted proteins | sample PanSoiMetPlot_23_FD_92587 | JGI IMG/M metagenome (GOLD analysis project Ga0126378, IMG submission 92587) | Tropical forest soil microbial communities from Panama - MetaG Plot_23 | ecosystem: Environmental > Terrestrial > Soil > Tropical forest > Bulk soil | place: Panama | collected 2016-02-17
TCAAGCGCCACTAAGGTCGAAGACCTCTGGACCACACGCTTGGCACAGCATACTGCCAACCGATCCCGTTTTCATTGATCGTTGTGGCGCTATGTGCCGTGCAGAACTCATCCCATCTCAAAACCGTTGCGGGGTCAAATGAGGCAAGCGCGAGTAGAAAGCGCGGATGTGCAGATTTCCTTCTCGGTTCTTCACTCCAGGCGAGTCTATGGCCACCTCATCCAACAACGCGCCTGTTGCGAAATCTCAGATCCAGCGGCCGGCTGCTGCACCGCTATCCTCCGGGCGTGTATTGAAGGCAATGGCCGCTCGCGGTGCGGCGCGATGGACGGCGTTGATCACTGTTTCGAACAGCCAGAGCCTATTCGGGGGCAACCGGACGCCCGCGCCAACCACAACGCAGTCGTATATGGCATTCGTCAGGCAGCGTTCAACTGTGGAGACTGCGCTATCGTCAGGCTTGATAAAGCAGACCTCGGGACTCCAGCCTCGACCGGCGATATCGGCCAGTGCGAGCTTGATGCCAGCATGGATTCTCTCTGCATTCATGCCCGGCGGCAGCGCCGGATCTGAATAGTCCACCGTCGCAGGATCAAGACCGATCAAGAGCACACATTTCATATTTCCTCCTTCGAACGCATCAGGAATTCGCTCCATAGGAGCGAGGTCAGCCATCAACATCTAAGAATCGGGTTGATTGGCTAATCGGGAGACAAGCAACGATTATGTGTCGGTCTCCGGGAGGTCAATGTGCAGAATCATTTTATAGAAAGACCACCCGCAACTGTTGTGACCAGCGGTGACGCTCAAAACCCGGCCATTGAGCGCAATCGCGATCTTACAACAGGTGTGCCACCTTCACTTTGGCGCTGCTTCGATCAACCCCACGCGATGCCCTTCATCGGAGAATGTATAGAAACGGTCTGGGTCTGGAACGTAACAAGCCATCGGACCTGAGGCTCTTGGATCGGGTTCGAAATCGGCGATTCGCTCGCCCGTTGTCGCGTCCACGATGGTATAGAGAGTTCCGGTGCAAGAGTCGACGATCTCGCCAGGATTTTGGCAGTGGCGATAAAACTCGACCAAGAGTCTGTTCTCGACCACACGGAGACCAAAGGCTGGCCAGTTTGTTCCGGTCGGCCCTTTCACCACGAGTTTGCGCACGATCTCACCAGCAGACGAAATTACGTAGATGGGGGGCGGGGACATGGCACGCATGAAGTAGACATAACCATCATCCCCGGTAATCGCGATTGAACGGCTGGATGGTCCGCTGGCGCCTTTCGCTTTGTCATCACTCCCGTCGACGGCTGTGTGTTTCTCGTCGCTTCCCTCCAAATCCAATTGCTTCAACAGGTGCCCTTCAGCATCGTATACAGCGGCAGATGGCTTCTTCTCGTCTCGATACTCCTGGCCTGCGAAAAAGAATCCGCCGGACGAAAATACCGCGATTTGCATGGGTTCGATAGGAATGGGAGGTGTTTCCAAGCGGACTTGGGACTCACGCGCCCCATTGGGGCCGAAGTTATCGATAACCTCCGTTTTTCCTAGATAGGGCCTGCCGTCCTTGCCGATAAGCGTAATCAACGCCGCAATACCGCCATCTGGCCGCACGGCAAAGATGTTGCCAAGCATTTCGGGGCTATCAAACTGCGCTTCGATCACGCCACTGTCGGAAACTCGGAATACCGGACCCCTCGACGTGTTCCCCTTCCACAGCTTGAGATAGGAACGACCCTGGTCGTCGCACGCCGTGGGGAGCGCAAAACTTGCGTAGTCGTATGTCAGCGTTGTCGTAATCCTGCCCTTTTGGACAAGAGGCTTGATCTGTCCAGCGGCAGGAGCGTACCAAGCGACGGAAAGAGCGATGAACGGGAGCAAGCTTTTCATCACTGCTCCTAACTACGGGAGTCCATGCGTTTGGCTGGCCGAGTATGAAAGTGCAGTCTCGCTACACCAAGCCAGCCCAATACAAGAATATTAGGATCTCGGACCTTAAATTTCTAGCTTTTGTAACCAGGCCTTATAGCAACAGTTGACTTTATCGACGCATTGGGCAGAGTTACGCGGTGATCCGGATGGCACCCCTTCTCTTGGTGATTACGTTGCTTTTCAGCGGCAAGGCAACCACAGCTGACCGCACTCTAGCGGCAGAAGGAGACTACGTCGATCAAAAGAAGAACGATAAACCTTTGGCCCATTGGAAGCTTTGGCATCATCGAAGCGGCGAATATGAAGTTGTTGAGGCCCTTCACGGCAGCACGAACGTCGTGCAGGTTTTCCGTTTCGATCCCCTTTTTCTCCCGATTGGGTTTTCGCTCACAATAGAACCGCTTTTACCAAAGGTCCGCCAGACTGTACCGTTCACGATTTATCCCACGATCATTTCTTGCCGCTACAACGTCGAAGATTTGAAGGTGGGCACAAAAAAAACCTGTAACCTGCGTGTTTGTATCCCGTAATACACGGTAGAGAAGCTCATGGATCTGCTCCAGCGGTTCACGCATGGCGAGATCGATGCGTTCGAGACGTTGGCACGTCAGTTTCAGGGCGATATCTATGCCTGGATCGTGCGCATCGTGCGCGACCCGGGCACTGCGGAGGATCTGACCGTGGAGACCCTTTGGCGCGTCTACCGCGCGCGGCACCGGTTTCGCCCCGATGGCAACTTCGGAGCCTGGGCACGCCGGATCGCTACCAACTTGGCGATCGACCATCTACGGCGCAACCGGCCGGAGCAGAGTTTCCCGACGGAGCCTGCGGGAGTGCCGCAGCCTGATCCTCTGGTACAGCGCGAAACCCGGGAGAGGATCCAGCAGGCATTTCGCCGTCTGCCGGCCAAGTTGCAGGTGGCGGCTACGCTCGCTCTGGTAGAGGAGCTGCCGTACGACGAAATTGCCAGCGCTTTAGGAACGTCAGTGGGTGCGGTGAAGCTGCGCGTGTTTCGAGCGGTTCGCATCTTGCGCAAGCGCTTGAGCCACGCTGGAATCACGCCGGAATGAAAGAACATGAGGACAAGTACATGACTGAACACAATGACCGCGAGATTCGCGACGCGCTGAAGCAATCCTTCCCGCCAGTCAACACTGAGCTTAGGCGGGATCTGTGGCCGGATGTTTTGCGCAAACTCGACGTTCGGCCGGTCGCGGTGCCTTGGTATGACTGGGCCCTGGCCGGTTTGAGCGCCGTGATGTTTTTGGCTTTCCCGCGATTGGTTCTTGTCTTCGCGTACCACCTGTAAGAGGGAGGGATTATGCGCAACCATCCATACCTGCGCGCCTACATGGCAGGAATCTCGGTGCCGACGCCCCTTCTGCTGATCCCCCTGACGGCGTTCTTCATAGCGCGATTTGTCTACAACATCCCGGTTCCGGTCGAGCGAGTGATCATCTTTCCGATGGCGATCATCCCAAACTTGTTCGGCGTTTGGAATGTGCTGCACCTGGCTTCTCGCGCGCGCACACGCCTGCCGCTCGGGATTCATGGTGCCATTTTGCCCTTCATCATTGCACCGGCGGGGTTCCTGCTCGGTCGCGGCTTGGGATTCCTGCATACCACACAGTACGGGCTCACTTATTTCGGAGTGGTGGAGATCCACTACACATTTCTCGCGGTTGTGTTTCCCGCCGCGCTGATCGTCTATTACCTGGTCTGGAAGTACCTGATCGGATTCTGCAATCGAGTTGTAGGGATAGCAGAGTCGCAACGACGTAAGTACAAATCGGAGGAATTATGACAAACCCAAATTCCGGAAACATTCCGATAAGCTCGCATGAACAGCACTGGCCAACCACGGTCGCCGCACTTGCGGTAGGCACAGCATTCTTCTCGCTGTGGTTTTGGCTCCTGCCGCAGTGGCTTGGGTTCCGCGTGGAGATGGCGGGCGCAGCCCATTGGCGTTGGCTCGCCGCCTTCCCGTCTGTGTTGGGATTCGCCGTCGCTTTGCGTTGCGTTTGGGATTTTGGCTGGACTGGACACGGCACTCCGGCGCCGATCGCGCCGCCGCAACGCTTGGTGGTTGTAGGCTTCTACCGCCACGTGCGCAATCCCATGTACGTGGGGTTCGCAGTAGGCTGGATCGGGCTGTGGATTGTCTTCGGACACGCCGACCTGCTCTCGATTGCCGCCGTCGCTGCCGTTGCTCTAGGCGTGCATCTGTTCGTAATCCTGTATGAAGAACCGACACTCCGCCGCAAATTTGGTGCTGAGTACGAGGCGTATTGTCGGAACGTGAGCCGCTGGTGGCCTCGCATGAAGGGATGGGACAAGCCAGAGTAGAAGATCAAAACGGGATTGAGAAGCGAGCCGCCCATGGCCGTGGTCGCGGACGGCTCGCCAATCGTCTGGATGCTTGTCGAGGTTGTGGTCTCCTTGTTCTCGGCATGGCGTGGCCGTAGCCCTGCGCTCTTTGCCTTTGGTGGGATAGCGTCGAACTCGCTTCGGCGTGGTTGTGCTGTGGAGGTTCCGATCAGGCACCGCATGCGAGACCAAGGAAGGCGGGGCTGCCCGGATCGCAGGCGCTTTGTTGTTTGTGCTCGCTGCCCGTGTAGCCCTGGTGTCAGCCGTGAGCCTGCTTGGTTATGGCGAACCCAGACGAAGTGTCACGGCAATTGTCATACTCCTCTTGGCCGCGGTGGTGATGCCACTACTTGCCCGCGCGAAACGGAAACTGTCCACTGTGACGGGAAGCGCGGCGCTGAGAGCAGATGCAGCGGAATCGGCAGTATGCGCATATCTTTCCGTGGTTGCCTTGCTCGGGGTCAGGCTCAACACTGTCTGGCATATGTCGTGGGCCGATCCTGTTGCGGGTCTGGTCATCGTGCCTCTGATCGTCTGGGAAGGCCGCGAAGCAAGGCGCGGCAAACCGTGCGGCTGTCACTGAAAAACGCGACAAACGCTCTAACCATCGAAACGAGGACAAAGGCATGAACCCTACATTTGCCAAGGCCATCGCAGCGCTGATTCCAACCGCTATGCTGCTGGTTGGTTCGACGCTTCAATTCTCTCGACGGAAACGCACGGCAGCTGTCTTTCAGTTGATCGGCGCAGCGTGCCTCGTGGTGGTCGTCATTGCTCATGTATGCGAGGCACTCGATTGGCTTCCGTGGATGCATTGGGGCCTTGAGCACAGCGTCGGGCACTATATTGATCTCGTGGCCGCGATTGGCGGGTTGGCATTATTTCCAATTGGGTATCTGTTTGGTGCGCTCAGGCGGGAGATGGCATAGGAAGCCCGCCGGCCAATAGCATTGGCTTGATGTCGATAACAGGCGTGCCGTCGATGGCTTCCAAGGGACCGACCCGCAAACGGTTTTTGACGATTTTGCGAACTGTCACCTGATGAAGGCCGATCGGATTTGGCCGATCCTGAGAGCGGGTCGCAAACACTCCAGTAAGCGGTCGCTTCGGGTCTGACCGCGGATGGACTTTCAGAGTGTCTCGGTGTGCCCGGTGTAACCAGGTCAGGACGATGAGCTCGTCGCCTACCGCCAGTCCATTCAAGGCTGGCGTGGCGAATGGATGAACCTCCAGCCAAACGCCAGGAGCGCCTTCTGAACCCTGTTTGGGTGCCTTGCTGCGCTCCTTGATTTTCGAGCGGATCATGCCGATCGGGCGAAGTTCAAGGGAATTCTGTTTGTGTGCTTTCATGCCGCAAGTGTAAGCCAGCCCTCCATGGTAGCTGCATCCACCAGGCCTGCCTGCTGGAACTAAAGCTGACCTCCGGAAAACACCGCGAAATTGGGAATGCTGCGGACGTTGTACTGTGCTGCAAGTTGTGGGAACCGTTCTGTATCCACCTTCAGCACGACTGCGCGTCCGGCGAGATCCCGCGCGGTTTGCGCCACGTGAGGCGCCGCCATCCGGCACGGTTGTCGTTTTTCCTCATTGCCTAGACTGACCGGGTCTGGAGCGTCACGCTGTCCTCAATTCTTGTCAACTCCTCATACAGCACCAGAATGCGGTGAGGAGCACGACATCCTCTCTTGATAGTATGCTCCTGCTAGTTCAGCGAGTGTACTGTGATTGGGTCGAGCACTACGAAGGAGCAGCCAGCGTACTGGTAGCATCCGAGAATTCCGCGCCATACGACGCGGGTGGGGGCGTCGCTCGGTGCCGGAACATTGAAATCGATGGTCTTTAGTTGCTTCCCTTGAAATTTCATCTTGTCCGATCCGCTGACAAACTTCACATCCTGAACCTTGAACGCTTTGCTCTTCCCGTCCGACGCCAGCAGCACAAAAAAATCGGCACTCTCCGTTCCAGGCAGGAATCGCGGCAGCTTGAAGGTGCGTTCGCGGATGATCAAGTCTGAAGCATCTGTTGCGGTCTTCGACTTGGCTGTGCCTCCGGTCAAAAGATTGAGATTCTCATGTGCTGCAGCCATCTCAGTCGCGAACTCGTCCGGCATCAGCTGCTTCGACATGGACATCCGGGATATCGCCATGCGGCACATCTGGACAGCAGTCTCCACTTGGTGGGTTCGCCTGTACAGATGACACAGGTGACCCGCCACTACTCCGTCCTGGGTCAGTCTCCATGACGCTCGTAAATACCGTTCCGCCGCGTCCAAATTCGACATTCGCTCATTGACCTAGCCCAGCGTGTCCCAATACGCAGCCATCTTGAAGATCTTTCCCAGATCCTCCAGCTTCAAGTCTTGTAGCGTGGTCTTCTGCGATTCCACCTCTGCCGTGTGCACGGCTTTCTTCGCGTAGTCCAAAGCGAGAGGCAGCCGCAAATCGGCATTGGCCATTTGGTACGCTACATCGTTGAGATAGTTCGCCCCCGGGTTTAGCTCGGCCAGTTTACTGAAGACGGCTCCCGCTTTCTGGCCGTCTCCCGCTAACAGGTATGCTGAACCGAGGTTCGCCTGCAGGGAGGGTTGGTCGCTCCGTATTTTCACCGCCGCCTCATATGCGGCTGTGGCTTCAGAATATCGGTGCAATTTGACCAGGCAGGTGCCCAGATTGGTTGGGCCGTCCACATCGTCTGGATGCGCCTTTGCGTAGTCTTGCCACACCTGAACTGCGTCCTCGAACTTTGCATCCCCCATCAGACTGAAGCCTAGTGCCTTGGGAATTGCCGCTTCTTTTGGGTCCGCGGCTATGGCCTTGTGAAACGCGTCAACCCCGGCGTCCACTTGTTTCTGCGACAGCAGCAACATCCCGAGGAACACCCAAGCCCGGGTAAATTTGGGATCCGCAGAGACCGCACGATAAAAAGACGACACAGCGGCCTGCAGATCATGCTTCGCCATCTTGTCCCGCGCATCGGCCTCCAGGCTGGTTGCCTCCGAAGAATTGCTCCCAGGTAGGGCCTGAATGGTGTTCAGAAAAGAAAAGACGGCGGCAGCCGGAGAACTTTGGATTCCGGGCGCGCTCGAGGACGAGGTTCGAACATACCGATTCACGTCGTTCTCCACGTTTTTCAGAAAGCTTCGATAATCCGCGAACTCTGTCGCCGGCACCTCATGCTTCTTGATCAGCATCCGCCGTTTTGCGAATACCGCACTTTTGTTCTGCGAGTACGAGGCGTGGTATTCCGCGAAGTCGTAGTTCAAGTCGACGTCCGGAGGCAGCACTGGGCTATACCCCTTGGGAAGTTCCACCTTGGAATCTGATAGTGTCTCCAAAGGAGGTCCAAGCCAGATAGGATACTTTGCATCGTCTCTAACCGGGGGCATATAGAACGGCAGACCAGGAACGGTAAACTGCCGATTGCTCCAGTCAGGGTAATCCTTCCGGCTGTAAGAATAAGAAAAGCGGAAAGGTTCATTGACTGTTTCTGGAGCGCTCGCACTGACGTCGCTCACCGTGCCCTCATACCCCAGTCCATAGGAAATCTGCTGCACCAGATCTTTCCACTGAGGTAGGGGCATTCGGCGGAACGCGACGCGCATAGGGATTTCGGAATCTCCTCGAGTGGTGTCCTCGACGTTTGCAGTGAACGTCCCATCCTCCCCGAGTTTGCCATCGATCTTGAAGGTTTGGACGCTGGGAAAGGGTGGATCGGCAGGCGTGGTCACGAGCGCGATCGACTTCTCTCCCGACATTACCAATGCCTGTTTGTCGCGCAGCGGTTGGAGTAGAAAGCCGACGGGAGCAATCTCGGGCGTGGTATCGACCCAAACAGCGTTTTTGCCTTGCAGTAAATAACCAATAACGTGGTCAAATTGCGCCGGTGACGGCACGTCGGGATCGAGTATCTGGCTCGAATTGATAAGCGCCGGCGCCAGCGTAATGCCGGAAGCCTGCAGCAAGGAGGCCAATAGTGTGTGCTTGTCCTTGCAGTCGCCGTAATTGTTGCTGAGGACGTCGTCCGCCGCGTGCGGTTGATATCGTCCAATGCCAAACGCAATTCCGATATAGCGGTACTGCGTGCTCACAAAGCCGTAAAGCGCGCTTACCTTGGCGGCATCATCTGCCGAGCCCTGGGTCAGCTCAGCCGCTTTGGCGCGGATGGCCGGAGTGGGTTCGATCCGGCTTTTTTGCAGATTCCAGTACCAGCGCCCCACTTCTTCCCAGTTTTGGAAGCTGCTGATCTGCACGTCCGGCGGGGGAAGGCGGCCCAGAGCAGTTTCGGTTTCCCTCTTCTGGTCGTTTTCAGGTTCCTTGGCGTTCTGCAGCTTGGAATAGGTCCAGGTGTAGACGCGGAAATCAGCTTCCCGGCTCACGGTCTGTGTTGTTTGCGGCCCCTTCACCTTGACTGCGCGTTCAGCAGGCACCCTGATTTCTAGGCGCTCGTCGAGCACGATGCCCGCGCGAAAAAAATTGTATTGAAACCAGAACTGGCCTGGGATCAGTGGCTTGGTAGTTCGCCAATGGGCCGCATAATCGAGAATGTCACCGATGCCCAAACCCTTGACGGCAACATGTTTCTCCCGCAGATCGCTGTAGAACGGAGCGATACGGGTGATCTCGGAGTCTAGGTCCTGCACGTTGTCAGGCGGCGTGCTGATGGTGCTGCCGTCTGCTTTGCGAACCCTTACGTAATCAATCTCCACCGTCTGGTTTGCCGACTGATAGGGAAAACTCAGCACGCCCCACTGTCGGAGGCCGGCATCGGTGTGGACACGTATGCGGCTCGTTTGCTCACGGGTAGAATTTCCGCCATTGTCAAAGACAATCTTGGTTGCCATCTCTTCGATGACAGCCGCCTCTTGGGAGTAGTCGCCGTTGGCAGGACCTTGAGGCGATGAAGTTTGCGCACGACTGGTCAGTGACGCCGCCAGCACGATCGTGAAAGAGAAGGTGCACCAACGCTTAATCATAGCTTGCCTGTATTTATCGTTCGTAGATGGAAAAAAGGGTTTGGAGGTAGCGGTCGTGGTGATCCCGGATCGGATCCGTTACGTAGATTTTGAGAACATCGAAACCCAAGTTTCGCTTTTCTTCTGAAGACACAGGGAGGTTCTTGCAGTTCGGTGACGGCCACCCAATGCCACCGACCAGGACACTGTCGCCGATCGGGTCGCCCGAGATTGGTGACTCCATCAATTCCCAGAGCGCCCATCTTTTCACGGCTATTCGCGTGCTTGGGTAAGAACAGGAGACTTAGGAGGTATGGTGACTTCGACTCCCCGTGTTCGGCCCCCCAGTTCATCAGCGACGACGTAGCGTTGTTGGCGGGTGCGAAGTGTAGAGGTACTCTGGATCTGCGTCAATAAGGGGAAGACCTTAGTGCCTGGGAATAAGTAAGACATCCGAATACGCGATGTATCGCGAATTTACTTCCTGCTCCACCAAACATCGGCTTCTTCGAGATGAGACACTGCCGAATTGGCGACTTGGTCGGTCGGGGTACCATCATCAAACCTGAACCAGTGATCTCCGCCCACAGGGGCACCTAGTCGGTGTCGATTATTCATATCCCAGGCGGTGACTTTGTTAGGAGGAATTTGCTTCCCACAGGTAGTCGTGACGCCGTCGGGAGGACATTTTGAAATCTCGATTACGAACCCGCCGCCGTGTCGGTCGAACTGGATGGTTAACAAATCAATTTGGTCGTCCTTCAAACGTCGGAAGTGAGGGAAGGAGCCCTTGAGCCCGCGTTCTCGGAGGACGGGCACGAAGAGGTTCTTGAGCGATACCAGCATCGCGTCAGGCTTCATGCGCACCATCTTACGTGGTTTGTCGGAGCCCGAGAGAGCGGGTCAAATGAGCGTTATAGCGATTTGGACGAAGCCGCTGTCGCGGCGGACGCTGCCGCGTGCCCGATCCAAGCCGCATCGGAGATTCGAGAAATTCCGCGCTTGGGGAATGATCGTTCTCGGGTTACGATGAGCCGAGTCCCA
>Ga0126378_10004934_pt1 | contig 10294 bp, 6 predicted proteins | sample PanSoiMetPlot_23_FD_92587 | JGI IMG/M metagenome (GOLD analysis project Ga0126378, IMG submission 92587) | Tropical forest soil microbial communities from Panama - MetaG Plot_23 | ecosystem: Environmental > Terrestrial > Soil > Tropical forest > Bulk soil | place: Panama | collected 2016-02-17
ATAAAGACCTTGGAGCACCTCGCCTGTGTGGTGGTCCCGACGAAAAATCTTCGCCGCTGGATCAGTGCAATCTGTGTCATCAGCGTGATCTGTGGTTGCCTTCCCCATGAATCGATCCTGTTCCCGTCTAAAATGATTCGACTGAAAAGGGAAATTCCATGACGCGAATTATCTTTCTCCTGTTTCTCATTTCCTGTCTGCCGGTGGCGCGAACGGCGTGCCAGGGTGGCGCACCAGAGCCGCCACGTTCGGAAACTTCATCGGTTTCCGGACGATGGGTGGTCAGCGCCGATTATTACGGAACTCTAATTAACTTTTCGATGGAGCTGGAGCAACAGGGAGAAAAACTTACCGGCAACTTCGACGGCGACAAGCTGGAAGGAACGCTGCGCGACAATGCCATCCATTTCCTGGCTAAAGACGAGCATGGCGGGACCGATGACGGAACTGCCACACTTCATGGTGGAGTGTTATCCGGGATGGTCACGTTTACCGATGGCGACGATCCGAGCCATCCCACAACCCACAAATTTACGGCCGACCGTGTTCCACCCCGGCACTCTGGTCCGGCGCAACGCCATGAATTCACTCCCTCGACTTTCTATCGCCAATTCTCGGCGGCCTACAAGCCGGTGCTCACGGTTTCTCCGGGCGACACCATTCATACCAGCACCGTCGACGCCGGCGGCAGGGACGAGAAAGGTGTAAACCGCGTTCTGGGCGGCAATCCCGAGACCGGGCCGTTCTACATCGAGACTGCCGCTCCCGGAGACACGCTCGCCGTTCACTTCACCCGCGTGCGTCTGAACCGCGATTGGGCGATGAGCGACGATGCCATCGTGGGCCGGGGCCTCGATAGCGATCTGGCTGCCAAGATGAAGGACACCGGCAAGCAAGTGCGCTGGCATCTCGATGTGCAACGCGGCGTGGCCACTCCAGAACAACCCGCCGAGCACCTGGGACGATACTCGGCGCCGCTGCGGCCCATGCTGGGGTGCGTCGGCGTTGCCCCGGGCGTGCAGCAGGCGCCACCCGGCACTGGCGACTCCGGCCGCTGGGGCGGCAACATGGACTTCAACGAGATCGTGGAAGGAGCCACCGTCTACCTCCCTGTGAACGTTCCCGGCGCGCTCCTTTATCTAGGCGACGGCCATGCTCTGCAGGCTGACGGCGAACTCAACGGCAACGCGCTTGAGACATCCATGGACGTGGAATTCACGGTCGACGTGATGGCTAAGAAGCGTATCCCCGGGCCGAGAGTGGAATCGGCCACACATATCATGGCCATGGGCCTGGGCGGCTCGCTCGATGACGCCTTCCGCGCTGCCACCGCCAACATGGCCCAGTGGCTCACCGACCGGTACAAGCTCAGCCCCTCGGAAACGGCCCAGGTGCTGGGCACGTCGGCTGAATACAAGGTAAGCGAAGTCGCCGACCGCAACGCTGGGATCGTGCTCAAGATCAACAAGGAACGCCTGCAGCCATTGGCGCCGACCAAGTAGCGGGCGAGCCGCAAATTATCGAGATCTGGTCGCCGAGATTTGGCCTCGCTGCAAGGCTGTGCGATACTTGAAATGCACGAAAGCAAGAACTAAGTCCGGCGCCCGCCGCGATTTAGTCCTCAGGCCGGGATGGCGGAACTGGCAGACGCAGCGGACTCAAAATCCGCCGAGGTTCACCCCTCGTGGGGGTTCAACTCCCCCTCCCGGCACCACCGCAGTTTATTCCGACCGCAGGGAGGAATCCCTACCCACTCCCTTGAGCCTACGGTAGACCACTTGATAACGACATTTCTCCACGGTTTCACAAACTGCGCCGGGTGGAAAAATGTGAGCTCGAAAATCTCGGCCATCGTTATACCCATTTATTTATTGATGCGGGTCATGACTGGTCGAATGTTTACTTCTTGGGTTGTGCAGCAGCGGATGCGGGCGCGGCTGGCGCCGTCAGCGGCGTCCTTTTCGGCTCGGAATTATTCGTTTGCGCGGGGGTCGCCGACACGACATCGTATTCCCGCTCCTTGTTGTCTGCCTCGGGTACTTTGAGCACCATGTAATTCTTCTTCATGCGGAACATGGCTTTCTCGCCCACGGGCAGGAGCGCCGGATGCTCTTGCTTTGGACGAATGTGATAAACCACCTGGTTCGTCTCCAAAACATATTCCTGGCAGAATGTCTTGCGGGTCTTGCTGTGGCTGTCGTCTGTGCCGATCAACTCGCCTACAAAGCCCTTCGCGCTCTTCTGCTCATAACCGCAGTCGACGGAGGCCATCTCCTTGAGAGTGCCCGATTGATACGATGGTGCATCTTTGGCCTGCATAGTCCCCATTCCCAAAAACAATACCCAGAAAAACACAACACTCTTCATAAAGCGCTCCTCATTCAAGAGAGATTTGGAACAGCACGGCCCGGGCCGAACAGCTGAACAACAAGAAGCAACTCCGCATGAACTTTAGGGCGACCGCGTGTACTCGGACAATACAGACTTTCCCCGAAATGTTGGTCAGGATTGTGCCGGATTCTCCGCCGTCCCAAGACCCTCCACGCACCCCGCCGCCCGCAACGAAAACAAGACCCTCGACACGAGGAACAGGGGAAGCAGAGGACAGGAAAGAAACCGTGGAACGCGGTTAGAGATTGCAGAATAAAGGAAAAAGGAAAAGCCAACCGCGAGGAAAGGCCAGAGGTTATGAAAGAGAAGTGCCCAGTTTCTTGACCTTCTCGGACACACCGTGTGATGGCGCGGTTCCGCTGTCACATAGCCACAAACAACGCCGCGGTCATCTTTGGGATAGTTCTTTTCGAGTTATGCGCCGATCGAGTTCAAGATCCGCAATAGCTTGTGCCTGAGTAACCCCGGGCTTGAGATGTCTCATCACCATGAACACCCATCCATCGGATCTCCGGGGAAACGTTGGGGAGGTGGTGCAATTGTACGACCGGGGAGACGAGCCGCAAGCTGTTGATGGCAAAGGCCAAACTGGCTTGTTCCTTGCAGCAAGGCGTTCGCTCGCCGGTATGACTGTTCGTAAGCGAACAGAGCCTTTTGTGCTACGCTCTTCGCCAAGCATGAAAAGAAAGTGGAAAAGAGGCGAGCAGATCGCCCTGTGGGGCGCGAGCATCGCAGCCCTGGGCGTCATCGCATATTGGATTGTAGTGACGGAATTTCGCCTTTCCGCCGAGCCGGCCTCGCGGACGACGGTGTCGCTGGCATCTGAGGCGACGGGTTCGGAGCCGGGACTGCTGGTGGGCGAGTTTGCTGCCAGCGTCGAAGAGCTGCGGGCACGGCATCATGTAACCTTAATCCCGGCCTCCGAAGCACAAAAAACCTTTGCAAAGATACCCGCAGGCTCGTATGGATTTGTCTTTGGACCTTATCTCGCTCACAGCCCTCCAAACGCTCTGGAAATGTACACGCACAGCAATCCCGCGTATTTCGAGGTGCACAAGCTCGCTGACGGTCAAGCGGAATTCGTGGCGTATGTGGCGCCTGAGACTCAGGAACGATTGCGGAAAGGCCTTGCCAAAGGTGAAAAGCTAATGCTGTATTCCTGGCGATGGCAAAAAGCACCCAACCTGACTGCGATTTCGCTGCGCTCTGTGAAGTGTGCCCGATCATGGGACATTGCAGTTAGAACTAAACACGGCACAGTCGTCTTGTTTGCGTTGGATTGTAAGGCGACTTAGAAGGAAAGGCCCTTGTACCTCTTTGTAGCACCAAGGTTAAAGAGACCTTTTTTTTCGGGCCTCATACGAGACTAAGGATTGGTTTCGTTCAGGTGTCGTCTGGTCTCGTGGGAGGGCAACTTCCGGTCTCGAAAGGTGTTGAACTATAAGATTGTATGAAGTGCAATTAGGTCGGCTATGATACCATTGAGCAACTCTTAGGTGAAACCCAGGCATTTCTAAACGCTTGCGTTTATGTTGAAACCCGCCTGTTTTGGGCAGACGCTTTACCGAGAGAAATGGGACAGATCTGATTGGAACTGCGGTTCGCTCGTGTGGGTGCTGGGGTTAGCAATATCCAGTCCGGGGGACATCGAGACAATTTTTTTTAGGACGGAAAGCTTGTTTTAGGCCGGATTGTCCGAGTTCGCAAATCTGCAGTAGTGGTCAGGGAGAGCGATGAACGTCCTTATTACAGGTGGCGCTGGTTTTATCGGTTCGCACTTGGCAGAACGGCTCTTGGCGCGGGGAGACGAAGTCCGCATCGTAGACGATCTTTCCACCGGGTCTACAGAAAACATCGAACATCTCAAGACCGTCCGTGGCTTCCGCAGTTTTGTGGACACCATCACCAACCACCGTCTCATGACTGAACTGATTGAAGAGGCGGATATCATTTATCACCTTGCGGCAGCGGTGGGCGTACGCCTGATCGTAGAGAGTCCGACCCGGGCCATGGAAACCAACATTCGCGGCACCGAGGTGGTTCTGGAATTGGCCGCCAAGAAGAAAAAGCGCATCCTGATCACCTCGACCTCGGAAGTGTATGGCAAACGAAACCATGTTCCGTTTCGCGAGGAAGACGACTTGGTGCTCGGGCCGCCCGAAAAGGGCCGTTGGAGTTATGCTTGCTCCAAGCTGATCGACGAATTTCTGGCGATTGCGTATTGGAAGGAAAAAAGCGTTCCCACCGTCATTGCCAGGCTGTTCAATGTGGTGGGACCGCGACAAACAGGGCGTTACGGCATGGTGATTCCCAGCCTGGTGAAACAAGCCTTGCGCGGGAGCGATATGACGGTATATGGGGACGGTTTGCAGAGCCGCTGCTTTACCCACGTAAACGATGCCGTAGGCGCTTTGATCTCTCTGGCGGAGAGCTCGGACGCTAATGGCGAAGTCTTCAATATCGGCTCAACCGAGGAGGTCTCCATCCTCGACCTGGCGCAGAAGATCAAAAACATGACAGCATCAGAATCACACATCGTCCTGGTTCCGTATGACAAAGCTTACAAGGAAGGCTTTGAGGACATGATGCGCCGTGTGCCCGACCTCAGCAAGATCAGCAGCGCGATCGACTATCAACCCTCGATGAACCTGGATGAGATATTGCTGAGTACGATTAAATATCATGTTGAGCAATCCGGCCTGGCACTGAAGAACGGGCATCGGAAGGTGGCTGGAGCGGCAGCCGGCAGCCACTAAGGGAATCTTCGCCTTCGCAAAGCATCTACCTTTTGCGTGCATTACAACGAAAGGGCGCGGTAGATGGTTCGCGGTTGCCTTCCTGCGAATCGAATCTCAGGCCTCTATAAGCGGTATTGCCTATCCGGCGCGCAGCGAGACTCTGGTAAGCTGTGCGCTGGATACTTGCGCAAATTTGTTCCGTCAGAAATGGTGAGAATAGTTTTGTCAAAACTCGCGTGCATGGTGAGCCTCGTTCTGGTCGTTTCCGCTTGCGCAGAGGCGCAGACGACATTGAACCAGTTTCCGTCAGTCGTGGCCGGGCAAGCGCCGGACAGCCAGACAACCACACCGGCCGCCGGCGGAAGCGGAATAGGACAATCCTCCATACAGATACCGCAGTCGCGCTACGACACGACCATCACCAACGTTAGCCCTTCTCAAGAAATTTCGGAACAGCAGAGAGACCTTCAACTGCAGCGAGATCTCCGGGCGCCGAAATCGCCTGTGGCCAAGCCAACCCCGCCCCCCGAGCCGGATATAGAGTTCCAAGAGTTCGTCGCAAGCGATCTGGGAATCCGGCTTCCCATCTTTGGACAGAACCTCTTCGAGGCCGTTCCCTCCACGTTTGCGCCGTTGGATCGCGTTCAGGTCACTCCCGACTACATCGTGGGAGCAGGCGACGAGCTGATGGTCCGGGCCTGGGGTCAGATTAATGTGGATTACCGCGCGGTTGTAGACCGCGGTGGCGCGATCTACATTCCCAAAGTCGGCGCGTTTAACGTGGCCGGGATCAAATACGACGATTTGCATGATTACCTGTCCGCGGAGATTGGACGGGTATTCAAGAATTTCGAACTGAGCGTTACCTTAGGCGCATTGCGATCCATACAAGTGTACGTAGTCGGCCAGGTGAAAAGGCCGGGGCTCTATACGATCAGTTCTTTGAGTTCGCTGGTTGATGCGCTCTTTGCATCCGGTGGAGTCTCCAACCGCGGGTCCATGCGGCGCATTCAAGTCAAACGAAACGGCAAGGTTGTTACGACTTTTGATTTCTACGATCTCCTGGTCAATGGCGACAAATCCAAGGATGCGAAGCTGCTGCCGGGGGACGTGATCTATGTCCCGCCGGTGGGGCCGCTGGTGGCGTTATCGGGGAGCGTAAATACTCCAGCCATCTTCGAATTAAACGATCATGGGACGTTAGCTGACCTGATTGCTCTGGGCGGCGGATTGACCAACACCGCGGACGGAGATCATGTCGTCGTAGAACGGATCGATGAGCGCCGCATCCGCAGAGCCGAGGAATTGCCGCTCAATCAAGCCGGCCTGGCCAAAGACCTGCATGATGGGGACGTAGTTCGCGTGCTGCGCATATCCTCCAAGTTTGAAAACGCCGTGACTCTGCGCGGCAACGTGGCCGTGCCCGGGCGTTATCCCTGGCATCCCGGGATGCGTGTGCACGACCTTATCCGCGACCGTGCGTTCCTGGTAACCGATGACTATTGGAAGCGTCAGAATCAGCTGGCGGTGGATGCTCGCGCCGGCGAATTTCGCCTGAGCGGAATTGACCTGAAAAACGACGTGAAGCGGCTGTCTGCCGAGATCAACTGGGACTATGCTGTCGTGCAACGCTTCACCGCGCCGGACCTGACTCCGCATTTGCTGGCTTTCAATTTGGGCCGAGCCATTGAGGGCAACGAACCAGACAACTTGCCCCTGCAGGCCAACGATGTCATCACCATCTTTTCCCAAGCCGACCTTCAGGTGCCTACCGGCGAACAGAGTAAGTTTGTGCGGCTGGAAGGCGAATTCAGGGAAGCAGGAGTTTACGAGATTCAGCGTGGCGAGACCTTGCGGCATCTGGTCCAGCGTCTCGGAGGGTTTACGCCGCAGGCTTATTTGTACGGTTCCGAATTCACGCGTGAGTCCACAAGGGTCGATCAACAGCAACGTCTGGACCAGTATGTAAACTCGCTGGACCAATCAGCGCAGCAGAATCTGGCGGCATCCGCGTTCGTCGGAGATCCCGCCATGGCAAAGGCGCAAGCTGAAGCTGATCGCGCCACAGTGGAGAAGATGCGGGGGCTTAAGTCGACCGGCCGCATCGTACTGGAACTCAAGCCGAACGCGACCGGCGTAAACGCGCTACCGGACCTGGTTCTGGAGGATGGTGATCGCCTGCTGGTTCCGTTCCGCCCGGCGACGGTTAGCGTGATCGGCTCCGTCTACAACAGCGGAGCTTTCATCTTCAAGCCGGCAAAATCGGTCTCTGACTATCTGCGGCTGGCCGGTGGCGCCACCCGCACCAGCGATAAAAGCCACTCATTTGTGATCCGCGCGGACGGATCGACGGTCGGCAGACAGCAGCACTCTTTGCTGACTGGCAGGAATTTTGATTCTCTTCGCCTCATGCCCGGGGATACTATTGTGGTACCCACCAAGCTCGACCGGGGAGCCGCGTTGCGTGCCCTGCGAGATTGGTCGACCATCCTTGGTCAACTGGGCCTGGCGGCGGGTGGGATTCGAACGCTATTTCCTTAACTCGTTCCAGCCAGTTGCGCGTGTAGTATAGTAAGTCTTTCGCCATCAATGCGAAAGCCGCTGTGATGGGAAGTCGCCACATTCCGTCAGATTCAAGCCGGATCAAAGACCGGCCCAACTGCGATTTTCTAGAGGGATGCTTCGAAGTACATGATTCAGCATGAAAATGCGGAACTGGAATTGAAAGTCGCAGAAGATACAGCAGCGGAAAACCACAGCGCGGTGCCCCCCCTTTTTTTTCCGGAGCTCTTAATAATCCTGGCAAAAAGACGGTCTTTTATTGTCCGGTTCGTTGGCTTGGCCGCGCTTCTTGCCATCGGCGGGTCGTTGCTCTTACACAATACGTTCAAGGCAAACGCCAAAATCATGCCGCCTCAGCAAAACCAGTCTATGACTGCCACGGCGATGCTGAGCCAGATGGGGCCGTTGGCTGCCCTGGCCGGCGGCCAACTCGGACTGCACACTCCAAGCGACATCTATGTGGCCATGCTTCGCAGCCGCACGGTCAGCGACGGCATGATCGATCGCTTTTCCCTGATGCGCGTCTACAAGCTGGAGAAGCGGCCCCGCGAAGACGCCCGCAAGCGCCTCGATGGCGCGACGGAAATCGTCGCCGGGAAAGACGGTGTGATTTCCATCTCCGTAGAGGATCGTGATCCGCAACTGGCGGCCGATATGGCCAACGGCTATATAGACGAACTGGAAAAACTGACAAAGACGTTGGCGCTCTCGGAAGCCAGCAAACGACGGATGTTTTTCGAGCGTGAAACCAACATCGCCAGTGAAGACTTGGCCAATGCTGAGGTGGCGCTCAAACAAACACAGGAGAAAACCCACCTCATACTACTGGACTCGCAGTCCAGAGCCATGATTGACGCCGTGTCGCAGTTGCGTCTCAGGATCAGCGCTCAAGAAGTCGTGGTGCAGTCGATGCGGTCATTCGCTACGCCGGAGAATCCCGACCTGGTCCGTGCTCAACAAGAACTCACCGCATTGCAGGGGCAACTGGCCCACCTCGAGCATGGCCACGGCAAAGCATCGATTGATGACCTTCCCATTGAGAGCGTGCCGACGGCGGGACTCGAATATGTGCGCAGGTTGCGCGAGGTCAAGTACCGCGAGGCGCTGTTCGAGCTGCTGGCCAAGCAATTCGAGGCCGCCAAGATCGATGAAGCCAGGGACGCCTTGATTGTTCAGCCGCTCGACAAGGCGGTGCGTCCCGAGCGGAAGTATGGTCCGCCGCGGGCCATTATTGTCATTTCAGTTACGCTTCTGGCGGTTCTGGCTGCGATCCTCATAGCGTTCTTGCGGGAAACTATGGAGCGGGCCAAGGAAGATCCTCAATTCGTTGCCCGGTGGCAACTGTTCCATTTTTATCTTCGCGGACGACAAAAGTCGGCAGGCTAGATGAACTCGAGGAGTGAAACATCTTCGCTACCAGGTCATGAGGTCATGGCTTCTCAAGATCGCCAAAGCAGAAACGCCCAACCGTAAGATCTTTCGCGCGGCACTGGTAGTAGGAATACTGACGCTTGTAGCTAAATCCGGGGCTACCGTCAAAGAGTTGGTTGTGGCCCGATGGTTTGGCCGTAGCGATGCCCTGGATGCGTTCCTGATTGCTTACCTGGTTCCTTCATTCGTCGTCGCATTGATATCGGGTGCGCTTACCTCGGCACTGATACCAATATTCATACTGACGCGCCGGAACCAAGGGACAGAGGCGGCGCAAAAACTGTTTTCCAGCCTGCTTTCGTTAAGTCTGCTGGCACTGTCGGCTACGGCAGTCCTGCTGGGCCTGCTGGCCCCTTATTACTTGCCCTATCTGGGGTCTGGCTTCTCCCCGGCAAAATTGTATCTGACCCGCCAACTCCTCTACACCCTCCTTCCCTTGGTGCTGTTCAACGGGATTGCCGGCTTTGTATCGGCGGTCCTGAACGCCGGTGAACGGTTTGTTGTGCCTGCCCTGGCGCCGATTCTCACTCCACTGGTGACCATCGTGTTCCTTGAATTGGGGGCGGCGCGCTGGGGCGCTTATTCGCTGGCGGGCGGAGTCCTTAGCGGCAGTGTTTTGGAGGCGGCATTGCTGGGCTGGTCGCTCAGTTCCCAGGGGTTGCGCTTCTCGGTTCGCTGGCATGGAATCGACCCGGCCCTGCGTCGCGTTCTCGGACAGTACGCGCCCATGCTGGGCGGCGCTCTCCTGATGGGGAGCACAAGTGTCGTCGATCAATCCATGGCGGCCGTTCTGTCGCCGGGTAGCGTGGCCGCTCTGAACTATGCCAACAGGATCACCGGCGCCGTTTTGTCGCTCGGTGCCACGGGCCTGGGCACAGCGTTGCTGCCCTATTTTTCGAAGATGGTTGTGGACGCCGATTGGAACGGATGCCGCCATACTCTTAAGAGGTATTCGCTTCTGGTTGCTTCTACTGCTGTGCCCTGCACCGCCTTGCTAATGGCCTTCTCCAGACCGCTGGTCAGAGTCCTGTTTCAAAGGGGAGCCTTCAGCCCTGCCGATACCGACCTGGTAAGCTGGGTACAATTGTGCTATGCCATCCAAATCCCGTTCTATGCCTGGTGCATCCTCTTTGTTCGGTTTCTGTCTTCGATCGGGCGCAACGACGTGTTGA
>Ga0126378_10004935_pt1 | contig 10293 bp, 6 predicted proteins | sample PanSoiMetPlot_23_FD_92587 | JGI IMG/M metagenome (GOLD analysis project Ga0126378, IMG submission 92587) | Tropical forest soil microbial communities from Panama - MetaG Plot_23 | ecosystem: Environmental > Terrestrial > Soil > Tropical forest > Bulk soil | place: Panama | collected 2016-02-17
GCACCGGTGTCTACCACGAGCAGGGCCAGGCCCGCCGACGCCGGGTCGAACGGCACCAGGGCCGTCTGCCCGGTGCGGCAGTCGAGCAGCAGCGCGTGCCTGGGCTTACCCAGCATCGACGCGGACTGGTCCATGATCCCGCTGGGCACACCGACCATCTCGTTCTCCGCCCGCCGGGCCAGCCGGGCGAATTCGGCCTTGGGCTCGCTCACCTGGTACAGCCCGGCCAGGGCGAGCGCGGTGGCGCACTCCAGCGCGGCAGAGGAGGACAGCCCGGCCCCCCGCGGCAGGTCCGAGTCGATGACCAGGCTGGCCCCGCCCACCGGCAGCCCCTCCGCCCGCATGGCCCAGGCGACACCGGCCGGGTACGCGGCCCAGCCCGTCACCGAGCCCGCCTTCAGCCCGGCAAGCGGCAGGCTCACCGGGTCGTCCGGCGCCTGCCGGGACCGGATGTCCAGCGTGCCGTCGCCGCGCCGTCCGGCGGCCACCACCACGCCGCGGTCCAGCGCGAACGGCAGCACCCAGCCCTCGTTGTAGTCGGTGTGCTCGCCGATCAGGTTCACCCGGCCCGGCGCGTGCCACACCCCCTCGGGCTTGGCGTGGTACCACTCGCCGAAGGATCTGGCCGCCAGGCCGGCCTGCGCCCCGGTCACACCGGGTCTTCCGGCGCCGGGGGTGGCTGGCTGGGCCGTTGCGTCATGGAGCGCCACGCGTCCGCGACCATCGCGGGAAGCCCACGCTCGGGAACCCAGCCGCGTTCGGCCTGAAATTTCTTCGCGGAAGCGACCAGGACGGCCGGATCCCCGGGACGGCGGGGAGCGACCTGCGCGGGAATGTCCCTGCCGGTCACCTCCTGGCAGACGTTGAGCACCTCGCGGTTGGAGAACCCGGTGCCGGTGCCAAGGTTGTAGACCTGATGCTCGCCCTGCCCGCTCGCGTCCAGGGCCACCAGGTGCGCGTGCGCGAGGTCAGTGACGTGGATGTAGTCGCGTACGCAGGTGCCGTCCGGGGTGGGGTAGTCGTCGCCGTACAGGCGCACCCAGGCGTCTGGCGCGGTCCCGGCCGCGACGGCGAGGATGCTCGGGATCAGGTGCGTCTCGGGGTGGTGGCGTTCGGAGTACCACCGCCCGCCCGGCTCACGGTGGGCGCCGGCCACGTTGAAGTAGCGCAGGCTGACCGCGGCGATCCCGTGCATGCGGGCGTGCTCGGCGAGCGCGGTGTCGACCGCCAGCTTCGAGGCGCCGTAGGGGCTGGTGGGCAGCGGCGGGTCGGATTCGGCGATCGGGGCGTGCCCGGGTTCCCCGTAGACCGCGGCGGTGGAGGAGAACACGATCCTCGGCGTCCCCGCCACCCGCATCGCCTCGAGCAGGGCCAGCGTTCCGCCGAGGTTGTGCTGCCAGTACAGCGACGGCTGCGCCACCGACTCGGCGACCAGCGACCTGGCCGCGAAGTGCAGGACGGCGTCGGCGCCTGCGGCGAGCAGGGCGGGAGCCTGGTCACGGACGGCCCCGCGCACGAACGCGGCCGACGGCGGCACTGCGTCCGCGTGCCCGGTGGAGAGGTCGTCGAGCACGGTCACCTCGTGCCCCGCGGCGGCGGCCATCGAGGCGACCACGCTGCCGATGTACCCGGCGCCGCCGGTCACGAGCAGCCTCATCTCGCCTCCCGCAACCGGCGCGCGGCATCCTCCGGCAGCACGTCGTTGATCCAGACTCCCATGCCCGATTCCGAGCCCGCGAGGTATTTCAGCTTGCCCGGCGCCCGCCGGATCGAGAAGACCTGCAGATGGGCCGCGAACTCCCGGTGGGCGAAATCGTCGCCGGCCGGCGCCTGATGCCAGGCGGCGATGTACGGCAGCGGCATCCCGAACAGGGCATCCATTCTCCGCAGCACGTCCAGGTACAGGTCGCAGAACGCCTGGCGGGCTTCCTCACCGAGGTCCGGCAGGCTGGGCACCCGCCGGGCCGGGAAAATCAGTACCTCGTACGGCCACCGCGCGGCGGCGGGCACGAACGCGGTCCAGTGCTCGTTGGCGCTGACCACCCGGGTGCCGCTGGCCCGCTCGCCCGCGACGATGTCGTCGAACAGGTTCCCGCGCCGAGACGTTGCGTACGCCCTGGCCTGGCTCAGCGTGTGCGCGGTGCGCGGCGTCACGAACGGGTAGCCGTAGATCTGGCCGTGGGGGTGGGTGAGCGTGACCCCGATCTCCTCACCGCGGTTCTCGAAGCAGTAGACCTGCTCGATCCCGCGTATGGACCGAAGGACCGTGGTGCGGTCCGCCCACGCCTCGAGCACGGTGCGCACCCGGTGGGGGGACAGGCCCGCGAAGGAAGCGTTATGGTCGGAGGTGAAGCAGACCACCTCGCAGCGCCCGGTCGGCGGGCGCCCCGGTACCCCGGCCGTCTCCAGGGGGCCGCCGGGCACCGCCTCGGCGGGGGCTCGCTGGTCCTCGGTGGCACCCCGCAGCGAGGGGAACCGGTTCTCGAACACGACCACGTCGTAGTCGTCGGCCGGGATCTCGGTCAGCCTCCCGTCCCTCGACGGGCACAGCGGGCATTCCTCGGTCGGCGGCAAGAACGTGCGGTCCTGGCGCTGGGCGGCGATGATCACCCATTCCCCGGCCAGCGCGTCCCACCGCAGCCCGGCCGGCGGGAACTGCCCTTCTTGCTCCGGACGCGGCTCGGCGGGCAGCCTGGCGAGTTCCCGGCGATCCGGCACCGCGGCACGGTGAAGCGCCGGCGACTCGTCGAAGTAGATGATCTCCCGCCCGTCAGCAAGCTTGCCGGAGTCCTTCCAGAAACGATGCCCCTCCACGGGACACATACGCTAGCTCACCGGCGTCAGCCCCCGGCCGCGATGTCGTGCGTGCACGCCCGCGGCCGATCGCTGCCCGGGGTGCCGTGTGTGCCGCGCCGGCGAGTGCTCCCACCGCCGCCGGGCACTGCTTAGACTTGTGCAGACGCCACGTACCCTCGACGGCGACCCGGCTCCGCGGCAGCTGCGCGGGCGGCCGGGGACGGTCGCGGCGGACTCGCCGGGGGAGCTGCCGCCGGTGTGGTGAATTGCGGAGGTCAGTGATCAAGCCGTGAACGGTGTCGGCTGGGCCGCGGTCGTCGTCCTGGTGATAGTGCTCGTCGGCGGGTTCTTCGCCGGCGCTGAGATGGCCCTGGTCTCGCTGCGCGAGGGCCAGGTGCGTTCCCTCATGCAGCGGGGAAAGCGGGGCAAGCGCGCCGCGAAGCTGGCGCAGGACCCGAACAGGTTCCTTTCCGCGGTCCAGATCGGCGTGACCGTCGCTACCCTGCTCACGGGCGCCTTCGGCGCCGAAACGCTGGCCAGCGCCATGAAGTCCGCGCTGATCTCGGATCACCTCAGCTCCGGGCTTGCCTCCGCGCTGTCGCTGATCACCGTGACCGTGGTGATCTCCTACTTCACCCTGGTGCTCGGGGAGCTCGCGCCGAAACGGCTGGCCCTGCAGCGGCCTGAGACGGTCGCGCTCGTCGCCGCGCCGGTGCTCGACCGCATCTCGGTCCTGGCCAGGCCGGTGGTGTGGCTGCTGTCCCGGTCGGTGAACCTGGTGGTGCGGCTGCTCGGCGGCGACCCGGCCAAGGGCCGCGAGGTGATGACCGAGGAGGAGCTGCGCGACCTGGTCGCCGGGCACCAGGCGCTCTCCGCCGATGAGCGGCACATCGTGACCGAGGTGTTCGACGCCGGGAAACGTCAGCTCCGCGAGGTGCTGGTGCCGCGCACAGAGGTGGATTTCCTCCCGGCCGGCGTGCCGCTCGCCCGCGCGGCCAAGATCGCGTCGGACTCGCCGCATTCCCGGTTCCCGGTCTACCAGGAGTCGTACGACGACGTGATCGGGTTCGTTCACGTGCGCGACCTGCTCGACCCCGATCTGGCCGGCAAGGACCTGACGGTGGGGGACGTGGGCCGGCCGGTGAAGATGCTGCCGATCAGCAAGCGGGTGCTCCCAGCCATGTCCGAGATGCGGCGCGACCGGGCGCACCTGGCGATCGTGGTGGATGAGTACGGCGGCACGGCAGGCATCGTGACCCTGGAGGACCTGGTCGAGGAGCTGATCGGCGACATCCGCGACGAGTACGACCTGGAGGAGGGCAGCCCCCGTCAGCTGCACGGCGGCCAGCTTGAGGTGGACGGCCTGCTGAATCTCGATGAGTTCGCCGAGCAGACCGGCGTCAGCCTGCCGGAAGGCCCGTATGAGACGGTGGCGGGCTACGTGCTCGCGGTCCTCGGGCAGGTGCCGGCCGTGGGCGACATGGTGGAGGTGGACGGGCACCGGCTGACCGTGACCGAGATGGACGGCCGGCGGATCGCACGGCTGCGGGTCGGCCCGGCCCCGCCCGGAACACAGCCTGCCGCGCTGGGAACGCAGCAGGCCCAGGCCGGGACGCAGCAGGCCCCGGCCGGAACGCAGCAGGCCCCGGCCGGAACGCAGCAGGCCCCGGCCGGAACGCAGCAGGCCCAGGCTGGAACGCAGCAGGCCCCGGCGGCCGCGCACCACGCGCAGGCCGGGACGCAGCAGGCCCAGGCCGCCGCGCAGCCCGCCCCGCCCGCGGCACAGCGCCCGCCGGGCTAGCGCGCCGGCCCGTCCCGATGACGCGACGGCCAGTCGCATGCCGCGTCACCTGGGGCGCAGCGAGGACACCCTAAACTGGCCCTGTCCCGGCCCGCGCGTCCCGGCCGCGGCCGCCAGCGTCCCGGCAACGGCTGCGCGTCCCGGCCCCGGCCGCCGGCCGGGCCTGCCCAGGCTGGCCAGAAAAGGCGGCATCGTGCATTCAAAGCCCGAGTTCGACACCGTGCTTGTGGTCGACTTTGGCGCCCAGTACGCGCAGCTGATCGCGCGGCGGGTGCGCGAGTGCCACGTGCACTCGGAGATCGTGCCTGCCACCATGACGACGGCCGAGATGCTGGCCCGCAAGCCGGCGGCCATCATCTTGTCCGGCGGTCCCGCCTCCGTCTACGCCGAGGGCGCCCCGCCCGCCCCCGCGGGCCTGTTCGCCGCTGGCGTGCCCGTGCTCGGCATCTGTTACGGGTTTCAGCTCATGGTCTCCGAACTTGGCGGCACGGTCGCCCGCACCGGGGTGGGCGAATACGGCGCGACCACGCTCGAGTCGCCGTCGGTTCCGGGCCAAACGCTGCTTTCCGGCCTGCCCGCCGGCCAGCAGGTGTGGATGTCACACGGGGACACCTGCACCCGCGAGCCGCGCGGGTTCACCGTCACCGCGCGCACCGAGGCGTCTCCTGTGGCGGCGATGGAGCAGCCGGCCCGTGGGCTGTACGGGGTTCAGTTCCACCCCGAGGTCATGCACACCGAGCACGGCATGGAGATTCTGCGCCGGTTCCTCGAGGCGGCCGGGTGCCGCCAGAACTGGACCATGCAGAGCATCATCGACGACCAGGTCGCCAGCATCGCCGACCGGGTCGGCCACGCCAGGGCCATCTGCGGGCTGTCCGGCGGGGTCGACTCGGCGGTCGCCGCCGCTCTCGTTCAGCGCGCCATCGGGTCCCAGCTGACTTGCGTCTTCGTTGATCATGGGCTGCTGCGCAAGGGGGAGGCCGAGCAGGTCGAGAAGGACTTCGTCGCCGCGACCGGAGTGGACCTGCACGTTGTCAACGCCTCAGGCGAGTTCCTCAGCGCGCTCACCGGCGTGGACGACCCCGAGCAGAAGCGGAAGATCATCGGGCGCGAGTTCATCCGCGCGTTCGAGCGGGCCACCAGGCAGATCATGGCCGCGGCGGGCGCGCACGGCGAGTCGGCGGCCTTCCTGGTCCAGGGCACCCTGTACCCGGACGTGGTCGAGTCAGGCGGCGGCAGTGGCACCGCCAACATCAAGTCTCACCACAACGTCGGCGGCCTGCCGGCGGACCTGGGCTTCCGGCTGGTGGAGCCGCTGCGCGACCTGTTCAAGGACGAGGTGCGCCGGGTCGGCGAGGAACTGGGGCTGCCCCCCGCGATCGTCTGGCGCCAGCCGTTCCCGGGTCCCGGGCTGGCCGTCCGCATCGTCGGCGAGGTCACGCCGGCACGGCTGCGGATCCTGCGGGAGGCCGACGCGATCGCCAGGGAGGAGCTATCGGCGGCGGGCCTGGACCGTGACATCTGGCAGTGCCCGGTGGTGCTGCTCGCCGGCGTCCGCTCGGTCGGGGTGCAAGGAGACAGCCGCACCTACGGTCACCCGGTCGTGCTCCGGCCGGTGACCAGCGAGGACGCCATGACCGCCGACTGGGCGCGGCTGCCGCACGAGGTAGTCGCGCGGATCTCCACCCGGATCACGAACGAGGTCCCGCAGGTGAACCGGGTCGTGCTCGACATCACCAGCAAGCCACCCGGCACCATCGAATGGGAGTGACTGACCTTTTGGCTGAACGGCTGTCGCCCTCCACCCTCCTGCCCGCCGCCGACCCTCCGGCCGTGTCCACTCGTGGAGGGGGCTCTCGCCGTGAGCCCCCGGCCCGTACAACGAGCGCCCGGTGGCCGGCCGGTACGCCGAGCTGCCTGCCCGCCAGGCCAGGACGGGATGGCGGCCGCCGCTGGCCGGTCAGGTCACCCTGGCTGGGTCGGGTGAGAACTCCTCGTAGATCTTTTCCTCGGTGATCCGCCGGGTGGCGTCGAGGGCATCCCAGACGTCGGCGTACCGGGTCGTGATCGGGACCGGGCCGAGCCGCAACCGGTTGGGCGTCCGGTAGTCGCCGATCACGCCGGCGTGGATGAGGGCCTGGCAGATCTGCCACGCCCGTGGGTGCCCGAGGCACACGTGCGACCCCCTGCGCTCCGCTTCCCGGGGCGAGACGACCGTGAACCCGAGCGGCGCGAGCCAGGCATCGGCGAGCCCGATCAGGTAGCCGGTAATCCGCATGCCCTTGTCCCGCAGCCGCCCGATACCCGCCTCGCCGAGCAGCCGGACCCCTTCCTCCACCGCGGCGATGCCGATGACGTCGGGCGTGCCGGTCTGGAACCGGCCGATCCCCGGCACCGGGTCGTAGACGTCCCCCATCGCGAACTGGTCACGCTGGCTGAACCACCCGTGAACCGGCTGCCGGAGCTGGTCTGTCAGGGCGGCGTTGACGTACAGAAAGGCCGGTCCCCCCGGCCCGGCGTTGAGGTACTTGTAACCGCAGCCGACGGCGAGATCCACCCCGCAGGCGTCGAGTTCCACCGGCACCGACCCGGCCGAGTGGGACAGGTCCCACAGCATGAGCGCACCCCGGTCGTGCACCAGGCCGGTGATCTCGGCCATGTCCGCCAGCGCGCCGCTGCGGTAGGCGACGTGGGACAGGCTCACGAGGGCGGTGTGCTCGGTCACGGCGCCGGCGATCGTCCCGGCGGTGACGCCGGCGTCCATGTCGGTGTGAATGAGCCGCAGCCGGGCCCCGCGCTCGGCGGCGATCCCGGCCAGCACGTAACGATCGGTCGGGAAGTTGTCGTCGTCGGTGACGATGACGTCCCTGCCGGGACGCGCGTCCAGGGCTGCCCGGGCGAGCTTGTAGAGGTTGACCGTGGTTGAGTCGCAGACGAGGACCTGGCCGGGCGCGGCACCGATCAGGTGCTCGCCAAGCAGGTCACCCACGCGGGCCGGCAGGTCGATCCAGCGCGCCCAGGACCGGATCAGCCCAGCCCCCCACTCGCGGTGAACAACTTCGGCGATCCGCTCGGCGGTGGCCAGCGGCAGCCTGCCGAGCGAGTTCCCGTCCAGGTAGACAAGCGATGGGTCAGCACAGGCGAAGCGCTCGCGGAAGGTGCCCAGCGGATCGGCCGCGTCCAGGCTCTCTGCCTCGGCCCGGTCGCCTCGCCAGGTGGTCACCGTTAGACATTAACTCCCGATCGCGAACCCCCGATCGCGGACGCCTCCGCGCCCGGATGAGTGAATTCGCCCACTGGCACCTTCAGCCACACTGAGCTACCTAAAACACTGAAACCTGTTGGGCTCTGTAAGGCCACATTGGTCCCAGCCGTCCGCCCTGCTGGCTGGGGTGAGCCCTTGACTGGCCTCGCGTGATCGCTCCGCTTGCCCGGTTGGCTGGCCTCGCTCGGACGATCAGGCCAATTCAGTATTAGCCATGAGTTGGTCATGGGTGGGCTATTAGGGTGTTGGGGCAATGTCCGTTCCGGTCACGCAGGGTGATGAAAGGTGTGGATGTGACGGTGCGCGGAAGGGCAACAGTAGCGGCAGCAGCGGTGGTGGCGCTGGCGGTGCCGGCGCTGTCGGCGGTGGGCGCGGTGGCCTCAAGCAGGGCCGCCCCGCCTGCGGGCGGCGGCGCCCGGGCGGCGGTGGCCAGCCGGGTGTTTGACCCGGTCGGAGCGAACGGGGTGGCGCAGAGCGCGCTGCTGCGCCTGTCGCAGCGGGTCGCCGCGTCGGTGCCGGCGCGAGTGCTGGCGGGGGTGAGTGTGAACACCCACGCCGGGATCGTGAACGTGTACCTGGCCCGAGGTGCTGGGGGCCGGACGGCGGTGGCGGCGGCGGTCCCGGCTCGGCAGGCTGGGCTGGTGCGGGTGCACCGGGTGCCGTTGTCGGGGGCGGCGCTGAGCGCGGCGATGGCGCGGGCGGGCAGCGTAGCGGGCCGTTTGGCGGCCGGCCGGGTGCCGGTGCAGTCGTGGTGGAGGGACTTCACCCGCGGGGTAATCGTGGTCAGCCTCTACAGGCCCACCGCAGCGCAGAAGGCGGCGGCAGTGCGGGCACTGGCGGGCATCCCGGCCCGGGTCACCGCCACCCGGGTCAAGATTGCACCGATCCCGGCGGTCACCGCGCCCGCGGCCACCGGCCGGGCGGCGGCGCTGGTGGGGCATAACCGGGCGTTTGACACCTCGCCATTCGCCGGTGGTGATTTCATCGACTCCACCTTTGGCGGGTTCTTCCATTTCTGCACGGACTCATGGCCAATCAAGTTCGGCGGGAAGCAGTACATCACCACCGCTGGTCACTGTGCCCCGGCCGGTCATAAGTGGATCGTTCTCACGCTGAACAAGAACAAGCAGCCGCTGGGTAACCGGAAGGTGGTCGGTATCGGGGCCAAGAACCGCCTGAAGACCCGTCATCATCTGGATGTGCAGGTCCTGCCCACCGCGAACGTGGCCTCGGTGTGGTCGGGCAAGGTGCTGAACAACAACCTGTCGGCGGTGCGGTCGCATTTCATCGCGCCGGTGGGGACCAAGGTGTGCAACGACGGCGCGTACGAGGGCACGGTCTGCGGGGCGAAGATCGTCAAGTCCCACTTCGACTCGTGCGTGGTGACCTCCGACGGCAAGATGTGCCACTTGTACATGGCGCACAAGCCGGCCGGGGAAGTGCTGATCGGCCAGGGTGACAGCGGCGGCCCCGACTATGTCGTGCTGAGGACCTCCGGCGGGCTGGTGACCAGGGTCAAGGGGATCGGGCTGAACAGCCTGGAGACCGTGGCCAACCTCAACTGCCCGTTCTTCAAGTGGCGCGGCCCGGTCTGCTCGAACACCATGCTGTTCACCGGCCTGAACGCGATCCTGAAGTCCTACAGCGCGACACTGCGGACCAGGAGGTAGGCCTGGCGCGACGCGGGGGATGTTCGGGAGTCTCCCGGTCTCCTGTCAGCACCGGCCAGGTGACGTCAGGGGTTCTGCTCGTAGGCCACCCGCAGCAGGTACCGCACCTCGTCGTCGACGTCGTCCACGCGGTGCAGTGACAGTTTGTGGGTGGCCTGCCCACAGCCTAGTGGCCCAACAGGGCACTCCGCCGGGCCGGGAGCGCCGGCCCGGCGGAGTGCCCTTCCCCTCGCTGTGCTACATCGGAACCGGCGCGAGCTCAAAGACCTCGATGCAGAACCGGCCCTTGCCCTCGGCCAGGAACGGGTGGCCCTTGGTGAACTCCTGGGCGGCCCTCAGGTCGGCGGCCTCGACGATCGAGTAGCCGTTCTGGTCGCTGGCGGACCGGCTGGACCCGTCGTCAGCCACCGCCGCGCGAGCCCCGAACGGCGCGCCCGGGTCCACCAGGGCGGAGCCGACCCGGCCCATCCAGTCACCCCACGCCTTCACCTGCTCGGCGGATTGTTCGGGGGTGAAGTCCTGCATCTGGGTCACTGGCCCGCGGTACAGCAACAGGTACTTGCTCATTTTGGCTCCCTTCGAGGTCCCGGGGAGCGCGCCCAGCCAACGGACGCCGCCCCGGGTGCGCACCCGTGCGTGCGCCCTACAGAGCCGACGAACGGCCCGGCGGCAAATCGACAGCACGCGGGCTTTCACTGGCTCATCCGGCCCCATCGCCGCGTTCATCGGGGCACACCGGCCGGGGACAGCGCCCGGGGACA
>Ga0126378_10004937_pt1 | contig 10292 bp, 13 predicted proteins | sample PanSoiMetPlot_23_FD_92587 | JGI IMG/M metagenome (GOLD analysis project Ga0126378, IMG submission 92587) | Tropical forest soil microbial communities from Panama - MetaG Plot_23 | ecosystem: Environmental > Terrestrial > Soil > Tropical forest > Bulk soil | place: Panama | collected 2016-02-17
AGGAGCACCAGTAGCTCATCGCCACTGAGCCGCTCTATGCGACCCTTTGTCCCAATCATCCGTGTCAGTGGAGGGAGGTGTTGTTGGAAGGATGACCGATACGCAGCTGCCCATCTTCGACGGCCACAATGACGTCCTGCTCTCCGTCTACGGATGGCCCCGAACCGAGGCAAGGAGCCTCTTCGCTCGCGGTGAGAAGGGGCACCTCGACCTGCCTCGCGCTCGCGAGGGTGGGTTCGCGGGTGGTTTCTTTGCGGTGTGGGTGCCTCCCGATCCGGCCGCGCGACGGCCAGAGCTGCAGCCCCGGACAGAAGCTTCGGAAGATGCAGAAGAGGGGCTCGACGTGCTACCGCCGGCGGTACCTCAGGCCTTCGCGCTTCGGATGGCGATGTCCTTGAGCGCCACCCTATTCCGTCTGGAGGCCGAATCAAGCGGCGGGTTCGAAGTCGTTCGCGACGTCGCCCAGCTGCGCCGCTGCCTCGACAACGCCACGGTTGCCGCCATTCTCCACTTCGAAGGCGCCGAACCAATCGATCCTGAGCTCAACGCACTGGAGGTCTTCTACCGGGCGGGTCTGCGCTCTCTGGGTCTGGTGTGGAGCCGTGCCAATGCATTCGCGGAAGGCGTCCCGTTCCGATTTCCATCCTCTCCGGATACAGGTCCGGGGCTGACGCCGGCAGGCAGGGAGCTGGTCCAGGCGTGCAACCGGATGGGCATTCTGGTTGACCTCTCTCACCTCAACGAGCGAGGTTTCTGGGACGTCGCCGAAATCAGTAGCGCTCCGCTCGTGGCCACGCACTCGAACGCGCATGCGTTGACCGCAACCCCCCGAAACCTGCTCGACACCCAGCTTGACGCCATCCGGGACACGGGCGGCGTTGTTGGAGTGAACTTCGCCGTCCAGTTCTCACGCGAGGATGGCAAGCGGGAGCCGGACACGCCGATCTCGACCCTGGTGCGCCACTTTGCCTACCTCTGCGACCGAATGGGCCCGGAACACGTCGCATTCGGATCTGACTTCGACGGGGCAACGATTCCTGAAGAAATTCACGACGCAGCAGGCCTGCCTCGCCTCGTCGAGGCACTCCGTGATGCCGGATTTGACGACGCCACCCTCCGCAAGCTGGCTCACGAGAACTGGCTTCGGGTGCTCAGTCAGACGTGGAAGTGACCGCGGCGAGTCTGGCTCACCAAGTTGCGGGCGGGATCCCTCAGACGGAGCAGAGGGGCCTCTACCGGCCAAGCGCGATCGGGACCGGCACCGGGCGGCCTCCGTCGAGCTGGATCCGCAGCCGCTGCCCGTCCTGGTAGCGGCGGTTCCATCCCCCGCCGTCGAGCTGATCGATCGCTGTCACCGATCGGCCTCCCAGCTCGAAGCTGCAGCGCTCGCTTCGCTGGTCCGTCGTCAGCCGGCAGAAGCCGACCATCCGCACGCCGTGGAGCCTTGTGGAGCCCGAGGCGCGTAGGCCGTCTCCGCCCTCCGCGATGACCACTGCGCCCGACGCGCTTGCATAGACTCCACCACCCCGTGCCGGGAGGGTGACGTTCCCAACCCGGTAGCTGCCGGCGTCAAGCGCAACATCAACGGTCGGCGTCATGGTGGCCAGCACGGCGCCGGTCACTGCGGCAGCCAGGCCGAGCATCGCCGCAGCGGCCGGGCGACCATGGCTGCTGAGCCGGACCGGCGGTTGGGATCCACGTAAAGGGTGGGGGCTTCCGATTGGGAGCGGTAACCGCTGCCGGCGCACCGCCTTGTTACGCGAGCCGTATCGTGGCGTTATCCACGTAGCTGCCCGGCCGCGGAGACAGCCAGACGGTCAGAATCCAGTCCCGCGGCGGAAGCTCGTGGCGGCGCTTCGAGGAGTCCACAATGCTCGAGCGATTACCAAACCTCAGCTCAGCTTTGGTACGGCCGCTGCCGTCTCGGCCGTGGTCCCTGAAGGAACCCGCCTCGCCCAATTCTGGGTCCAGCAGGAATCCCGAGTTGAAGAAAGGATGGAGTGCCCCCTCCCACGTCTGCAGCAGCTTTGGGCTGACGTATCGGCGCAGCCGGTCGCGGGGATCCTGAACCGCACGCAGGTCCGTCATCGTGTACTCGTCCACCTCATCGGAGACCGCCCGGTGGGCGCCGGCCAGCCAGCAGCACAGGTCGTACAGCAGGCAGAAGCAGACACCGCGCATCGTTTCCGCAACAAGAGGACCGGATCCGCCCGGTGGCCCCGAGCCCCACGCCTCGCCCCTGCCCAGGCTCCCCCACCCGTTCATCGCCGTTTCCCTATGAGCCCCGGCCGTTGCGGTTGGCCGCTGCCTCCACGACACGGGTCGCGAGCGAGAGGTAGGCGTGGCGGAGCTCGCTGGCCACCTCTGTGATCGCCACACGGCGAATCAGCGCCAGCGTGGCGCGGTCATCGTCGGGCACCTCGACCAGGGCTGCGACGGACGCGCGGATTCTGGCCAGCATGCCACGCACCTGGGGGGCATCGCGAATCTGGCGAGCTCGCGGCACGATGTAGGACACGACCACGGGCTTTCCCTGGACGCTGTCGGCGTCAAGGTACTCGATGGCTCCGAGCAGTGCCGTCGGATCGGCGGTCGTGGGCAAGACGAGCACGTCCGCCTCGGCGATCCAGGCTGCAGCCACCGCCGCCTCAGCTGACGTGAACGCTGGCAGCCGGTTCGGCAGGTCGACCACGATAGCTGCATGCCTGGCCTTCAGATAGGTGGCCGCCCGCTGGATCTGGGCTGGGGCGTAGCCGTCGCCGGCCTCACGTGATTCCGGATATACAGCCAGGGCCGGCGTCTCCGCGAAGGCCGGGCTCGGGGGCTCCTGACCAGCCATCAGCCGGCGGACTATCTCGCGCACAGTCGTTGGTTCGCCATTCATGTCAATCCGGCCCCAGGCGTCAGGATTGCCGATGTTCGCGTCCACGAGGGCAGCTGTGTGCCCGAATGGATCAACTGCTTCGCCAAGAATCGCCGCCACCGCGGCCGCGCTGGCGGTCTTGCCTACCCCTCCCTTGCGCGAGACCACCGCAGCCACGATCGGCTTGCACGCGATGACGGCCTGACCAAGCTCGGCGCTGACCGAGGCTCGGCGTCCCTGCCCAAGCCGGTCCAGGAAATGCCTCGGGTCCAGACTGCCTCGAGACGGGGCGGATGCCGCCTTTGCCTGTGGTTCAGAGACGGTAGTCGGGATACGAGGCGGAGCTTGTCCGAGCGGCGGGCGTGCCGGAGCCGCTGCGGTCTTTGGGCCGGCTGTGTCGGGCTCCTCTGTGCTGCCGTTCAGCGCAGGCTCCAGCTCGATGGGCTCTGCTCTGGAGATCAGTTCGAACGGATCGCGGACCGGGAGCCGCTCCGCGGGCGTTGGCGGCTCTGCTGGTCTCGGCTCTGTCTGTTGCGGTTTGTGTGAGGTGTCGTCGGCCGGTCCCGAGATCGACACAGGTGTCGACGCTGGCCCGAACTGGCGAAGTGCGAGTTCCGCCAGCTGCCGGGGATCGTCGGTCACGGTCGTCCTGACGTTTGACAGGTGCCGGTACAGGGCGGCCACCGTCTCGTCGGGGACGGCGATCACGAAGTCGGCGTCAAGACCAGGTATCCAGCGCGGCAGGTCATCCTCATGGGCGGCGACAACCACGGTGCGACCCGGCGCAGTCGCCATCCGACCCCACCAGGCATCGAGGTCTGCCGCCTCACGGCCCTTTGCCGCCAGGAAGCGGATCCCAGGGATGGGGGCGATCAACGTCTCAATGCTCCCCAGCGGGGCCTGCCGTGCCAGAGAGGCCGCAGCCGACCAGGCGTGCGGCTCCTCGAGCAGGATCAGGAAGGTGCATCGCGGCGTGTCGTCAGCGGCCGAGGACACCCTGTGCCTCCTCGACCGATCCACCCGACATGCCGACCTGATAGCCGAAGTGGTGGAGAGCGCCTGCGGCCAGCACCAGCACGCCGATGGCGAGCACCGATCTGTCGCGCCAGTGCGAGCTGAGGTTTACATTGTGGACCAGCTCCCAGATTGTCGTAGCGACGGCCCAACCGACGACGACGAGCACGATCGCCCACACCAAAAGCTGCAGCCCCGAGAGCGTCTCGGCAGCGGTCGGCCAGCCGCCGCCCATGAAGGCCAGTGCCAGCCCCAGGTCCGGCCGTCCGAGCGCCACCACAGCTGCGCAAAGCTGAGCGACGCTGACCAGGAGTGGTAGACCGAGGCGAAAGATCAACCGGCGAAAATTCCTGCAATTGAGGCTACCAGCGGGGCACCTATCAGGACGAGCACGGGGATGATCATCAGGCCCATTGGGATCACAATCAAGGTCTTGGTTTGAGCAGCGGTGACTCTGGCTTCCGCCAGGCGCTCGCCGAACGTTGTGCGTGCCAGCCCAGTGTAGACGTCGCGGCCCGTCAAGCCACGCTCGGTAACCCGGCGGACCGCCGAGCCGAGAGCGGTGAACATCGGTACCCCGTAGGCCAGGCCGATTTGTTCGTAAATCAGCGCGGTGCTTCGCGCCTGCATGGCCGCCAGCGGAGGCGAATGCGCCCCAGCCACCTCCTCGTGGATGCCCGGGCTGGCTACAGAGGTGAGCAGCCTGTACAGGACGCGCTCACGATGGCAGCGGGCGAAGATCAAGAGAGCCTCTGATACGGGGACCCGATGGTGAAAGGTCATCACTGCCAGGTGGGGCAGGCTGTCCGAGATCGCGTTGCTGAGAGCCTGCTGACGATCGGTTGCTTGCCGTCGAAGTCGCAGGTAGGCGAGCAAAACCAGGCAGGCGGCAGCAAGCAGGCCGACACCGGGCGGCAGCGCCGGTCTCTGCCCGACCAGGAGGGCTGCTTCGTCCAGCACGAGCACCGCTATGAGGGCGAGCCCGGCCTGGAATGCGACCCGCAGCAGCCACGCTGCTGCGCTCTCGTCCCGGCCGGCGATGGCCAGCAAGCGCTCGATATCGGTCTCCTCCTGGGCCCGCCGAAGCAGTGGCAGGCGCGCCCCCACGCGCTCTCCCCAGTGGCGCCGGTCGGCCAGGCCCCGGAGACGGGCGAGCCGTTGCCAGCTCCGGACCGCGGGGTGGGTGTAGAGGCCCAGATACCACAAGCCGACCACCCAGACAGCACCGCACAAAGCCGCGACTGCCGCAAGGGTCAGATTAGGCAACAAGGGCCTCCGTCTCCCTGCGAACAGCCTCCATGTCCCAAGCCACCCAGCGCAGTGGACGGGCCACCTGCCCGATGACCCATACAAGGCCGAGGTACATCGCGAACACAGCGAGCAGGACCACCTGGCCGGGTGCGGACCCATAGAAGGCCTGCATGCTGGGGACGCGCATCACTGCGGCGAACAGCAGGCTCATGATCACGCCGATAGCCAGCGCCGCCGCCCGCTGCTGGGCTACCGTCGCATGGTTCTCCTGCTGAACCTCGACGCTGACATCCAGGAGGGGGCGCATAACGTCGTCGATCACCTGCACCAGAGCCATGGGGTTATGGGTCCGCGCGATCAGGAGCGCGGTGATGACAAGATCGGCGAGCGGCGAACGGGCGCGCCTGGCGACCTCCTGCAGGCTGTCGGCGACTGGTTCATCGCCGGCCAGCGGCGCCAACACAAATCGCAACTCAGGAGCCGGGCCCCGAGCAGCTTCGCGTAGAGCGCGGTCCAGCGCCAGATTGGACTGCTGCATCAGGTCGCGAATCTCGATCACCAGGCCTGACAGCGCGCGCTCCATGCTCAGCTTTCGCTTGGCCGCTCGTCCGCCGAGCAGCCAGGGCAGGCCGAACAAGCCAAGAGCGGCGCCGCCCGCGGTGAGGACCGGGATACCGGTCACGACACCGGCCAGCAGTCCCGCCGTCCCAGACAACGAGCGCAAGAGCAGCCAGGTTCGAACGCGAAGGCCCAGGCTCTGGGCCAGATCCTTCTGGCGTTCAAAGTAAAGTTCGGCCATCGCTCGCCGGCCTCTGCTTTTCCGGATTGGCGTGCCCAACAAAAAGAGTCCCGCGGCGGCTGAGAGCGTCAGTACCAGCACGATCTCAGCGGCGAAGAGGAGCGGCGGTGCTTGCTCAGGCATACGGCACCTCCCCGCCGCGCACGTGGGGGCCAAGCCGTGCTCGTAGTCGAGGCGGCAGATCGCCCAGGAGCCGGCAGCTACGCCGTAGGTGGCCTTCTGGAGCGAGGCCATAGACCTCGACCACGTGGTCGATCGCGTCACCTAGAGCGACCACGCCGCTGACCTTTCGGGCTCCGGCTGGACCATGGGTCAGGTGGACCACGACGTCGATGGCCTGATGCACTGCTCGTTTGGCCAGTTCGTAACTGGCCGCATTGCTGCTGAAGCGAGGGGACTCCATTACGTAGTTGGCAGCGCGCTCGACAGCCAGGAAGGCGTTGTCGGCATGAATCGTAACCATGGAGCCGTCGTGGCCTGTGCTCATGGCAGTACACACGTCTGCCATCTCGGCGCCTCGTGACTCGCCGAGGAGGATGCGGTCTGGACGAAAACGCAGCGCAGATCGAACCAGCTCGCGCATCGTGAGCCCGGGCTCCGTGCGGAGGACCGGCGGGACCGTGCACAGGTTGACGCAGAGCGGCACCCACGCGTGGGGTCGACGGCCGCCGCCCGTGGCCTCGATCGGTCCGTCGCCGCGATCAGCATCCAGGTGCAGCTCCGCGCTGTCTTCGATGACGACGACCGTCTCCTGATCGGGAATCATCCCTGCCAGCACGCGCATGAGCGTCGTCTTGCCGGTAGCGGTTCCCCCTGCGATCAGCACGTTGGCTCTGCCGTGGACGCATGCCGCAAGGAACTCGGCGGCGCCAGGCGGCATCGCCGCCTGGCGGACGTAGTCGTCGAGTGTTCGGGTGGCAGCGGCCGCCGAGGCTCGGATCGTGGCCTGAACGCTGGCCTCGCCTGAGATCGCAGGCTTGATGGCAACGATCACGCGCATGATTCCACCCACGGTCGCCTCTGCGATGGGCGCGCCATCGTTCAGCTGAGTGGCACCCACCACACCCACCAGGCCCAGGACCCGGTCGCGAAAGAAGGCGATCACATCCTCGTCACTCGCGAACGGATTGCCGGTATTGAGCAGCACTGCTTTACGACCAGCTGCCGTTATCACCCAACTGTCGTGTCGGAAGCAGTGGATTTCCTCGAGCCCCGGCAGTTGGAAGAGCAGGCGAGATAAGGGCCAGAGGCGGGAAGCCCGAACCCTCGTCGCGTCGAGCACCGCACGCCGGAATCCAGGATCGATCCGCAGCCGCTCATGCGCCATCGGCTGGACGCCGAAGCGGGCGGGGGACTCGATCACGCGATCGACCAGGGCTCTCACTGCTTCCGGAAGCGCCTCTTCATCACGCACCGAGGGAGGGAGGCCGCTCATCCGCCGAGCCTCCTCGATCAGCTGGGTCAGGCGCAGCGACAGATCACGCACCCCGTCCGGCAGCTCGGGCCAGTTGAGCAATTCCAGTGCAGGACGCGTAGCCGCGAGTGTCACAGGTGGAGGGTCTCCAGCAGTCCTTCAATCCGGATCGGCTGGCCTGCGTCTTCGGCCTGCGCCGCTTTGCGTTCGTCCCACCTGTGCGTTGCAGTCAGACGGATGCCTGGCAGGTGCTCGGCGAGCGTCTTCTGTACCTCCTCCCGCAGTGCGCCCCGCCGGGTCTCGCAGACCACTAGCTCGGCCTGCGGAAGCTGCGCGGCCTTCAGGATCTGGATCGACTTGACCAGGCGGGGCGGGCTGTCCTGGATGACGACGAAAACGCGGTTCGAAACCGAAGCTATGACCTCGGCGGTGCGTCGGGGCGACTCCTGGCCGGGGTGGGCGAGGGCCGCCCCCATGTCCAGCAGCACAATTTCGTCGGGGACGGACTCGAAGGCAGGTGCGAGGCGGGGGAGAAGATCCGCGATCCCAGGTCCGCAGAAGCCTTGAAGCCCCGCGACTACCCGCAGGCGCGGCCGCGCCTGGACGCGCACCGCCTGCTGTTCGAGCATCGCGGCGGTGATGGCGCGAGTGCCAAACAGGTTGCCGATGCCGCAGCCGCCGAAGTCGAGAGCAATCGCGTCAGCCAGAGTCCCAGTGCCGGACATGTCGGCGTCCACCAGCAGCACCCGCCGTTGTTCGGCCGCATTCCACGCCAGGGAGAGGGCGAATCCAGTCGAACCCTGGCCATCCTTGGTCGTGAGGATGCTGACGACTGTCGTCATCGCGGAGTAGGGCTCGGCACCGGCCTCGCGGGCGGCGATGCGGGAGGAGCGGTACCGACAAGGACTGAGCCCGCCTGCGCCGAGCCGGACAGATTGGAGATGGCGTCGTTGACCGAAACACTTGGACTCGGGGGCACCCCCACGCCCGCGCTCTTGGCGGCGAAGAGGGCGACGTTGTTGGCCTCGAGGGTGACCCAGTACGGCTCGTCCGTGGCTGCCACCAGCACCGTCATCGGGTTGCCAGGAGCGACAACGACCAGGCGACGACCAACCAGGACGGTCCGGGCGCCAACCACTGCATAAAGGTCGAGGGTGTCACCCGCCCCCACGCCGGGCGCGACCTTGACGCTGACCGGGACCTGCACGGCGTCGGAGCTCATCAGGTCGTCGCGTGTGATCAGCGTCTGGGCACTCAGTCGGTGTGCGGCACGCCGGCCGGCCGGGGTCTGGTCCAGTGCCGAAAACTGGTCCCCGCCGGCCGGTAAGTGGACAAGCTTAACGTTGCCTGCGTCCAGGACCGTACCGGCGGGGACGTCGCGGGTGACCATCCATGCCTCGCGTGTGGCTTGGGACTGAGCGACGGCCTGCAGATACAGAAGGCCGATGACCGCGAACACGACGATGGTCAGGAGAAGCCCTACGAGGGTGCGGCGCCTCACGACGTCGTCTCGGCAGTGGTGCCACCGAAGGCAGGCTGGGCCGTACGACTGACGTGGATTGGTGCGCGCACTCCCAGGAGCGGCACAGGCAGGGCGACCACCTGATCGACCTCCGCAGTTATCGAACGCGGGGACGCGGTGCAGTGCCCTGGTAGGCGGGCAGCTGCGAGCGACTCACGGCAGCGTTGCTCAGCCGCTTGAGGGTCGAGGCGCAGGCTGCCGGCGTAGAAGGAGCCCTGGTCGATCGCCGAGGCACCGGCCTGGATGGCCAGCAAGGCGCCGTCGTCAACCCTGTTGTAGGCGACGAACAGCGTACCCAGGTCTGCGACCAGGGCCAGCATGCCGACAAGAGAAAAGGCGAGGACGAGGGCGAAGATGACGAGCGTCTGACCGGCCTGGCCAGTATGCTCGATCATCGCGACCGGTACCTCGAGCCTCGGGCGGTGGCGGTTGAGTCGATGGTCAGCGAGAAGGGCACCACTAACGCCATCGGAGTCTGCCGGTAGTCGAGGCTTGCAAAGCCCCGGCAGGTGACCGTCTGGTCCAGCTCGTAGGTGCCACAACCATCGAGGCGAGTCGGCTTCAGGTAGCTGGACTGGCGGAGCGTGCCCGCCCACGTCCTGGTGGCGTAATCGGAGCTGAGGGAGCTGCCGACAGGTGCGCTGACCGCAGCTGCGGCGGCGAGGCTCGTCGCGGTGTCGAGCTCGATCTGGGCTTCGACCCGGACCAGCACGGCCAGGAAGCCGAGCAGTAGGAGCAGCATCAGTGGCAGCGTGATCGCGGTCTCGAGGAGAGCCTGGCCTTGCTGGTGCCGCGGTCTCAACGACCTGTGAGGCAGTCTGCTCATGGCTCGAATGTCACCGCGTGGACCTGTGCTGCCAGGTCCAGCGACCAGTCGAGCCCCGGGACGGGCAGAGCGATGGCAGGCTTGCCACGCAGCCGCACGGTGACCATGTCTCCGGTCTGCGTGGCGCAAACGTCAATCTCGCCCCGCGGGATGGCCGCGGTCGGCCGGCAATCCTGCGACGGTTTGAGCTGGTTGATGTGCGTCCCGGCCATCATTGGCGTAACGATCCGGCCGACCGCCGGCGTGGCATCTGCCAGGTCTGGCGTGTTAGCGCCTGCATCGCCTGTCGTGCCTCCAGCGGCGATTCGTGCTCCGGCGGCCACACCTGTGATCGCGGCAGATCGCTGGACCGCGTAGATGGAGGCTGATACGGCGCCCATCAAGCAGAGCAAGAAAAGGCCGACGACCAGTGAGAATTCGACCATCGCCTGGCCCCTCAGCTGTTCTCGTTGCATCCCCCACTCCTTCGGTGTTGAGGGGGTCCCACCATGAGCGGCCCGGCGCTCATGCCGCCAGTATTTGGCGGTCAGGCGGACAATTTGCGGACAATGCGCCCGGCTGTCAGTTCCCCCTCGAGACAGCTCGCACGATCTGCTCCGCCCG
>Ga0126378_10004938_pt1 | contig 10291 bp, 10 predicted proteins | sample PanSoiMetPlot_23_FD_92587 | JGI IMG/M metagenome (GOLD analysis project Ga0126378, IMG submission 92587) | Tropical forest soil microbial communities from Panama - MetaG Plot_23 | ecosystem: Environmental > Terrestrial > Soil > Tropical forest > Bulk soil | place: Panama | collected 2016-02-17
CGCAGCGCACCGCTGCCGACCGGCGGCTATATCGACCAGGCGGACGGCACCGCGTGGATGGCGCTGTACTGCCAGAACATGCTGGAGATCGCGATGGAGCTCGCGACGGTCGATCCCGTCTACATCGAGCAGGCTCAGACCCTGTTCGAGCACTTCGGCTGGATCGCCATCGCAACCAACCGCATCGGCGCGGGCGGGGACAGCCTCTGGGACGACGAGGACGGCTTCTACTACGACGTCCTCCGTCTCCCCGACGGGACCTCTACCCGGCTGAAGGTGCGCTCCATGGTCGGCCTCATCCCCCTCGCCGCGACGTCTGTGATCTGGAGGAGCGACGCCGAAAGGTTCCCAGAGCTCGTGGCCGGGGCCAAAGAGTTCATCGAGCGCCACCCGGCGGCAGTCATCTCTGGCGGCCGCCCAGGGCCCGGCCGGAGCGAGAGGGTTCTGTTTGCGCTGTTCGGTGAGGACCGGCTACGGCGAATCCTCGCGAGGATGCTCGACGAGAGCGAGTTCCTCGGCCCGTACGGCATCCGGTCGCTATCGCGATACCACGCCGCCCACCCGTACTCGTTCTGGGTGCACGGCGAAGAGTACCGAGTGTCCTACCTGCCCGCCGAGTCGGACACGGGCATGTTCGGCGGCAACTCCAACTGGCGTGGGCCGGTCTGGTTCCCCGTCAACGCCCTGTTGATCCGCGCCCTGATGAACCTGTACGCGTTCTACGGCGATTCGTTCACCGTCGAATGCCCCACAGGGTCCGGCCGCCAGATGAACCTGTACGAGGTGGCGCGTGAGATCGCGGCCCGGCTGACGCGCACCTTCCTTCGCGACGAGGCGGGTCGCCGGCCAGTGCACGGCGGGCAGGCCAAATTCCAGGACGACCCGCACTGGCGGGACCTGCCGCTGTTCTACGAGTACTTCCATGGCGACAACGGCGCCGGCCTCGGCGCCAGCCATCAGACCGGCTGGACCGGGCTGGCGGCACCCGCTGCAGCGCTGTTCCATGCGATAAGCGCGGAGGACTGGCTGCTTCACGGCCGGGAGGCGATCGGACGGCGTCGTGCGGCCGGGGCGGTGCCTTCATGACACGGTGGCCCGCCCAGCCGGTGATCTATGAGGTGAACACAGTGGTGTGGCTCAGGGAGTTGAGCCGCCGGCACGGCCGGCTGGTCACACTCGCCAACCTCCCCGCCGAGGCCTGGGATGAGGTGGCGCTGCCCGGTGTAGACGCCGTCTGGCTGATGGGTGTGTGGGAGCGCAGCGCGGCAGGCCTTCGCATCGCCCAGACGGATGAGGCGCTGCAGCGGTCCTTCCGGGAGGCGCTCCCCGACGTGCAGCCCGAAGACATCGTGGGGTCGCCGTACTGCGTACGTCGCTACGTCGCCGACAGCTCACTGGGCGGCCCTCCGGGCCTCGTCGCCGCCCGTGAGGCGCTGGCCCGCCGCGGCGTACGGCTGCTGCTTGACTACGTGCCAAACCATGTCGCGCCCGACCATCCATGGGTCGGCGAGCACCCCGAGTACTTCGTCCGCGGTGACGCCGCTGACCTGGAGCGAACCCCGCCCGCCTTCATGGACGTGGCCGGCAACGTCCTGGCGCTGGGGCGTGACCCCTTCTTCGCACCCTGGCCGGACGTCGTCCAGCTGAACGCGTTTGCGCCACAGCTCCGTGACGCGACGGCCGAGGCGCTGACGGCGATCGGGAGCCAGTGCGATGGCGTGCGCTGCGACATGGCGATGCTGCTCATGAACGACGTCTTCGCAAGGACCTGGGAGGAGAGAGTGGGTCCTGCGCCCCAAGTGGATTTCTGGCCACAGGTCCTCGGCCAGGTCCGCCGGCGGCATCCGGACATGCTGTTCGTGGCCGAGGCCTACTGGGACCTGGAGTGGGCGCTCCAGCAGCAGGGATTCGACTACTGCTACGACAAGCGGCTCTACGACCGCCTCCTGCACGAGTCCCCCAGTGATGTGCGGGCACACCTGCTCGCAGACGTCGCCTACCAGCGACGCCTGGTGCGCTTTCTCGAGAACCACGACGAGCCGCGTGCCGCGGCGACCATGCCCCGGGAAAAGGAGCGGGCCGCGGCGGTGATGATCGCGACGCTGCCCGGCGCGACGCTCTGGCACGAAGGCCAGTTCGAAGGTCGCCGCGTCCGGCTCCCGGTCTTCCTTGCCCGGCGGCCCCACGAGGCAGCAGACGAGGAGCTGCGCGCCTTCTACCGGCGGCTTCTCGACACCACCTACGCGTCCGGGGTACGCGAGGGCGAATGGCGGCTGCTCGACTGCACGGGCTGGCCGGACAACCCGACTCACCACAACCTCCTCGCCTGGTGCTGGCAGGCAGCAGGCCGGCACCTCGTCGTCGTCAACCTTTCGGACCAGGCGGCGCAGGCACGCGTTCAGCTGCCCTGGGAAGACCTCCAGGACAAGCAGTGGCAGCTTTCGGAGCTGCTCGGCGAAGCCACATACGAACGGGAGGGCACTGAGCTGGGGGGGTCCGGGCTTTTCGTGGCGCTGGACGGATGGCACTGGCATCTCGTCTCGCTGAGTGAGGCGGTGCCGGCCGCCGCGGGCGCTGAACTGGTCGAGGGACGAGTGCGATGAGATCCGGCCGGCGCCGCGGTGATCAGTAAGGGCAGATTCCCCGGCAAGGGGGCCTCTCAGTGGCGCCCGAATGGGGCGATTCCCAGCGATTCGCCCTGTTTCAGTATGCTGCCTTATCTGATGCCGGAGACGGACGCCAGCAAGGGTGTGCTGCCGGCAATCCGCCGCGAAGAGATGCCGCTCAGCGTCATCTCCGAGGGGGACGTGCTGGTTGGCCGGCTAGATATGTCTGGCCACGGCCGGGTGCTGGGCAGGCTCGATGGGCACCTCACCTGCTCGGGCGAGCTGGCGATCGGGCCCGATGCGGTCGTCCAGGCCGACATCCATGCCCATGACCTGGTGCTGGCAGGAGCGGTCACAGGCGACGTGTTTGTGCGTGGCCGGCTGAAGATCACCGCGACGGGCCGGCTGGAGGGCGACGCCCAGGTGGGTGCACTCCTCGTCGAGGAGGGTGGGGTCCATTTCGGCCTGCTCCACGTCTACCCGAAGGGGGTGCCCGAGGGGCCTGCGGCGGTGCTTACCGAGCCGAGGTCAGCCGGCAGCGGCTCGCGGACACGGCCGCTGGCCACGTCGGTTGACAGGATCAAGAAGATGTGGCGGGAGATTTTCTAACCCGCGGGAGGTCTTAGCGTGGTGCGGCGGCTCAGTGAGGTGCCGCTGGCTGAAGACGAGATCCTTCTCGAGGGTTTCGAGGCCACCATCGGGAACGAGACGGTGACAGTGACCGCGGTGCTGGAGCGCACTTGCGTCTACCTCACCGCGGACGGCGACCGCAAGCTCGTAAACAAGCAAGACCTGATGGTCGATCCCGAAATGCTTCCGATCCGGCGCCGCCAATCCGGTTAACGACGGATTAGGCTTCCATAAAGAGATGTCAGACGGCTCCATGGACCGCAACCTGGCCCTCGAGCTGCTTCGAGTGACGGAGGCCGCAGCGCTCGCAGCGGCGCCGCTGCAGGGTCGGGGTAACAAGGAGGAGGCCGACCGGCGTGCCGTCGACGCCATGCGCTCAGCGCTGTCCTCTGTAGACATGAAGGGCACCGTGGTGATCGGGGAGGGGGAGAAGGACCAGGCGCCGATGCTCTACTTCGGCGAGGAGGTGGGCAACGGTCTGGAACCGGCCGTCGACGTGGCCGTCGACCCCATCGACGGCACCCGGCTGACCGCCAGCGGCCAGCCCGGGGCGCTCGCCGTCGTGGCGCTCGCCGAGCGGGGGACCATGTTCACGACCCACGTCCACTACATGGAGAAGCTGGTAGTCGGCCGTCGCGCCAAAGGCGTGATCGATATCGACATGCCCGTGGAGTGGAACCTCCGCCGCATCGCCAAGGCCGAGGGCCTGCACCCGCGGGACCTGGTCGTGGTCATCCTCGACAGGGATCGCAACCATGAGGTGATCCGGCAGGTGCGCGACGTCGGCGCCCGCATCAGGCTGATCTCGGACGGTGATGTGGCGGGCGCCATCATGTCGGCGCTGGAGACCAAGACGGGCATGCACGTGATGATGGGCTCCGGCGGGGCCACCGAGGGGGTGATCGCGGCGTGCGCGGTGAAGGCGCTGGGTGGGGACATGCAGGGCCGCCTCCTGCTGCGCGATGAAAGCGAGAAGGCGATGGCCGCCAAGGAGGGATACACGGGCGGCGCCGTCCTTTGCATCGACGATTTCTGCTCCGGCCGCAACATCTTCTTCGCTGCGACCGGCATCACTCATGGGGAGCTTCTGGAGGGCGTGCGGTACGAGGAGTACTACGCCTTCACGCACTCGATGGTTCTGCGGACGGCGTCTGGCACCATGCGCTTCGTCGAGGCGTACCACGAGATGTCTGCCCTGCGGGCTAAGGGCCTGCTTCCCGAGCAGGTCGTGCTCAGCGTCATGGTCTGAGCAGCAGGTCGCCGAGAGCACATAGGGCCCAGGGGCTCGCACTGAGACCGGGGGCGCATTCGTGAGGTCGGTCTAACGACCGATGGCACCGCCTCTGGAAACGCCATAGGCTGAGCGAACCGAGTGGCGCAGGAGGTGTGCGATGGCGACGATCCGTGAGACCGACATGGTGCGCGTTTGCTCACTTGCGGAGCTGCAGCAGGAGCCCATGCGAGTCACCACCGCCGCCGGGAGTCCGATACTCCTCGTGCTGCACGAGGGCCGCGTCTCCGCTGTCGACAACCGCTGCCCACACATGGGCTTCCCGCTTCACCGCGGCACCGTTAAAGAAGGCATCCTCACCTGTCACTGGCACCACGCCAAGTTCGATCTGGCCAGCGGCTGCACCTTCGACCTGTTCGCCGACGACGTCCCAACCTACGGCGTAGAGGTCCGCGACGGCGAGGTCTGGCTGGACTCCCGGCGACCCGCCGGCGACCGCCGCGCGCACTGGCTGGATCGCCTCGAGGTGGGCCTCGAACAGGACATCTCGCTCGTGCTGGCCAAGAGTGCGATCGCTCTCGACGAGCTGGGCGCGAGCAGCGATGCCGTGGCCCGCGCGGCGTCGTTCGGGCTGCGCAACCGGCGGTCCGGCTGGAGTCAGGGCATGACCATCCTGACCTCTCTCGGATCGGTGATGCCAGTGCTGGCCCCTGATGACCGGCCACTTGCGCTCTTCCACGGATTGCGCCACGTGGCGGCCTCGACTTCCGGCCAGCCGCCGGAGTTCGATCTCGAGCCGCTGCGGACGAGCGAGACCCGGTCGGGCCGCTTCCAGGAGTGGTTCCGCTACTTCGTGGAGGTTCGAGAGGCCGACGCCGCCGAGCGCACGCTGGTGACCGCGATCTCCGTTTTGCCGCCGGCCGCTGTCGCCGAACTGGTCATGGCGGCCTGCACCGACCACCTCTATCTGGACACCGGCCATACTCTCGACTTTGCCAACAAGGCGTTTGAGCTGATCGACCAGATCGGCTGGGACCACGCGCGGTATGTTCTGCCGTCGCTGGTGCCTGCCCTCGTCCGCTCTCAGCGGATGGAGGAGACGTCTTCCTGGCGACACCCCGTGGATGTGGCGGCGCTGGTCCAGTACGCCGCGGCCGAGCTGTTGAGGATGCGTCCGGACCGCGAGCAGCTGCGGGACTGGTCTGGGCACGAAGAGCTGGCCGCGGCGGTTCTCGATGGTGAACCCGCCGATGTGCTGAGTGAGCTCCTGCGGTTGGCCCGGGCCGGCGTGCCGTTAACCGAGCTGTCGGCCGCAGTCACATACGCGGCGGTGCTGCGGGCGGTGCACTTTCCGACGTCGAACGAATTCACGGACTGGGAGACTGTGCTGCACGTGTTCACTTACGCAAACGCGGTCGACCAGGCGCTGCGGCGAGCCCCGTCGGGCCCGCTTGCCCGCGGCCTTCTTGACAGCGCGATGGCGGTCTACCTGGAACGCTTCCTCAACGTGCCCAGGCGAGCCATCCCGACCCCGTCTGGCGCCCGCGCCGGCGCCACCGACATCATGTCGGCGTTCGACACGCAGGGCAGCGTGGATGAGGCAGCCCAGGCGTGCGTCGATGCGCTGGCCGCCGGTGACGACAGCTTGGTGGTGCGTGCGCTGGGCCGGGCTCTGGTGCGCGAGGATGGAGCCTTCCACCACTACCAGATGTACGAGGCGGGAGTGCGCCAGTGGTCCCGATTCCGCGGCACACGCGTGGGTGACGGGGTCTTGCTGGGGACTGCTCGCTACCTGGCGGCACACTACCCGACCGTGCGAGCTACTGGCCAGACCTACGACATCGCCGCCCGGCTCCATCGAGGTGAGAGCCTGCACGAGGACTCAGCCGGAGGAGGGGGGTGAGCCCGCCTCAAAGCATGGGCGGCCTCCTCGGGCGCGAGCGGCTCATGTCGTAGCCGGCTGCGTACATCCTCTTCACCTCCGGCGCCGTCAGCTGCCGTGCCTCTGCGCTCGAGGCCAGGCTGTTGAGCCTGGCCTCCCAGGTCGCCAGCTCCGCCCGCATGCTCGCCGCGCTCCCGTAGTGGCGCCTCACGTCGGCCATGGCGGTCCGGCTGGCGTTGAGAGCTGCGCTGGCCCTGGTCAAATCGCCTGCCTCATAGGCCAGCGCCGTTGCCATTTCCGCCTGTGCGGGCAGCTGAACCAGCAGCCTGGAGATGACCTCCTCATCAGGCCGCTCTACCTGCGCCTCCTCCGCGCTGCAGGTCCTGATCGTCACCTGCGCGGTCGCCTCCCGCGAGCGGTCCTCCGCGTCGCGGTAGGAGGCGCGCGCCCTCAGGAGGAGCTGCTCACTCTCGAACGGCACCGGCGTCGTGATCTCGAACAGGAACTCCTTGGCGCGCACCAGATCGCCGAGGAAGACCTTGAAGCCTGTCTCGGTGCTTTCCTGACGGTAGCTGTTGAGGTTGGTGCCGAAGGCCAGTCGCTCGGGCAGATCCAGGTTCACCTCTACACTTCGCGCCGTGACCTCGGCGGCGGTCGTGAACTCCTCGCGGAGGATCTGGTCCAGCGCTTCCAGGGCGGGGATGTGGTTGAAGTCGCCGTTTCCAGCCTCGGCAACCGCGCTCATCAGCGCGATGTTGTAGTCGAAGCCGACGCCGAGCGTCGACGTGGTTATGCCGCTCCGTGCCGCACCCGCGGCTACCTCGGCGAGCACCGCCGGCCGCTGCTCGCCCACGTTCGCCTGGCCATCTGAGAAGAGGACCAGCTTGCACCCGTACCGCTGCCGCGCTTCGGGCGTCAGCTGCTCGAGCCCGGCGCGGAATCCACCCTCCAGGAACGTCGAGCCACCCACCTGGAGGCTGTTGACAGCGGCCGCCAGCCCGCGGCGTGCCCGTGGCTCCAGCACGGTCAGGGGCTTGACGACCCTGACCGTGTCGTCGAAGGTCACCAGGGTTACCGCGTCACCGTCCTGCATCAGGTCGAGCAGGCGCACCGTCGCCGCTTTGACGAAGCTCAGCTTGTCGGTGACGCCGGTGTCGCCCGCTGCTCCCGGGCGCGATTTGCCCGCCGCGACAGCCCCAGCGACGGTGGCGTCACCCATTGAGCCGGAGCGGTCGATGACGAGCGCCATCGCCACAGGACGGCGGTCCGGACGGACAGGCGGGACTGGCGGATCGGCGTGGACCAGCAGGTGCACAGCGCCGCCCACGCGGCCGATCGCCTGTCGAGACGGTCGGAGGCTGAGCCTGAAGCCGTCAGTGGGATCGCGCCTTGTCATGTTGCATCCTCCTCGTTCAGCGTGGCCTCGATGGCCGCGTACAGCCGTGCTATCTGCTCGTCGCTCGTCCCTGCCGGGACCTGGAGCGAGAAGCCCCCTCGGAAACGCAGGGTGCGTGGCGTCTCACCACCGCGAGCCCGCAAAGCCTCCGCGGCGATCACGTAGGGCGACACCGCTTCCTCGGAGTCTGGCGCTGCCGGTTCGCGGAGGACGTACGTCCGCGCGCTGCCCATCCGGAGCGGCTGGCTGCGCTCGCCGTGGAGCACGGCCAGTTCGGTCGCGACCTGCTCCGAGGTCATGCCGCCCAGGCGGGCCCGGATCTCAGCCAGGCCTGCACCCTGCCGCTTGAGGTGCCGTGCCAGCCGGAAGCGGGTCAGGTGCTCCGGTGTGTAGCCGCTGCGCCCGCGGCCCACCGCCGGCGGCAGGATGCCGACCTGAACGTAGTAGTGCAATGTGCTCGGGCTGACCTCCTGGTCCCGATCCTGCGTCCGGACGATCTCGGCGATCTGCTTGGCGTCGAGCATACTGGCATTATAGCGTTACAATGCCAGTATTGCAAGCGAGAAATGCCAGTCCGATCGATCAGTGATCAGGCGGTCGGACGAAGGGGAACGCGAAGAACAGCACCTCGATCGCCCGGGAGCCGGGTGGGCGGAGCGATGGCTTCGCGATCCTGGCGGCGTGACGTCTGAGCACGGCTGTGACCTCGGCGTCCAGAGTTCGCAGCTCTTCGGCGGTGATGTACAACAGGAACTCGCTGTGGCCGGTGATCTCCTGCCACTCCCGCGGCAACCCGGCTCGGGCCTGGAGCCATGCCTCGTGCTGAGTCAAGTACCGACCGACGAGCACCGGCACTAGTCTGCCCATCTGCGTCAAGCGCCAGGGCCGCTGGCGGCCTGAACCGCCGCCCGCGTCCTCGATGAAGCCGTACTTCGCCAGCTGGCGCAGATGGAAGGAGCACGTCGATGTGGATTCATCGACCACCTCCGCCGCTTCCGTCGCTGTCAGTGATCCGTGCTTCGTGAGAGCCTCGAGAAGGGCCACACGGACCCGATGGGCGACAGCCCGCATCGTCGTCGGGCCCGTCAGCTCTTGAGCACGGCCAGTGCGAACGGCGCCAGATTGCACTCAACGAAAGATAGCTTTCGAAAGGAACCTTTGCAATACCCCTTGACTGCGCGCGCAACCATCGCTAGGCTGGTCGTGCCAAAGAGGTTCTAAATACTTGGAGGGGGGCCGTGTCCAGCCGGCAGGCTGGGCTGCGTGCCATGTCCTCGCGGCCATCTGACGAGGCCTTACACACTGGGGGGTACGGCCGGCTCGCGACGCGGGCCGGCCGTTACATGTCCGCGCTGAGGCTACCTTGAGCACCATGCACGCCTTTGAAATCGCGGAGCTCGTTGCAGCCAACCAGAGCCATGAGCACGTCTACGCAGAGTTCCTCAGGGCCGGCACCCTCAGTCTCGGGCTGGCGATCTGGCCGGCCGGCTCGGTTGACACCCAGGAGCCCCACACCGAGGACGAGGTCTACTACGTGGTAAGCGGCCGGGCGCGGATTACGGTTGACGGTGAGGAGCAGCCAGTGGGTGCCGGGAGCATCGTCTTCGTCGCGATCGGCGCCGATCACCGCTTCCACGACATCGAAGAGGATCTGGTCGTGCTGGTCTTCTGGGCACCACCGCGCCACTCGCGACGTGTCTCTTCGAGCGCGTGACAGGCCCTTGACCGGGCTGTGCACGCTCCCTACAATCCCCTCAACTCTCGGCTGCTGCCGAGGGCGGGAGAGAGCAGAGGTGGGCCCATCCAGCTGGGTGGGCCCGTTTCATTTGCTGGCCAGTGGCGACCGCCGATCCCGGCTCGGCAGATGTCTGTGTCTGCCCGCCTGACCGCCGACAGTGCCTTCGCTGGGTGCATAGACCACCGAGTTCCGTGCCACCACCTGCTCAGTCGTCCTCAACCCGCCAACCTCGGAGGACAGCCGGGCGCGGCTAAGGTCGGAGACGAGTACGATCGGCACGCCTCGAGTGGCGTGGTCTGAACGCAGGACAAGGAGTACCAGCGCGGGCACGGCCCACGAGCCCAGACAGACGAAGATCAGGTCCGGCCGGGCGATCCTCGCCAGCTCCAGTCCTCGCTCCAGGCTGGCAGCCGCAGCGACCGTGTACCCGTCGAGCCGCAGCTTCCCCGCGTAGCGGTCAGCCTCAACCGGTTCGCCGGCGATGAGCAGAGCCACCAGTGGGGGGTCGCCCGATCGGCGGCCGGCCACAACAGCCGTGACGCCCTTCTCCATGTCCATCGCGTCCAAGTTGAACTCTCCATCCTTAAACCAGTCTTAACCGGGCTCGCGGCATTCTCCCCCCGTCGTTGAGTCGCTAAGTGCTTCACGACGGAAGTACGGTGGCGTATCAGCGGCAGGCGACCGTCAGGTCGCCGGTCAGAGGGCCGAGGCGAAGTCCGGGGTCCCCACGAAGCCTGCTTCGTGGGGTGGAAAGGATGGGGTGGAACGAGGAGGAGCGCATCTTAAGATGCGTGACGACGAAGGGCCG
>Ga0126378_10004940_pt1 | contig 10290 bp, 8 predicted proteins | sample PanSoiMetPlot_23_FD_92587 | JGI IMG/M metagenome (GOLD analysis project Ga0126378, IMG submission 92587) | Tropical forest soil microbial communities from Panama - MetaG Plot_23 | ecosystem: Environmental > Terrestrial > Soil > Tropical forest > Bulk soil | place: Panama | collected 2016-02-17
CGGGAAACCGCTAACCGTCGTCAGGTGAACATCCGGCGCACTGTCACTGAACGGCGTCCGGCCGCATTCCGCCCCAGCCCGCCTCGCGGCGTTACCCAGCGTTCAGGACCGTCGCGATCCGGTCGATCATCTCGATGAGGATCGGCTGCGGTGTTGCGAAGTTGAAACGGAACGACCCGTCGCCTCCGGCACCGAACGCGGGTCCGTCCACGACTGTGACCTGCGCGCGGTCGGTGACGAGCACGCCGGGCGAGCCGGGCAGGTCCATCGCGGTGCAGTCGATCCAGGCGAGGTAGGTGCCGTCGGGCGGCCGATAGCGCACCTCAGGCAGGTGGCGGCTGAGCAGGTCGGCGAGGAGATGACGGCTCTGGTCGAGATAGGCAAGGACCTCGTCCAGCCAGTCTTCGGCGTGCCGGAACGCGGCGATGTTGGCAACCACGCCAGGGTTGCTTGCGCCGTGCGAGGCGAACGGCCCCATCTCCTCCCAGTGCTGCCGGTCGGGCTTGTTGGTGAGGATCACTTCTGCGCATTTCAGGCCCGGCAGGTTCCACGCCTTGGACGCGGATGTGGAGGTCAGCGTGTGCGACGCGGCGGCTTCAGAGGTCGACGCGTAGGGGATGTGGCGTTGTCCGGGGTACACAAGCGGAGCGTGCACCTCGTCGGCGAAGACCAGGCCGCCGTGACGTTCGACCACCTCGGTGAGCTGCGTCATTTCCTCAAGGGTGAACACACGGCCGAGCGGGTTGTAGGGGTTGCAGAAGACGACCAGATGTCCTCCGGCGCGGAACGCCGTATCGATCGCGTCGAGGTCAAGAGTGAAGAATCCGGCGTGGTCAGGCTCTTCTTGCACCTGCACCTGGATGATGTCGCGGCCGAGCAATCCTGGCACGATCAGGAACGGCATGTACGCGGGTGTCGGCAGAATGACCGGAGAGCCCGGCCGCGAGAAGTGCGTGATGGCGATCTCCAGCGCCTTGATCACATCAGGCACCGGATGAATGGAGGCGGGATCGACGTCCCAGCCAAAGCGGCGCTTCTCGAACTCTGCGCATGCCGTTGCCAGGTCGTCGGCAAGGTGCGCCGGCAGGTAACCGAAGGTCGCGTCGGCCGACAGCTTGGTGAGCGCGTCGATGATCGCTGGCGCGGCGCCGAAGTCCATCTCAGCTATGGCCGCGCCGAATCCGTCTGGACCAGGCGCGGTCCACTTGACGCTGCCTCGCCCGCGCAGCATCTCGGCAGTGGTGGCGTTAATCGCATCCCGCAGTCTTCCCGGCACACCGATATCCTGCACCGGCCTGGGCGCTGCCCGGAGAGCTACCCTTGACGCTGTTTCTGGCGCTCGCCTAGCGTTGTTGTCCGTCGCCAGCACAGCCGGCCGCATTGTGCGGGCTCGCGGCTAGCCGAGGCAAGGTGATCGCATGCCTGAGGTGCTCACCGCGCCGCGCGTCATGACCGGCGATCACACCGTGACGTATGGCGCGGTTGTCATCGGCGAGAACAGCATTGACTGGGTCGGCGCATCCGTCGAGCTGCCCGCTGAGTACGCCGGGCTGCCTCGAACGGACTATCCAGGCTGCACGATCACGCCGGGCCTGATCGACTGCCATGTGCACCTGGGGTTCGACGGCGGGCCGCAGCCTGCCGCCCGGATGCGCGGTGAGACCGACGCGCAGCAACTCATGCTGATGCTGCGCAACGCCAGGGATCTGCTGGGCGTCGGCGTGACCACCGCCCGGGACCTGGGCGGCCGGGCCTATCTGGGTCTGACCGTGCGCGATGCCATCGCGAGCGACCTTGCCAGGGGCCCGCGGCTGGTGGTTGCGGCGAGCCCCATCACGGTCACCGGCGGGCACTGCTGGTTCATGGGCGGCGAGGCCGACAGCGACGATGACCTGCGCCGTCTGGTCCGCACCCACCACAAGCACGGCGCGGATCTGATCAAGGTGATGTCCACGGGCGGGTTCATGACTCCCGGATCGGCTCCCTGGTATGCACAGTTCAGCACCGACCAGCTTGCGGTGATAGTCGAGGAGGCCAGACGGGTCGGCAAGCCGGTCGCCGCGCACGCTCATGGCATCGAGGGCATCCGGCGTGCCGTCCAGGCGGGCGTGACGACGCTCGAGCACTGCTCCTTCGTCACAGAGACCAACGAACGGCGCTTCAGCGAGCACCTCGCCGCCGACATCGCCGAGAAAGGCGTCTTCGTATGCCCGACAGTCAACGTCAACGCGCCGTACGTGGCCAGGCTGACCGGCATCGTAGTCGGCCAGCATCTGGTGGCCATGCACGAGATGGGAGTCCGCATAATCGCGGGAACAGACGCCGGTATCGACAACACGCCCCATCATCAGTACGTCGGCGGGCTTGAGTTCCTAGTTGTGCTTGGTTTCCGTCCTGAGCAGGTGGTCTCGATGGCCACCACTTTTGCTGCCGCCGCGCTGGGAGTGGAGGACATCACCGGCCGGCTCGCGCCCGGTTACGAAGCTGACCTTCTTGTCGTGGCCGGTGACCCGCGAACCGACATTTCCGCGCTCGGGCGCCTCCGCCGCGTGATCGCACGCGGACGCGACTACGTGCCGGATAGCGGCCGGTTCGACGTCAGTGCGCCAGGTACCCCGTTCGCCTCACCAGACCATGAAATCGACCTGCGGCTGATCACCGAGGCGACCAAAGTGCGCAGGGCGCCAGTTTAGGCAGGGCGGCGGCCGCCGTAGACGACCCACTCAAGCCGCTTGAAGTACACGTCGATGCCCTCAAATCCAGCTGCCCGGAGGTAAGTGAGTTGCTGGGTCAGCGGGATCATGTACCGGACGTGGTTCTCGTGGCGGGCTCGCTCCTCCGGCGTGGGATGGCGGCGTCTGCGTGCGGTCTCAGGGTCGTACTGGTCGCCGACTCTCTCCCAGGTGGTGGCGACTACAGGATCCTGCGGGCGCACGGGATCGTAGTTGAAGGACCAGCCACCCGGAACGAGGTGATCGAAAATCTCCCTGAACAGCCCCTGCTTGCGATCGTCCGGCAGATGGTGGACGCACAGCGAGGTTACCACCGCGTCCACGGCCGCGGGGATTGCCTGCGGCCACTCGGGAGTCGACATGTCGAACGCGACGTACCGGTAGCGCCCGGTGAACGGCTGCATTTCCCGCTTGCCCGCACCCATCATCTGGTCGGAGAAGTCGGCAAGTATCGCTGTGCTGCCTGGGTGCCTGGCGAGGATCGCGCGCGAAAGATTCCCAGTGCCGGCGCCTAGGTCCAGGAACGTGAACGCTTCCTGCTCGCCGAACGGAAGCAGGTCGGCGATGAAACGCCACTGGGCCGCGTGATTCCGTTCGCGGGTCGCGGCCTCAGCCGCCCAGTGCTGCACGATCTGCTGTGACTGCCAGATCGCCGCGTTCATATCCGTCGGCTTGTTCATGGCAGCACAGTACCGATGGCCGTGGCCGAGATCGGTACTGTGCCCTTGGGAGACTCGCCGATGGCCGGTACCAGGTTGCCCCCATGAGGCCGCCGGGAAGGAAGATTTGCCTGATGTCAGGTCAGCCGTCCACACCCCGGCCAGCCCGCAGCTACCCTGCGGCTGCCGCGATCTTGGCCGAGCGCGATTCCGTGCTGCGCCGCCTGATGGAGCAGGCAGGACCGCCGCGGCTACGGGCCCTAACCGAGGGCCATCTCGCGGCCCTCGTGCGCGCGATCGTCTATCAGCAGCTCGCAGGCGCGGCCGCTTCCGCGATTCACGGTCGGCTCGTGGCGGCGATGGGCGGCGAGGTTACGCCGGAACGGCTGCTCGCACTCTCAGACGCAACGCTCCGTACGGTCGGGCTGTCCGCCGCGAAGGTCGCGTCCCTGCGGGACCTGGCCGCCAAGGTCCTGGACGGGACGGTCGTGCTCGACCAGCGCAAGCTGCGCGCCCTCAGCGACGAAGAGATCATCGCCAGGCTGTCATCCGTCCGCGGGATCGGTGAGTGGACGTCGCAGATGTTCCTGCTGTTCCGGCTCCGGCGCCTGGATGTATGGCCCACAGGCGACCTGGGTGTCAGAAAGGGTTACGGGCTGGCGTGGGGGATACCGACGCCAACGGCCAAGGAACTGATGCCGCTAGGCGACCCCTACCGGCCGTATCGAAGCGTCGTCGCGTGGTACTGCTGGCGCGCAGCCGAGCTTTACGGGCGCGCTGGCGAGAGCGCGCTCACCCGCTAGCCGCCCGGCGCTCCTCAAGGCGCGCTGTCAGCCGCCCCGCCCGCCTCCCGCGCTGCTAACCGTTCCGGCGCCGCCCTCCGAGGCGACATAGCACGGATTCCAGCTAAATTCACGCCCGAGTTGCCCGGTTTGTGGTCACCCAATCCGTGCGATGTCGTGGAAGCGCGCCGTGCAGGGCCGAGTTGGTCAGATGGGAAAGTGTGATCGCGCGCCAGACGCTCTATCCACCCCGAATTCCCCGGCCGCGCCACATCGAGCTGGCCCGGAGGTCAGGGTCACAATGGGCTGATGGTGAGAGCGGCCGAGCGAGCGGCGCTGCCGCTTGCGTTGCTGGCAATCACGAGCACGCGGTACGACCCCGCCGGCAAGCGGTGGCTGAGAATGTGGTACCGCAGGTAGCTCACATTGACCTGGCCAGCCGAGCTGGCGGGCCTGGAGACCGTCCTGACGATCTTTCCGCTCGCGTTCAGGACGCAGACGGTCACGTTTGCCCGCTGCGACATGCTGAACGTGAGCGTGGCGCTCACCTCGGCGCCCAGGCTGACCGTGGCCGGCTTAAGCGTCAGGCCGGCTACGTGGACGCCCGATGGCGGGGACCCGGATGGGCTGGGCGTCGGGGTCGGCCTCGGCGTCGGGCTGGGCGTTGGGTTCGGCGTGGGCGCGCCCGCCCGGGAAGCCGCGACGAAGTTACGCCATACCGCGATCGACGCGCTGTCGGTGAGCCGCAGCGTCGGGTACTGAGCGTTGCCGTTGAAGTAGGCGGCGAACAGTGCCCCGCTATGCATGATGTAGTCGCCGACCGTCTTCAGCCAGCCGGGGCGGCCGCGAGCCGTTGACAGGCCGAACTCAGGGAAGCCGTAGGGCAGGCCAACGCTCTTTGATGCGGCGATGGCCGGGGCCATGAACCCGGATGGCGGCTGAAGCTGGGGATTCTCGTTCGTGGCGCTGCCGGTCGGGTACGCGTCCCAGCCCAGGGTGCTGATGATCCCGCCGCCCGGCAGGTAGTCCTTCCAGTGCCGGTGCGAGGCTGGGACCAGGTCCCAGGACATCAAGATCAGCGTCGAGTGCAGATAAGGGTTGTGCGCCGCATTGGCTATCGAGACCACCCGGCCCCAGGCAGCCTTGTAATCGGCCAGCCGGAACTGGCCTGCGGCGATGTTGTCCTCAGGCTCGTGGTAGTAGCTGTAGTAGATGGGGTGACCCTTGGGCGCGGAGTCGAAGAAATGCCGGAGCGCGGCGTCATCGGCTCCGGAGAGGATCGTCGTCGGCAGGGCCTTGAAGCTCACGATGACGGCCGAGTGGTTCGCTGCGGCCAGCCCGCTCGTCCAGGCGTCGGAACTGGGCAGCCCGGGGTTGTACACCCGGACGATCGGCATCCTGCCGAAGGCCGCGGTGTCTGCCGCGAGGTCGGGCATGCTCAGGACGGATGACCCGAGCAGCGGGGCCGTTCCGCCGTTCGTTGCCGTCAGCTGCGCGTTCGGATTGTTGCTCCGGTATGCCAGCACGACGCCGATCAGGGCAACAAGCCCGAACACGGAGAACCAGCGGTAGAAAGCCGCCGTCGTGTTTCGTGATCGCACCCGGGCCCCGGCTCGTCGAGCATCGTTGGGGGTCCGTGAATGCCTGGCTCTATGTCGGCCCTGTGAGGACGGTTGCACGCGGAGTCTCCTATTTCTAGCCCCTCGGCGCGGCACGTGCCTGGCGGCGCCGAGGTAACGATGGTGTAACAGCGAGATGACACTCAGGACATTAACGCAGTTCAGGCCACATGACAGCGAAACTGCAGAATCGTTGCCAACGGGGCGGGCCCGCGTCGGGCGGTGTCGTGGATCCGCTGTGAGCCACTTCGGCATTCCTCGACGATCAACGCCTCAGCTTTCCATCGAAGCGCCTCGACGGCATCGTTGAAACGCCGTCGAGAGCGCAGTGAGTGCCCGCCGAAGCCCGCCGACGCCGCCGCGGCGTGGGCCCAGGCACCATTGCGCCGGGCCGATCCGGCGCGGCTATGACCTCGGGCTCCCGTCCGAGCATCACATGGTCACCCGCCCGCCCTCGCCGAGCCTCACGCCTCGCTCGCGTCCGCGTGACTCTCGCCCCAACGCCCACCGCCAACGGCCGAGTTGGCGCCATTTCCCAAAAGGAAAAATCAAATACGGTTTAGCGACGATCAAGCGTTCACGGGAAGCTGCCGCGGCTAGGCGATCTCCCATTCATAAGAGAATTTGACTACGTCCAGAATCATCGACGTCTCAAGCCCGGTGATCCCGTCCATCCGGCTGAGTTTGCTCGAGATGAAGTCGAGGAAGTGCTGCTGGTCGAAGAAGAAGGCCTCGACGATGATGTCGTACCGGCCCGTGGAGACCCCGACGTAACGCACCTCCTGCTGCCGCTTCAGCTCTTCGCTGATCTCGCGGAGCTTGGGCAGCGTCACCGAGATGCCGATGATCGCCGACATGGTCAAGCCGAGCGCCCGCGGCGTCGGCACCGCGACAATGTTGATTAGCCCGCGTGATACGAGCTGCGCGATCCGCTTGCGGATCGTCGTTTCCGAGACATGCAGCTCCCGCGCGATGTCGGTGTTCGGCCTCCGACCATCCGCCTGGAGGATCTTGATCACCCGGCGGTCGATCTCATCAAGGATCTGGTCCTGCCCGCGCCGACGGAAGACCAGTTCGTTGTCTGGCTCAGTCTTCCGCGGGGACGATCCTCCGGAACCCCTCCCGGTGTTGGCCCGGGGAGACGACCGCCCGGAACGCCCCGCGGTGTTGGCCCGGGGGGACGACCCCCCGGAACCCTCCGCGGTGCTGGGCCGGCGGGACGACCCCCGGGAACCCTCCGCGGTGCTGGGCCGGCGGGACGACCCCCGGGAACCCTCCGCGGTTCTAGCCCGAGGGGACGAACCCCCGGAGGCGCCAGCCGGGGCGGGATCGGCTGGGGTGATGCGCGGCCGTCTCGGCGCGCGCGGCGGGGTGCTCATCGCTGACCACGACGTGCTTTTCTGAAGCCGAATCTCGATGCCATGCACGCGAGCATAACCGATATTCGATCAATGACACCAGAATTGCATTGACATCCGATTCGGACAGATCTAGTTTGCGGACTACCGCGGCGCCAAGCTCGGGAGGACACATGGCCGAAGCAGTTGCGACTACCCCCGGAGTCTTCTCACGCAAAGCGTCGGGCCTCGTGCGGGTCGGCAACACGCTCGACGTGTTCATCTTCAATGTCGGCCTGGTGTCGGTCGGCATTGCCATCGCGTACAACCAGTACTACGGGCCGAGCCTGTACCCAGGTGCGCAGCCGTGGATATCCACGCTGCTCGCCGCGCTCGGCATGATCTTCGTAGCGGCGGCCTTCTACTGCTGGTCGGTCGTCTTCCCGCGATCCGGCGGGGTCTACGTATTCCTGTCCAGGACCATCAACCCTGGCGTGGCGTTCGTCATGTCGCTGATCGAGACAATCATCCTCCTCTATTACGCGGCGCTGGCGGCCGGGCTGATCGTGCAGGTGGGACTGTCTTCGTTCTTCGGCGCGGTCGGCATGGTCTCCGGCAACACAACTCTGACCAGCTGGGGGCAGAGTGTCGCCAAGCCGCAGGGAGTGTTCTGGATCGGAGCGCTGATCATCGTGGCCGCCGGGGCGCTGCTCGCGTCAGGGACGAGGCGGTATTTCACGTTCCAGCGCGTGCTGTTCGTGGTGGCCGTCGTGGGCCTGGCGGTAATCGCAGGCGTCATGCTGTTCGGCAGCCGCAGCGGCTTCGATTCCAGCCTCACCAGCCTGACCGGATTGCATTCCCAGGGCGTCATCGCGGCCGCCGAGAAGCACGGGTTCGTCGCAGCAGGCACCAGCTTCTCCGAGAGCTGGAAGTTCATCGTCTGGCCCCTGCTGCCGTTGCTCGGCGCCGTCCAGTCGGTCGGCATCGGCGGCGAGGTCAAGAAGGTCAGCAGGTCGCAGCTGCTCGGAATGCTCGGCGCGGTGATCGCGACCGGCGTGGTGATCGCACTGTTCGCGCTGCTGTCGAACAAGGACTTCGGCTACACGTTCCAGGGAGCCGTGGCCTTCAATGCACTCAGCGGCGTCTCGGCCACCACCTCGACCGCACCGTGGTTCGCCGTGCTGGCCGGGATTCTCGGGCACAACGTCTTGCTGTCCGTCATCATCCTGGCCACCTTTGCGGCCTGGATCTGGTTCTGGATTCCGGCCGAGCTGGCCTACACCACGCGCAGCATGATCGCCTGGTCGTTCGACCGAGTGGCGCCCGACAAGCTGGGATTCGTCAGCGAGACCGTGCACACGCCCGTGGTGGCGATCGGGGTGTCCACCGTCGGAGCGGTCGTGTTCATGTGGCTGATCGCTTTCAAGGCCGTCGTGTTCCTCACCTTCATCGAGGTGCTGCTCGTCGTGTGGGGCATGGTTATGGTGTCGGCCCTCATCTTCCCGCTGCGGCGCAGGCAACTGTACGAGTCGTCGCCAGCCAATAAGTTCCGGCTCTTTGGCATTCCGATCATGCCGGTTGCCGGGATCATCTCGGCGGCCTTCATGGCCGTGATGTTCGTATTGCTCTGGAGAGACCCAGTTGCCGCCGGGCCCTTGTTCAAGCCATCAAAGATGCCCGTCGAATTCTGGATCACCCTCGCCGCCGTCGTGCTCGGGACTGGCTGGTACCTGTTCGTCAAGGCCTACCGCAGGCGCCGCGGCATCAATATCAGGCTGGCCTTCCAGCAGATTCCGATCGAATGACCGCTGCGGTGCCGCAGGCGGGTGACTGGGCGGACCTGTCGGCAGAGGCCGTCAGGATCGTGTCCGAGGCGGGCGAGGCGGGCGTCACGCTGCGAGTGATGGGCTCGGCAGGCATCCGGCTGCACTGCAACGCGCCGGGCGACGTCATGGACCTGCTCGGCCGGCCCGCCAAGGACATCGACTTCGTCGTGCCGGAGAAGCAGCGCAAGGGCATGCGGCGCTACCTGGAATCCCGCGGTTACATCACCGATCGTGACCTGCTGATCGCCATGGAGGGGACCAGGTACAGCTTCACGCACGCCGAGAACGGCATCCAGGTCGACGTGTTCGTGGAGCGGCTGAACTTCTGCCACACCATCGAGATCCGGTCCCGGCTGCATCAGCATCCGATCACGCTGCCCGTCGAGGAACTGATGCTGGCCAAGCTCCAGATCATCGAGATGACCATGACCGACCTCATGGACGTGGCGGTGATCCTTGCCACGCACCGGGTCGAGGACGACGGCCTGGAAGCGATTGACGCCAAGCACATCGCCCGGTTGCTGGCAAGCGACTGGGGCTTCCACCACACGGCAACCAGGAACCTGGCGAAGATCGATGCGATGGTGGGGTCCACCATCGACGTCGGCCATGAGAACAACGAGCAGGTACACGCGGGCGTGCGGCGGCTTCTGGCGGTCATTGACGCCGAGCCGAAGACCTTCGCGTGGCGGATGCGCGACAAGATCGGCGAGCGCAAGCAGTGGTGGCAGGACGTGGACGAGAAAGAGGCCACGTACTGATGATCCCGCTGTTCAGGAAGCAGGCTGGAGCGAAGCAGGCACGGAACGGGCGCCGTGGCGATCAGCGCACGATCTTCTTCGCCTCCGATCTGCACGGATCCGAGGTCTGTTTCAAGAAGTTCGTAGCGGCGGCGAAGTTCTACGGCGCGGACACTCTCCTGCTTGGCGGCGACGTCAGCGCCAAGATCGTCGTTCCCGTGGTCAGGGCGGGCAGCGGCGCTTATCGGGCGGAGTTTCACGGGCACGAGGAACGGCTCGACGCGTCGACAGTCGAAGACTTCGAGCGGCGGGCGTGGAATAGCGGCCTATACACCGAGCGGATGGACCCCGACGAGTATCGGCACTACGTCGATCACCCAGGCGAGGTCGAGCAGCTTTTCGACCGCGTGATGCGCAGGACCGTGCAGCGCTGGCTCGAGTACGCCAAGACCAGGCTGGCGGACAGCCCGGTGATCATCTATAACGCTCCGGGCAACGACGATCCGCCAGCGGTCGACGAGGTCCTGCTCACCCACGGCGACGACCGGATCAGGTTCGTCGAAGGCGAGATCGTCGAGATCGCTCCCGGCATGGA
>Ga0126378_10004941_pt1 | contig 10290 bp, 7 predicted proteins | sample PanSoiMetPlot_23_FD_92587 | JGI IMG/M metagenome (GOLD analysis project Ga0126378, IMG submission 92587) | Tropical forest soil microbial communities from Panama - MetaG Plot_23 | ecosystem: Environmental > Terrestrial > Soil > Tropical forest > Bulk soil | place: Panama | collected 2016-02-17
GATCGGCGCCGCCAGCGGCGTGAAGCCGATCGAGCAGAAGGCGGCCTAACACCGCCCGATCCAAGTACCCTCCTTACGCGAGACGGCCGGCTCCGCCGGCCGTCTTTTTTTGCGGCCGGGCTTGCAAATCCACCGTGCGTCCTTCGACGCGCTTCGCTTGCTCAGGATGAGGACCATTGAGTGGGCACGAAGGACGCTCCTCAGTGCTTCAGCCGCCCCACCGCGTTGGATAACAGCAGATAGAGCTTTCCGACGTCGGCGGTGACGAAGGTGGCGCCGAGTACGTCCTGGTGGTCGACTTCGCGAGCTTGCGCGAGCAGCGTCTCGAACTGGTTCAGGTAGCGCAGGACGTAGTCGCGGAAGTTCGGGTCCTGCTCGAACTTGCGCTTGATGGCGGGCGGGCCGTCGCGGTCCTGCATGCGCAGGAGCTGGCGCGTGAAGATCGCGCGGTCGCCGCCGTGGAAGCGCTTCCAGACCTGGTCGGGGATCTCCTCCTCGAGCACGCGGTTCAAATCGACCGCGATCGACTGCAGCGTCTCTATGATGAAGGTGGCGCCCTTGAGGAACGTGTCCTGCTGGGTCTCGATCGCGGCCTTGCGCATCCGCTCGGCCTGCTCGGCGGAGCCCGTGGCATTCTTGAGCAGCTGGTCGATCTGGGTCTGGAACAGGCTGGTGGCGTCGCGGGCACGGGCGGCGGCTTCCTCGGCCGCTTGCGCCAGCGCCTGTGCCTGCCGGCCATAGAGCTCGCCGATCCCCTCGAGGCGCTCCACCGTCTTGTCGCTCGTGGCGTTGAGCTCGCCGGTCTGCTCGCGGAGCGCCTGCCGCACGTCGGAGATGCGCGCGCTCGCATGCTCGGCGGCACCCTGGAGGTCGCGCTGCTGGCGCCGCAGGGCCTCGTTCGCCTGGTCGCTGCGCTGCGCCACCGCCTCGCCGGCGGCGGCGAGTGCCAGCGCCTGGTTGCGCGCCTGCTCGCTCATGGTGGCCGCGCGGTCCGCGGCCGCCGCGAGGTCCTGGATCTGCTGCCGGTAGACCGCGGTCGTGTCGCGCAGCTTCGCGTTGACGCCCTCGCTTTCCGCGCCCGCCTGCTGCGCGCGCTCGGAGAAGCGGTCGCCGAGCTCGGTCAAGCGCTGGCCGGTGCGCTCGGTCATCTCCTGGAGGTCGTGCGCGCGCTCGCGCAGGGTCTCGGCGATCTGCGTGAGCCGCTGCACCGCGCCGTCGGCGACGGTGCCGACCGTGCGGCCCTGCTCGGAGAGCCGCTGGTTCACCTCGTCGGTGCGGCCGAGCGCCCGCTCCGCCGATTGCGCGACGTCGGCGGCGCCGACCTTGAGCATCTCGTTGACGGACGCCCCGAGCGTGCCGAGCTGATCCGAGACGCCCTGGAGGTCGCGCACCTGCTGCTGGACGACCAAGGCGATGGCGTCGGTCTGGCTCAGCGCCTCGGTAGCGGCGTCCTTGAGCTGGCGCGCCTGCTCGCGGAAGGTGTCGCCGACCGCGGTCGAGCGCTCTACCGCCTGTTCGGAGGCGCGCGAGAGCTCCTGGATCTGCTGCTGCAGCACGGATCGGATCTCGGTGACCTGCGCGCCGACCGAAGCCCGCGCGGCGTTCAGCCGCCCGACCTGCTGATTGAACGCCTCCTGCAATTGCCCGACCTGCGACGATGCGTGATCGGCACCTTCCTTGACTTGCGCCATCTGCTGCGCCAACGACTCTCCGATGGTTTGGATCTGCGCGCTTGCCTCCGCGGAGACGCCCGCGAGGCGGTCCGCCTGCAGGTCGAAACCCTCGCCCGCGCGCCGGACGCGGGCCACCGACTGCTCGGCGACCGATTGGATGTCCATCGCCTGGCTGCGCAGGTTCGAGGCGGCCTCGGTGACCCGGCCCGCCGCCGCCTCGGCCGTTGAGTTCAGGGCCTCGCCGCCGTCGCGGAATGCCTCGGTCGCTTGGCGCACGGTGCTGATGCTGCTCTGTACGGCGGTGCCGAGCTCCGCGCTGCGCTGGCGGAGCTGCTCGCCGACGGCCTGGAGCCGCACGGCCACCTGCTCGGTGCCGGCGAAGAGCTCGCGCGCCTGCTGCCGCAACCCCTCCCCCACTTCCTCGACCCGCGCACTCGCTTGGCGCGTGGTCTGCGCCACGTGATCCGCCTGGCCGGTCAATCCCTCGTTCACTTCCTTGAAGCGTTGCACCGCCTCGGCGGCGGTGTTCTTGAGCATGAGGGCCTGGCGCGTGAGCGCGGCAGCGAGCGCCTCGGTCTGGGCGCCGGCCTGCTCGCTGAAGCGCGAGATCTCGGCGGTGAAGCTGCGCAGCGAGTGCGTCAGCACTTCGCTCTGGGCCGCCGCCTTGCCGCTCGCGACCGTCATCGTCTCGGTGCCGCTCTGGAGCGCCTCGAAGCCGCGCCGCGTGCTGGTGGTGAGATTGACGGCGGACTGATCGAGCCGCTCCGCGGCGCTGCTCAGCTGCGCCTCGACCTCCTTGCTGCGCTCGAGCACGCGGTCGGCAGCCTTGCCTGCGACCTCGCCGATCATGGCGTCGAACTGGTCGAGCGCGCTTTCGAGACGTTGCACCGCCGCGGTCAGACCATCCGTCGTGCGCTCGCCCGCCGTGCGGAACTGCTCGAGCGCGCGGTCGGCGGCGCTCTCGAGCTCCGCCACGGCCCCGCGGCTCGCCGCCTCGACCTGCTCGGAGGCCTTCTCCGCCCCGGCGGCGAAGGCCCGGCTCACGGCCAGCTCCACCACCGTGATCTGTCCGGCGAGCCGCTCCGTCGCGCTGGTGAGGTCGCGCCCGACCACGACTTCGATGCTTTGGATGTGGGTGCGCAGCGCGTCGGTGAGCCGCTCCACGGTGACCGATGTCGTCACCAGCTCTCGTTCGGCCTTCTCGGCCCGCTCCGCCGCCGCGCTCACCGAATTGACGATCGTCTCCAGCCGGCCCGCGAGCGCCGTGGTGGCATGCTCGAGCCGCTCCACCGCGTCGGTCGAGGAGGTGCTCAGCGTCTCCGTCAACACCCGCAAGTTGTCGCCGGTCTCGCGGGCGCGCGTCTCGGCGGTGGGCGACGGGAAGGCGAGTGCCGCCGCCGCGGCGGCGAGCCGGTTCGAGCTCTCGGTTAGCTGAGCCGCCCGCCGGTAGAAGCCGGTGACCACCCAGATGAAGGCGATCGGCGCCAGTACGCCGAGCGCCACGATGGCGATCTCATGGGGCAGCAGCTCGAGCAGCACATCCCAGCCGACCTGGTTCTGAATGTAGAGGGCCGCCAGCAGGAGCCAGAGCGCCGACAGCACCGGCCCCGACAGCACGAGCCGCAAAATCCTGGACAATGCCCTTCCCCCGCTATGACTTAGCCCGTGACCTTCCCCCGTCTCCGAAACTCGCTCATCCCGGAGTCGCCGTCAACGCCGGGATGGCCACGCGAGTTTTCCCGTCATGCCCGGGCTTGTCCCGGGCATCCACGGGTTCGCGGCGGCAATACCAAGACGTGGATGGCCGGAACAAGTCCGGCCATGACGAGCTGGGGGATGATCGAGCCAAGGTGGACCGGTCTAGCCAGCCCTGACGAGCCTCGCGAGTGCCGCTCGTATCTCCGCCGGGATGGGCACTGGCCGGCGGCTCGCGCGGTCGACGAAGACGTGGACGAAGTGGCCCGTGGCGACGGGAGCGTCGTCGCCGCGGCGGAAGAGCCCGATCTCGTAGCGCACGCTGGTGTTGCCGAGCCGGCCGACCCGGAGACCGGCTTCGATCACGTCGGGGAACTCGATCGAGCGGTGGAAGCGGCAGTGGCTCTCGACCGCGATGCCGATCACCGCGCCCTTGTGGATGTCGAGCCCGCCCGCCTCGATCAGGTACTGGTTGATGACCGTGTCGAAGTACGAATAGTAGACCACGTTGTTCACGTGGCCGTAGATGTCGTTGTCCATCCACCGCGTGGGGATCTCGAGAGACCTCGGATAATCCCCGCGCCGCTCCTGCTCACCCTCGGCCATCGAGCGTTTGCCTCAGAACAACCGCTTCCAGCGCAGGATGAGCAGCGTCGCCACGACCGTTCCCGCCATGCCCAGGATCACCCACCAGAACCCGTCTGGCTCCTGCACGCCAGGCAGACCGCCGACGTTCATGCCGAAGATGCCGGTAATCAAGGTGATCGGCAGGAAGATCGCGGTGACCATCGAGAGGACGTAGACATTCCGGTTGGTTACCTCGCGCTGATGCGTGCCGAGCTCGTCTTGCAGGAGGCGAGCGCGCTCCTGAACCAGATCGAGGTCATGGCTGACCGCCTCCAGCCGTTCGATCGCACGCCGGAGTCCATGCAGGTCGGGCTTGGAAAGCCAGCTCGGCAGCGAGTCCAGGAGCCGGATCAGCGCGTGCCGCTGCGGCACAATGTGCCAGCGCAATCGCGCCGCCAGCCGGCGCAGCCGGCCGAGCTCTCCGCCGCGATCCTCGATACGGCCGGCGAGGATCCGATCTTCCAGGGTGTCGATTGACTCGGCGAGCTCCAGCGTAATGGCGCCGAGGGCGTCGGCAAGGTCATTGAGGAGATGGATGATCAGGCTGACCGGCCGCTCGACCCGAAGCCCCTCCGATACCGCGCGGCGAAGCCCGTCCACCGCCTTGAGCGGCCGGCGCCGTGCGCTGATCAGGCAGCGATCGTCGAGGTAGAGCCGGAGCACGCTGACCTCGGAGGGGTCGTGATGAAAATCGTGATGGAGATCGCCGAGCACGCCCACGAGTCCGTTTCCGGTGGATTCGAGGCGCACCCGGTTGTCCGAGGCAAGCAGGACGTCGCGCGCGCTCTGCGGGATCCGCTCGCAAGCCGCGAGCCAACGCTGAGATCGCGCATCCGAGAGATCGAAATGCAGCCAGACCATGCCGTCGTCGCAGTCGAGGGCGCTGCCCATATCGTCCCAGGACACCGCCTGCAACGGCCGATCCGCGCGCAGCACGAATCCGCTGACCAACCCGGTTCGCTCTAAGGCGTCTGGCATGGCTCGAGGTCCGTCGGTCAAGTCGATGCCAACTTAGAGGACTCCTTTCAGCGCGGCGAGCGTCGCGCGGGGGTCTTCGATCATCATCATGTGGCCGACCCCCGGCAGAATTGTGACTGTCGCCCCCGCGATGTGTTCCGCGAACGCGCGCCCTTTCGCGGCCGACGTCATGCGGTCTTCCGCACCCAATAGGAACAGGGTCGGGCAGTGGATGCGCGCCGCCGCCTCGAGCGCGCTCTTGTACGCGCCGCAAGCGCTGAGATCGGTCGCGAGACTCGCCGAGGGCGTGCGCTCGAGGAGCCGCATCGCCTCGCCCATGAGCCAGAGGCCGGGCGCCGGCGTATTGCCGAAACGCGCCTGCGCGCCGAAGCTCCAGGAGACCATGAAGTCGAGCGCGGCATGCGCGCCATTCCGCGCGGCCTCCAGCAGGTCCGGGTGCACGCCCATCTCCGGCACGAAGCCCAGCAGCGCCAGGCCCTCGACCATCTCTCCGCCGCGCGCCGCCGTTTCGAGCGCGATCAACGCGCCCATGCTGTGGCCGGCGATCCGCGCCGTCCGGGCGCCGGCGACGCGGAGCACCTCCAGCACCCATTCGGCCATCTCGGGGATGCTCGAGAGCGCCGACCCTTCGCTGCCGCCGTGGCCGGGCATGTCGAGCGCCAGTACGCTCCGGCCGTGATGCGCGAAGGAGCGCGTCTGCAGCGCCCAGACCGTGTGGTCCATGCCGGCGCCGTGGATGAACACGGCGGAGGGGAGCGCGGGGTCGAAGGCGCAGCCGCCCGTGCCCGCGAAGACGCGCTTGCCTCGGACGCGGAGCTCCATGCCGGCTATTCCGCGGCCTTCGCGAGTGATTTCTGCGACGCGCGCAGCGCCTGCGCCAGATCCTCGATGATGTCCTCGGGCTCCTCGAGGCCGACCGAGAGCCGGATCATGTCCTCGCCGACGCCCGCGACCTTGAGCTGCTCCGCGCTCATCTGCTGATGCGTGGTGCTGGCGGGATGGATCACCAGCGTCTTGGCGTCGCCGACATTGGCGAGGTGCGAGATCATTTTCACGCTATCGATGAAGCGCGCGCCAGCGGCCCGGCCGCCCTTGATGCCGAAACTCACCATGGAGCCCGCGCCTCTCGGTAGGATCTGCTTCGCGAGCGCGTGGTCGGGATGGCTCGGCAGGCTGGGGTGGATCACCCAGGCGACCGCGTCGCTTTTCGAGAGGAATTCGAGCACGCGGCGGGTGTTCTCCATGTGACGGGCCATGCGGAGCGGCAGGGTCTCGACGCCCTGAAGTATATGGAACGCGTTCGCGGGGCTCATGCAGGCGCCAAAGTCGCGCAGCCCCTCGGCGCGGGCGCGCATGACGAAGGCCTGCGGCCCGAACTCCTCGGCGAAATCGATGCCGTGATAGCCGGCGTAGGGCTCGGTCAAGGTCGGGAATTTCCCCGACGCCTCCCAGTCGAACCGCCCGCCGTCGATGAGCGCGCCGCCGATCGCGATCCCATGGCCACCGAGCCACTTGGTGGCGGAATGGACGATCAGGTCCGCGCCATGGTCGAGGCAGCGGCAGAGATAAGGTGTGGCGAAGGTGGCGTCGATGAGGAGCGGCAGACCGGCGTCGTGCGCGACTTGCGCCACCGCCGGCACGTTCAGCACTTCGAGGCCGGGATTTCCGAGGATCTCCGCGAAGACGAGGCGCGTCTCCGGCTTGATCGCCGCGCGGAAGGCCGCGGGGTCGCGCGGATCGACGAAGCTCGCCTCGATGCCGAAACGGGGCAATGTTAATTTCAGCAAGTTGATCGAGCCGCCATAGAGCGAGGCCGCCGCCACGATGTGGCCGCCCGCGCCCATGAGGGTGGCGATCGCGAGATGGAGCGCCGCCTGCCCGCTCGCCGTGCAGATGGCGCCGACGCCGCCCTCGAGCGCCGCGAGCCGCTCCTCCAGCACCGCCACCGTGGGATTGGCGATCCGCGAATAGATGAAGCCGGGCTCCTCCAGGTTGAAGAGCGCCGCCGCCTGCGCGGTGCCGCGGAAGACGAAGCTGGTGGTCTGGTAGATCGGCACCGCGCGGGCGCCGGTCGCGGGATCGGGCCGCTGGCCCGCGTGGAGACTGAGCGTCGAAAACCCCGGGAATTTCGCCTCTGGCATGGCCTGTCCTCGCGCGCGCGTGGAGCCCCACCATAGCGCAGCGCCGGGGTCGCCGACAAAGCCGGTCACCCCACTGTCGTCATCGCCGGGCCTGTCCTGGCTTGCCCCGGCCATCCACGCTTTCTTTCAGCGCTCCCGCCACGAACAGTCGACCCACGCCCGCTACCATCGGCCACGCGCGTCGCGCTCGGGCAAATGCCCTCACGCGCCTGAACGCATCACCATCACTCGGCGTCAGCCCGCCTCTCGGGCACTCGCCTTGTGACGACGGTTATTTCAGAACCTCTTCCTGCCGCGGCAGTTTGCCGCCGCCATGCCTGCGGGGCGCGGCCAGTCTCAGCTTCGTGTCGACGAACTCGGTCCCGTTCTGCGAGAAACGCAGTCGCTCACCCTTGTGATCCTCGAAGAATTGCCGATCGAACACCTTGAAATAGATCCCGTCCTTGGCCTCCCAGTATTTCGGAATGCGAAAGTCCTTCACATAGAGCGCCCAGCCCTGAGACGTTGGCTCGGGCATGGTCTTTAGGCGGATCTTGACGAGATAGGCCACCTTTGGAAGCGCCTTGCCGCCCGTGGCGCTCAAATGCGCGATGGCGGCGCTATCCGCGTCCGTGGGCGCGGTAACGATGACCTCGACGGCGATGGCTGTCGGTGGCTGTGGCATGAGCGACCTCACGCGTTGAGAAATCAGTGCGATACCTGGACGTCGCCGACATAGACGACGCCCGCCGGACGCTGGTCGAACCGGAACGCGATCGAGCGGAGGTCCGTGAGATCGACGCCGTGCTCTTCGAGACGGCGCAGCGGGAGCCGCAGCGTCTGCATCACGATCTTGCCGGCACCGAAGACGACATCGGGATAAAGCAACCGGTGGAGCGCGCTCGCGCGGATGGCGGCCGTGCGCGAGCCACTCGACACCTCGATGGTGAAATCCTGACCTCGGCCGGCGGGGTTCTTCGGCTCGGTGGATTGGCCGACGCGAAGCGACAGCACTTTATATCGTTCAGCCGGCAACGTCGCGGGGTCCACCTTCAACTGGTAGCTCGCTCCGAGCGAGCTCCAATCCAGCCGCAGTGTGATCGTCGTCTGCGACGCCCCCGCATTGACGAGGTCCTTGAGCTGGCGCGCGGCGGCGACGGCGCTGGTGACCACGCTACCCTGGACCGGGAGCGAGATCTGCGGCGCCGCGAGGCTTTCCTGATTATGCTGCACGAATAGGCGCTCGGGATCCTGATATTGCGAGACGAAACTGGTGCCCGCGGGAACCCACTCCACCGCGGTGGCGTGATCGCGCAGCACCTCCATATAGTCCGATCGATCCAACAGCAGAGCCCCGGCGAGCGCCCCTAGGTGCACCTTGGCGATCTGCTCCTGATCCGGCCGCGGCATGGCAAATCCGGGTGCCGTCTCGGAGGGCCAAGCGCTGTTGAACTGATTATGGTTGGCCCCGTACACCCATAGCAGGGCTTTCAGCTTCCCGTCGGAGACCGTCGGATTGGCGAGGTCCACGGCGTGCGCGCGATTGTAGGTATTGTAGCCCTCGAAGGTGGAGACGTCACCATCGCGGCTGCCGTGAATCAGAAAATACCGATCCGGCACGACGGTCGGCCCGCTGATCGGCTCGTATTGTCGATCGGTCGGAGCGATGGCGGCGACGGCGGTAAGCCCGAACCGGTAAGGTCCGAGTCCCGCTGAACCGTCCAGTGGCACGATCGGGCTGAAAATCGTCGGCTGGATCGCAGGCAGATGATTGAAGAACGATGCGTGCCCCACGCCCTCGCCGCCGCGCGAATGCCCGACGATCAAGATACGATTCAGTTCGACCTTGGCGTGCAGCGGATGCGCCCCGAGATTGTTCCAGGCGCGGAACTGCTTCAGATGCTCCAGATGGACGATCGCGCGCGCATCGTTCTCGCCGAAATTGGCGCCGTTCAGGAAATTGACGTCGATGGTGGCCGCGATGATCCCGTGCGAGGCCAGCAGCTCGCAGAGATAGAGGTATCCCGGCGTCGAGTTCTGGAACGGGCTGTGATTGCCGTGCGCGAATACCGCCAGCGGGAATGGTCCCCGTCCCCTCGGCACGCAGACGTGCCCATTGAGGGGCACGTTGGTGTTGGCGAACGGCCAGGGCGCCGAGCCCAAGTGCGCGAAAGCTGAGATGTCGATCCGACCGGTGATATAAGCCGGGTCGGGCGTGTCATAGATGGTGTATTGCGCCAGCGCCGGGACGGCCGCGTAATTCACGCCGGAGGACGCATAGATCACCGTATCGAATGCGACGTCGCCAGCCAGGCCCGGATTTTTCAGCGCAACCATGATCGATCCTCCCTAGCAGAGAATTGATGCGCTCTGAGGTAACACTACCCCATGGCTCCGGCATCGGTGGGTGAGCAGGATCACAAGCCTGGAGGCGCCTCGAAAAGACTGCGGGGATTTGAGGAAAATGTCGGGGATCCCTGCAGCGGCGCACCGACGAAGCCGCCGGCCCAGCGTCGGGCGCCTCTCACTTGAACCGCGGCATGACCTCCTGGCAGAGGAGCCGGAGCGCATTCATCACACGCGGACGCGGAATCAACCCGCCGGGGTTGAGCTCCGCCAGGATGCCGCTGATGCCGAGCTCCTCGCGCAAGGCCAGCAGCCGGTCGGCGACGCGGTCGGGCGTGCCGACGATCATCTTCTCGCGCAGGGCCTCGTCGTAGTCGATGGTCTGGAGCCGCTGCGCGCTCTCCGCCCGGTGCTCGATCGCGCGCGCGCCGGCCATGCTCGCGGACTCCGCCACGCGCGCGGCGATGTAGCGGAAGAAATGCATGATGCTTTCCTCGGGCTCGTCACGCGCTCGCTGCTCGGTCGCCGCGACATAGACCGGCACCCGCAGATAGATCTCGCCGGCGCCGGGATGGCCCGCGGCCTTGTAGGCCGCGCGGTAGCTCAGCACCTGCGGCGCCAGGTCCGAGAGCGTGCCGAGGCGCGCCGCGACGAAGGCCGAATATCCGAGCGCGCCGATGGCGGGAAAGGTGTCGGGGCTGGTCGCGGCGATGCGGATTGGCGGATGCGGTTTCTGCAGCGGTTTCGGCACCACCGCGACGTTGTCGTAACTGAAGTATTTGCCGCTATGCGAGAAGCGCTCCTCGCTCCAGGCCCGCTTGACGATCGCGAGCGTCTCCGCGAACCGCTCC
>Ga0126378_10004942_pt1 | contig 10289 bp, 11 predicted proteins | sample PanSoiMetPlot_23_FD_92587 | JGI IMG/M metagenome (GOLD analysis project Ga0126378, IMG submission 92587) | Tropical forest soil microbial communities from Panama - MetaG Plot_23 | ecosystem: Environmental > Terrestrial > Soil > Tropical forest > Bulk soil | place: Panama | collected 2016-02-17
CCCGCAGCAGCCGCGCCAGCTGCGCCGGGTCCCGCATGTTGTTCGTCCCGCCGGATCCGCGCCGCCCGGCGAGCCCGCGCCGGGAACCACGGTGTCGCCGCAGCCGCGCCAGCTGCGCCGGTCCCGCATGTTGTTCGTCCCGCCGGATCCGCGCCGCCCGGCGAGCCCGCGCCGGGAACCACGGTGTCGCCGCAGCCGTCCAAGGCTGCGATTGCATGAATGGCTGGACCAGGGGGAGGCAGGCATGCGCGGTGCGGCACTTGTCGCAGCATTGGCTTTGGGCGTATCGGGGGCGGCAGCCGCGTGCGGCCATGCTCCGGGCGTCACGACGGTTCACTGCGTGACGCCTAAGCTTCACGGCAACGCGCTGGACCCGAAGCATCGCGGTGGCGCGTTTGACATCGGCGACAACGACAACGGCAAGACGTTCTGCGTGGCCATGGGAACCGGGATCTACGTCTTCCTGCGCAGCGGTCACACGCAGGCGCACCTGTGGCGGGGCATCCACCCCAGTTCGGGCGCCCTGGAGGGCAGGGTGAGCGGGATGATGATGCTTGCCCGCGGGGTCACCGGGGCCTACTTTGGCGCGGCCAGGCCGGGCACGGCGACGCTGACGTCCACCCGATCGCCGTGCCAGGCAACTGGCTCGCCGTGCGCGACGCGGCTCCACTTCGAGGTCACCGTCATAGTTCGCTGAACCGGGCATGCAACCGTTACCGCCGCGGCCGCGTCTAAGTGGCACTTCGGTTCGATCAGGGGAGCGTGGATGATCCGGTTGGTTGCGGGCGCGGGTGCCCTCGCCGCCCTGGTGCTGGCTGCCAGCGCTGCCTGCGGCGGCCTGACCGGGCCCCCCGCTGCCCAGCCAGCAGCGCCTGGGCACAGCCGGAGCACCGCCCCGCAGGCGGGTGTCATCAGCGGGCGATTCGTGATCTTCGGCACGATGGGCCGGCCCGGGCCCGCTGTTGATCATCCGGCGCGGGGAACGGTGGTGTTCACGCACGGCCGCCATCGTGTGCTCGTTACCCGGGCCGGCCGCTCAGGCGCCTTTGAGGCCCACCTGCCGCCGGGCACTTACCACGTGTACGGCCGCTCGCCCCAGCTCATGACGGTCAGCGGTAACGGCACCGAGCGGGAAGACAAAGTCACCCTGGCCCACCCGGTGACCGTCACCGCCGGGCACACCACAACGATCGTTCTCACCGCCATCGTCCCGTGACCGGCCGCACACCGGCCTGCCGGCAGCCACGCAGAATCAGCGGGGGCGCGGGTGGTGAGCCGGTCACCGGCCGCGCCCGCTGATGCGTCTGGCTGCTCACGCCACGCCTGCTTGGATATACCGGTCTATAGTCAGATAGCCCGGAATGGTGTCCGCGCAGGTCAGCTACCTTGTTCCCGTGACGGTCGACCACGAGGGCATGACGCCGGTGTACTTGCAGATCGCGGCGATCTTGCGCGCGGCGATCGAGCGCGGCGACTACGCACCCGGGCGGCCGATCCCATCCGAGACCCAGCTCATGCAGGAACACGGCGTGGCGCGCCTCACCGCCCGGAAGGCCGTCCGGGTGCTGGTGAACGAGGGCCTGGTCGTGGTCGTGCAGGGGCGTGGCGCCTACGTCGCCGAGCGCGGCTGATGCCACAAAGCCCTTTTCGGACCCCGCCTCGCGGGCCTCGGCGCGCATCCTCGCCAGCGCGGGCGGCGGCGCCTCGCACCCGGCCGCCTCGTGCTCGGCGTCGGCCCGGCTGAGGGCCCGCCAGCGGCGGATCTTGTTCGGCCAGCGGCGGATCTTGTTCGGCCAGCGGCGGATCTTGTTCGGCCAAACGCTGGGACACGCCGGGTTGGGCAGGGACGGAGCGGGATGAGTTTGCACTGGCCAGGCTTGTTATCAGGGCGTGCCGGCAGGCAGCGAAACCGCTGAGCAGAGTTCGAGCTCTTCTACAACGTCCACCCGGCCTGGCCGGGGCGCGCTGGGCCGGCGGCCGTCTGGGGTGAGTCCTGGCACCGTGCCCGGCGCCAGGACTTGCCAGCCGGTCCGTTCGGTGCGGAGACTGGGGGCGTGGAGAGGGAATCCGTCCGCGAGTTCATCCAGCGCCTCACCAATGCGGCCGGTGACTTGTCCGACGGCCTGGACGGCGCCGTTGAGCTGGCGATATGCGACGGCAGGGACCTGCAATTCATCGGCCGGGTTGACGTGAGCGTCTGGACTACCGTCCCCGAGAGCGGCCAGCCCTGCTCGTACGTGCTGATCCGTGCCCACCATCATCCTGGGGACAGCTCTGAGACCCGGTCACGTGGCGCGGCAGCGGACGTTGACGAGGAGCTTCGCTGGATCACTGAGGGTGGCAACGGCTGAGCCGCCGTGCATGCCGAGGGCGGGCGTGACCAGCCCGGCTTGTTACCAGCAGTCGCCGTCGCGCCAGTCGCACGTCAGCCCGGCGGACAGGTCGAGGGGGACGCCGCATTCCAGGACGTAGATCGCGCCGTCGTCGTCCGCGGTCCGCTCGATGCCGCGGGGGGTGAGCGCGGACGACGGTCCCTGCCACAGCTTCCAGCCGCGCGCCGCGTAGAACGCCGCCGCCTCATCGGTGGCGCCCAGCGCCCCCAGCTCGTAGGCGCCGCGGATCACGCGTTCCAGCTCGGCCATCATCGCGCCGGCATGACCGCGCCGCCGCCGGTCCGCCCGGACCCCCACGCCCTCCACGTAGCCCGCGCGCAGCGCCCGCCCCTGGTACAGCAGCCGTCGCTGGATCACCGACGCGTGGCCGATCAGCTCGGCGCCTTCCCACACCAGGGCGTGCACCCCGCCCAGGGCATGCTCCCAGTCGTGATAGGTCAGCTCGCCGGCGAACACCTCCTCCAGCAGGGCACGGGCCGCCGCCAGCGCGGCGGCATCCAGGTCAGCCGTGTGGGCAACATGCAGCCGGGTCACGCGTACCATCTTCACCGTCCGCCCACGGCAGGGCACCTGGGTTTTCCGCCGCCCTGCGCCGCGGCCGCCTCACCGGCTAGGACCGCAGGTAGGAGGCTCCGTTCAGGTCGAGGATGGCGCCGCTGGCCCACTCGGCCGCCGGCGAGGCGAGGTAGACGACCGCCGCCGCGATCTCCTCCGGCCGTGCCACCCGGCGGAACGGGCTCTGCGCCCGGATCTCGTCTCCCGGGGCCCCGGCCAGGTGGCTGGCGGTCATGTCGGTCTCCACGTAGCCCGGGGCGACCGTGGCGACCGCGATGCCGTGCGGGGCAAGCGCCCGCGCCAGCGACTGGCCGAAGGCGTTCAGCCCGGCCTTGCTCGCCCCGTAGGCGGGCTGGCCCGGCTCCCCGCGGAACGCTCCCCGGGATGACACGTTGATGATCCGGCCCCCGCCGCCGGCGATCATGTGCTGGACCGCGCACCAGGTCACGTTCGCGGCACCAGCCAGGTTGACCCCGAGCGTCAGCCGCCAGGCCGCCTGCCACTCCTCGTACGACACCTCTGTGATCGGGTGGGGGTTGAACACCCCGGCGTTGTTCACGAGGATGTCGAGGCCGCCGAGCGCCTCACTGGCCTGGTCCACCGCGCGGCGGGTGGCCGCCGGATCCGCGAGGTCGGCCGCGACCAGGGTGTGCCCGCGGCCGGCCAGGCCGGCCAGCACCGCGGCCGCGGTTCCGCCCCGGTCGCGGCAGTGAACCGCCACCCGGTCACCCTGATCGGCGAAGGCGTGCGCGATCGCCCGCCCGATCCCCCGCGACGCCCCGGTCACAAGCACAGCTCGCCCATTCACCCGACCGACCCTAACGCCCCCGGGAATGGGCTCACCCGGCGGGAAAGCGGCCGCCGCTCACCCGGGCAGGGACTGCGCGACCTCCGCGGCCGCGGCCAGCGCGGCCAGGTGCTCGTCCACCGACGCGAGGCCGGCGCCCATCGTGTTGACCGACGCGTGGGTCGCGCCGGCGTCGCGCCAGCGCCCGAGCGCCGTGGCCAGCTTGCCGGGGCTGCCCTGCCAGGTGACACGGCCCTCCATGCCGATGCCGGCGGGGTCGCGGCCGGCCTCCGCGGCGCCCTGCTCGACCATCCGGCGCGCCTCGTCAAGCCGTGGGCCGGGCGGCACCTGCGGGAACCAGCCGTCCCCGAGCCGGCCGGCCCGCCGGTAGGCGCGCGGTGAGCTGGCGCCGAACCAGACCGGGATCGGCCGCTGGACCGGCAGCGGCGCCAGCCCGGCCCCGGTGATGCGGTCAAAGCGGCCGTGATACGTGATCGACGGCTCCGTCCACAGCCGGCGCAGCAGCGTTACCTGCTCCTCGCACCGCACGCCCCGGGTGGTGAAGTCCTGGCCGAGCGCCTCGTACTCGACCCGGTTCCAGCCGAGGCCCACCCCGAGCCGGAGCCTGCCGCCGCTGAGCAGGTCGGCCTCGGCGGCCTGCTTGGCCACCAGGGCGGTCTGGCGCTGCGGCAGGATGATGATGCCGGCGACGAGCTCGAGGGACGTGATCGCGGCGAGGTAGCCGAACAGGACAAGCGGCTCATGGAAGGTGCTGTACAGGTTGTAGGGCCCGTCCCAGCCCGGGTACGCGGCCGGGTCGGCGCCAAGCACGTGGTCGTAGGCCAGCACGTGGCTGAACCCGAGTTCCTCGGCCTGCTGGCCGTAGGCGCGCACGGCCCCCACGTCCCCGCCGATCTCCGTCTGTGGGAACACCACGCCGATCCGCATGTGACCTCCAGGCCTAGCGCGTTATGCCGGAGCGGGTCTCCGCCATTGTCATCGCGCGGTCGAGGATGTCAACGGCCCTGTCGATGAGCTCCTTCTCGATCGTCAGCGACGGGATGAGCTGGAACCGGTTGTGCAGGTAACCACCCTTCTCGAAGAGCAGCCCCTCCCGCACGCAGAACTCCAGCATCCACGCCGCCTCGTCCGCGGCGGGCTCCTTGCTGGCGCGGTCGCGCACGAACTCCAGCCCGATGAACAGCCCCCGGGCGTCGATCCAGCCCAGGATGGGATGCCGGTCCTGCAGCGAGTGCAGCTGATCCAGGAAGTATCCACCGAGGTCAGCCGCCCTCTTGACCAGCTGCTCGGACTCGTAGACGTCGAGGGTCGCGTTTGCGGCGGCGCACGCGAGCGCGGAGGCGGCGAAGGTGGCGACGTGAGCGCCCGGCCCCCAGGACGCCGCGATCTCGTCCAGGGCCACGACCGCCGAGATCGGCAGGCCGCTGGCCAGGCCCTTCGACACCAGCAGCAGGTCCGGCACCACGCCCTCGTGGTCGCATCCCCACAGCAGGCCGGTCCGGCCCATCCCGGCCTGGATCTCGTCGTCGATGAACAGGAAGCCGAACTCGTCGCACAGCTCACGCATCCCGCGCAGGTACCCGGCGCCCGGGATGATGTAGCCCGCGCTGGCCTGCATCGGCTCCAACAGGATGGCGGCGACGTTGGAGACGTGCGCGCGGTATTCGGTGAACGGTGACTCCTTGCCGGTGAGCAGCCGCCGCAGGTACCCGATGCAGGCCTCCGCGCAGTGCTCCGGTGACGCGCCGACCGGGCAGCGGTAGGGATAGGAGTACGGGATCTTGGCGTGCCCGGTGTCGTGGGGCAGCACCGGGTAATAGTAGGCCCACATCCCGCCCTTGGCTGTGGCCGGCATGGTGGCTGCGGTGGTGCCGTGGTACCCGCCGTAGGCGGACAAGATGATCGGCGCGCCGGTGTACCAGCGGGCCAGCCGGATGGCGAGCTCGGCGGCGTCCGCCCCGGTCACGCCGAACACCACCCGCTTGTTGCCATCCCCGGGCGCCAGGGCCGCCAGCCGGCCGGCCAGGCTCTCGCGCGGCTCGCTGGGCAGGTCGAAGTAGTGCATCAGGCGCCCGGCCTGGGCGGAGACGGCGGAGACGACCCCCGGATGGCAGTGGCCGGTGTTGGAGACCGAAAACCCGGCCAGCATGTCCACGTACTGTTTGCCGTCGGCGTCCCAGACCAGGGCCCCTTCGCCGCGGACGATCACCGGGGGGCACTCGAAAAGCGCGAAGCCGACCTGCCCGGTCGACTCACGGCGCACGTGCTCGCGCAGTAGTTCCTTGCTCTTCGGCCCGTATCTGGACCCCTCGACCCGGTCAAGCAGCTGCTCCTGGCTCACGCGCAGGCGCGCCCGCTGCTCGGCGAATCGCCGCTCGAACGCCCGCTGATCCACGTTGTCCTCCCGCTCGCTCATGCCCGATGCCACCGCTTGGGCCGCGGCCGGCTCAAGCCTGGGTGGCGGGCCAGCACCCCTAGCCAGAGGGGAGCTGATAACTCTTGATCCCCTTCCGGGCATCGAGTTCCAGCAGCGCGCCCTGCAGGACTCCGTCCGCGTACGCGCTGCCCGGATTGATGCAGAGGGTGCGGCCGATCTTCACCGCGCCCCTGGACTCATGGATATGGCCGTGCAGGGACAGCATCGGCTGATGGCGCTCGATCGCCGCCCGGACGGCCCTCGACCCGACCGGCTCCATGAGCAGCCCGCCGCCCTTGACGACCGGCTTCAGCGAGCCGTCAAGCACCGGAGCCTGGTCGATGGCGGTCCGGAACGGCGGCACGTGGAGGTTGAACACCGCGCGGCCGGGATCGGCGACGTCCGCGGCCAGCTCCTCGATGTGCCGGTCGAGCTCGTCCTCGGGCATCTCCCTGGGAGAGTTCCACGGGGTCGGGTTGGACCAGCCGCAGGAGATCATCGCCATGTCGTTGCCGAGGTCGATGAGCTTTTCCTCGGGGTCGACGATCAGCGGCGACTCCGCGAGCGTCTCCCGCAATTCGGGCGGATCGTCGTTGCCGGTCATCACGTACACTTCCACCCCGCTGCCGGCCAGCTTCTGCTCCGCCCAGTCCATCCACCGGGCGAGGGTCTGTTTCATCAGGTCAAGGAAAACCGTGTGCACGGCCGCCGGGTCATCCCAGACCCCGTCCAGCTCGTCGTCGGTGGTGTGGTACGGGTAGAAGCCCGTGTCCCTGATCCGCGCCTCCGCCTGGTCGAGGTCCGCGCGGGTCAAGATCCGGTCCCCGGTCAGCTGGCGGACGCGGTAGCCGCCGGGCGCCGACACGATCGGGACCACCGCCTTGCCGGAGACGTCACCCCCCATCACGAGGATGTCGGCGTCGTAGAAGCTGGCCGCGTTCAGGAACTTGCGCCAGCACACGTCGGACCCGTGAATGTCCGACGCGAAATACAGCCTGCGCGTCATCGCACGACCTCTTCGGGCACCTGGTACCACCGGACCCGGCGGCCGACCTTCGCCCGCGCCCGCCACCCGAGCGTCTTCGGCGCCGCTTCCAGCGCGCCGGCGATCACCTGGGCCCGCTCCGCGACCCGGCCGCGGTCCGCCGCGGGCAGCGGCAGCTGGCCAAACACCACGACCGCGCGGGCGAGGTTGTCGGTGACCGTCGTGTACAGGCCCCAGTCGCCGCCGCAGGCCGCGGTGAGCCGGGCCAGGCTGACCAGGCCCGGGCCATCGCCGGGCGCGGGCGCGTGGTCCCACAGCAGCATCGCCACGTCGGACAGGTCCTTCGCGTTGATCTCCGCGACCTGGAGCTTGGTGAGCAGCAGCTCGGCGGCGGGCATCGTCAGCGGCTCCGTCTCAAGCCGTGAGCCGAGGTCGAGCTGATGTGACATCTCAAACGTGTCGAGGAAGACATCGACGTGCCAGCCGCCGTCCGGTGAGTAGTAGAGCAGCCGCCGGGCGCCATGGGTGGCGTTGAACACCCGTTCCGGCACGAACCCCTCCTCTTCGAGCGCCCGGCGCAATTCCCGGGACTGGCGCTTGTGCGCCACCAGATCAATGTCCGGGTAGGGCCTGGCCAACGCCGCCCGCGCGGGCGGGGTCGCGCGGACCCAGATCGCCACGCCGCCGAGCAGCCGGATGGGGATGTCGCGGGCCGCCGCAAGGGCGATCAGCTCACGGGCAGCGGTCACCATCGCTGGCTCGCCGTTTGCAGTGACATTGTCGCCAGCGCGGCGTGGACTTTCGCTCACCGCACCAGCATCCCTCGTCAGGCCGCGGTTCACCATGCCGGCCGCGGGCGGCGTCCCGGGGCCGCGGTCAAGCGCCCGCCATCGACGCGACCGCCGGGGCGGTCGAGCCGCGGACGACAAGCTCGACCGGGAGGACCATGCGCTCGGGGCCCTTGCCGCGCTTCGCAAGCGCCCGCAGCGCCAGCCGCGTTGCCTCGCTGCCGAGCCGCGCGATCGGCTGCCGCACCGTGGTGAGCGCCGGGCTGACCAGCTGGGAGACGAAGATGTCGTCGAACCCGGCCACCGACAGGTCCCGCCCGACCTGGCGGCCGCATTCGGCCGCGGCGGTCACCATCCCGAGCGCGATGAGGTCGTTCGCGCAGTACACCGCCGTGATCTCGGGCAAGGCGGCGAGCAGCGCCCGGCCGGCGGCCAGGCCGGCGTCGCGGGTGTAGTGAGTGGCGTGCACGACCCGCTCCGGCGGCAGCGGGATCCCGCGCGACTCGAGCACATCGGCGAACCCCAGCAGGCGCGCCTTGCTCGTGGGCAGCCCCGGCGGCCCGGCCACCACGCCGATCTCGCGGTGGCCAAGCTCGCAGAGGTGGCGGGCCGCCATCGCGCCGCCCGCCTCGTTGTCGGAGGTGACGACCGAGGCGCCCGGCGGGAGCTCCTCGATCTCCTCGTCGATGACCACCAGCGGCGTCCGCGCGAGCGCCGGGTCGGCCAGGCGGCTGTGCATCCGGTTGGTCCCGGGGAGGTAGAGCAGCGCGTCCACGCGCTTGTCGCCGAGCACCGCGACACAGCGGTCCTCCAGCGCCGCGTCGAGCTCCGAGCTGCACACGATGGTCATGTACCCGGCCGCCATCGCCGCCGCCTCCGCGCCGCGCACAAGCTCGCTGAAAAAGGGGTTCGCGATGTCGGGGACGACCATGCCGATGGTCCGGGTGCGGCCGGTCACCATCGACGCCGCGACGTGGTTCGGCCGGTATCCTGCCCGCGCGGCCACGGTCAGCACCCGTTCCCGTGTCTCCCTGCTGACCGGCCGTTTTGCCGAGAAGCTGTGGCTGACCGTGGCCGTCGACACGCCCGCCATGCGCGCGACATCGACGATGGTCACCATGGCCAGGATTCTGATGTTAAACGCTTTGCATGTCAACGCGGCCACCCGCGCCCGGCCGACGGGCTGCCCGCGTCGCGCTGGTTCCCGGCATCCCGGTATCGCGTTGATCCAGATCTCGCGACATGATGTGGAATGCCCGACTGGCCCAAAAGTCCACTGGAGGACGTGATGAGGTTCCGCGTGGCAACGACGCTGGCGGTGATCGTGGCGGTGGTGTCCGGTGGCGCCCCGGTGGCGCTGGCGAGCGGGCCGCCGGGCCCGGCCGGGCACGGGATACTCGCGCAGATCCGCCGCACGACCGGCGGCATCCCGCACATCCTCGCCCACAGCTGGAAGGGCCTGGGCTTCGGCTACGGCTTCGCCTTCGCCCAGGACAACCTGTGCACGATGGCCAACGACTACGTCACGGTCACCGCTCAGCGGTCCCGGTACTTCGGGCCCCGGGCCACGTACAACCAGCGCGGCAACGGCGTCACCGTCAGCAACCTCGACTCCGACCTGTTCTTCCAGCAGATCATCAACTCCGGGATCGTCAACCGCCTGACAAAGGGCCTGGCGCCGTCGCTGATGCAGCTCGAGACCGGCTACGTCGGGGGTTACAACGCCTACCTCGCCCATGTGGGCGGCGCAGCCGGCGTCCCCGACCCGGCCTGCCGCGGCAAGGCCTGGGTGAAGCCGATCACGATGCAGGACAGCTTCCTGCGGTTCTACCAGCTCATGCTGCTGTCCGGGGAGGACAACGTGATCAGCGGCATCGCCGAGGCCCAGCCGCCGTCCAGCGCGGCGGCCGGTCATCGGGCCGCTCCGGCCCCCGCCAGCCTGCGGCGGGCGGTGCACGAGCTCGCCGCCCGCTGGACCGCCAGGCTCGGCGGCGTGGGCAGCAACGCGGTCGCGATCGGGTCGGCGGGCACCAGGGACCATCACGGCCTGGTGCTCGGCAACCCGCACTTCCCCTGGATCGGCCCGGAACGCTTCTACCAGGCACAGCTCACCATCCCCGGGAAGATCAACGTCACCGGGGCGTCGTTCTACGGCGTCCCGTTCATCCAAATCGGTCACAACGCCTCGGTGGCGTGGAGCCACACCTCGTCGATCGCGCACCGGTTCACCCCCTTCCAGCTCACCCTGGTGCCCGGCCACCCGACCGAGTACCTGCAAAACGGGCAGCCGGTGGCGATGACCCCGCGGACGGTCACGGTCATGGCCCGCCAGCCCGGCGGCACG
>Ga0126378_10004943_pt1 | contig 10288 bp, 9 predicted proteins | sample PanSoiMetPlot_23_FD_92587 | JGI IMG/M metagenome (GOLD analysis project Ga0126378, IMG submission 92587) | Tropical forest soil microbial communities from Panama - MetaG Plot_23 | ecosystem: Environmental > Terrestrial > Soil > Tropical forest > Bulk soil | place: Panama | collected 2016-02-17
CGGCCTGATGTTCGAGACTGGTCATCGGCCGGTCTATTATTTTCCGCGGAACGGCGTGCGCATGGATCTGCTCGAGCGCACCGCGCACCAGACGCACTGCCCCTACAAGGGAGATGCTTCCTATTGGAGGATAAAGATCGGCGACCGCCTAATCGACAATGCGGTGTGGAGCTATGAGCAGCCGTTGCCGGAGATGTCACAGATCAAGGATTACCTCGCCTTCTATTGGAACAAGGTCGACCATTGGATCGAGGAGGATGAGGAGATCTTCGGCCACGCGCGCGACCCTTATTCCCGGGTCGATGTGCGGCCGAGCTCGCGAAGGGTGCAGATCACCTTCAATGGCGAGACCGTCGCGGACACACGGCGCGGCATGTTCCTGTTCGAGACCGGTCATCCGACGCGCTACTACATCCCGCAACAGGACGTGCGGACGGAGCTTCTGACTCGCTCGGCCAGCAGCACCGTCTGCCCTTACAAGGGCACCGCCTCTTACTGGTCGCTGCGGGTCGGCGACCGCGGCGTGGAGGACGTGGCCTGGGCCTATCTCGATCCGCTGCCTGACTGCCCACGTATTGCCGGCTATCTGTGTTTCTACCCGGAGAAGGTGGACCGGATCGAAGTCGAGGGCGGACCGCGATGAGTGAGAACGTCCATTAGCGGCGCAGCCTGCGCAGGTGATGCCAGCGCCTGAAGCGCCGGACGATCCTCTACGTGGCGCCACGGAACGGTTCGGGTCGACGATTACTGGCTTTCAGAATGGAGGAAAGACCGCCGCCACTCCCCCTCGATCGCGAACCCGACCGCGAACTCACCAGCCCTTTGGGCGAACAGCCGCCCGCGCCTCGATCAGGCCCCTTTCCCAGCGGGAAATCCAGGTCATGGACTCACAGCCCGCTTTCGGCCCGAACGCGGCTATGCCCTATCTGGCGGGATGTCGCTGAAGCGCCGAGAGCGACCTCCGTGGGTCTCCCCCAAACCGTGGGAAGAGTCGTTGCGTCCATCGCGAACGACCGGCGGGTTCTTGAGAGAGCGATCACCCGTCAATAGCCGCGGTCGCGCACCCTAGCTAAGTTCAGCTACCCCTACTGCAGAGGTCAGCTCATGAGTGACTAAGCGCCGCGCTCGTTATATGGTTTACCGGTAGGTGTTCTTCTGGGATCGCTGCCATGGAAAGCAAGGACCGCACAAACAAGGCTGAGCGCGCGCTTCGAAATTTGGCGATACATCAAGGTGTGGCTTACCGGCAATACGGTGACGCTTTACAGCGTTTCGGTGGCCGTGAGATCGGGGTCGTTGATTTTTTGAAGGCTGCCGGCGACATTTACATCGCCGAGTCGGGACGCGTTGTTGAAACTCTGGCGCAATTTAGTGCGGGATTGTATGAGTTGGCGTTGGACGCTGCAGGCGCCCGTCCCCTCACCGCGACTGAACCAGAGAAGCCGACCGGTAAACCTGCGCGAACGGGTCGATGAACCGTGATCGATCAACGCCAACAGTGTCGATCGTCGACGAGTCTGGTCTTGATCCCCAAAAGCGGCTCCGTGAGGCTCTCGAGAGAGCCAAGTTTTGGAATATCCTGCCGACAGACGCGACGACTCGAATTCTAATTCATCCGGAGCTGGGCGGGTTTAGTGCTAATTCGCCGCTGGCGACCGATCCCCAGCTGATCGAAGCATTGATCGATATCTTGGCGACGCGTGGATATCACAACGTCGCCGTTTGCGGTACTTCCGACAGCACCTCTGTTTGGGCTGAGAATAGAGAGCTGTTCGCGCTTAGTGATCTTCTTGGATACAAGTTTGAGACGCCCTTAGGAAATATGTACGAGATTATCGATCTTGCCGATAACTTGAAGTTCGACGCTTTTCCTACTGGTGACGTTTTGTACGGGACAGGTCTCTCATCGGCATGGTGCGGCGCTGATGTTCGGATACTGTTTTCAAAAAACCGCACCGATGAAGAAAGGTGGTACGCGCTCTGCTTGGAAACTCTGTTAGGCATCCTTCCCCTGGATAAAGAGGGCGACATCAATCCTGGCGACATAGCGCTGAGTTTGCTCAGCGCGGCGTCGATAGATTTCTGCATCATCGACGCCATTGTCAGTGCCCATGGCGGCGGCAGGCGGACCTCAGAAGCAATCAGCACGAATACATTAATAGCATCTTCTGACGTCCTTCTGACGGATTACGTTGGAGCGCTGAAAATGGGCTTGGATCCCTATGCATCTCCACTGTTCAAACGGCTCGCTCAGGCGGGACAGTTTTCACCCATGTATACGTTGACCGGCGCCTTGGACGTTTACCCGGGTTGGCGCAACGTGACGCCGATATTGGCGCGCTCGGCGCAATGGCGAGCGGATTCGGTCGAACTCGACGCACTGATACGCCCGTGGCTGCAACAGCTGGATTTCGATATCTTCCCGCTGAAAAATACACTCGACTCGCAGCTTAACCAGCTGGTTGCGCCCTTCTTCGCCGACACGAGCAACAACCGGTCCAGTTACTGGCTCCTTGTGCTTGCTAACTTTCTGGTGGGCGGCATCGGGCGAGCCGCCGAGGCCTATCGTGTACTCTTTGACAAGGACGCTCTACGGCGGAAAAGCGTGCCGCTCGGAATCGATCCTCATTCGTATCCGCCTCAGGTATTTGACGAGTTGTATCAAGAATTGAACGAAATCGAGCGGATCGCCCTGACCGCGCCCGTGGCAGTTCCGAATTTGAGATGGCGTTATGTCAATGACGCCGTGGTGTTTATCTATACTCGGGAGATTTTCATTCCATTTCAAAAATTTGTTAATTCTGTGGACATTTCGCGAACCATCCAGTTCATGAACGACTATATTGGCGGCGTAGTCGTTTCCATCGAACACGACAGCAAAGGGCGCTCCATCCGGCAAACCGAACGCAATTTGTATCTGCCACAACCGAACTATATTGTACTGTACCAGGGGAAGCACATTGATGTAACAAAAATCGAAGTGGTAGAGTATGGTGAAGATCAGAATTCTCTCTACTGGAAAACCATTAAAAGCGAAAACGAATCCGCGGTATTCGATGACGGAATCGCGCGCTTCACCAGCACCCCGAAGGGAACCTGCATCACGATCGCTGGGCGGCAGCTTTTTAACCTGCCGCTATTTTGGAGAGCGATCGACTTGAATTTCGTGCCAGACGTGAAGGCGGCGCTGGTGACAGACGCATACCGTACCTTCTTTGACCGCACGATAGCGAATTTCGAGGCGCTCGTAGAGGGCCGCGACATTCAGATAGGTCGATCTCCGCGGGCCGCACGAACTCGCGACAGCGAGCCAATCATGCGAGCACTTGCGCAGATCGCGGAGGGCGTCGCCTCAACGATCCAGAGACTTTCGGCTGGCCGGCGCGCCTTAAATGACGGTCAAGGGGAAGTTGATGAGGATGGGTTTCTTCACATCACTCCGAAAGCGACGCCACACGATTCCGAGGGTGGCGACGGCTTGCAATCGCCTCGGATGACTCGGGAAATAAACAGCTTCCTGGCCGGTCTGTGGCAGGCCGTCCTTCACGATCGAACAGCAGTTTCGGACCTGTGAAAGCGCTTGTCATTGGAGGAACGGGCCTCATCGGCGCCTACATTGTTCGAGCTCTCCTCAAACGAGGCGATCAGGTTCGTATCCTGGCAAGACATCCCGAGCGCCTCGACAGATCGCATGCAGCTGTGGCGGAAATCGTTGTCGGGGACATACTGACCTCGGACGAGGCGCTGCAAAACGCATGTACCGGGCAAGACGTCGTCTTTCACGCCGCTGCGCGCTTCGCCTATGAACGCAGCCGCTCGACCGAAATTTTCGACACCGCCGTACGAGGAACCGAAAACGTCCTGCGGACATGCGCCCAGGTTGGTGCTGGACGCGTGGTCGTGACCTCGAGCTCGGTGGTGTTCGGTTATTCTGCCGTACCTGCTGCAATTGACGAAAGTAAGGAAATCGTCTTCACTTCTGAACCGCCGTATGTAGCCGCCAAGATAGAACAACATAGACGCTCGCTCAGCCTTGCCGCTGAACTAAACTTGAATGTCGTGCTCGCCTGCCCGACGATGACGCTCGGCCCAACGCGCGGAGACCTCGGCCCGAGCAATGGCATGATTCTAGCCTACCTCGCAGATCCCTTCAGATGTACTTATCGGGGAGGATGCAACCTGGTCAGCGGGCGCGACATCGCTGAAGGACACATATTACTGGGGCAGCATGGGGTCTCGGGGCAGGCATATCTGCTGGGCGGTGAAAATATGCATTGGGAAGCGATCCACACCGCGATTGCAGATCTTGCCGGCGTGCAACGACCGCTTTTCAGATTAAATCACACGCTTGCTTATCTAGCGGCAACCGCCGAAGAGGCGAGAGCGAGCTTCGTAGGACGCACCCCGTTATCGACCCGTGAGCAGGCGGCAATGATCGGTCGATGGTACTGGTATTCCGATGACCGCGCTCAAGCGCTTGGGTACAGGCCAGGTTCTGGAGAGATGGCGCTGATCCAGACGATCTCTTGGCTGGCCGCGTCGCATCACATGGCACGCGAGACAAGAACAAGTCTTCGCCTGTCGGCGGAAATCTATCAATTTCGCGCCTCAACCGCAGACAGCAATGATCAAAGGGACGAATGAAGAATTTTAGAAGTATTGCCGTCCTGCACCGGCCTATTGACGAGATGTGGTCCATTATGCGTGACTACATGGGGAGTCTGATCGATCGTCTTCCTGACATAGAGCGGATACTTGAATTGGAGCGTGTAAGCGAGAGCGATGGTCAGACTCGGCTTGTAAACGCTTGGTACATACGTCGACAAATCCCGCCAATGCTGCTGGATCTGCTCGGCACGGCTGAGCTTGGCTGGATCGATCGGAGCGTATGGGAGCCTCGCAACCGAACCTGCGCGTGGACCGTAGAACCCTTTGTATTGCAAGAATCGGTAAGTTGCAGGGGAGCGGCGCGCTTCGAGCAGGCTATCGGCGGACGCGGCACCCGCGTTACTTTCGAAGGTGTAATTGAATTAGAACTTGGGGCGCTCAACCTTAGCCGCATACTCGAAGGACCGGTAACACGTTTTCTTGAATCTATTTTGACGACAGTCGTGCCGCACAATCTTCGAAGTATCCTCGAGGCGGCCGCGGCGTTTCAAGTCTCACCCGAGTAGAAACCCATGGTGGAAGCCTAGCCGTGGGTCTGACGTCGGGGACAGCCACGAATGGTACTTTTGCAGTTCGGGCATTGTGGCGCGTAGTCGAATTTCGCCGGATGGGTAATCGTAAACAGTAATATGGTTCAATCCTCTATTGGCGGTGAACAACAAGGACTGGTCGGCCGAAAGCTGGCAGGCATAAACAGAGTCCAGCAAGGAGAACCGACTCACCTTCAGCGCTCCCAAAAAATGCTGTGAATTGGTGAAGACATTCCCGCGGGCAAAGGACTCGAATATCTGATTAAGAACCTCACGTGGGCGTCCCATCTGAGCGGCGAGACTGGGTCTCTCGTCGATCAATCGAAACTTCGCGAAGCTCCTGAGGTCCAATCCCACGATCGATTGGCTGCCGCCATTGCAGAAGATGAGCTCCTGGTCGGAGAGGGCGAGATCAGAGTTGATGTGCGCTGGAACCTCTCGGCCCGCGCTCCAATGGCGGAGCACTTTTTTCTCCGCAGCATCGATTTCGAATGCGTATTCTTTGAGGTACGCCATTCCCCAGTTGTGCCAATCTCGATAATTCTGCGGCGCAACGCGGAAGGAGACGGCGTAAAAAATGTCTGCCTTGGGATGCGCAACGACGTGCCAACACGTTGCCGGAAGCGTAAGGACGGTAATCTCATTCGTCTCGAGATCCCAAATGCCGACTTGCCGCGCTTCCCCATCCGACCCGGCAGGAGAATCCATAGAGCCGTAAACGATGTAGCGCCCAGAAGCCGTTCGCTTCATGCCGTGCGGCAATTTCACCAAATGGGGGTTTAGTCGCGTCGGTCGTTCAAGATCCGATATTTTGAAGCGATAAAAATATTCGCCGATTGGCGTAACGATCTCATCATCGGAGAGCCAAACAACGTGTGTGCTGCCTTGCAGAGAAGTGGTGGGCGTCTCAAAGCAAAGTGTTGAAATCCGGGCAACTTCCACAAGAGTCCTGGCGTCGTAAAAAAGCAAATGCTGTCCGGTGTTTCCTAAAAAGCCGATTGTTCCGGAGCGGTTGACTGACACCGTATGGCCACCTGCGATGCCGTCAAAGAACTCTATCTTATAGCCATAGTGATTGTGTTTCGGATCAAACAAGAATAAGCAAACACCGGCTAGCCCCTCGAGCCCATTAATACCGTTTCCATCCAGCGCGACATGGAAGGCATATGGATAGCTTTTGGCGGTCTTGCCCATCCCCTCCTCCGTTTCGCCCGGTCTCGCTGTCTCCGGGTTTATAAGAAACTGAGCGAAGCAAGTTACGGTGGCTCCTAGGTTGCAAATAGCTTAGGCTCTAATCGCTCACGCTCTTAGTGGTGCGTAGGGTGGTGGCTTTCCGATTCCTCATACCACAGAGAATAGCAGCGGTTTCCGACGCCGAACTCTTCCTGGTGCGCAAATGCGTGGCGCACGCGCGAACGCCGTGGGGTCGCCGAACGGTAAATGCTCTAATTCGATTGGGGAATGGATGGCTCTATCCCCCTCTCGCCTTGGATTGGCTCTATTCCATCGGCAAAGGGGCATTTCCGATAATCTTTGTGGCTGTATTCAATGCGAGCATTCTTCACTGCCTATACCAACCCATCAAGAGATTCTGTTGCCGGACACGTCCTTGCCAGATCGCGCCTGACCTTCGCTCGACTTTCTCGCCTCTTGACGCCTATTCATTCCCGAGCGGTCACGCGATGACGCTGACCGGCGTTCTCATACCAATGGTGGTCACAGCGCCGCGGCTTTTCCTGCCTGCAACCGCGATTTGGCTGCTGATAGCGTGGTCGCGGCTGGCATCCGCTCATCACTATCCGACTGACATCGTCGCGGGCTCTGCCCTGAGCTTCGGCGTCGCTTGTCCTATCTCCATTTGGCTACTACCTAATTAAAAGACTAGGCCAAATTTAGATTCCGTCTATTGCTTTTGAACTTTTAGAGATTACGGGCTGCCCGATGCCGATCCAGCAGCCGTACGCTCCGGAGATTCGCACTAGATAACAAATAAAATCGTACTTTCTATCAAATAGAATCTCGTATACGCCACGGTATCGCAGCAGACATCGCATGCCTTGAGCACGAGTTGTGTGCGTCAAGTTCAGAAATTGAGTTGGCGTTGGTGATGTTGGCACGGACCGCGCGGAGCCCCCGTGTAGCGCAGCGCCGTCCGCGCCCGCCGCTATCACGCGGCAGCGCTGCCACGTGACCTGCGGCAATTCCTCGCAGACCGCTTTCTTGAGGCCGGGGCGATCGTCGCTGACGACGAACTCGACACCGGCGCGGCCGCACTCCTTGAGCCGCGAGAGAAACTCGCGGCAGCTCGATCGGCTCTCCCGGTTGGCGGGCTTGATCGCCAGAACCGTTCCGGGTCTTAGCCCTTCTGCTGAGCCCTCAGCACTCTATCGGTATCTGATTTTATGGTGGGTGCAGGGGGACTCGAACCCTCGACCCGCTGATTAAGAGTTTGAGGTTCCCTATTTCCGGCCGTTTCCCTCGATGTCAGAACAGTAGACAGATCAGCTAGTTGTGTGGCATAATGCCACCGATTATAGCACAGAGTTCCAATTTTGGTGATGCCCCGGTGGTGCCCCGAGGAGGGCAGATGAGCGTCGGCGAGAGAGCTACGAACGTTGGCAAGATCACAAAGCGCGCGGTTGATGCGCTGGTGGCGCGCGACGGCAAGGAGGCGGTGCTTTGGGATGCTGAAGTGAAAGGCTTCGGTATCCGCGCGCGCACCGGCGGTAGCAAGAGCTACATCCTTCGCTATCGGCCGGGTAGCGGTGGCCGAGGGGCTCTTCTGCGCACGCTGACAATTGGCGCGCATGGTTCCCCTTGGACGGTGGAGACGGCGCGCTCCGAGGCAAAGCGATTGCTCGGGTTGGTACGATCCGGACTCGATCCCGCCGCCGATCGCGCGGCACGGCGTGCGGCACCAAGCGTCGCCGACCTCGCCGAGCGCTTCCTGGGCGAGCATGTCGATACCAAGCGCAAGGAGCGCACGGCCGAGGAATATCGGCGATTGTTGGAGAAGGCGATCCTGCCGACGCTCGGCAAGCGCAAGGCCGCCGATGTCGGGCGTCAGGATGTGACGAAGCTTCACCATGCCTATCACGCAACCCCTTACCAAGCGAACAGGATTCTCGCCGTTCTGAGCAAGATATTCAACCTGGCAGAGCGCTGGGGTGTGCGACCTGACGGTTCGAATCCGTGCCGCCATATCGAAAAGTTTGCTGAGCGCAAGCGCGAGCGAATGCTTTCGCCGGAGGAACTTGCCCGCCTCGGCGACGTACTCGCCGACTATAATGGCTCACCCTATGTGGTCGCCGCGATTAAACTCCTGATTTTCACCGGGGCAAGGCTCAACGAAATTCTTGGGATTCGTTGGGATTGGATCGATTTTGAGCGTGGCGAAGCACGACTGCCGGACAGTAAGACTGGCGCAAAAACCATTCACCTGGCTCCCCCGGCGCTGGAGGTTCTCGGCGAACTGGCGCGGATCGATGGCAACCCGCATGTCATTGTCGGCGCGCGCGACGGCTCTGCGCTGGTCAATTTGGAAAAGCCCTGGCGTGCCATCCGCCAGGCGGCCCGGCTTAATGACGTACGCTTGCACGATTTGCGGCATGCGTTCGCCAGTGTTGCCGCGTCTAGCGGTATGGGGCTGCCAATCATCGGTCGGATGCTGGGCCACTCGCAACCGGCGACGACGGCGAGATATGCGCATTTGGCAAACGACCCAGTGAAGGCGGCAGCCGCAACCGTCGCCGGCAAGATCGCTGCGGCGATGGCTGGCCGTCAGGGAAGCATCGTCCCGCTGCGCCGAGATTTGGGGTAATTATCTAACTCGCCCAGCTGATAGAACTCGATCCACGACCCAGTTATCGTCAGCCACTAGGATTAGCGCGGAAAGATTGACATTCCTGGCTATTTAGTGTAATAGAGGAACATTCCCTACCACGGAGTCCTCGCGTGTGATCGGCGCCAGACACGCGGAGCATAGTTGCGCCATTTCGTGGTTTAAGGGACTCAATGACCTCAATTCGCTTACGTGTTCGTGCCGCCGCACAGTATTTAGGCGTTAGCAAATCCACGCTCGATAAGCGGCGCCTGGCAGGGCTCCCGCCCCAATATTCCAAAATCGGTGGCAGCGTCGTTTATGACAGCGCTGATCTCGATAGGTTTCTCGCCGAGACGAAACGGCGTTCGACATCCGAAGCCGGGGCACCGACATGAGCGCCGCTCAGATCGTCGAGAGTAACAGAGCGGCTTTGCGGCCCACCGCTAGTAATGCGCCAGCCGAACTGATGGACGAGCGCACGCTCGATCGGCACCGCGCCGACCTGATGTCGCTGCGACGGTATCGCAACAGCAAATCAAGCTTCAAGCTGACACTTGACGTTCCGCCAAGTCTCGGCTTTGTGGCGTTGCCGGCAGTGCTCTTGGAGAGCTTGGTGTGGGCCTCGCTCGGTGTTTACGAGCGTCGCCTCATCGACTTCCTGTTGGTGGAGCATCTGCGGCATGGCCGTACCCAGAATGGCTATCTAAAGGCGACGTTCGATCAGCTTGAGGCGCATCGCATCCCGCGTCGCTTCATCGCGCGCGTCATCGAGAAGCTCGTAGAGCTCCGCCTGATCGAGGTCGTCCGCCGAGGCGGGCACGCTGGCGGCGCCCGGCAGAATCCGTCGCTCTACCGGCTGACCTTCGTGAATCACGCGTTGCGTTCGGTGGCCACCGAATACCTGCCGGCGAGAAATGATTGGATCGAGGTCGAATCGGCGATGCTCGACGGGCGCCGGCAGTCGCAGAAGCGGCACAAGGGTCCGTCTCTGAAACGCCGATTCAATGGGACAAAAGATGGCACCAATCTGGTGATAATAACTGACCCCAATAAAGAGGCCGTGAGCGTGCCTGAGATATCGGCCAAACGCGCGGAAACCTTGGGTCCAGCACCCGACCCGGCTGCTCGTGCGCGGCAGCGCTGAATGGGGTCATTTATTACCACTGCCTTAGATATCCCCCCCTATCCTTTCCTGGGCGACCTCATGATCGAAAATCAGTCATCACCGATAGATAAACAAAATCGCGCGCTCCCGTTGGCGTTCGGC
>Ga0126378_10004944_pt1 | contig 10287 bp, 10 predicted proteins | sample PanSoiMetPlot_23_FD_92587 | JGI IMG/M metagenome (GOLD analysis project Ga0126378, IMG submission 92587) | Tropical forest soil microbial communities from Panama - MetaG Plot_23 | ecosystem: Environmental > Terrestrial > Soil > Tropical forest > Bulk soil | place: Panama | collected 2016-02-17
GGCATTTGAAGGAATAGGCATGACGTTTGGAGGATCGGGCAGATCGCTCTTCCGGATCCTTCCATCGAATTGGCAGTTATGACATTAAAGAAACAAACAGGGAGCACGGGCATGAGATCGAATATCAAAAACAAGTCAGAATTAGATTTCAGAGAGCGAGTTCGCGCTAACCAGCAGAGGCTCAGGTCCAACTTGAAGTCGCAATACGACTTTATCGTTTGCGGATCGGGCTCTTCTGGGTCCGTTGTGGCACGTCGCTTAGCTGAGAATCCTGACATCAGTGTCTTATTGCTTGAGGCCGGTGCTGATGACGACGTGCCAAGCGTCATGGAACCGCTTCGCTGGTTTGAAAACCTTGGAAGCGAGCGCGATTGGAAATTTGTCGACCAACCCAATCCCCATCTCAACGGACGCGCGATTCCCCTAGCGATGGGAAAAGTGCTCGGCGGAGGATCAAGCATCAATGTCATGGCCTGGGCGCGCGGACATAAGAACGATTGGGATTTCTTCGCGGCCGAGGCGGGTGATTCGGCGTGGAACTACCAGTCCGTGCTGAACATATATCGGCGCGTTGAGGATTGGCATGGTGCCCCAGACCCAGATTACCGCGGAACCGGAGGCCCTGTTTTTGTTCAACCTGCACCTGATCCTAACCCGATAGCGCCAGCGATGTTGGGGGGAGCCCGTTCGGTGGGGATACCGACCTATGAGAATCACAACGGCCGCATGATGGAAGGCAAAGGCGGAGCCTCTCTCCTCGATCTGCTTGTCCGTAATGAAGAGCGCCTATCCATTTTCCGAAGTTACGTATTCCCCTACATGGACCGGCCAAACCTGACGGTGCTCACGCACACGTTAGTTACCAAGATCGTGTTAGAGAGAAATCGGGCCGTCGGTGTCCAGATCGCATACGACGGAAAAATCCGAAAGATTAATGCTGGAGCCGATGTCGTGCTGTCCTTGGGCGCGATTCACACTCCAAAGGTGTTGATGCAGTCGGGCATCGGGGATCAGGCTGAACTACATCGCGTTGGGATACCAGTTGTCCAACATCTTCCTGGTGTAGGACGGAATTTTCAGGATCATTTCGGTATCGGCTGTGTGTGGGAGTACAAGCAGCCACTGGCTCCCCGCAATAACGGCGGAGAGGCAACATTCTTCTGGACAAGCAATGGCGAACTCGACACTCCGTATCTGCAGGCTTGCCAAGCGGAAGTTCCATTGTGCAGCCCAGAGACAGCCGCTAAGTTCAACCCACCGCAGGCTTCCTGGAGCTTGTTAGGGGGGCTCGTGCGACCAAAGAGTCGAGGGCAGATCCACCTGACCGGAGCCAATTTCAACGACCCCGTGCGTATCGAGGCCAATATGTTGTCGCACCCGGACGACCTGAAGGCTGCCATCGCTCTTGTAGACCTTTGTCGCGAGGTTGGGAATTCGACTCCACTTGCCTCTTATACAAAACGCGAAGTAATGCCGGGTACGCTGAAAGGCTCCGAGTTGGAAGACTTCGTCCGCGACGCGGCCATCACGTATCACCACCAGACGTGTACGGCGAAGATGGGGCGCGATTCGATGTCGGTCGTGGATGCCCAACTCAAGGTCTATGGAGTAGAAAAGCTACGCGTTGCCGATGGTTCGATCATGCCCCAAGTGACTACCGGGAACACGATGGCGCCCTGCGTCGTCATCGGCGAACGCGCGGCAGAAGCGCTCCGCAACGACCAGAGGCTGGGGACATCTTCGGTGTCGCTCGCTTCTCGCGCGTGAAGGACAGTCCAGACTTTCGAAGCAAGAACCTCTTACTGAGACGTGACAGCCGGCGCGGCCATTAGGAGGAGCGGTGAACAATTGAATCCGGCGGACCGAAATGGAAAAGCCCAAAAGGAGGAATTAATATGATCGGCATACAGACGGATGAGGCAGTTACGAACGAGGTGGTGATGACTGCACTAACACGCCTAAAAGAAGGTGAAATCACGGAGGCGATTGCTTGTTTCGCCGAGGAGTTCCAGTTCAAGGATCGGGGGATTGGGCTGGAGTTCAACAGCCCACGCCGGTTGGCTGAATTCTTCGAGAAGAGTCGTGAACTATATCCAGGTTCTTCGTTGCAGACGGACAACGTCATCGTAAGCGGCGGTCGTGTAATAACCGAATGGACGCTCCGAACTACGTTAACCGAGCCTTTCTTCGGTGGGCTCTTGCGAAAGGTTCCCATCGAGCTGCACGGGGCTTCAATCGTGCGGACAGCGAATGGAAAGATCACCGAATGGACGGATTACTACGACGGATTAGCCTCAAGGCGCACTTCTTTGGCTGCCCACTTCGAGGAATGGGTCGAACTCTGAGCAGTCGTGCATGCGGCACGAGCCGATGTAAAAACGCCATGAAAGAAGAGCGCGCGTAAACGTTAGAACACTTCAATAGTTAAGGAGAACAGATGATATATCGAAAAGGCACAGCTCTCATAACGGGGGCTTCTTCAGGCATCGGCGCGATAGTTGCTGATCGTCTGGCGAAGCGTGGGCATGATCTGATCCTCGTCGGCAGGGATGAAGAACGAATCAACTCAGTGGCGACCCACGTTTCCAGCGAAACCGGCCGTTCAGCCAGAGGGATCGTGGCAGACCTAACCAAGAAGGCTGATCTCGAGGTACTTGAACAGGTATTACGCAACGACGTGAACATAACCGTGCTGGTCAACAATGCCGGCGTCGGTGCACCGGTGCCCTTCCTCGATGCCGATATCGACCGACTGGCTCGAATGGTCGACCTCAACGTTACAGCACTGGTGCGTTTGAGCTATGCGGTGTTGCCGGCATTTCTCAATCGAGGCGGCGGTGTCATCGTAAACGTCGCGTCAGTCGTGGGAATCGTTCCCGAAATCTTAAACGGTGTCTATGGTGGTACGAAAGCCTTCGTGATCGCCTTCAGCCGCTCACTCCATAAAGAATTCGCAGAAAAAGGCGTCCGTATTCAAGTGATTCTCCCGGGCGCAACGGCAACAGACTTCTGGGACATTGCAGGAACTCCCCTCGACCGCGTTCCACGCGAAATGGTCATGAGGGCTGACGAAATGGTCGACGCTGCACTGGCCGGTTTCGATCAGGGTGAACTCATCAGCATTCCCTCCCTTCCGAATGTCGCGGATTGGGAAGCGTATGAGGCGGCGCGACAGAACCTGATACCGAAACTGTCGCTCAGTCGCCCAGCGGCGCGCTACCACCGTGAACTCGCAATAAGGCGCTAGAAAATTGCGGCAATTAATCTAGATCAAGAAGTGTATGGGGTGACGATATGTACGGAGTCAGCGGCGTGGGAAAAGGCCATCATTCCAACGATGCGCACGCTAGTGCCGATCCATGACCCGATAACCGGCCATCAACCGCAAACGTGCCTGGCCGAGAACGGCTAGGCCCGCGCCGAAGCAGCCGGAACGGACGATCTTTCGTGATCAGATCAGTAATGAGTCAACGGTCAAAATTGTACGCTGTAGGCGTTACGGCTTGCGGACGATCGGCAAAAAGTAACAGGTCGAAATCAGATTGGCATGTGAATTGGCGGAGCCAAGGGCTCGCGACGTGGTACCTAACAGAACTGCTAGTCCCACGGAAAACTGGCGAGGTGCTCGCACCTCGCCGTAATCGATTAGCTGATAAGGATTGTTATTCGCCGAAAGTGCGGTCAACACCAGTGGCAATCCATAAGCCGCGGGCAAAACTGCGAGCGTCCCAAAGAGAATCGCTAAGAAAAATGGCGAGAGTTGCGCTCAGCCTGTGAGACAGATGTGGTCGCTATCTGGTGTTGCGTCCGTATGATCTCTGCTGCACGCTCTCCGATAATCACACAGGGAGCCATAGTATTGCCGGTGGTCACGCGTGGCATGATCGATCCGTCCGCGATACGAAGGTTGTCGACGCCGTAGACTTTGAGGAAGCCATCCACCACAACCATGGCATGCCGGCCCATTTGGGCGGTGGACGTTTGATGCCAAAAGCTAAACGCTGTGTCGCGAATGTAGTTTTCCAGTTCTGGACGTTCCAAGTTGTCGGGAATGATCTCTCGTCTGACAAAAGGACGAAGAGCGCTGCAGTTGCCTATCTCGCGACAAAGCTCTACACATGCGAAGGCTGCCTTCAGATCATCTGGGTCACTGAGATAATTCGCTTCAATCTGAACGGGATCAGCGGGATCGGAACCGGTAAGGCGGATACGACCGCGACTCTTGGGCTGAACGACATTACCGATAAGGGCCCAACCACGCGCAGGAAGGCCAAATTTTGCTGCGTCGCCAGCGCTTAATACAGCCTGCAGAATCTGGACGTCAGGGCTATCTAAACCAGCCTCACTCTTCCCGTAAATGACCGCATCCGGCACGAGACTCGAAGGTAGCGATTCCGGACAATCCCAGAGACAACAAAAAGCAGGATGGTCTTGAAACCCCTGTCCGACTCCCGGGAGATGTTGGACTACCGGGATTCCAAAGCGCCCTAGTTCGGCTTCGTCGCCGATACCAGACTGCAATAGGACCTTCGGCGTGTGTATCGCGCCAAGCGACAGAACCACCTCGCGCCCAGCGCGAATGCGACGAGCGCTTCCTTCATAAGAAATTTCGACGCCGGTGGTTCGGTTGCCCTCGAAAGTTAGCCGTGTAACCAACGCGTGAGGTAGCACCGTGAGGTTTGGCTGGTCCATGCGCGGGAACACGTACGCACGGAAAACGGATTGGCGTTTTCCATCGCGAATGCTCATGTCAGCAACGGATGCGCCGCCATCGGCCTCCATAATGCGTCCGTTTTGATTCTCAAAGATCGGAAGCCCAAGCGAGCGTATTCCATCAAACAAAGCTTGAACGGCTGGATTTGGGTCGCGCTGCAGCGGCTGAACAAATACCGGTCCGCCAGTTCCTCGATATGCTGGATCGGGTGCCCCCTGCCAGTCCTCAATGCGGCGATAAATATCAAGAACCGATTCATAGCTCCACGCTGAGTCCCCCGCTTCGGATGCAAAGAAGTCCCAGTCGCTCTTGTGGCCGCGAGCCCAGATCATCGCGTTGATGCTCGATCCCCCGCCCAAAACTTTTCCCATGCCCATGGGAATGGCTCGGCCGTTGAGGTGTGGGTTTGGCTCGGCATTGAACTCCCAGTATCTCTCGCTTCCGATATTCGTGACCCATTGGCGCGCATCCGTGACACTTGGTACGTCATCGTCGCCACCGGCTTCCAGCAACAGGACACTTACATCCGGGTTTTCCGCGAGACGACTTGCAACTACGGACCCCGCAGAGCCTGATCCGCAAATAATAAAGTCATACTGCGTGCTTAGGTTTGATCTGAGCTTCCTCTGATTCGCATGAACGCGTTCCGCGAAATTACCATCTAGTTGCGTTTCATTGTTGAAATTCATTTCAGCACTCCCTTGACAACGCAACCAGTAAACCGCGCGATGGAGAGCAACTTGTGTCTGCACCTCGGTCTCTGTGCACAATCCTCGGAGAATTGCCTAAAAGGAACCACCGCAGGTATGGACACGTTGCTTTGGGCACACAAGAACTCGGGCAAAGCTAGGACGGAGCTTGTGACAAAAGTGGAAATCATTCGGTGATTCGGTTTGGAGAAGTCTGGACCCACAACTTCTCATACTGGGCCACGGTCCGCTGGCTTTCGATTGAGAATCGTGGTCAACGCGAGCACTTCAAAAGCACCGACCTGCACACCCAGTTGCCTATTTCAGCGCAGGGATTCGTACCGGTATTCCGTCGGACTGGCTCCGCACATCTGGCGGAATACGCGAGCAAAGTGCTGCTGGGTTTTGAAGCCGCAAGCGATGGCAACATCCAGGACCCGTATTTCGCCGGAACGCAACATCTCCTTCGCTCTCTGCACCCGATACCACTGGAGACACTGGTGCGGAGTTTGACCGGTCGTGTTGTGGAAGACTTGCGAAAAATGCGCGGCGCTGAGCCCAACTGTGCGCGCCATTTCCTCAAGGCTTAAATCCTCCTCCATCCTCTCCAGCACCAATTCTGTAATCTTTCGCAATCGCGCGGGGCTCAGTCCGCCGCGATAAACTCGAATACTATAGCCACGCACGGCATAACCGACGACCAAAGCCCGGGCAAGTGCCTGCTCGATAGAGTCGAGAAAAAGACGTCCGCTAGGGAAACCCGCGGTTCTTTCCACGTCCACTGCCGTGGCTAGCGCACGCAATCGCGGATCCACGAGTTCGTGTTCGAGGCGCAATTCTATTCTGCTCCCGCCGGCATCAGAGGCGGCCATCAACGCCTCGTCAGAAATGGTCATGGTTACATGTGTCATATCACACGTGCCGACCCAGTACTCAGATTGCTGTGGACACAATCCCATCAGGCCGGCATCGAACGTAATGCGCTGGAGGGCAGAACGTCTTGATCCGATCTCCATTGAGCCTGGACGCAACGTCATCCCCAAGATTTGCTCCCCGTTCTGTATCAGGTAAGGCTCGTCAGTAGGTCCGCGAGTCTCGAATGCAACCTTCATTGTCGTAACACTCCCTTTTATGAATTTGATGCATTGTCGCTGAGAAAGAATTCCAGAGAATTCGATCCAATGTCGAAGCTTAAGACACAAAACAGACTCGCCGGGCTGTTCTGCTAAATGCGTAAAGGCCGGAGTTGTCTGAGCAAACGAAAGGGATGCATGCCGGTGAAAGTAGGCGAGCAGGCCAGAGAATTGTTGCGCATCGCATAGTTACAGGGCCTTGTTTTGGCAGAGGATAATCAAACAATTGACAGATCATCAATTTACTAGAATCACGCGCACGCTGGCCGAGCCGCGACGGGTTCGAATTCTGCGGGAGATAGCCGCTCACGGGAACTCTATACCGTTGGCTTGCCTTCTCAGGAGACACCAAGTTAGCGCGGCTACGCTCTCGCATCATGCAAACGAATTGAACAATAGTGGATTGGTTGAAATCGTACGTCATGGCAAGTTTGTGCATCTGGTACTCCGGCCTGATGTGTGGCGGGCCTACGTAAAGCGTCTCTCTGACTTGATAGACGGGTCCGAGCTTCGCATTGCGAAAGAGCATGTCACGAGATTCGAAAGATGAGGAATCGTTTGGCTTCGAAAAACGCGAGCATAGTCCGATTTCACAAGATTGGGCCCCCTGAGGTTCTTCAACTCGATGAGCTTCCGCTTCCCGCTCCGGTCAAGCAAAGTGGTAGCTCACACGCTCCAACAAAACTCATTTTCGAACGACTGAATAGCTATTGTCGAAAGGATATATTTCATGAACCAACATTCAGTCTCTGATGAAGCCAAGGCGGTTGCCCGACGCAACACCGAGGAAGTTCAAGGCAAAGGACGATTTGATGTCTTCGACGAACTCTTTGCCGACGATTTCACTGATCACACGCCGCAGCCGAACACGACTCCAGACAAGGCAGGCGTGCGAAAACTCTACACGTATATTCGTGCCGCCTTCCCCGACTTTCACGCGGAGATTCACTGGCAACTTGCCGACGGTGACCGAGTGACAACGTACAAGACGTACCACGGCACTCACGAAGGACCCTTTCTTGGGGTCGCTCCAACTCACCGTAAAATCCATTTCGAGACGGTCGATGTCATGCGTGTGCAACGCGGAAAAATCACCGACCATTGGGGTGTCGGCAATCTCCTGTCGCTAATGCAGCAGATCGGAGGATGGACTCAGCCAGCGGAAGGGGCTGATGATTCCACTGTCAGCTCGCTGCGCACGAGGTAGTATGTCGAAACGCTCGATCTATACGAAAAAACTCATCGCAGTGCTTTGCCTAATGGCATCCACGACGTGTGTGGCACAATCTCCGGGTGCCAAGATTCTGGTCTTAGAGAGAGAGCAAGGTGAGAAGCGCATCAGACGACCGCGCGAGAAGATGCCTAATCCGACACCCGAGTTTATCCTGAAGGTCACTCCTCAAAACAGCGGCTCGCAGCATCTTGTCCTTGGAACAGAAACGATTCCTACCGGCGGCGTGATTCCCAAGCATCGGCACCTCGGACAAGATGAAATCCTGTTTCTACAAACCGGCAGTGCACGGGTTAGCTTAAATGGCCAAAATTACGAGGTTCACGCTGGTGGAATGGTCTTTTTTCCTCTAAACACTTGGGTGAGCCTGAGGAACACTGGAGCCGCACCGATCCAGTTGATCTTCATATTCTCAGCGCCTGGATTCGACGAATACATGCGGTGCAGCTCGGTTCCTGAAGGCCAGCCTGCGCCTCCGATACCAATGGAGGAAATAAGCAAGTGCGCTCACGGGGGTCATGTCGAGTACGAGGCGCTCTCTGGTCAAAAAAGTAAGTAAGCGACACGCGAGTCGCGCTGGCATAAATCTGCGCACAAGGCGTAGCGCTCAGAATTAGAGAGCGTGGTGTCAGAGAGACTGGCTTACATGGAGAAATCAACATATGGGCAAACTCGACGGAAAGATTGGACTTGTAACCGGAGGCACCAGCAGGATTGGTCTTAGTACGGCGTAGCGGTTTGTGGACGAGGGCGCGTACGTGTTCATCACCGGCCGCCGCGAACCAGAGCTGACCAAGGCAGTAAAGGAAATCGGTCGAAGTGTAACCGGTGTGCAGAGCGACGCCTCGAAGCTCGACGATCTGGACCCGCCTCTTTGCACAGGTCAAGCACGAGAAAAACAGGCTGGATGTTGTATTCGCAAACGCCGGTATTGCGAAGTATGCCCGGCTTGGTACGATCACCGAGGACTTCTGCGACTGGATTTTCAACATCAATGTGAAAGGAGCTGTCTTTACAGTGCAGAAAGCACTGCCTCTGGCCGGATGGCGCGTCGATCGTTCTGAATTCGTTCCATCGTCGGGAGCAAAGGACTATCTTCGAACAGTATCTACAGCGCCACCAAAGCTGCGATTCGCTCGCTCGCGCGGACATGGACGACAGATCTCAAAGATCGTCATATTCGGGTGAACTTAATCAGTCCGGGCTCGATTGACACCCCAGGCCTGGGTGACCTACTGGCTTCCTCCGAAACTGGCGAAGAACGCAAGAAGATGATCGGGAAGCTCACTCCACTCGGCGGGCTCGGAACACCCGATGAGATCGCGAAGGCCGTAGTATTTCTCGCCTCCGACGACAGCAGCTACGTTACCGGTATCGAGTTGTTCGTGGTCGGCGGCTTCGCACAAGTGTAGGCAGGTGGAGTGAGAAGTGGACTTCGCCCTCATTCAGGACATCTTTAAGCAATCGGTCTCCCAATGATGGGACAGACACGGAAAACAGTCGCGAACCGGCGGCTACTTTCCTCCCCTAGAGTTCGCCCACTTAATCTTTGTCAGCGGACCTGACACACATGGCGCAAAAAGAATTCGGAAGTCCCACAAATATGCAAATTTGGACTGACCAGAGACAGCGAACGCTATCGTGAATTTCTAACTATGTGGAAGGACGCTGACCTAGATCATCATGAAGTCGCCACGGCAAAGGCATTTCTTGCAAAACAGGTGATGAGCGAGAAGTGAAGCTTTTTGCTCACCGGTCCGCACAGCACGAAACAAGCTCTATGACGATTCTGGGCGGATCACGGCAAACCAGAAGTTGGACGCGCACCTTGAAAGTGATCTACGTTTGAGTGACCTAGCCCGTGAGGCCGGGCTGAGTGCGCCGCACTTTGTTCGCTGTTTCCGTCAGAGTACAGGCAAGAATCCAAATCAGTTTCTGCTTCTCCGGCGCGGGGAGCGAGCCCAGATGGCAATGCGCGATCGGCGTGCATCGCTAACCGAAGTGGCGTTGGCCAGCGGCTTTGCCGACCAGCATCATTTAGCCCGGTCCTTCCGATGGGTCACTGGAGTGACGCCAAGCAGCTATCGCCGCTCACTCTAAGAAGCTCTCACTTTCTGAAAGTGGTCCAATCTCTCAGAAGGTTGTCGCGAAGCGTTTCCAACATAGCACTTGAGATCTCGCTACACGATTTATTTGCCCTGCTCAGGGTGCGGTCTTCACGTCGTACGCAGCGAAGTACACATTGTGATGCAGGCCGATTTGGGCTATCCGTGCCATCGCTTGTGCCGGAGGCAGCGCCGAAAACGGGTCCTTTTGATCCGCTCTGGCTACGGCATCGAAGAACGCCTGGTGCAGCTGGGTGGAAATGCCGAGCACGCGGCACGGTTCAGAGGTTCTGTTGTAGAAGGCATGCAGCGAGTTTGGAGGCAGGATCATGGTCGCTCCGGTCTCGCAATGAATCCAATCTTCCTTCCCCTCCACGATGCGCAAGAAATCGGGTTGCCCTGCGAGAATGTAGAA
>Ga0126378_10004947_pt1 | contig 10281 bp, 4 predicted proteins | sample PanSoiMetPlot_23_FD_92587 | JGI IMG/M metagenome (GOLD analysis project Ga0126378, IMG submission 92587) | Tropical forest soil microbial communities from Panama - MetaG Plot_23 | ecosystem: Environmental > Terrestrial > Soil > Tropical forest > Bulk soil | place: Panama | collected 2016-02-17
CATCGCCCACATGGAAAAGAACGGGTTCATCGACTCGGGCATTGAGCCCAGCGAATCGGAATTTCCCGGCGGCTGGAATCCCTGATCGAGCAATGTGCGATAGATGAAAGGGACCTCCGCCTGAGTTCCTTTATATGCCCGGCCCAGATAAATCCAGGCGCCCGTCGGCACCGGAATTATGCCGAGATGCTTCATGCGGTCGAGTTGCTCTTGGCTCGTCGCTCCGGCCTCCTGGTTCCCGGCATGTTCAATCCGATTGCGGGCATCGCCGCGGGGGTATTCACGCTCGGCGAGTTCATAAGCATCCAGCGCCATGTCCTGTGCCTTGTTTCCAAGCGCATGAATCCAGATTTGAAAACCATTCTTTTGCGCTTCGACGACAACGCGGTTGAGCGTCGCCTGATCCATTTTCGGCACGCCGACCCATTTTTCTTTCTGTCCCGGCGGATCGTATCGGAGACCCGTCTCGCTTTCCCCATCGAGAAAGAGCTTTATGCCGCCAATTCTCAGCCAATCATTTCCGAAGCCCGTGTGTATCCCGTATTTCAGGAAAGCCTCGTCGAAGGTAGAACCCGGATCACGATCGTGTGCCATGCTCAGAATAAGCTGGCAACGCAACCTCACCGGTAGTTCGCCTTTTGCGAGCAAGTCCTGATACATGCGAAGACCGTCAGGGCTCGGAAAATCGTAAATGGTCGTAATGCCATTGCGCGCGAATCCTTGGAGAACCTCCTTCACATTCTGCTCGCGTACTTCATAGCTCGGCTTGGGTATCAGGGCGAGCATATGGCCGAACATCTCACTCAACCGGCCTGTCGGCTCTCCTGTCCGGGGGTCTCTCCAGATTTTCGAACCCACCGGGTCGGGAGTGTTCTTATCAATGTGAGCTAGCTCAAGTGCCTTGGTATTCACGACAATCTCGTGCGCACTTTCTCGAACCAGCACAGGATGATCACGTGTAACCGAGTCTAGCCGCGCTCGAGTCGGCATGGGCTGTCCCCAGCCACCAGCCCCTACAATCCATTCTCCTTTAGGAGCGTTTTGAGCACGCTCCCTAATTCTTGTGAGCATTTCGTCCACATCTTTTAGAGGTGGAATGTGCAGATCGAGCATGCGGTGATAGTCTGCGATTCCTTCAATGTGGGTGTGCGCATCGATCAAGCCGGGAAGAACAGCTCTACCATGAAGGTCAATTACATCAGTCTTCGGTCCAATGAGTTTTCGGATGGCAGCGTCGTCGCCCACCGCCACGATGCGGCCACTTTTCAACGCAACCGCCTGCGCGATGGAGTTATCCGGTGCCATCGTTATCAGTTTGCCGTCCAGCAAAACGATGTCTGCGGCCCCATCGGTGAGTCGCGGATCAGGACCGGTATCGCCCGCCGCCCCGAATGCGAGTGTGGACACAATGGTAAGAGCGATTGCGTTTGTAACGACGACGAGAGATGCATGGCACAGAGCAACGATTCTTCGCACGGTCATGTTTGTCGTTTTCCTAAAGAGCTAAAACGGTCGAACTAGGGATCCAAACTCCACTATTAACTTGCGTGCTTTCCCCACCTTCCGAGCCGCAAAGTAATCAGCTTTCTTTCAACTCGTTTATCGCCCGATAGGCTTGATCAATTGCCGCATCCGTGTAGGCAGTAGCCGCTGAATCGGTATTCGCGATGGTTATTCTCCCGAATCGCTTACGCCCGATCACATTCGGGCGCTGCTCTTCCGGCCAATCGGGGTCAAACAGCGGGTTGTACTCGTACCCATACCCGTGTGGCCAACGATTCACCGTGATCGCTTCGATATCGCGAGCCGGGTCGAAGCCTCCGTCCTTGAGGATGCGGGCGAGTTGGTCACGAATATTTCGCTCAAAGACTTCGAAGGGAGTCGTCTGTAGTTCGTACCTGCCGATCTTGTGCTGCTCTCGGGCAGGTAGTCCTGGCTTGCAAGGAGTGCGGCCTAAATGAATCAGGATAGGATCCTCCGGGCTGGTGGGAGTCCGATACGTCCCCATCTTCATCGCCGAGTTGAGGCCAACGCCGGACCAGTAGCAACCGGGCGCGGAGGCATTGTGAATTCCCAGTTGCTGAAAGGCTGTCCACTTTTTGATTCCGACGCTGGTATATACCAGCGGAACTTTGACCAAGTAGTGCAAAGCCTTCTTTTGCGCGTCGGGAAGATCGGGACATAGATAGGGAATCATCATGTTCCAGCAGGCCAGCACACATCCTTTCGCGCGTACCCTGAAGACCTTACCGCCGGAGGCATACGCGATTTGCACCTCTTTTGCAGAGTTGGGCGGGCCAACGTTCTGCACACGAACGACCGTGCTGTTCAGGCGGAGACGTACCGGTGCCGCTTGCCGATCCAGATGGTTGTAATCCACCTGAGCAGTCACAATGTCCTCGGCGGTGTGGCCGCCGATAGCGTCGGGAATCAGTTCGCGGACGAGTAATCGGGCGATCGAAGCGTTGCCGTCAGGAAAGTGAAAATCGTAGAAGCCGCCGTTGGCATAGCCGGCTGCGGAATAGCTCATGTGCGGCGCCGCGCCCGGGTCAAGACCCATTCCATCAAATCCCGGCAAGCCTTCCGCCCAACAATCGAGGGCCGGTTCGGCATCGATTCCTACCCCCCACTCCCCTTCCGTTCGACGCTGATAAAAAGGAATGACGCCAGGATCGACTTTCACCACATTAATAAGGAAGTCGCGGTAACTCATCTTCGAGAGCCGTGCCTTTTTTTCCGCCGAGGGAAGTCCCGGCATGAAATCTATCTTGCCGGTTTGAATCCGCAAGATATCCCGCTGGACTTGCGGAGACAGAGGTGTTTTCTCCAGAAACGCCTTCCATCCATTCTGGTGCCCTGCTGGCTCATCGTCATCTTTCCGGCCCCGTTCGGGACTCAACACTAGACGATCTTCTCCAAATGTCTCTTTGTCGAAGAAAACTGCGGAACGCAACCCGAGAGAGCGGTAAAGTTTGTTGTCAGCATATTTCTTTTCAAACTGGGGAGGATCTACCCCGAGTTTTTTCAGCAGTCCGTCAGCCACGGTACTATACGGTGTGGGGCTATCAATCGAAACGGTGCCGCCGTTCAGGAGCTGAAGCCGGCCACCCAGATGAAACTCATTTCGCTTGGCGTGTCCGCCGAAATCGTCGGTGTTTTCGAGAAGCAGCACTCGCGCGGATTCTCCCGCTTGCTCACGAAAAAAATAAGCAGCGCTCAGGCCGCTAATTCCTGCTCCAACAATCACCAGATCGTAAGATTCTCCAGTATCCACCGGTTCGCCCGCACTATCCCAGAAAGTCCCGTCTCGCAAACTGTGCGCAACTTCGAATGAACCGGGGTGACTCCCGCGCATGCCGGTTCTAGTCGGCGGGTAGTATCCGGTGTCATTCTGTGGTTCCTGCGCGGCCGGCGAGTTTCTCATCGAAAAACTCGGGAGCCATGTGGCGCCAATCGCCATCGCCGCCCCGTTCATGAAATCCCGGCGGGTGATCTTGCGGTGCATGCCTAGGTAGCGATTGTAAGAATTGCTCATAGTTTGTTCTTCAGACTTTAGCCCGCGAATCGTTCAACTTTACAGTCGAATGGCCTTCACCTGCCGTTGTCAAGCTTGAGTTTCATGCTTGATGGCAGTGATCGAATCCTCAAACGCATCTACGAATTGCTCGATTTCTGACTCACTCATCACTGTGGAAGTGCAGAACAACCCGCGAGGTGCAGTCATGATTCCGCGATTCAACAGCAACAGGTGAAGAACGGACAGCAGGCTTATTCGTGCCTCCAGTGCATCCTGGTAATTCCTAATTGGACCTCTTGTGAAGTGAATCCCGATAAGCGAGCCAATCCCGGTCAATTGTGCATCGATTGCGTACCTTTCAATCACTTCGCGTAACCTGCTTCGCAGGCGGTCGCCAAGTTGATTGACGTGAGCTATTGCCTCTTCCGTTAATAAATCGAGAGCAGCAATTCCGGCTGCGACCGTGGTTGGGTTTCCGTTGAAGGTTCCTGAATGATGGAGTCTGGCGGCTGCTGGATCGAATAGCGACATGATCTCGGCTCGCCCACCAAAAGCGCCGACGGGAAGCCCGCCTCCGATCAGTTTGCCCATGGTAGTCAGATCGGGGCGCACCCCATATGTCTGCTGCGCTCCACCGCAAGCCAGACGCATTGTTATGACCTCATCGAAAATCAGTACCGTACGAGTAGAGCGGCTGGCTTCGACGAGTTGATTAAGAAAGGCCGGCTCGAGCGGAATCATTCCCGCTGCTCCCATAACGGGCTCAACAATTACCGCCGCCAAGTCATTCCGATACGCCTCGAATACGTTGTCGGCGTATTCGAGGTTATTCGCAGGGATCGACACGACGTCGGTCACGATTCCGCGAAATACGCCCTGTTGCGCATCTGGCGATGTTCCCCCAGAAGTCCTGGCGGTAATGGCCGTATTTACAATCGCTGCATCGTGAAGCCCGTGGTATCCGCCGTCAAGCTTCAGAACCTTATTGCGCCTCGTAAAAGCCTTCGCTGCCCGAATCGCCATTAAGGTTGCTTCGGAACCGGAGTTGCAGAATCTGACTTGCTCAAGTGATGGCATTCGCGATTGAAGCCGTTTTGCAAGCTGAATCTGTGATTCAGTAGGAGAGGCGAAAGTGGTGCCTCGCTTCACTTGATTACACACTGCCTCTACGATCACCGGGTGTGCATGGCCGTGAATCAATGAGGTGTAGTTGTTGAGAAAGTCGACGTACTCGTTGCTGTCTACATCCCAGACCCGGCAACCGCTGCCGTGCTCCACAAATGTTGGATAAGGAGGAAAGTACAACACCGAACGCGTGTCGCCTCCTGGCAGAACTGCTTTCGCAGCTTCGAAAAGCTGGGAAGATTCGCGTGTGCGAGCGCGATAAACAGTTTCCGCAAGCTCCCCGATCTTGGATTGGGCAATGACCATTTATTCCGTGCAATCCTTAGCTCTTGAAATACCGCAATTACTCGGCCTCGTTCAGGCTTCTTGCTCAAGAGCATCGAGCCTGCCCTGCCTTGTCTGGATCCTTGCCACGGTGCTTTCTACCTGCCGTCGTGGCAGATTAACTCTCGGTTGACCACAAACAACCATGGAGATGGGGCTTGACGAAACAATTCCTCAATCTGCTCTGCTCGGTTCTTCAGGATCATTCGCTGGTTGATGGATCCCTTATCGGTGATCTCCATCTTCTCGATGGAAGGAGGTGTGTCGGCGAACATCGCTCGCATAATGCATGTCGACTGGCCCGTGCTGAACGCGGCGAATGAGTCAAGTCGCTCCTGAAATATCCTTACAACCTCTCTACGGAAAAGAACTTCTCCTGGGGCAGCATCGGCCGGTAAGTCAGGGCAAAGCTGGCGACAGGCGCCTAATGCTGGGAAAAGCAGAGCGCCAAGATAGTCGCGATCGGGACCCGCAATGACGACGTCCTGAAGGATGTCCCCGAAGTGGGCGAGGATCTGCATCCGCAACGCACCCACTCTTACCCAAGTTCCCGTGGCCATCTTGAAGTCTTCATCTAACCGTCCGTCAAACAAAAACCCCTTGAGTGGCTGTGCTGGATCGAGGAATCGGATTGCGTCGCCTGACCGGTAGTAGCCTTCCTCATCGAAAGCCACATCTTTCAGCTCAGGGCGACGCCAATAGCCAGGCGTGATCGATGGACCTCGCAAGCGGAGCTCCAGGCTTTCGCCCACAGGAACGAGTTTGAGCTCGACCCCAGGCACGGGTAGACCAACGTGCCCCGACGCAGCGCCATCCGCGCCTGTATAGAGCGCCCCTGGCGCGGTTTCGGTCGCGCCTAATGCGGTGACCATCAGAATTTCTTCGCCACAGGTCAGGTAAGCAATATCTTGAAGCTCGTCCCACACACGCTGCCCTAGCCCTGCTGCTGCGAAAAAGAGTAGTTGCAGCTGGCTAAAGAATTTGGTCCGCAGTTCGGTGTCACTACGCAGATGTTGAACCAGAAGTTCGTAACCTCTGGGCACATTAAAATATACGGTGGGAGCGACATCGCGTAAATTTTGTGCCGTCTCGCTAAACAATTCAGGCATTGGCCTTCCAGAATCGATGAAGAGTGTGCCACCGTGGTGCAGCACAATGCCAAAATTATGGCTGCCCCCAAAAGTGTGATGCCAGGGCAACCAGTCACACAACACCGGTGGGGCTTCCGCCAAGCATGGCAAAGCGTGCGAAATCATCTTCTGGTTCGCACACAACATGCGGTGCGTGGTGATAACACCCTTCGGCAATCCGGTTGAACCGGACGTGTACAACACCTTTGCAATGGTCTCAGGCCCAATGTCGCCATTTGCTTCGTCCACCTTCGAGAAATCTGCCGAAGTCTCTAAATCGCTTAGAGAAGTACAAGGAAGGCCGTCGGGTGCGGGCGAGTGAAAGACGATCTCCTCTTCGCCTCGGCGAATTGCCTTAAGGGCACGTTCGAATCGTTTTCCGTGATCAACAAACACGATACCAGGGCGAAAATTATCCCGAACGTGGGTCAACGCACGAAACTCGCTCACGGCCAGAGAATAAGCAGGAGAGACAGGCGCATAAGGTATTCCCAAGTATGTTGCAGCCAGGGCAAGCAATGCATGCTCGATGGAATTCCCGGAGAGGATCATCAGAGGTCTCTCTTTTGAGAGGCCGCGACGAAGAAGACCAGCCGCCAGTTTTCGAAGTCGGGTCAGAAATTCAGAGTACGTGATGGATTGCCAACCGCCGTCCTGTTTCCGTTGTGCGAGAAACACTCGATCAGGCGTAGCTCGAGCCCATAGCTCCAAACGGTCTGTTACCCGTAATCCGTATACACCCAGAGGCTGCGGTGAGTGTGCATAAATGATTCCATCATCGCGATGGTCGAAACGCGATCCGAGCGACGCGACGCGAACGGGCCTGACGGAGCGTCTTACTCCTGACTGTCCGGTGTCCCTTGTTTGGCTCGGTTCGATATGCATGCGTTACCTAGTCGAGCCGTGCTGTTCGCAAAGTCTCCGTAGCCGCACGTAGTTGTCCGGCAACGATCCATAAGGAATGCGACAGATCAGCCTTTGCTTGCGCCTCAAACCTTCTCAAGCCCTCTACCTGTGCAGTGGCGTCGCCCCCCTGGTTAAGATCCCGAAATACTGCGACCAACACAGGGGCAGGTGGTTGAGTCAATTGCTTGTACACCAACCCCCAGTCATTGCTGGCTTCGGAAAACAATCTTTCTTGTTGCTCGACTTCCTGTGATAGCCCGGCAAATTGCCTCAGTTCGTCAATATCTTCTAACGCCTTGAGTGTGCCCGCCCGATCATTTTTCTCGGCGGCCGTGCGGGCTTTTTCGATGGCTGCCAAAGTATTCGCGTCCCTGGTTGTCCGGAAACTTCCTTCCGCATCCGAATAGAGCCATGGCATCAAGTTCCTGCGTGTGTTCAGCAGCACATCGTTAATTACCCGGGTCTGTGCTGCAGAGGCTGCATTTTTCTGGAGTGACTCCACTCTTTCGGCTTCAGAGCGGAACTGATTCAACGCGGCTCTGGCATTATCGAACGACACACCGGTCGCTTTTGTTGCGTCCGAATCAAGAGCCTTTTCTGCCCACGATGCGACACCGGTAAAGCGGATTGGGACGTTTAAGGTTTCATCCATCCGAAGCACGGACAAGGTGCTGACCTTAAGCTCAGTGAGGAGGTTCGTGTAATCCTCCGGCCGATACAGGTCGAATTGCGTATGACTGTATTTCCAAAATGGGTCTGGTTCGGCCTTAGGATCCCATTCCGGACCGGCCCATGACATCCGAGAATTCCAGATCAGTAAGCTTGTGCTTCCGCCGCCGACAGCCCCGAAATTCCATGCGTCAGTACCAGTGTCCTGTCCTTCAGTGACCGTGATTCGGTCACTTAGACCGAGATCGGCGATCACTGCCTTTTGTGCCTGAGCAATTTCAGGACTGGTCAGCATCGTGCCTTTTGTCGCCGTCCAACCGGACAGATCGAAATTGCGATCGTAAACAAGCCTCCGTTCCACTTCCGGGTGGGCCTGAATGAAAGCCCACGAACCGGCCAGCCACTCGCGTTCGGAATCCACCATTCCTCCCTCTTCGGCACCAGGAGTAAGAAACATGATGCTACGCTTGGGCTGGTAGGTGCCCGACAGCGCACGTGCAATTTCCAACATGCTTGCCACACCCGCCTCGTTGTCGTTTGCTGAATGCCACCAACGGTCATAATGGGCGGAGACCATGATCCACTCGTCAGGAAACTCGGTGCCTTTCAACGTGCCAATGACGTTGTAGGAAGTTCCGTCAGAACTGTCGATGCGGTTCTCCAATTCAATATTCACAGGGCCATTCTGCATCCGCTTCTGAAGTTCCGTCCCGCTCTTCTTCGAGATTTCCACAGTGGGAAGTCGATTGCAGTTCCCATCACCGCCTTGTGCTAATGCGCCTTCTGGATCCTCCCGATTCTCGAAGACAACCAAAGCCGCTGCCCCCCAGTGCGAAGCCTCCAAAATCTGTGAATTAATACCGAAACCGTGCGCTACAACTGCTTTGCCGTGAACGTCGCCAACTTTTGTGTAGTCAGCTGAAAAGCCCCTTCCGACATCAATCAGTGTGGTGCGCAATAAATGTCCACTTTCCGCGTTGCCCCTTGTGTACGGAACCCCGTCTATGGTCCCCCAGGTCCCGCCCCCGGTGTGGGGACTGATTGCCTCAATGGACACGCCGTTTACCTTCAGCGAAACTTTTCCATACTCGTAGTGTCTGACCGGAAACGGCTCGGTGTGGACATCAAGACCGATCGTCTTCATCTCGTCAGCTACCGCATCCGCAATCTTCTTCTCATCCGCGCTGCCCGCAATGGCCGTGCCCGCCCCAGCGCCGGAGTCGTTATCTACGATTCCGACCGACAAATGCTGGATTTCTTTCCCTGTGCGGTCCGCGTCTAGTTTGGAAAGTATTTCGCGCTCGGCGGTTGTGGGCGGGTCGGAAACCTGTGCGCGTGACGGAAACGCCTGCAGGGCAAAAACAACTAAGGAGAAAAGGCGTATGGCGGAAGAGTTCCGGACAGGGTTCGATCGCATGCGTCCTCCGCATATAGAGATGTCCCTTACTGGAGTGGTCATATCAAATTGCGCACACTGCATACTCTGCGCCGAGTATTAAGAATCAAATCAACTATCTCGGCCCGTAATGGGGAACGGGCTCGCCGACTTCCAGCGCACCTAGATCTGGTGCACTGCCCGTAAACCCGTCGTTCATGTTGGGAAGCACAACCCCGGCATCTACCGCGGCTGAACCTTCCTTAAGGGAAAAGTCGAATGAGTCCGGGTCGTAGACCTTCGAAGGTGTTGAAAGGTCCACAGGGTGAAGGTTCCTGAAAATCTTATAGCTGACGATCTTGCTGTGTTGATCGAGGCCCGTTGCGCGGCTGAATTCCTCGAGCGAGGCGAACTTTCTAACTACGAGCGGGTTCGTGTAATCGAAGTCTTTGCCTGCAGCAGGCGCGGTTCGCACAAAGGGTGCATCACTGCCCGAGTCAAATCCAAATCCGTTGTAGTCGGAGGAGGAGTAAGCGTCGAACGTGTCGAGCTGGAAAACAGATTGTTTAGGGTTCTCCGCAAGCATGAGATTATTCCGGAACAAGGCATTAGAGCCACGGTTGGTTCTGACGTTGGAGAGCAACGTATTGTGAAGGAAAACGCCCCCCGAGGGCGATCCCGAGAATTTCACGGGGCTAGCCGGCGAGTTGTAAACAATGTTGCGAATAAAATATGCCGGTCCTCCCATGAGTGGTTCCTCGCTGAGAGCTTGCTCAGCGATATTGATGCAGCGGTTGCGCAAGACGCGAATGTTGTACATCGCACCGTCGGTCTCGATGCAGTTGTCTTGCATGTTGGACACATCATTGTTGTAAAAGTCAATCGACACTGGCATGCGATCGCGGATCGGATGAGGCCAACCATCGGGATCACCGTAAGTAGCATGGTCGAGCCCATCATGAAAGTTTCGAACCCGGTTGTAGGCGACGACACTTCCTTGCCCGTAAATCTTGACCGCATACTGTGAGCGGTCGAGACTTTTCTCTGCCCAGCCCGGAGTGGTACCCCAGATTCTCGGTCCCCAGCCAATCATCTCGTTCGGATCATGTAGCCCGATAAAGGTATTGTCCGCAATATAGAAGTTGTTCGATCCCGAGTAATCACTGTGAATGCCCATGCCGACTTGTTCGAAGCGGCAATGTTTTACCGTGAGCCCGGTCGCACCCACGATATGC
>Ga0126378_10004948_pt1 | contig 10281 bp, 8 predicted proteins | sample PanSoiMetPlot_23_FD_92587 | JGI IMG/M metagenome (GOLD analysis project Ga0126378, IMG submission 92587) | Tropical forest soil microbial communities from Panama - MetaG Plot_23 | ecosystem: Environmental > Terrestrial > Soil > Tropical forest > Bulk soil | place: Panama | collected 2016-02-17
CCGGCCGCGGCTAGAAGCGTGCCAATGTTAGAAAGGCTGGTGTTGATCAGATCGTCCGACATTGCCCCTCCCCTCCGATCGGTAATCCCCACGAAATCGTAGCCTATGTGGAACGCCTACTGCAATCAATGCGGGCTATGTCGACAAAATAACACGAAATTATTGTTCTGACTTTTGGGCGTTCCGCGTGGCGCTGGTAGGTTCATGATAAAGGAGGGCTCATCGCATTCCGCCCTCAGCATCGGAGCTTCAGAATGAGGATCGAGATCGTCTGCACCGGGGACGAAGTCCTCACAGGCAAGATCGTCAACACCAATTTCAGCTACATCAGTCAAAGACTGGAGGATTCCGGCCTCTCCGTGCATTGGGGCACCACGGTCGGCGACGACCGCGAGACGCTGCTTGCGGCGTTCAGGCTCGCGGCCACTCGGGCGGAAGCCGTGATCGTCAACGGCGGCCTCGGCCCTACCGTGGACGATCTCTCGCAGGAGGTGGCGGCCCGCGCGGCGGGTGTGGACCTCGTCCTCAACGAAGAATGGCTTGCGCGGATGGAGGCCTATTTCACCCGGCGCAGCCGCGTGATGCCGCCCAACAACCGCAAGCAGGCGATGCTGCCGTCGACGGCCGAGATCCTCGACAACCCCATCGGCACCGCCTGCGGCTTCGCGCTCGACATCGGCAAGGCCCGGTTCTTCTTCACGCCGGGCGTGCCGCGCGAGCTTCGCCGGATGCTGGAAGAGCAGGTGATCCCGCGCCTCCTCGCCAGAAGCGGCCTCCAGTCCACCATTTACCTGAAGCGCTTCCATTCCTACGGCATCGGCGAATCCCACGCAGACACGCTTCTTGCCGGCCTCGAGGACATGGTGCGCGATCGAAGCATCAAGCTCGGCTTCCGCGCGCACTACCCGCAGCTCGAGACCAAGCTCACGGTGCGCGGCACCGACAAGGTCGATGTCGAGCGCAAGCTCGCGCCGGTCGTGGCGGAGGTCCGCAAGCGCCTCGGCAATTTCATCCTCGCAGAGGACGACCAGACCCTCGAGGGCGTGGTGCTGGCGGCGCTGACCCAGCGCCAGGGCACTCTCGCGGTGGTCGAAGGCTTCACCGGCGGGCAGATCGCGGCGCGCCTGGCGCCGCTCCCGGGGGCCGAGACCGTGTTCCGCCGCGGGGTCGTCGCGCGCGACCTTGCTGCGCTCTCGGAAAGCATCGGCCTCGATCCCGCGATCGCCGCGATCACCAAGGAAACCGTGGAAGCCGCGGCGCGCGCCGCTAGGTCGCAGACCGGCGCGAGCCACGCCCTCGCGATTCTCGTCGATCTCGACGAGCGCGCCGACGGCATCGACTTCGGCGGCACGATCTGCATTGCGATTGCGACCGAAGCCGCGACAGTGTCGCGCCGCGCTCGCGTGATCGGCGGCCGCGACTGGGTACGCTTGGGAGCCATCGAGCTCGGCCTCGACTGCCTCCGCCGTCATCTCCAGGGTCTGCCGGTCGCCGAGCGGATCGACTTCGAGAAAACACAAAGTTGAACCATGCCCCGTAGACGACACCGCGCGGCGGCGCGCGTCTCGTGCTAGCCTAAGGCGAGAGCGGGTCAGCGCGTCCGGGCACCAGGGAGCAAAGCGATGGAAAAACGTGTCTTGGGCCGTACGGGCGTCTCCGTTTCGGTACTCGGATTCGGGTGCGGCGCCGTCGGCGGCCTCATGGTGCGCGGCGCTCCCGCCGACCAGGAGCGCGCCGTTGCCCGCGCGGTGGAGAGCGGCATCAACTACTTCGACACGGCCGCGGCCTACGGCAACGGCGCCTCCGAGGAGAATCTCGGCCGGGTGCTGAAGAGCGTGAACCCCGAGATTTTCCTCAGCACGAAATTCACCGTCCTGCCGGAGCACCGGAAGAACGTCGCCGAGGGCGTCGCACAGTCCCTCGAACAGAGCCTGCGCCGCCTCGGCCGTGACCATGTCGACCTCCTGCAGCTGCACAACCGCGTCGCCTCCAGCGGCTCCGATCGGCCGCTCGACGCCGCGGCCGTGCTGGAGCAGGTGGTGCCGGCGCTCCAGACCTTGCGCGAGCAAGGCAAGATTCGCTTCTTCGGCATCACGGCGCTGGGCGACACGCCGTTGCTGCAGAAGGTCGTGGACTCCGGCGCCTTCGACACCGCGCAGATCTGCCACAATCTGCTCAACCCCAGCGCGACCGTCGCCTTGCCGACGAATTTCCCGGCGCAGGATTTCGATAAGCTCGCGGTGCGCGCGCACGCCAAGGGCCTGGGCACGATCGGCATCCGCATCCTCGCGGGCGGCGCCCTCAGCGGGCTCGAGACGCGCCACCCAACCGGCATGGCGTCGGTCGAACCGATCGCCTCGGGTCCCGACTACGCGACGGACGTCGCGCGGGCGCACGCATTCCAGGCGCTGGTGGGGGCGGGCTACGGTCGCAACTTGATCGAGGTCGCGCTTCGCTTCTCCTTCGCGAGCGAGGCCATGACGACGGTGCTGGTGGGCACCTCGACCCTCGACCAGCTCGAGAACGCGATCACCTTCGCCAAGAAGGGGCCGCTCACGCGCGCCGCGCTCGACGAGGCCGCGCGCCTATGGCGCAACATCGCGGGCGCGCAAGGCTGAGCACAACCATCTCGAAGGAGACGATCATGCCGGTGGATCTCCTGATCAAGAACGGGTTCGTCGTCGACGGCACAGGTGCGCCTGGCCGGCGCGCCGATATCGCGATCGCCGGAGGAACGATCGCCGAGATCGGCAAGCTCGACGGTATCGCCGCTCGGCGCACCATCGACGCCGCCGACTGCGTGGTATCGCCCGGCTTCATCGATCCTCACACGCACTACGATGCGCAGATCTGTTGGGACGGCGCGGTGACGCCGTCCTCCTGGCACGGCGTCACCAGCGTGGTGATGGGGAATTGCGGCGTCGGCATCGCGCCTTGCCTGCCGAAGGCGCGCGAGATCGCCATGCGCGACCTCGTCAACGTCGAGGGCATTCCCTTCGACGTGCTCGATCGCGGCATCACCTGGGACTGGGAGAGTTTTCCGGAGTTCCTCGATGCCGCCCAACGTCGCAAGCCGGCGCTCAACCTCGGCTTCCTCGCGCCGCTGACGCCTTTCCGCCACTTCGTCATGGGCGAGGCCTCGATGGAGCGGCAGGCGACGCCCGACGAGACCCGGCGCATCGCGGCGCTTCTCGCCGAGGCGGTCGACGCCGGCGCCTTCGGGTTCTCCAGCACCATCCTCAATCAGCACGTGGGCTTCGAGGGCCGGCCGCTCGCCTGCCGCAACGCCGGCCGCGACGAGCTCAAGGCCTATTCGCGCGTGCTCCGCGAGCGTCAAAAGGGCGCGATCGAGATCGCGCTGACGCGCCAGACCTCCGTGCTCGACGACGAGCAGTACGAGCTCCTGGACTTTCTGCTGACCGAGAGCACGCGCCCCGTCACCTTCCTCGCGCTCTTCGACCGCGACGATCTTCCGGACGCCGTGCGCAACACGCTCGCGAAGGCGGCGCCGTTGCTCAAGCGTGGCGCACGGCCGCAGACCTCGCCGCTGCCGCTCACGCGCGAGATCAACATGCGAAACCCCTTCTCCTTCGCTTCATATCCGAGCTGGAACCGCGTCTTCGTCGATCAGTCGAAGGAGGGCCAGGCCGCGGCCTACCGCGATCCCGCCTTCCGCAACGCCTTCCGCGAGGAGCTGAAGCGGCCCATGGGCTTCGGCAATTGGGAGCGGATCGTGGTCTATCGCGCCAAGAGCCCGGCGCTCAAAGCCCTGGAGGACCGTTCGATCGCGTCGATCGCCCGCGAGAGCGGCAAGGACGGCGTGGATACGCTGCTCGATCTCACGCTCGAGGACGATCTCGAGATCGAGTTCACGATGTCGTCGTTCAATACGCGGATCGACCGGATGACCGAGATCCTCAACGATCCCTCGGTGATGATCGCGCTCGGCGACGGCGGCGCGCATCTGGACATGCTCTGCGACGCCGGCTATCCCACGTATCTCCTCGGCACCTGGGTGCGCGAGCGCCAGGTGATGAGCCTTGAGCGCGCGGTCGAGCGCCTGACCTCCGAGCCCGCGGCGCTCTTCGGCATCAAGGGCCGCGGCCGCCTCGCTGCCGGCCTCGCCGCCGACGTCACCATCTTCGACCCCGCCACCGTGGGCTCCGCCAACCGCGGCGAGCGCCGTTTCGATCTCCCGGGTGGCGGCAAGCGCATCGTCATGCCCTCCCGCGGCATCGAATACACGATCGTCAACGGCGCCGTGACCTATGCCGAGGGCGCGCTCACGGGTGCGACCGCGGGGACAGTGCTGCGGTCGTAGCCAATCACCGCCGACGGCTGGTGCGTCCTTCGACTCGGCGCTGCGCGCGCCGGCTTCAGGATGAAGGTCTTTCTTTATGCCAGCTCAATTGGCCTTCATCCTGAGCCGCCGCCGAAGGCGGCGAATCGAAGGACGCAGGTCGTTCGTGCAGCTATGAATCGCGCTAAACCGCCTCGAACAGGATCTCCTGCGCGCCCTGCCAGAGCGTGCGCTCGCCGAGCGGGCGGAGGTGCTCGAGGCCTTCTGTCACAGTGAGAAAATGATTGCCGGCGAGTGGACCCGCTTTGCTCGCGAAGGCGACGGCGCCGTAGGCGAGCAGAATCTCGGTCTCGCTTATGCCGCCCGGATAGAGCAGGATCTGGCCGGGTGCCGGATGGCGCGTGGCGTTCTCGGGGCCGAGGCCGAGGTCGAGATCGCCCAACGGGATCCAGCAGGCCTCGCCGCTCCAGCGGACATGGATGATCCGCTGGCGATAAGGCAGCAGGCTAGCGAAGCGCGCGCACGTACGCGGCGCCGCGCCGGTCTCGAAGCCGGCCAGAAACACGAAGGTGCCGGAGGTAATTCGAACTGTTGTCACCGGTCGGCTCATGCTCGTGCCACTAGAGGCCGTCAAGACCGGCCTCGCCCGGCTCGGTTGTGGCTGGAACCTTTTGGACCTGGAATGAGTTGGGTCCTTGTCACCCGGAGCAGCGTCATGATCCGAAGGCTCAAATCAGGCCAGTACCGGCTTTATTCGCGGAAGGTCAATCCCAAAACGGGCAAGCGCCGCAATCTCGGCACCTTCGCATCTCGCGACGCGGCGCTCAAGCATGAGCGCGCCATGCAATATTTCAAGCGCCAGGTGCATTGAGACATGGCGCGCCCTACCAGTCCGCCATGTCGATGCTGACCTTCTACATCAACCGCGCCGAATCTGCCTGCTGCGCGGAGGCGCGTGCTGATGCACGCCAAGGCTGAGCTGCGCAAGGCGTTCGGGTGGGAGTAGCCCCGCTCTCGCTCACATCCGGTGCGTTCGCGCGTGGTGGTCGGCCAGTACCTGGGCGACGACGGCGGTGACGCGTTGGCCCGTGGGGATGTGCAGGAACTCGTTGGGGCCGTGGGCGTTCGAGTGGGGGCCGAGCACGCCCGTCACCACGAACTGCGATTTCGGGAATTTCTCGCCGAGCATCGCCATGAAGGGAATGGTGCCGCCCTCGCCCATAAAGGCCGGCGGCTTGCCGAAGGTGGCTTCCGAGGCGCGGGTCAGCGACTGCTCGAGCCACGGCGAGATCGCGGGCGCGTTCCAGCCCGTCGCCATGCTCTGACGCTCGAAGGTCACCGCGGCGCCGTAGGGCGGCTTCTCCGCGAAGAGCTTCAGCACGATCGCGTCGGCCTTGTCGGCTTCCAGCGTCGGCGGCAGGCGGAGGCTCAGCTTCGCCGTCGTGTAGGGCAGCAGCACGTTGCCGGCATTGCCGGGCACGGGCAATCCCTCGATCCCCGTGATCGCGAGCTGCGGCCGCCAGGTGCGGTTCAGCACCAGCTCCACGAGATCATCGGTAACGGGCTTAGTGGTCTTGGCGAAGGGGAACTTGGCATAGACCTGCTCGCCGAGCGCGGCCGCGGCGCGGCGGGCTTGTGCGATGCGCTCGGCCGGCACCTGCACGTGCAGGCCCTCGGCGTGGATCTCGCCGGTCATCTCGTTCTCGAGCCGCGAGATCAGCTGGCGGAAGATGCGGAAGCTCGAGGGTACCACGCCCGAGGCGTCGCCCGAGTGCACGCCCTCGTCGAGCACGCGCACGGTGAGCGTGGCGGCGTACATGCCGCGGAGGGATGTGGTGAGCCAGAGCTGGTCGTAGTTGCCACAGCCGGAATCGAGACACACCACCAGCGACGGGCTGCCGATCCGGCTCGCGAGGTGATCGACGTAATGCGGCAGGTCATAGCTGCCCGATTCCTCGCAGGCCTCGATCAACACCACGCAGCGCGCGTGCGGGATCTCCTGCTGGTGCAGCGCCGCGATGGCGGTCAGCGCACCGAACATGGCGTAACCGTCATCGGCGCCGCCGCGGCCATAGAGCTTGTCGCCCTTGATGACGGGGATCCAGGGGCCGGTGCCCTCGTCCCAGCCCGCCATCTCCGGTTGCTTGTCGAGATGGCCGTAGAGCAGGACCGTATCGCTGCCGGTCGAGCCCGGCACGTCGATCAGGATCACCGGCGTGCGGTCGGGAAGCCGCACCACATCGAGCGTGGCGCCCTTGAGTCCGGTGATCTTCTTGCGCGCCCAGCCCTCGAACAGCGCCACGGCCTTGTCCATGTGGCCGTGCACCGCCCAATCCGGGTCGAAGGACGGCGACTTGTTTGGAATCCGGATGTACTCGACGAGGGTCGGCACGATCTCCTCGTCCCAGCAGCCGTTGACGAATTCCTTCAGCTTGGCCTGATCCATCGTTTCCTCGCCATATTCCTTATTGCGGCCGGCAGTGTGGCGTGCGGACGCGCGCGGGTCCAGACGGTGATAGGATCGACGCGCAGGGACAAGGCGACGGACGTGCGCTTCAAGCTGGGATGGATCGCAGTCGTGGCCGGGGTTGTCGTCGTGGCGGCGCTGACCGCGCTCGGGTTTTGGGCGCTCGCTTTTGCAGATCGCCACACACGCGTACTCCTACCCGACGACCTCGCGTTGACGTCGCCCGCCGCCGCCCTGCCGCCGAAGATCGCAGGCCTCTTGGGTCTTTGGGGTGGCGACCGCTGGGACGGCGGGCCGCAGCCGCAGGCCCTCGCGGTCGAGCGGATCGAGCCCGACCACACGGCGAGCGTGGTCTATGCCTGGGGCTACAACTTCAACGCGCATACCACCCAGGGTTGGCGCCGGGTTCCGGCCAAGGTTACCGACGACGGCCACCTGATCTTCGGCTTACCCGACGACCACATCGCCGACTTCTCGCTGGCGGCGGATGGCCGATTGATCGGGCGCGACACCGATCTGACGGGGTGGCGGAGCTACATCCTCTTGCGGCGCCCGACGGGCCGCGACCACGCCGCCGAGCTCGTCGATGCCACCGCGCGGCCGGATCCGCTCTGGCACGAGGTCGACATTCCCGAGCACGCCGCAGTGGGCGCCGCCGCAGGCCAGGCCGTCACGCTCCGGACCGCGATCTACCCGAGCGCGGTGCCGGGGCGCCAGCCGATCGTGATCATCGTGCACGGCTCGACCGCGGGCATCGACGCGCGGCGGTCCCTCCACTTCGAGGAGCAGGCACGGTATTTCCTGTCGCTCGGCTACGCCGTCGCCGTGCCCATGCGCAAGGGCCGCGGCCGCTCGGATGGTCCGCAGCTGGAGTCCGACGATTTCCAGCTGCCGCCGCCCCGCATTCAAATCGACTCCGGAGTCGAGGACATCGATGCCGCCGTCGACTACTTCATCGCCCAGCCGTTCGTCGATCCGAGCCGCATCGTGCTCGCGGGGGAGGAGCACGGCGGTCTGCTGTCGGTGATCTACGCGGCGCGCCATCCGGGCAAGGTCGGCACCATCTTGAATTTCTCGGGCGGCTGGTGGCCGGAGACCTATCGCGGCGGCGCCATCAACACCGGCGAGTTCGCCGATGCGGGCGGCAGCGCGCGGACGCCGATGCTCTGGCTCTATGCCGAGGGCGATCCCTTCACCCCGCTCGCCCACGTCGAGGAGGAGCTCGCGGCTTTCCGCGCCGCCGGCGGGGAGGCGCGGCTCGTGGTCGTGCCCGATCCCCGCGACGTCAAGGCCTATGCCACGCGCCTCTTCCAGTGGACGGCGAAGTGGGAGGGCGTCGTGCGGGCCTTTCTCACGGGCGACAATCGCGCACCCGACCGTTCCGGCACGACGCTCGTCGGGTTCAAGGACCCGCTCGACCCCGAAGATACGATGGACGGCGCGATCTTCTATCCGACATGGGCCGCGCCGGGCCGCGCCGGCAATGGGAGCTGGGTCGTGGACGCGCTCCAGGATGCGCCGCCGGCCGACGGCCGGTTTCCGCTGATCCTGCTCTCCCACGGCGACGGCGGTCATCGGTTCAGCCACCACGATCTCGCGATCGGCCTCGCGAAGCTGGGGATGATCGTGGTCACCGTGACACATCCCGGCGATTCCGACCGCGATCCCACCGCTTGGCGCAGCGACCGCGTGCTTGTGGCCCGGGAATACGACCTGCGTGCGGCGCTGGACGCGATGCTGGCGGATCCCGTGTTCGGCGCGCACGTTGACCGCGATCGCATCGGAGTCGCCGGGTTCTCGCTCGGCGGCTATACGGCGCTCCTCCTCGCGGGCGCCAAGCCGGATTTCTCCCGGTTCAGCACCTACTGCCGGGACACCGGCGCCTCTCCCGCGACCTGTGCGGAGGGGCCGCCGCTCATCCGGCAGGGCCTCGGCTTCTTTCGCGACGAGCGCGTCAAGGCCGCTTATCTGATGGCGCCGGGGCCCGGCTATTTCTTCACGCGCGAGGGTCTCGCGGACGTGCGCATACCCGTCCACATCGACGATCCCACTGAGGACGAGATGCTGGTGCGGCCCTATGCGGCCGAGCGCATTCGCGATCTCCTGCCGGAGCGTCCGGAATACACGCGCGTACCCGGCGCCGGCCACTACGCCTATCTCGCGCCCTGCTCCGAGGACCTGCGCCATCGGATGCCGCAGCTCTGCACAGACCCGCCGGGTTTCGACCGGGGCGGTTTCCATGTCGAACTCGCCACGGAAATGGCGGATTTCTTCCGGCGCGCGATGCCGTAACTCCGGGCGGCTAACGCAAGAATCGGATCAAGCTCTAGAGTCGCCCCATCCCGTAGTCCTCGCAGGAATGCCCGAGCGTGGCGAGACCCTCCTCGAGATAATCGCCGAGCGCCGGCATGCCCATCAGATACGACGCGGACCGGCGCTTGTGCCGCTCGCGAGCCAGGGCCTTCGCCTCGAGCCAGCCTTCCCTCCCATAGTCGCCGCGCCCGACCCAGGCGAGCGCGATCACGTCGACAATCTCGTCGTCGTTGAGGTCATCGATGGCGGAGCGCAGCTCGGCCAGCGTGGGATCGTCTGCGTAGTCCTCCAGCACCTCGCGCTCGTCGTCATCAGCGGGGTTCGACCCCGGGTCGCTCTCGGAAGGCTCGACCTTCACGTCGAACTCGCGCGCCTTGAGGATGATGTAGCAGACCTTCTCCGCACTGATGTTCAGTTCCGGCGGTGGAAGCTCCTCGTTCCTCGCCATCCGGGTTTCCTTTCTGTTCGCGGCCATTCTGAGCCTCATCAGACGCGGGATGCGGAGCGACAGGCGATTGAGGCTCCCAAAGACGTGGCGGCGCCTTGATCCAGGTCAAGACCGCACCGGCCAGGCCGTCTCGGGAGAGGCCCGGATGCGCCTCCGTAGAGGCCATTTTGGTGACGCCCGCAGGAAGTCCAGGCGGCGCGCCGCTTTGTTATTGACGCGCGCACACGGCTTCAGCAACTGTCCGATCGGGCCCGTGAAAAATCACCCTTGCTGCGCCGAACGCGACCAGGCGCCCGACTGGCATCGGCCGGGGAATCAGAACCTATGGAGGAAGCCTATGAGCCGCTCGGCATGGCTGGCATTGGGGATCGCTCTCTGCGTGGGCTCGGGTGGCTCCGCCCTCGCGCAGTCCACCGTGTATATCCCCGCCGTTCTCGAGCTTTCCGGCGCCGGCGCGGTCTCCGGCACTAATTTCCGCGACGGCATGCTGCTCGCGATCGACGAGATCAACGCCAAGGGCGGCATCCTCGGCCGCAAGATCGATACGCCGATCCTCGACACCCAGAGCGACGCCGGCATCTCCCGAGCGCAAGTGCAGAAGGTGCTCGACAACAATCCCTATGTGATCCTCGGTCCGGTGTTCTCGGGCTCGGTGCTGGTGGACATGCTGCTGACGCAGCAGGCAGAGATCCCCGAGATCGTCGGCGGCGAGGCCGGAGCGATCACGCAGAAGGGCGATCCCTACGTGTTCCG
>Ga0126378_10004949_pt1 | contig 10281 bp, 9 predicted proteins | sample PanSoiMetPlot_23_FD_92587 | JGI IMG/M metagenome (GOLD analysis project Ga0126378, IMG submission 92587) | Tropical forest soil microbial communities from Panama - MetaG Plot_23 | ecosystem: Environmental > Terrestrial > Soil > Tropical forest > Bulk soil | place: Panama | collected 2016-02-17
AAGGCGTGTCCCTCCCCCTTTTCTTCCGGCAGGGCGTCGGATGATACGGGGTCGAACTCGCGATCGACCAGCGCGGTGATCAGATGGAGCGCCAAGTCGCTTTCGACCGGGTATTCGCGCGGCTCTTTTTCCTCATAATACCGGCCATTTGCCCGCCTTGCCCAATCGGGGCCGGAAAAGCCGTTCGGCGGCACGTTGCGGATGGTCTTGCCGTGGTAAATTACGAATCCTGGCAAATTGTCGTCGTGATAGAGTTCCTTATGATCATCGCCGACAATTATCAGTGCATCGAGCTCAGCGCGCCGCACCGCGTCTCTTAGATGGGCAACTCCGGCTTGCGCCGCGGTATGCCGGGCGGCCATCCGCTCCGGCGTCAGCTCGGCCGCAACATGCGGCTCCACCCGGCTCAACAATTCCTCGTAAGTTGCTGGTCTTCCTTCCTTGTCGAGGAATTCACGAACACCGTCGCGGTCGATAAATCGCGGCCAGTCTTCTGCGGGCGTGTTGAGCATCGGCGTATGTGAGGTGCCGATTCCTAGGACGAGCTTCGCCATCGGGGCTCCTTCCTGTACGGCCATGGCGGCCGGACACGGAGCGTATTGTCGATTGGCGGGGGAGGTCAACATTGCCGGTTGGATCCGGCTTTTCATGACGCATTTCCAAATATCGGGTGTAGCACTTGATCGCCCGGCGCGATGCCGAGCCGCTCGGCCGTTCCGCCGTTCAGCTCGATGACCGCGCGAACCGGCGCGGCCGCAGTGATAACATCATCCGATTGGGGAACCGCGCGCTGCTGTATGTTGACGATCTTGCCCCGCGCGTCGACGAACAGCATGTCGAGGGGAATCAGGGTATTGTGCATCCACATCGTTGCTGTAGTCGGGTGCTTGTAGTCGAACAGCATGCCGGCGTCCGGCGCCAGACTTCGCCGGAACATCAATCCTTGCACCATCTGCGCCGGGGTTTCGGCAACCTCGATCTGGAACCGGTGCCGCCCAGTGGCACTGATGATCGTCAGCTCAGATCGCTGAAACTCGGCCGCGACCACAACCCGGGATAGACCCGATGCAGCCGAAGCCAAGCCTGCAAAAACGGCTCGGCGAGTAATCATGCTCAAGGTGCTCTGGGTTTCGCCGTGAAAAAGGGCATTTCCGACATGTCCGAGAGGCAAGGTTCCTTATCGGGAATTCGGCGGGTCGGTCAACAATCTGCGAGATCTGCTGGCATCCACTTTGGGCAGCACTTGTGAGGAACAGCGCCTGCCGGTACCTTCTCGGCGGCCGCTATGCCCGATACCATTCAGACCGTTTTCGCTGTAACGGCCCTGCTCGGGCTCGTGAGCCTCCTGCTGCCGCTCGCAGAACGGTTCTCGATCCCTTATGCCGTGCTGCTAGCCTTGGTCGGGATTGCAATCGGCGGGGCCGCCAACCTTCCCTTCGCGATCCAGCCTGGCGGCATTCTTGGCGATATCATCAGCTGGCTGCGCGATTTCGGCCTCACCGCCGAATCTCTGCTCTACGTTTTTCTGCCGGCGCTGTTGTTCGAGGCCGCGCTCGGCGTCGATGTGCGTCAGCTCAGCGACGAGATGGCGACGGTGCTCCTCCTTGCCGTCATCGGCGTAATTGTCTGCACTTTGGTCGTTGGCTTCGCGCTGTGGCCGATTGCTCCCGTCGGTTTCCTTGCCTGCATCATCCTCGGCGCGATCATCGCGACCACCGACCCGGTCGCGGTGGTCGCGGTCTTTCGCGACATCGGTGCGCCGCGCCGCCTGTCGACTTTGGTCCAAGGGGAGAGCTTGTTCAACGACGCGGCGGCGATCGCAATTTACACGCTTGCGGTTGCGGTGCTGGCCGGTCATCGGCCATCGAGTCCAGTCGAAGGTATACTCACCTTTCTGCGCCAATTCGGCGGCGGCCTTATCGCCGGCTATCTTGCCGGATGGTTCGTCACACTTTTCATGCCGATCTTGCGGGCCAGCCGCTTGGCGGAAGCGACGCTGACCATTGGCTTTGCTTATGTGATCTTCATCCTCTGCGACCACTACCTCGGTGTTTCCGGGGTCGTGGCGGTCGCCACTGCGGCACTTGTGATCAGTACAGCAGGGCGTCGCCGATTGTCGCCTTCGAACTGGGAAAGCCTTGTCGTCACCTGGGAGCAGCTCGCGTTTTGGGCGAGTTCGCTGATCTTTCTGTTCGCGGCGATGCAAACCCCCGATCTCCTCGTAAGAGCGAGTTGGGGTGATCTCGCGTTGCTCGCCGCGCTGATCATCGCCGCGCTCGTAGCGCGTGCACTGACGTTGTACGGGCTGATGCCGACGCTGAGTTTTGCCGGAATTGCAAAACCGATCGACGACAATCACCGGCTCGTCATGCTATGGGGCGGAATGCGGGGTGCGGTTTCGCTCGCGCTCGCTCTTGCCGCGACCGAAAATTCGGCGCTGCCTCCCGAAGTCCGTCAGTTCGTCGGGATCCTCGCGACGGGGTTTGTGCTGTTTACTCTGCTGGTGACCGCGCCGACGATGCGCCCGCTGATGCGCCTTCTGAAGATCAGCAGCCTGGCGCCGGCGGAGGCCGCGGTCAGCCAACGGGTGATCGGGCTGTCGCTTTCTTCGATTCCGCAGGAGATCGAGATCGTAGGGCGCCAGCATCAAATCGCCCCGGAGATCGTCGCCGAGGTCACCAAAGTCTACGACGGCCATACGCACGAGCCGGTCGAGACAGCGGTCGAGGATAGCCAGCTTCCAGCTGAGCTCAGAGAGCGGGTGGCGCTTTACGTGTTGGCCGATCGCGAGCAGGAATTTTGCCTTGACTATTTCGAGAGCCGCACGGTGTCGCGGCGGGTGGCCGCAACCCTTCTCGCCCATGCAGCGCGGCTGCGGGACGGGGCGCGCAGCGAGGGAATCGAAGGTTATCAGAGGGCGGCCGCACGCATTCGGACATTCAATCCCACCCTGCGCCTGTTTCTTGCGGTTCATCATCGGATTGGCATTGCCCGGCCTCTCGCCCGGCTGCTCGCGGACCGCTTCGAAGTCCAATTGGCCGCGCGGTTCGTGCTGCAAAATTTGATCACGTTCAACCGCCAGCAAATCGCGGAGGTATTCGGGGCAGGTCCGACCGCCGCGATGGCGCAGCTGCTCGATCACCGCTTTAGCGCGGTCGATCAGGCGATCGCGGCTTTGAAGCTCCAATATCCGATCTACGCACGTCAGCTCGAGGTTCAATTCCTGGCCCGCACAGCGGCCCGCCTCGAGGAGGAGCGGTACCGCCGATTACGGGCGGAATCGATTATCAACCAGGACATGTATGAGGACCTGCAGCGCAAGCTGCGGCCGCGCCGCCGCGCCGTCGAGGCACGGCCGACCCTCGATCTTGGGCTCAAGCGCGAGGAGTTGGTCAGCAGGGTCCCGATGTTTGCCGCTTTGGATGCAAAAGCGCGGCGTTCCGTCGCCCGCCTATTGCGCCCACGCCTTGCCGTCCCCGACGAGGCGATCGTTCGGAAAGGCGAGAGGGGCGATGCGATGTACTTCATATCTTCGGGAGCGGTCGAGGTGCGCATATCGCCGACCTCTGTTCAGTTGGGCAGCGGGGATTTTTTCGGGGAGCTTGCCCTGCTCGTCGCCGATCGCCGCAATGCCGATGTCATCGCTCTGGGCTATTGCCAGCTGCTCAGCCTGGCTGCGCGCGATCTGCATCGCCTGTTCGGCACCGAGCCAGCATTGCGTGATCAAATTCATGCCGTTGCGCAGGCGCGCACGGCGGCGGCACAAGCCGGATGACCCGCAAACCCCTCCACCCATCGACGATTGCTGCGCAAGGGCTGGGCTGGACGGATGCGGCGACGGGCGCGGTTGTGCTGCCGGTGCATACCGCGACGACCTTTCTGCGGGATCGCGACAACCAGTATCGGCGCGGGCGCAGCTATGGACGCGCAGACAACCCCAGCTACGACCAGCCGCAGGCCGTGTTGACCGCGCTCGAGGGCGGCGCGGCATCGCTCCTGTTTTCCTCGGGCATGGCAGCAGCCGCTGGCGTTTTCCAATGCCTGCCGCGTAACAGCCATATGGTGGCCCCGCGGGTCATGTATTGGGGGTTGCGCTCCTGGCTGAAGAATTTTGCTGCGGCTTGGGGCATCGATGTCGAATTCGTTGACACCACTTCGCCAGACGCGTTGCGCCGGGCGGTTCGCGCTCGGCAGACGCGCCTCGTTTGGATCGAAACTCCGGCAAATCCGCTTTGGTCAGTGACCGATATTGCTGTCGCTGGCGAAATTGCCCACGCTGCCGGTGCCATCCTCGCCGTCGACAGTACCGCGGCGACGCCGGTTCTGACGCGGCCGCTCGCGCTCGGCGCCGACCTCGTGATGCATTCGGCGACGAAATACCTGAATGGCCACAGCGACGTGATCGCCGGGACGCTGACGACGGCCGGCGAGGATGCGTTTTGGGAGCGGTTGTGCGCGGTGCGGAGCAGCGGCGGGGCAATTCTGGGTAGCTTCGAGGCCTATCTTCTCTTGCGCGGAATGCGCACCCTATTCCCGCGTGTCGAGGGCGCCTGCCAGTCGGCTCAACGGATCGCGGAGGCACTGTCACACAACCCGCATATACTAGAGGTGCTTTATCCTGGTTTGCCGGAACATCCCGGACACGCGATCGCTGCCCGTCAGATGACGGACGGGTTTGGTGGCATGTTGAGTGTACGCGTCCGCGGCGGCGCCGACGCGGCGATCGCTACTGCCGCTCGCGTCGAAATCTGGAAACGGGCCACCTCGCTCGGCGGCGTTGAGAGCCTGATCGAGCATCGCGCCTCTGTCGAGGGCGCCGACAGCCCTGTCCCCGCCGATCTCCTTCGTCTCTCCGTCGGTATCGAAAATCCAGACGATTTGGCAGCCGATCTGGAATGTGCGCTCGACAGTAGAGCGTTTTAGTTAGTACGCTACTTGTTTTTCAACTACCGATCGAATATATGGTTTAAAGTTTTGTGAAAAAATTGAGGCGAGGGGCGGGTACGTCGTGTTTTGCGGGATCTGAGGCGATTTTTCTCGGATCTCCGAATGGAGCCGCGCAGAAGCGCCGGATGCTTGTAATCGGCCGCTGTCACTCGTTGGAGCCAAGGGCGCTTCGCAGAGACCGGATAGTTCATCCGATCATCCGGAAAACGCTCGCTCTGGCCAAATCGCGCGGTCCAACCTTGTACCTCGTCTCGGTCGGGCTTATCGCCGCCTGGGTAATCGGCGTATTTTTTGGTGTTGGCTTTTTATTTTTAATGCACCCCCACCCGGGGAAAGAGCCCTCGCATTTGGGTGTCGGCGGCGCCCGTCTCAGCACATCACTCGCAGAAAATCCCGGGGTGTTCCTATCAATGACGGGAACGGATGAGCTTTTTTCATTACCATCTGAAGCCGCGCTCGGCGATAGAGACCAGATCGTTGCCGCATCCGATAGGACGAATCCCATCTTTAGCGATCCTCATTTAGTGAGGCGCGCCGAGCCGTTCGTCGACCAAATGACCACGGTCCACTTTCCTCTGGCCTCAACACCACCCGTTCGGTGCTCGACAAGCAGCTTCCGGGCTCTCCGGCTCCCAGCCATCTGAAAGGGACCGGACCTCGGACCGTTGCGCCGCCCTACAAACCCCATCAGATACGCCCCACGAGCGACCGGACCTCACCGATACATCCGCCGGTGCAAGCGATTCACGACTTACTGCAGAAGCAACCCGGACTGCTCAAGTAAGGACCGGCTCTGTGCTGAGGGGAAGCATCGGATCATTCTGGTAAAACCCACCGAGCCCCACGGATCAGTCAACGCGTTTCCAGTAACGGGCGACAAAACCGCGCGGATCAATCTCTTCAATTTGCGAGACAATCTCCGGGGCGCCAGCGAAGCAGCGCCAGTTGTAGATATTGCCGGAGGGGATCGCAAATCTTGGGATGAAGTCGGCCTCGCGGTGCTCGCGACACCAAGGCTCGGCCCCGGGGAGACGGCGATCGGTGTTCGCCTTACCGCAGGGCAGGTTTGCGCCATAGTTGCAGAGCAGCGTGTGACCCTCGGCGCAGCGAAACACCGTGCTGCGCCGTATTTGCTCGTCCGGCATCCGGCTGAGGCCGAAGAGCCGCTCGGCTGCAGGAACCAGCGATTGCGGTATCGGGCGCAAGGTGTCGTCGGTGACGCCTCCGCGGCACGCATCAGCAACAGCCGCTTCGGCGCCAAACAGCACCAATAACGAGAAAAACGCGGCGAGGGCCAAGAAGGCGGCTATAACATGCCGAGCTCGAGCCTGGCTTCCTCGCTCATCAGCTCCGGGGTCCAGGGCGGATTCCAGACGAGCTTGACGCGCACGTCGTTGACCCCGGGAACCGCGCGGATTGCCGCCGCGACCTCGCCGGGCATGTTGGCGGCGACCGGACAGGCCGGGGTCGTCAAGGTCATCTCGACATAAACCACACCGCCCTTTTTGACGATCAGTTCGTAGATCAGGCCGAGTTCCACCAGATCCATCGGGATCTCCGGGTCGCGGACGGTCTTGAGCGCCTCGAGCACCGGGGCCATTAAGGCAGGGTCGTCCTCGCCTCCCTGCGGCCGCTCGATCTCTTCGTCACCGCCGGCCGGTGCGAAATCAAACGGATCGCGTTCCATCTACCTACTCCGTCTTCACTGTGCTTCCGTCACGGCCGCTCAGAGCCGCCTCGAGCGCATGCCAGGACAAGGTCGCGCATTTGACCCGCGTGGGATAGGCCTTGACCCCGGTCAGCGGCTCGAGCCGGTCCATCTCCTCGACCAACTCTTCCGAAAGATCCTGTCCAGCTTCGGCGCCCGTGACCCGTGCATGGAATTGCGCGAACAGCGCGCGCGCGTCGGCGATGGTCTTGTCCTTCAACACTTCGGTCATCAACGATGCGGCCGCCGTCGAGATCGCGCAGCCGCGCCCCTGAAAGCTGACATCGGCAATGCGCTCGCCGTCGAGGGCTAGATAAACCGTAACCCTGTCCCCGCACAGCGGATTGTGGCCCTGCGCAAAATGCGTCGCCTGCTCGATCTTGCGAAAATTCCGGGGATGGCGGCCATGGTCGAGAATGATGTCCTGATAGAGTTCGCGGAGATCCATCATCGTGCGAACATCTCCCTCGCCACCTCGATCGCCGCGGCCAACCGGTCGATATCATCCTTGTCATTGTAGACGCCAAGCGAGGCGCGAACCGTTCCGGCTAGACCGAGCTTGTCCATCAGCGGCTGGGCGCAATGATGGCCGACACGGACGGCGACGCCATACTGGTCGAGCACGGTGCCGACATCGTGCGGGTGCACGCCGTCGAGGTTGAACGAGACGATGCTGAGCCGGCGCTGCCCGCCAGCGACGAGCTCGACGCCGGGGATGCGCGACAGGCAATCGACGCCGTAGCCGGTCAACGCCGCCTCATGCTCGGCAATCGCCTCGCGGCCGAGCGCTTCGATAAAGTCGAGCGCGCGCGCTAGGCCGACCGCGCCAGCGATGTCGGGGGTTCCGGCCTCGAAGCGGTGCGGCGGCTCCTGGTACACGGTGTGATCGTACCCGACTCGTAGGATCGTGCCGCCGCCGGTCTGCCAGGGCGGCATCGCCTCAAGCAGGTCATAACGCCCATACAGCACGCCGACGCCACTCGGCCCGTAGGCCTTGTGGCCGGAAAACACGTAGAAATCGCAAGCCAGCGCCCGCACGTCGACGGGCATACGCGGCACCGCTTGGCAACCGTCGATCAGCACCAGCGCGCCGCGCTCATGCGCTAATTCGACGATGCGCGTCACTGGCAGCACGACGCCGGTGACGTTGGAAATATGGGTCACCGCGATGAGCTTGGTGCGTGGTGACAACCGCGCTTCGAATTGCGCGAGGTCGAGTTCTCCAGTCTCGTCCGTCGGCGCGACGACGAGCCTGAGCGCGAGCCGGTCACTCAGCTGCTGCCACGGCAGGATGTTGGAGTGGTGCTCGAGATCGCTGATGAGGATCTCGTCGCCTGGCTTCAGGTTTGCCGCGCCCCAGCTCTGGGCGACGAGGTTGATCGCCTCCGTCGCATTGCGCACGAAGACGAGCTCGCGCTCGTCGGCGGCGTTGAGAAACGCGCGCACGATCCGCCGCGCCTCTTCGAACGCGTCGGTCGAGCGCTGGCTCAGCGAATAGACGCCGCGGTGCACGTTGGCGTAGTCGCGCTGATAGAACTCGGCGAGAGTGTCGATGACCTGGCGCGGCTTCTGCGCGCTCGCGCCGGAATCGAGAAACACCAGATCGGGGTTGTTCGCAAAGATCGGGAATTCGCGCCGCAGCCGACGCGGATCGAACCCCCTCCCTATCCCTTCCCCGCTTGCGGGGGAGGGATAGGTGGGGCCGGCCGGATAGATGCTCCTCAAACTCGCCGTCGTCATTTCTATTCCTCCAGCGTCGTCAGGCGGCGGGCGACTCGCGAAAGCAGGTGCTCGCGCAAGGGAGGCGAGGCGACACGCTCCACTGCCTCCCGAACAAAAGCTTCAATCAGCATCCGGCGCGCCTCCTCATTCGAGATGCCGCGGGCGCGCAAGTAGAAAAGCGCCGCTTCGTCGAGGTCGCCGACCGCAGCGCCGTGGCTGCATTTCACGTCGTCGGCGAAAATTTCTAGCTCGGGCTTGGTATCGATTGCCGCGCGCGGGCTCAGCACCAAGTTTTGGCTGAGCTGATGCGCATCCACTTTCTGGGCGCCAGGACGAACCGTGATGCGGCCCTGAAATGCGCCGTGAGACTGCCCGGCAGCGACGCCTTTGAAAATTTCTCGCGTCTCGCCGCCCGGCGCGTGATGATCCACCGTGGTCAAGATGTTCGTCTCTTGACGGCCGGACAAAAGAAACGCGCCATCGAGTTCGCAGCGGCTCCGTTCGCCCTCGCTGCGCACAGTGGCTTCGTGGCGCACCGTACGGCCGCCCAGCAGAAGAACGAAACCGGCGAGATGGGAAGCTGCACCAAGCGTCGCGAGCATTTCGGCGAAATGCAGCGCGTGCGGGGCTTCTTCGACGAGGGCGATCCGGGCAAGTGCTGCTTCCGCAGCCAGCCGCAGCTCGATTACATCGTTGCGCCAATACTCACCGACGCCCGCAAAGCTCTCGATCACCGAGGCGTGACTGCCCTCCCCGACGACAACCAGGCTGCGCGTATGCAGCGAGTCCGCAGTGTCGCCCGAGGCTAAGTGAAGGATCTCGAGCGGCTGCTCGAGAATTGTCCCTGGAGCGATATCGAGTGCAAAGCCGTCAGTGAAAAACGCGGCGTTGAGCGCAGTGAACGGCCGGCTGGCGTCGATCGGCGCGGTTTCGAGCCTCGAGCGGACAAGGTCCGGGCGCTCGGCGATCGCCGCCGCCATCGATCCGAGCCACACGCCCGCGGGAAAGCCATCGAACGTCGAGAGCTCGGGCACGAAGCGCCCATCGACGAGCACTATGCGGTATGCTGGCTCGGCGAGACCGATTTCCGCGATTTGGTCATGTACCGCCGCGTCGACGACGGCTCTCTCCGCTGGAGCCGGCAACATCGACCGTTGCTCGAGCCGACGCAGATCGATATAGCGCCACGCTTCGCTGCGGCGGCTCGGAAAACCAAGCTCGGCGAAGCGGGCGAGACTGCCTTGGCGATAGCCGGCGAGCCAATCGGGCTCATGCCGATCTCGCGCAGATGCGCTGCGCGCGAACGCTTCAAGATAGGGTCGCGCCTCGGGCTTGACCGGGAAGTCGACGACGGCACTCATCGCAGTTTTCCGTGTAGCTCAGGCCGCGTCTTCGACGACGCCGTAACCGCGCCGCTCGAGTTCGAGCGCAAGGGTCTTGTCGCCCGATTGGACGATGCGGCCGGCTTGCAGAACGTGCACCCGATCCGGCTCGACATAATTGAGCAGCCGCTGGTAATGCGTGATCAGGACAATTGAGCGATCCGGAGCGCGCTGCTGGTTGACGCCCTGCGCAACGATCTTCAGCGCGTCGATGTCGAGGCCGCTGTCGGTCTCGTCGAGGATCGCGAGCCGCGGTTCCAGCATCGCCATCTGAAAGACCTCGTTGCGCTTCTTCTCGCCGCCCGAGAACCCGACATTGACGGCGCGCTGCAGCAAGTCCTCACGAATGTCCAGAAGCTTGAGCTTCGAGCGCACGACCCGCAGAAACTGACCGGCATCGAGCTCCGGTTCTCCGCGGTGGCGGCGCTGTGCGTTGACTGCGGTACGCAGGAAATACATGTTGTTCACACCCGGGATTTCGACCGGGTACTGGAAGGCGAGAAACAGCCCCTCGCGCGCCCT
>Ga0126378_10004951_pt1 | contig 10280 bp, 10 predicted proteins | sample PanSoiMetPlot_23_FD_92587 | JGI IMG/M metagenome (GOLD analysis project Ga0126378, IMG submission 92587) | Tropical forest soil microbial communities from Panama - MetaG Plot_23 | ecosystem: Environmental > Terrestrial > Soil > Tropical forest > Bulk soil | place: Panama | collected 2016-02-17
CTTCTCGCCATCCCAAGAAGCGAGCTCGGACCGGACGTCATCCACGAGCGCGGGGCCTACCGACAAGTGGTTCACGGTCCGCTCCACCGCGTGCTGGCGCGCCTTGGGGCCGCTGTTCAGCGCGTCCGCGAGCAACTGCCGGTGGTAAAGCACCTCGATGCCGCGCTCGCGCATCACCGCGACGAACGCATCGTGCTCCCGCTGCGCCTGGCTGACCCACAGCACGTCGTCATAGAGCAGCTCCTCTTTGTTCTGCGGGGTGAGCCGCTTGAGGCTGAGGTCCGGTCGGTGCACGATCACCTTGCGGAGCCTGCCGACCTCAGAGTGAACCCCGAACGTCCCGTTCATCGCGTGCTCCTTATCCCTGCGCAGCGGCCTGCGCGAGGCGCCGGCCCAACTCCCCGGTGGCGCGCTTGAGCTCGGCTGACCCGATGACTCGGAAGGGCACCGGGATCATCGCGAGCCGCCTGGCGTACCAGTCCGGCTCGCTGGTCGTGGCCTGTAGCCGGGTCCGCCCGGCTTCGTCTGGCGACAGCCGGGCCAGGCTTCGCGGCACCCATCGCGAGGTCTCGTCCACGCTGGCGTCGACCAGCACGTCGACCTGGTAGCTCCAGCCCTGCGACAGGTGTTCCTCCAGGAGGCGCAGCGCGTCAAGCTCGGCTGGCGGCGTGAACGTGCCAGGCATGGCCTCGATCGCGACGATCCGGTCGACCCGCAGCACGCGCTGGGCGCGCCTGGAGTGCGACCAGCACAGCAGGTACCACAGGCTGTGCCGAAGCACGACGGCCCACGGGTCGACCTCCACCTCCAGGTCCCTGTCCTTTCCCAGGCGGTAGCCGATGCGCAGTCGCCGCGCGGCGGTGCAGGCCTCGATGAGCGCGGCCGTCAGCTCCGGGCTGGCTACGTCGTGGCTCCCGCGGCGGGGGACGGAGACGTCACGGAAGGCGCGGACCGGGCTGGCCACTCGCTCGGGCAGGACTCTGACAATCTTGGCGAGCGCGCTGCCGACCAGGTCGGCGGGATCGGCCGCGTTCCTGTGGCCTTCCAGGACGGCCATGACCAGGCCCATCGCCTCCGCGGCGGTGAACATGAGCGGCGGCAGCCGCAGGCCGCGCCCGACCCGGTAACCGCCATGGGGACCGCTGACCGACTCGATCGGCAGGTCTGCCTCCCGCAAGATCGCGACGTAGCGGCGAGCGGCTCGTTCCGTAACCCCGAGCCTGTCCCCGAGCATGCGCGCCGTGATGCCAGGGCTGTTCTGGATCACCTCCAGTGCCAGCAGTGCCCTCGCGGTAGGGCTCAGGTCGTGCGCCAAGTCCTCACATCCCGGAACCAGATCGTCCGGAACCGACCGTACCGTACCTGGCCGCGGCCAGGCACGCCCGCGAGGTAACCGCGCCGGCCGGGTGGAGGAGGTTCAACCCGGGCTCCACCCGGTGGGCGACGCGCCGGACCAGCTCGTCCGCCGAAACTGAGGCCATGTCGATCTACGATTACCTGCTCAACGGAGCGCTCGTGGCGCTCGTCATCTTCCAGATCCGGGGCCGGCGCGTCACCGTCAGGAACCTGGCCATGCCTTTGGTGATCGTCGCGGCCGCGGCGATCACCTACCTGCACGGCTTGCCCACCGCGGGCAATGACCTGGTGCTCGCGCTGGCCGGGGCGGCGATAGGGCTGCTGCTCGGCACCGGATGCGGGCTGGCCACCGCCGTCTACCGCAGGGCCGACGGGGCGCTGGTGGCAAAGGCCGGGGTGCTGGCCGCCGCCCTCTGGGTGGCCGGCGTCGGCGCCCGGATGGCGTTCGCCATCTACGCCACGCACGGCGGCGGCCAGGCCATCGGCCGGTTCAGCATGGCGCACAACATCACGACCGGCCAAGCCTGGATTGCCTGCCTGCTCCTGATGGCCCTGGTCGAGGTGGTGAGCCGGAGCGCCATCCTGGCCGGCAAGTACGTGGCGATCGGCCGCGTCCGCCCGGCTGGCACGGCGCCCGCGGCAGTCCCCGCCGAGCTATCCTGACCGAACGTGACCGCCAAGTCTGAGCGTGGCCGGCGGCTAGCGTGGCCGCCGGCCACCGTGCCGATCCGGGTCGTCGGGCTGGGGCTCCTGCTCTGGGCGATCGCCAGCGAGGTGACCCCTGGCAGCACCGGACGGCACCTGGTGACGTGGGTCCTCACCGCGGCGATCGTGCCTGCGTGGCTGGCGTGGACGATCGCCCCGGACGCGGCTCGGGCCCGCAAGATCGCGATCTTCTGCTGGATCGCGGCGGTCGGCGGGGTGCTCACGGTCTACGCCCCGATGGGCCTGGCCGTGGTCGGGTCGGCGGCGATCGGCGCGGGATCCAGCTTCGAGTTCGTCCTGGCGCTGGCCATTTCGGCGCTTGGGCCCGCGGCGCTGGCGATCGCCGCGCTGGCCGCTGGCCGCCCGGCCAGCCTGATGCTTGGCGGGGTCGCGGCCGCGCTGGCCGGGCTCGTCCTCGGCGCGGGCCGGCGGGACACGGCCGAGCGAGCCAGGCAGGAGATGCAGTTGGCGGTCGAGCATGAGCGCGCCGAGCTCGAGCACGCCAGGGCGGACGTTCTGGCCGAGCGCAACCGGCTGGCCCGCGAGCTCCACGATGTGCTCGCGCACACGCTCGGCGCGCTGTCGGTCCAGCTCGAGGCGATCGGCGCGCAGCTAGACGGCCGCGCGAGCACCGACGAGTGGCTGCGCGAAGGGCTGCGCCGCACCAGATCGCTCGCCACCGACGGGCTCGCCGACGCCCGCAGGGCGATCCGTGCGCTGCGTGATGACGCGCTCCCGCTCAGATCGCAGCTCGAGAAGCTCTGCGAGCTAAGCGGCGCGCGGCTGGCAGTCTCCGGCGACTCGCGGGAGCTGGCGCCGGAGGCCGCGCTGGCGCTGTACCGGGTCGCGCAGGAATCGCTGACCAACGTGACCAAGCATGCCCCCGGCGCGCAGGTCGACGTGCGGCTCGGTTATGAACCCGCGGCGGTCAGCCTGCAGGTGGAGAACGGTGCCGGGACCGGCGAGCCTGGCGCGCTCGCCGCGACCGGGGCCGGCTACGGGCTCGATGGGATCCGCGAGCGCATCAGGCTGCTGGGCGGCGATGTCGCTGCCGGGCCGCGCGGCGACGGCTGGCGGGTAGAAGCCCGGCTGCCCGGATGAGCGCGCCAGGACCGGCCGTGCGCGTACTGATCGCCGACGATCAGCGCGTCGTCCGTGAGGGCCTGGCGACGATCCTGTCCAGTCTCGGCATCGACGTGGTGGCCGTCGCCGCCGACGGCGCCGAGGCCGTCGCGCTTGCCGTCGAGCACCGGCCTGACGTCGTGCTCATGGACCTGAGGATGCCGGAACTGGACGGGGCCGCCGCGACCGCCGTGATCAGGGAGAAACTGCCACGTGCCAAGGTGGTCGTGCTCACGACCTATGCCGACGACGACTCCGTGCTGGCGGCGCTCGGCGCCGGCGCGATCGGCTACCTCACCAAGGACGCCGGCCGTGACGACATCAGGCGCGCGATCGAGGCGGCGCTATCCGGGCATGCGGTGCTCGACCACGCGGTGCAGGCCGCGCTGGTCCAGGCGGCACGCAGCAGGCCGGGCAGGCCCACGACGCTTCCCGACGGCCTCACCGACCGTGAGGCCGAGGTGCTCGGCTTGATGGCGCAGGGGTGCACGAACCCGGAAATCGCGAGGCGGCTGTTCGTCACCGAGGCCACGGTGAAGACGCACGTCAACCACATATTCGCGAAGACCGGCAGCCGCGACCGGGCCCAGGCGGTCGGCTACGCGCATCGCCACGGGCTGGCCGGCAGCGGCTAGCCGAACTGGCGACGGCGCCGGACGATCCGCACCACGAAGAACACCACGCCGTCCACCACGCCCAGGACGATCAGCAGCACCCCGCCGACGATCCCTTTCACGATCGCTCCGGCCAGGCTCGGCCCGAAGGCCAGGTCGCTGCCCGTGGGGGCACCCGCCACCTGGACTGAGAACGTGCCTGGATGCGTGATCTCGAGCGTGAACGTCGCGGAGCCGTGGTGGGAGCCGATGGAGTAGGTCAGCGTCGAGCCCGGCGAGCCATACGGGCGAAGGGAACCCACGACGGCGCCCGGCGAGGCGGGCGCCACATGTACGTGGAGAAAGGCGCGCGGGCCCTCGTAATAGACCACGTAGCTGCCGCTGTGCGACAGGCTCACCTGACCACCCGGCGGCGAAACCCGCGGCATGGAATCGACCTGGTGCGCGAACGAGGTGAAGGACAGCACCAGCCAGGCGACCCCGCCGGCCACAAGGGCGAGGGGCGAGCACATACCAGGCTCGGCCGGGTCGGACCTTGCCAGGCGGCGGGCCAGGAGGAACTGCTCCGCCGGCAGGGTAGGCATACCCCTGCGGCTCAGGAGGTGGCTGGTTCACCGTGCCCGTCCTTCCCGTTGTGCCCGAAACATCGCGCCATGGGCATACGGTAGGGCCGCGGTGCCAGGCCCGGAGCGGGAATGGCGAACTGCGCGCCTAGCCTTGGATTGTGCTGCGGGTGCCGAACGCGCGGACCGGCTCGGTTGCCAGCGTACGGCCGGCCAGCGCTGGCCTGCTCCGGGTGTGCGCGCACGTGGATGTCGGCGAGGCCGTCGCGGCCCTGGCGGCGCTGCGGGTCCTGCTCGTCGCGGACCTGCTGGCCAGGTCAGCCGAGCTACATGGGCTGCAGACACTCACGGTCGTCGTCATGGCGGACGGGGCTGGGCCGGCGGCCGGCTCGGCACGGGCCGCCCAAACTCAGGCCGAGGCGCTCGGCATTCGCCCGGCCGCGGCTTACGGCGTGCCACGTGACGTCCGGACGGCGCTCGGGGGCGCGGTCGACGTGCACGTGACCGGTCCTGGCACAAAGATCGATCCCGGATCGGCCGCGGTCCAGCTGGCCGTCGGCCCCGTGGACGCCGACGGCGCCGACCCGGCAGCTGCGGCTGACCTGTTCTCCGCGTGCTCCGACGACCCGCTCGCGGTCCGCCTGGCGCTCATGTCCGCTGCGCACCGGGAGGCCGTCGGCCTGACCGCGGGCGCGTTGCACGCCGGGCGGGACACGCTGCGAGCCTGGCGGCGTCTTGCCGCCGTGTGGGCCGAATCGCCGTCTAGGCCGGTGCCCGCTCGCACCGCGAGGCAGATCGGCTCGGCACTCGCCAGCCTGGACACTGTATCGGCGCTGGCGCTGCTGGCCGACCTGGCGGACGACCGAACGGTGCCGGCTGGGGCCAGGTTCGAGGCGTTCGCCTACGCCGACCGCGTCCTCGGGCTGGAACTGGCACGCCTGGTCGGCACGTCGTGCGGCTTAGCGCGGGCCGCCGCCTGCCTGGATGAGAAGGGTGCGCGCGCGGAGTTAGTACTGGAGATGCCTGACGAGCGGGCCGGGCCTAGCTGCCCCAGATTGTGAGGCTAACCTAAGTTAGGGTAGCCTAACTCGCCGGTCCCGGCGCTAAGTCGACGCTCGACCTAGGGAGCCTAGATTGCCCGCAAGCCAGATCGCCATGCTCGGAGCTGTGGCTGGCTTGACTATCTACCTCGGGCTCCCGCTCGGCCGGATGTCCAGCCCGATGCCCAGGATCAAGGCGTTCCTCAGCGCCACGGCGATCGGCATCCTGATCTTCCTGCTCTGGGACGTGCTCAGCCACGCCTGGCAGCCGGCCAACGCCGCGCTAACCGGCCATGACTACGGCCGTGCCGTGCTCTACGGCGGAGTGATGCTCAGCTGCACCGGGATCGGCCTGATCGGCCTGGTCTACCTGGACCGCTGGATCGCCAGGCGGGCCAGCCGGATCAGGCCGGCTGGCCCGGGCGCCGCTACGGCCGTGCCTGCTGTCGTCCCGCCCGCCGACCTGGCCCGGGCCCGCGCGGTCCAACTCTCGCTGCTGATCGCGATCGGCATCGGGCTGCATAACTTCGGCGAGGGCTTGGCGATCGGCAACTCGGCGGCCACGGGCAAGCTCAGCCTCGCGATCCTGCTCGTGATCGGATTCGGCGCGCACAACGCGACCGAGGGTTTCGGCATCGTCGCTCCGCTGGCCTCCGCCGGGGTCCAGCCCTCGTGGGCCAAGCTCGGCTTGCTCGGCCTGATCGGCGGGGGGCCCACGTTCCTAGGCACGCTGGTGGGTGAGCAGGTCACCAGCCCGCTGCTCGGCGTGGCGTTCCTGGCGCTCGCCGCCGGCTCGATCCTCTACGTCGTGATCGAACTGCTCGCCGTCGCCCGCAAGAGCAACCTCAAGCAAATCGTCACCTGGGCTATCTTGCTCGGGCTCACGCTCGGCTTCGTCACCGACGCTATCGTGACTGCGGCGGGCGCCTGACCTCGGCGCCTACCATGAGGAGCCGATGAGCATCAATCACCTTATCGCCTCGTTTGGCTACCTGACGGTCTTCGCCATGGTGACGCTGGAGTACCTAGGCATCCCGCTACCTGGCGAGACCGCGCTGATCCTGGCGAGCATCTACGCTGGACACACCCACAAGCTGGCCCCGTGGGTGATCTTCGCAGTCGCAGCCAGCGCGGCGATCATCGGGGACATGATCGGGTACTGGATCGGCGACAAGGGCGGTTACCGGATCATCAGGGCCTACGGCCACAAGGTCCGCCTGGACGAGCGGCGGCTGAAGATCGCGAGGTACCTGTTCGACAGGCATGGCGCGACGGTGGTGTTCCTGGGCCGGTTCGTCACCGTGCTGCGCAGCTATGCCGCGTTCCTGGCGGGCGTCAACAGGATGGCGTGGCGCCGGTTCATGCTGGCCAATGCCGCGGGCGGGATCCTGTGGGCCGGGGCCTGGACGGTCGCCGCGTACCTGTTTGGCAACGCGCTGGCCCGGGCGTCGGGCACGATCGCTCTGGTGCTCGGCATCGTGGGCGTGGTGGTGTTCACGATCGGCTTCCTGGTTGTCCGCCGCCGGATGACGGTGCTCGGCCCGCTTGCGGAGGATGCCTACCCGGGGCCGCTGACCTGACGGGACTATTGTTGGCTTCGCCAAGCCAAACCGCATCACGTGATCCCGAGGAGAGGTGCCATGACGCTGGCGATCGGGGATACCGCGCCGGACTTTACGGCGGAGACGACGCAGGGGCCGATCAGTTTCCATGACTGGATCGGGGATTCGTGGGCGGTGCTGTTTTCCCACCCGAAGGACTTCACCCCGGTGTGCACGACGGAGCTGGGGTACATGGCCAAGATCAAGCCGGAGTTCGACCGGCGCGGGGTGAAGATCATCGGCCTGTCGGTGGACTCGGCGCGCGATCATGAGCGATGGGCGGCCGATATCGCCGAGACGCAGGGGCAGGCGCCGAATTACCCGATAATCGCCGATTCGGACTTCGCAGTGGCGAAGGCGTACGGGATGCTGCCGGCGTCGGTGTCGGGCGACGCGAAGAGCCGCACGCCGGCCGATAACCAGACGGTGCGGAACGTGTTCGTGGTGGGGCCGGACAAGAAGGTGAAGCTGGTCTTGGTGTATCCGATGACGACCGGCCGGAACTTCGATGAGGTGCTGCGGGTGATCGACTCGCTGCAGCTGACGGCGCGGCACCGGGTGTCGACGCCGGTGAACTGGCGCCAGGGCGAGGACGTGATCATCGCGGGGTCGGTGTCGAATGACGAGGCCCGGGAGATCTTCGGGACGTGGGAAGAGCCCAAGCCCTACATCCGGATCGTGCCCCAGCCCAGCTGAGCTGCAGGCCGGATCGCGACCTGGCTCGGCTGACCAAGGTTCGCCGCACGGTGCGGGGAGTCAGCAAGGCCCGACGGGTCGAGTCGGATCCGGCGTTAGTTGATGCTGCCGAAGCCGGCCAGGCGGGCGAGCTTAGACCAGCTGAACTCGGGCCGCAGGGCCGGCACGCCAGGCCGTGTTCTCGGCACGACGACCCGAAGCGCCACCGGCGCGATGGTGCACCGAACCGGGGTCGCCATCATGATGGTCTCGCCGTCGATCCCGACCGGGATGTTGGCGTCTGGTGAGGTGACGGTGACCTCGGTAGCTGCGGTCAGCGTCAGGCCCGTGCCGCGGCCTCGGCGAACGAGCCCGATGGCCTGAGCGGCATTGTCGACCTTCACCGCGATCACTCCGAGTGTCCCGGCGTCGAGCCTGGCCCGCCTGCCGAGGCCCGCGACGTCGCCGGTGTCATACGGGTTGTTGCTCACCAGCAGTGCCTGGGGAGCGTCAATGTTCTCGCGCGGCTCCGGCACCGTGCCTGCCTCGCGCGCCTCCGGCACGACCAGATGAGCGGTGAGGTGGTGCCGGTCGCGGTGCTTGGAGAGCAGGTCGGGCAGCATGCTCAGGGTGGTGCCGGACTTGTCATCGCGGTACGACGGGCTACGCACCACCTCGGCGTAGGCGCCGAACGATGCGTTATTAACAAATGTACGGTCGCCAATCTGGCCGAGGTCCACCGCGATCTCGACCCCGTCAGTCAGCGCGTCGAGACAGCGAGCCGGGTCATCCCGGTCCAGGCCGAGGTCCATCGCGAAGTGATTGCGCGTGCCCGCGCTAATGCACAGGAACGGCAGGCCGTGCTCGGCGGCGATCCCAGCGACCAGTGCCTGGGTGCCGTCGCCGCCGGCGACCCCGAGCAGGTCGGCGCCTTCGGCCACGGCGCTCCTGGCCAGGTCGGCGACATCGACGATCTGCCGCCCCTCGAGCAACGCAACGTCTGCCCCGAGCGATTCGGCGCGCTCCTTGAGCCCGAACTTGCCGACCTTGCCGCCGCCCGATTTCGGATTCATGATCAGGAAAGGATGGCGCGGCCAGCTCGCCGCGCGTTCTGGCATCCGTGACTGCCGTGCTCCGCCCATGGCCGCCCGCCCCGCCATGATCGCAAGCAGCAACGCCGCGACGACGACGGCTGCTACCCAGAGCAGGTCGAGGCGCGCGCCGATGAGGACGACCGCGATGGGTGCCACGACCACGAGCGTGAGCGCGAGCCAGCGCAGCAGGCCGCGACGGGCGAGGAACCAGTACGTGCCCGCAATCATCGCGCACGCCGCTAGCACCGCCGTGATGAGCAGGCCGATGCCCTGCCGCCCGGCGAAGGTGATCTGGACGGCGGCAGCGACAATCACGAGCAGGATGCACAGCCTGGCGAGCCATCGCTGCCGCCTCACGCCCCCTACTGTCGGGCGCGGCAGGCGAGGCCGAACCACCCAGGCCGGGTGATCTTCAACGGCACCCATGATCCGGTTGTGCCCTACCCGCCGGCCGTCGTCACGCCCTGCCCGGTCGCATCGCCGATCCAGCGGCCGAGCTGGAGCCTGGAGGCCAAGCCCAGCTTGTTGAGGATGTTGGTGATGTGGGTTTCAACAGTGCGCTGAGACAGGAACAGCCTGGCCGCAATCTGCTTGTTGGTGAGGTCGTCAGCCACGAGCCGGGCGATCTCCAGCTCGCGCCGGGTAAGCCCGAGATGTGCCCCGGTTTCGGCTACTTGCCGTGGTTTGGCGGGCCGTGTGCCTTCGACGGCGAACGCGACGGCGTCGCTGATCGTCATCGCGCGGCCGCGGGCGAGCGCCGCCTCAAATGCCTTGGGGCCAAGCCCTTGAACGGCGAGCGACTCGGATCGTTCATGTTGCGCGCGGAATAGTTCAATCAGCGTCTGGGACGTCTCGTGGCGTACCCGCTCGGCGGCACCTAGCAAATTGGCGGCGCGCTCATGCTGGCCGAGCTCCGCGGCCATCCAGGCCAGTGTCTCCAGGACGATCGCCAGGCCGTTGCGGTCATCGAGCGCGTGCTTGCAAGCAGCTGCCTCGCGCGCAAGCGCCTCGCCGCGCGGTCTGTCGCCCCGCAGCCACGTTGCCTGGCCCAAGTAGTTAAGCGCGAATCCGCGTACCCAGAGTTCGCCGAGGCTCTTGCTCGTCGCCAGGCTCTGCTCGCCGAATTCAACCGCACGGTCCAGCTCGCCGGCGGCGGCCAGGACACCGCAGAGGGTGCTCCTGGCATCCAGCTCGACCTGTCCGACGTGCATCAGCTGGGCGAGGATCAGCGCCGACTCAAGGCGCTGTGTGGCGCCCGCCAGGTCGCCGCCGGCCCACAGGGGAATGGCTCCGACGAGCAACGACCAGGCCACCACCGCCACGTCACTCAGCTCAGTCCCGATCTGGTGGCTTGCGTCGCACAGCGCGGCGCAGGCACCGTAGTCGTTCTCCCTGTGCGCCATGACCGCTGCCACCCAGAGCAGCTGCGCCCGTGCCAAGGAGCGCTGCGGCGCCTTCTCCGCCAGAGAGGTGAGCACCCGTCGCACATCGCTGAATGGCCCGCGGCAAG
>Ga0126378_10004952_pt1 | contig 10280 bp, 8 predicted proteins | sample PanSoiMetPlot_23_FD_92587 | JGI IMG/M metagenome (GOLD analysis project Ga0126378, IMG submission 92587) | Tropical forest soil microbial communities from Panama - MetaG Plot_23 | ecosystem: Environmental > Terrestrial > Soil > Tropical forest > Bulk soil | place: Panama | collected 2016-02-17
CCGTTCGTAAAATTGTGGAGAACGAATCGTTGTTCTAGACTCAGCCGTGATGAAGTACCCGAGGTTCATTTCCGGGCAGCCAATGGCCCTGGGCATCGCAGCATGCTGGCTGGGCGTCGTCCTCCTGTTCGCCGTCCAGTGGTTTCTCTACGACGCGACGCGTGGCTCGGCAGATGTGTTCCGCTACTATCTCTGGTGGTCGTTCTACTTGTGGGGGATCCTAACGCCCGTTGTCGTGTGGTTCTCTCTTCGCCACGCCATCACTGCCAATACATGGAAGCGTGTCGTTCCGTTTCACTTCGCAGCGGGGTTGGGTTTTGTCGGAGTCACGATCCTTGGTGAGGCCATGATTGGAAAGCTCTGGCGGCACCAAGAACTATCAGCCGGGAAAGCCTTGCGACACTACTTTTTAAGGCACGCGCAGGTGAGTCTCTTTACCTACGGAATGCTGGTTGTTGCGGTTGAGCTTTACCGGATGCTGGACGAACGGCGGAAGCAGGAGTTGCGGGCATCCCGGCTGGAAGCGCAGTTGACTGCCGCATATTTGGAGGCGTTGCGCGCGCAGCTTCACCCGCATTTCCTTTTCAACACGCTGCAGGCCGCGACCACGCTGATTCAGGAAGATCCGGACGGGGCGGAAGACATTCTTATCCGGCTAAGCGAAATTCTGCGCGTTTCGTTCGATCAGACGAATATCCAGGAGGTTCCTCTTTCTAAAGAGATTGAGATTTTGGGTCTGTACATAGGAATCCTGGCGCGGCGCTTCGGAGACCGGCTAAATTTCGAGGTTTCGGTCGATCCGGACGTCCGGGAATGCATGGTGCCGGCGCTGATTTTGCTGCCGTTGGTGGAAAATGCGATTCGTCACGGGATCAGCAAACACAAGGGCGTAGATGAGGTGCAAATCCGAGGCTTTCAGAAAAACGGGAGTCTCTGCCTGGAAGTGCGCAACCAGAACAGTTACCTTGAGGAGGACGCCTTGGAGTTTCCGGGTCACGGCATAGGTCTTGCGAATACACGCATGCGCCTGGAACAGCTTTATGGGACCCGGCAGGCTTTACGACTGCAAAACCTGGAACCGACCGGGGTCTGCGCCGCGGTTTTCATCCCCTTGCGGCCGGCGCCGAGTATGGTTAGGAATCATCGCCATGGCCATCCGCGCCTTGATCGTTGACGACGAGCCGTTGGCCCGCCGCGCCATCCGGCGCTTCCTGAGCAAGGATGCAGAAATAGCAATAATTGGCGAATGCGGGGATGGAGAATCGGCCGTCGGGGCGATCCGCGAGCTGAAGCCGGACTTGTTGTTTCTCGACATACAGATGCCGGAGATGGACGGATTCGAGGTCCTGCACAAGGTCGGCGCAGAGCGGATGCCTGTCACGATTTTCGTTACCGCTTACGACCAGTTTGCACTGCGTGCGTTCGATGCAAACGCCATTGATTACCTGCTGAAGCCGGTGGCCAACAAGCGTTTCGAGCGCTCCCTGGAACGTGCCAAGCACCGCATCGCCAGGAAGCACAGCCGGGACGAGATGAGCCGGATGGTTTCCAGCTTGCAACGGCTTGCCAAGGCTCAACAATATGTAGACCGCCTTGGCGTTCCCTTGAACGGGCGTATTTTGTTCGTTGCCACCAAGGACATTGACTGGATCGAAGCCGAGGGGAACTACCTGCATGTCCATGCAGGGAATCGCGAGCACATCCTGCGGCAAACGCTGACGGAGGTGGAAAAGCAGCTGAACCCCAACGAATTTCTGCGGATTCATCGTTCGACAATCGTGAACGTGCGACGCATCAAGGAGATTCAGCCTTGGTTCCACGGCTACCATCGAGTGCTGCTCGAAAACGGCAAAGAGTTGCGGATGAGCCGATACCAACATGAGGTCGCCAGACAGTTGAGACTCATCTAAAAGGAAGAAAACGTCGTCGAAAGGAGCATTTCTCGCCCGCGGATAGGGTCCTCAGGACCTCTATCTAGCCAGACAAGCGCTCTGTTAATCGCGAGGTTGGACATCACAAGGAAGGGAGCTGTCATTGAAGGTTCTCCAAACGGTTGTGGTTTCATTTTTCTGTTTTTTCGCATCCGATGCCAGCGCACAGATTTCCGCTCCGGACCAGCGGTACAAAGTCGATTTGCTTGTGATCGTTGCACACCCGGATGACGATATTTTCGTCAGCAGTTATCTGGCGCGTGCCATCTTTGACCAGCACAAGAAAGTCGCTGTTGTCTACTGCACTCACGGCGATTCAGGAACGAATTCAGAGGGGCGTGAGCACGCACAGGCTCTCGGTTTGGCTCGTGAAATGGAGGCCCGCCAAGCCATGAGTTTGTTGGGCACGACCAATGTGTGGTTTCTGGACGCGCGGGACAGCGCTACAAACAATGTCCTCATTGCCCTAGGACTGTGGCCCAGCGGTGCTGTACTCGAGCAGATCGGAAAATATAAAATTCGACCGCGCAGTTCGGGGATGAATGAACCCGCGATTCTCGAATCAGAACTGTGGTTGAAAAGATTTGGCCATCTCCAGGGTGACTCGCTGCTTCTGTCGATAGGCGATGTTTGCTATGTGCGCCGCAATGGCGGAGCGATAGCCAAGCTCGACCGGCGCGTTGGGGGTTTTGCGAGTGCGGATCGAATCGATCCAGTTGGCCATGTGGTTCTGGTCCGGAGTTTGTCCCGTGAGCGAGGTCCCGCCCGGCCGATTGGCCTTTTCCGGGAAGTAACGAATCTCTTCCCTGGATTTGCCGGTCACCATGTCGGTCACGCCCGCTACGTGCTCGATAGTGCCGTCGCTTCCCAGCAAGCGTTCACCTAAACCGTAAAGGCTGTTGCTAAAGGTGGATTGCCAGGTTACCACCACGTCGCTAGGAAATTCAAACGTTACGGCAATCGTGTCCGGAACCTCGCGTCCGTCTTTTTCAGAGAATATTCCACCGGACATACACGCGGCGGTGGGCACGGGAAGGTCGAGCGCGGTCATGATCCAGGCGATCTGGTGGACCATATTTTCGGTGACGTTGCCGCCGGAGAATTCCCAGAACAGCCGCCAATTGATGAACTTGTAGGCGTCGAATGCGCGGTCCGGCCGCCCGTTCAGAAATGCCTTCCAGTCCACGTTTTGCGGAGTGCAGTCCGGCGGCACTTCGCGCACCCACTGGCCCTTTCCATGGGGCGTATTGCGGCTCATCCAGGACTCGACCTGCGTAATCTTGCCGGCGAGCCCGGCCTTGATCCATTGGCGGGCCTCCGCCAAAACGCCGGAACTTTCGTGTTGCAGGCCGATTTGTACAACGCGCTCCGATTTTTTCGCCGCGGCCAGGCACTGTTCCGCTTCCGGAATGGACCAGGTCATCGTTTTTTCGGCGTAGAGATCTTTTCCGGCGGCCAGCGTATCCAGGAAATGCAGCGCGTGTACGTGGAGAGGACTTGCGACGATAACGGCATCAAGGTCTTTCCTGTCGAGCAGACGGCGATGATCTTCAAAGGTCTGGACCTGCGGAATCAGCTGCCTGGTCTCTTCGTGCCTCCGCTTGTAAACGTCTGCGACGGCCACCAGCTGAATGCCGGGGACTTCCAAAGCCTGCTTGAGCAAGTCCTGTCCGCGCGCCCCTGCCCCAATCATCCCCACGCGAACACGGTCATTCGCTCCAAGAACGAGCGCGGACGGATAGGCTAGGGCCGCCGCGGTGCAGATGGCCGTTTGCTTGATGAAATTGCGTCTGTTGTTTTCAGCCATGTTGCGACTCCTGGCCCCCGAAAGGTGATTTTGTGATTCTTTTGATTTTGTTATTACAAAGTTCCGGCTTCCCGCAGTTGCTTTTTCATTCCAGCCCAGCTTTGGCGCGTGGATTCTTCCGGAGTGCCCGCACCGCGCCAATGCGTTTCCAAACTGACGGCATAGGTGTAACCATCACGCTTTAGGGCTTTGAACTGGCCTACCCAATCGATGATGCCGCTGCCCATCGCGGCCCACTGGTAGCTCTTGCCATCGGACGATTTCACCGCGTCTTTGCAATGACAGTGTCCGATGCGTTCTTTCGGGAGCAGGGCATAGCCGTCCGGGAAAGGGGTCTCTCCCAGCGTCGCCGCGTTTCCGGCGTCCCAATTCAACAGGAGATGGGGAGACCTGACCTCCGACAGCACCTTAGCCGCTTCCGCTCCGGTCGCGGTGTTGCAAGCGGGTTCATTTTCGAGGAGCAGGGTTACGCCCTTTTTACCAGCCTTCGCAGCAGCATCGAGCAGTCTCGCGTTGATCGCGGCGCGAAACGGCAAGGGTTCATCGAGCCTCCAAAAGTCGAAGCAACGCACGCGGTCGATGCTGAAGGCCTTTGCCAGTTCGATGCACCGCTCCAGTACCTCGTCTTGCTGTTCAAAAGTGAAGTCGGCGTTGAACTGATCTCGCTTGGGGCTGAATTTCGATTGCGGCGCGCCTTGCCAATCCACTTTGAAGAGCGGGCTGGCGATATCGGTGACTCGCAAATTGTTTTTTTCGAGGATGCGGCGCGCTTCCTCGACTTCCTTGGCATCGAGCCGCAGCAGGTTTTTGTTCCACATTCCCCGCAGCTCGATCCAGTCGATCAGGAATTCCCGGGAGGCAACTTCGCAGGCGCGGCCAAAGTCCTGGCCGATCTCGTCGTTAATGACGGCCACGCGGAAAGGAGACTTCATATCGCCACTCCGAGCTTCTTTTCTAAATATTCCTTGCTGATCCCCGCGGAGTCTTTAGGCGAGCGGGCGGCGTCAGGGACCCTATCCAGTTCGACGATGGCCCAGCCACGGAAGTTTATCTTGCGCAGGGCTTCAAACACCGCGGGAAGGTCCATGCGTCCGCGGCCGAGTTCGACAAAACGATAGGAAGGATTCGCATTCGCGCCGGTGTGTGTTGTTTCCACATCTTTCAAATGGAGGAACAGCAGGCGGTCCGCGTAAGTTTCGATGGCTTTCGCGGGATTTCCGCCGCCCTGCAAATAGTGCGCAATATCCAGCTCCAGCTTCACATAACGCGGGTCGGAGCCGCGCAGAACTTGATCCACACCTTCGGGGCTTTCCCCGAGAGTGCCCATATGGTTGTGATAACCGAGTGAGACGCCCAAATCCGCCGTGCGCTTGCCGATTTCGGTCAGCAACTGGCCCACGCGGCCATAGGCCTCAGCCGTGACCGGACGCCCTTTGGGGCGCTCATCCACGACTTGAAGATAAAGGCCTCCCACATCGTGAACAAATCTGGCATTCGCGGTGTGCTTTGCGATTTCTTCGGCCTCGACCGAAGGATCAATCCGCAAACTTCCGCTCGAGAGCGCCACCATTCTCAGTTGACGCTTTTCCAGTAGTTCCCGCAACTCCGCGGGGCTGCCGAATTCCTTCACGGCATTGGCGCGCAACTGAACGCCGGGGAACCCCAGCGCGGCAATGTCGTCGATCGCCTGTCGATCCTGCCCGCCCCAGGTGATCGCCGCGTATCCGATGTGGATTTTCGAAGGGGCAGGGGAAATCGGCGTATCGAAATATGAGAGGTCCATCGGCCGGTAAAGCGGTTCGCCGGCGCTTAACTTCCCGCACAGGAAAGATGGCGCTGTCAGGGCGGCTGCACCAGCGGCCGTTATTTGGAAGAGGAATTCGCGGCGTCGCGCCTGGTAAGGCATGCCAGTTTCTCCGGTTTCTTCCCCAACAGTCTATTACCGTTCGCTGGGAAACGCCGCTGCCTGTATGATCTGCCCCGACTGGCAGTAGCCGCACTGCGGAACCTGTCCCTTGACCCACGCGCTGTACGGGATGGTTACGGGTTTGCCGAGAGCCCCTCAATTGTGGTGACTTTTTTCGCTCCCACCGTACCAACCGGCGTTAGGCACGACCGGCGCGCTTCCCCGTCCAGGTGCACTCACGCACTACACAGACCCACGCCGCATCCATATTTGGTGCCCGTCAGCCCGAGTGAGTCCCTCACGCTTTCCTCATTTCCGGAACTGCGCTTTACCCAGAGTACTTAACTTATGGGGCACTGATAATCCCCTGCAATTAGCGATCGGCAGCGGCAATCACTATACCAGCGCCCCGGGCCTGGCAGGCCCGGGCACATTTGCTGCCAGTTTTGCAGCCTTAACCGGACTGTTAACCGAGGGGTCGGAACTACTACGCACTCACAGCAAAGGGACTTTGTGTGGACGCTAGCGGTCGGATTGGACGTCGTGCCCTTAGGGGAAACCGGCCGGCCGAGTAGCTTACTGTCAGGGGTGCCTTTGAACCGCGATTAAAGAAACCTGTTCCAAGTCAGGGAAGTGCCCTTCGCCATCTTCTTCTTTACGTTCTCCCGAGACAATCTGCTGGATCGTTGTTCGCGCTGGCATGATCGGACCAAGATATTGGCCGTAAACCTGATCGAAGTCTTTGGTATCGGCAAGGTCATCTAGATAGACGGTTGTGGACGCCACCTGGCTGAAATCCATTCCCGCTTCCTCCAGATTGTCGAGCAGATTGCGCATGGTCTGGCGAAGCTGTGTTGTTGTGGTGGGGGCGTACACACCGCCATGCGGACCGGGGATGAAACCGCTCTTCGCAGAGCAATATAAGGTCTCGCCTGCAAACACGCAGGGACTCGCCGTAGGACTCGGTGCCATGTTTTTCGGGCGGATTGCTTTCCGTGTGTGGAGGTCGCGCACCGCAACGCCCGTATATTCGATGTGCGCGCCGCCGGGCAGGCTGGTCACCTGAATCGTTGCGCGTGCTGGCGTATTGCCAAACTCAAACCGGCGAGCATAGTGCTCGTTCATCACGCGCATGGGAATTTCTTTCGTCAGATAGGGATTGACGAAGACCACGTTGCTCAACTCGAGACCCGCCGCGTTGACGACAGCCTTCATCCCGTCAAGCGCCAGTTCGACTTGTTTTGCCGGATCCTCCGGAGGTTTGCCGGTGACGGGATCAATGCCCGCCACGCTCGAAAAAAACAGGCGGTCGTGCGTTAGAATCCCGGGAGAGAATCCATCGCCATGAGGAGAATTCGCTGGAGCAACGGCTCGCCGATCCGTCAAATTGCGCGCCGCCACCGCGTTGACCTGAACCGCAGGCTCCGGCAGTTTGGCGACACCCAGAACCGCGCGCGCTGGCAGAACCTTCGGGAAATTCTCGGAAAAGACCTTGTTCAGTTCATCGTAGTTACTGAAGTCGGTCAGATAGACCTGCATGTACACGACATTGTTCATCGTCAAACCGGCTGCTTCTAGGATCCGTTTTATATTGTCGAGAGCTTGCTGAACTTGTGCCGCGAAATTCGTCGGCAACGTTCCGTCCGGGCGCCGTGGTCCTTGGCCGGAAACATATACATAGTCTCCCGTATCGACTGCAGGCGAGACGAAAGAACTCGCAGCGACTTGCGGTGGAACGACTGCGCGAACGCGCTCTTGCGCAGCAACTCCTGAGCAGCAAGCGGCACACATAATGGCCAGTGATGCCTGTACTACAAGCGTAATTTGCTTTACGCGCAAACCGTTTCCCCGTTATTCCGTCCTGACACGCTAGCCATGCTTCTTCTGCGCCGCACCCAAAATGGAGCGCAATCTCTCTCCGACGATCATTTCCTCTCCGGGTTGAATGGTTATCGAAACCAGTTCGATATGGTCGGGTGCCTTGCGCTCCTTTCGTGTCGGCCCGGGGTTGCCCTCACGAACTGCCGTTACCAGGCTCGGGTTGTCGGCACCGAGCACTTCGATGCAAGGGTCACCCGAGCGCAACTCTGTCACGCAATCCGCGATCGTGTAACCCCATCCCTGCTGATCCCATGAGATCTTCAAGGTCGGGTAACGGTTTCCGTCATCCGGAACATAGGCGCTGGTCTTCACACCGGGAACCGTTTCCACCAACTTTCGAATTCGATCGATCCGCGCATTCCATTCCTCGTACAGTTTCTTTTCGTCGATCTTCAGCCAGGTTTCCAGCGCCACAAGACATCCTATGACTTCCTCCTTGCCGACCTTCATCGGACGACACACCGCTCCTTCGCGCGGACTGCAATTCATCAGTGCCGCTTCAATCAGATCCTTACGGCCGAAGAGCAACCCGCTGCACTGGGGCCCGCGTAAACCCTTTCCTCCAGAGAAGCAGTACAGATCGATTCCCATCTTCGCGTAGAGTTTCGCGTTTTCGACAGGCGGAATGCCTGCAGCATCATCGAGCAGCATCGGAACTTTGCGATCCTTCGCAATGCTCAATTCGTTCTGCAATTTTTCACCGAGGTCGGTGGTGTAGATCATCGCAGTGTTTTCGTTGATCGCCTTGGAAAGTTCGTCGAGCGAGTAAACGAGTAGGAGCTTCGCCCCGGTTAGGCGAATCGCGCTGTCAAATGCACTCCGCCCTCCCATCATTAGCACTTCGTGCCTCATCCCCGTCGTATCTGGAAGCTGCCATATCTTCTTGTCGTCGATTCCGGCTATGCATCCCGCCGTCGCCGCAGCCATCGCGCCGGCCGAACCCGACGTCACGATGCCCGATTCAGCCCCCGTCAATTCCGCCAACCGGCGCCCGACCCCGCGCTGTAGTTCGATCATGTTGACGAAATACCGTGCAGCCTCTTCCTGTGCCTGCCGGACTTCGGGAAATTCCAGGGAACCGCTCAAATAAGTCCAGGTGCCGCGGCAATTGATGATGGTTTTGACGCCCAGGCGCGTGTACACGTTTTGGTCCGAACTGCCCCCGAGCGCGGTCGCCGCCTGGGCACAGAAGTTGCGCGCTGCAATCTGGCTCAGTAACGGCGCGGCTGCCAGGAACTTGAAAAACGACCGCCGGTTGGGATTCTCACGATACATTAGCTGCCTCCACTAGGTGCCTTGGTAGTCGCAAATCATGGGGCTTGTGGTGAACATTCTGCCGCGAACCCTTCTGGTGTCCTAGTCAACCTCGTCCGGCAATGGAATCCGGGAGCGCACAGCCAGAATGTAGGCTTTGGCTCCGGCGTTGTTCTGGTTGTAGAAGCCGACCGTACAGTTGGGACGAAAGTAGTATGCATCCCCGGACTTTGCAGGAAACCGGGCCTCAATGCCATCCAACCCACTTCCGGCCACGATGTCGCCGTTTCCCTCAACGAGAAGATAGATCTCCTCGGCCGTTTCATGGTGGTGCGGAAAGTTCGTACCACCGGGAGCAAAATCCATCCAGAAAAGACTCGTTATCACGTAGGCATCATCAATTGCGTCGCGTTTGGCTCCTCGCGGTCCGATCAAGAGCTTGTAAAGAACTGAGGAAGGATGGCCATCGACGGTCTGCTCCTTCACTCCTTTTAGGTTCACAATGTTCGGCTGCGCCGCCGGTGAGCTTAACATCACCTTATCAGGGATCTTGAATCCCATCACCAATACTCTTAGCGAGTCGTTGGAATCGTTCGCAATGGAATGCCGGACCCCTGGCGGCAGGTAGGTAAAGTCGGATTTGCGCAGGGCATGCTGCTCCGTGCCGTATTCGAGGATTCCATGCCCACTCAAAATAAAATAAATCTCCTCTTCACGGCCGTAGGTAACTGGTTTGCATCCGCCGCCCTTCGCAACTTCAATCTCCCCAAAGCGCGAAACACTCCGCAAGCTCCGTTCTTCTGAGTCCCCTTCGCCAAACAGCGGCTTATAGTGGCACGAATCGCTTGTGAACATAGTGCTGGATGGCTTGGTATCAGGCGCATAACGATGCAGCCAGGTCGGGTCGATCTTCCGCTCCTGAGCCAAAAGGCAGGGAGCCAGCAGAAATAGCAACAAGCCGATTTTCAAGGATGCCCCCGCCCCTGGCGCGATTTTTGCACTCGAAAATTGCAACTTCATTTACCATGAGAAACGTGTTAACGCCAATGCTTTTCTTTCGTTTTATATCACTTCGTTTCGTTTTCGCAGAATGAATAGGGATTTTCGTTTTTCAGATACCGGCGGCCCCGGGAAAGGTCAGAAAGATGAATTGGCGACACCCCGTCATCGCTCGTTTGCGGTTACTTTTGTCGCTCGTTGTGCTGCCCTCGACTACCCTGATCGCAGCCTTTGCGCAGACTAGGGGGCAAGAGAAAACCCAATGCAGGGTCGAGCCCATCGACTACCACGGCTGGGCCGCACAGCAAGTCTCAAATCAGTGGCTGAAGCTCATCGTTGTGCCGCAAAGCGGCGGCCGGCTCATACAAGTCTCCTTTGCCGGGCACGACTATCTGTTTGTCAACCCGGAATTGGCGGGCAAATACCTGCCACCGACATCCGCCCAATGGTACAACTACGGTGGAGACAAACTCTGGCTGCTACCTGAAGGGAATGACGACGA
>Ga0126378_10004955_pt1 | contig 10277 bp, 6 predicted proteins | sample PanSoiMetPlot_23_FD_92587 | JGI IMG/M metagenome (GOLD analysis project Ga0126378, IMG submission 92587) | Tropical forest soil microbial communities from Panama - MetaG Plot_23 | ecosystem: Environmental > Terrestrial > Soil > Tropical forest > Bulk soil | place: Panama | collected 2016-02-17
CGTGGGACAGCTGGTCGGCGCCGTTGTTCCGCGGGCTCGCGGAGGGCTGGTGGTCGCAGCTGGGCACGAATTCCTCAGCCTGGACCCGCTGACTGGAACCGTCGCAAAGCTCGCGGCGGTGCCCGATAGGCCCGGCATCCGCATGAACGACGGCAAGTGTGACCTGGCGGGCCGCTTCTACGCCGGAACGATGGCCGACGACGAGTCGCCCGGCGAGGGCTCGCTCTACCGGCTCAATACCGATCAGAGCATCACCGAGATCTACACGGGCGTCGGCATCTCCAACGGGATCGCCTGGAGTCCCGACAACAGCGTGATGTACTACATCGACTCGCTGGCCTACCGGGTTGACGCGCTGGACTACGACCCGTCGTCGGGGCGGATGGGCGAGCGCCGCCCGTTCGTCACCCTCGGCTCAGCCGATGTCATGCCGGACGGCATGACCACCGATTCCGAGGGCGGCGTCTGGGTCGCGATCTGGGGCGGAGGCGTGATCCAGCGGTACGACTCGGAGGGCCGCCTGATCGGCGTCGTGCGGGTTCCGGCGGCCAACGTCACAAGCTGTACGTTCGGCGGACCCGAGCTCGACCTGCTCTACATCACGACGGCCGCCGGGCCCGGCCGCTCGGCAGGCGCGGTATTCAGCTGCGAGAGCGGCGTGCGCGGCCTGCCGACGTTCCCTTACCGCGGCTGAGTCAATGGATTCGCCGCGAACCGAGCCGGGCGGGTAGGGCACGATATCCCTATGACGGACGAGGTGACCGCAATGGCGGGCCAGACGCAAGGCCAGTCCGGATCGGCGGCGGAACCGGACGCAGGCCCGGCTGCCGATGCGGCGGACGCGACCGATCAAGGGGCAGCCGCGGTCCCATTCGGGGCGTGGCCGTCGCCCATCACGGCCGCTCAGGTCGCCGGCGCAAGGCTCAGGCTCGCGTTCCCCACCGTAATCGGCGAGACGATCTGGTGGCAGGAGGATAGGCCGGAGGAAGCCGGGCGGACCACGGTCGTCCGCCGTAGCGCCGACGGAACGGTCACGACGCTCCTGGCCGCGCCATGGACCGCCAGGACCCGCGTGCACGAATACGGCGGGCTGTCCTACCTGCCGGTGCCGTCACCGACGGCGGCGACGACGCTCGCAGCAGCCGGGACCCCGAGGACGTCGGCCAAGAGCAAAAAAGAGGCGGACATTCCGATCATCTTCGCGAACCTGGATGACCAGCGCCTTTACCTGGCCGGGGCCGATGTCGCGGCAGGCAAGGCAGAACCGGTTCCGCTGACCCCTGACCCGACCGCTCCGGGCAGCACGGTCCAGCCGGACGGCGCCCAGACCGGCGGCAAACGGGCGTCCGGCACAAGCGGCTCACTTAAGCCCCGCGCTTTGCGTTATGCCGATTTCGTGCTTTCCCCCGACCGACGGGAAGTCTGGTGCGTGCGGGAACGTCACCACGCGGGCAAGGTCACCAGGGCTATCGTGGCGGTTCCGCTCGACGGGTCAGCCGCGACCGATGCCGCCGCGGTCCGGGTGCTGGTGACCGGCTTCGACTTCTTCGCTTTCCCGACGCCGTCGCCGGACGGCCATTGGCTGGCGTGGATCTGCTGGAATCACCCGCACATGCCGTGGGACGGCACCGAACTGCGGGTGGCGCCCCTCGACAATGGCGCGCCCGGCAAAGCGCGACTCATCAAGGGCAGCAACCGGGAGTCGGTGCTTGCGCCGTTGTGGCGGGACAACGCGAGTCTCTACGTGGCGACCGACTGGACCGGCTGGTGGAACATCTACCAGATCGGCCTGGCCGGCGAGCTGCCGCAGGCGCTGTACCCGGCGGACGAGGAATTCGCCGACGCGCTCTGGCAGCTGGGAGCCCGGCCGTTCGCGATGCTCGGCGACGGCAGACTCGCTGTGCGGCACGGGCGCGGCAGCGCCAGGCTGGGCCTGCTCGATCCGGAGACGTCGGAACTGACCGATCTGGACCTGCCGTTCACCGAGGTTCTCGAGGGCGTGTCCGCTGACGGCACGACGATCGCGGCCATAGGCGGCGCCCCGCTCGAGGCGAACTCCGCGCTCAAGGTCGACGCGTCGCGCGGCACGTGCACCGTGCTGCGCAGTGAGATCCCTGAGCTGCCTGACCGGCGTTACCTGCCGGTTCCCAGGCAGGTCGAGCTGGAGGGCCCGTATGGCCGGGTCGTGCATGCCCTGGTCTATCCGCCGACCAACCCTGAGGTGACCGGGCCGGCTGGGGTCCTTCCGCCCTACATCGTGTGGGTGCACGGCGGGCCGACCGGCCACGTGACCGCCAGGCTGAGCCTGGAGAAGGCGTACTTCACCAGCCGCGGCATCGGGATAGTCGACGTGAATTACGGCGGCTCGACCGGCTACGGTCGCCTGTACCGGAACCGGCTGAACCGGGAATGGGGCGTCGTCGACGTCGCCGACGCCAAGGAGGCCGCGCGCTCACTGGCCAAGAACGGGGAGGCGGATGCTGCTCGCCTGGGCATCCGCGGCGGGTCGGCCGGCGGCTGGACGGCGCTGGCAGCGGTGACGACAGGCGCGGTCCACGCCCCCGTGTTCAGCGCGGCTGTCTCCTACTACGGCGTATCCGACCTGCGCGGGTTCAACGAGCACACGCATGACTTCGAGTCGCGCTACCTGGACGGCCTGATCGGCCCGCTGCCCGGGTTCGACACCGTTTACGCGGAGCGGGCACCGGTCGGGCACGTGAACGCCAATACCAGCCCGGTCCTGCTGCTCCAGGGCCTCGACGATCCGGTCGTGCCGCCGCAGCAGTCCGAGAGCATCGCAGCCGACCTCGCGGCGCACGGCATCACGCATGCCTACATCGCGTTCGAGGGCGAGTCGCACGGCTTCCGCAAGGCGGAGTCCATGGTCGTATCGCTCGAGGCCGAGCTGTCTTTCTATGGCCAGATCATGGGGTTCACGCCGCTCAACGTGCCGGAACTAAAGCTCACCGACGGTTAGCGCGCGAACTCCGTTGCGCGTGATTCCCTGATCACGGTGACCCGGATCTGGCCTGGGTAGGTCAGTTCATCCTGCACCTGGCGGGCGACGTCCCTGGCGATCACCTGCGCACCGACGTCGTCGACGGCCCCTGGCTTGACCATGACCCTGATCTCCCGGCCGGCCTGCATGGCATAGACCTTCTCAACGCCCGGCTTCGCCTGCGCGATCTGCTCGAGCCGCTCCAGCCGCTTGACGTAGGCCTCGAGCGACTCCCTGCGCGCGCCGGGACGCCCGCCACTGATGGCGTCCGCCGCCTGCGTAAGCACGGCCTCGACGGTCTTAACCTCGACCTCGTTGTGATGCGCCTCGATAGCGTGCACGACGTCCTCGTTCTCGCCATACCGGCGCGCGATCTCCGCGCCGATCAGCGCGTGGCTACCTTGCACTTCGTGCGTAAGGGCCTTGCCGATGTCATGCAGCAGCGTGCCGCGCTTCATCAGCGCGGGATCAAGGCCAAGCTCACTGGCCATCATCGCTGCGATGTGAGCCGATTCGACCAGGTGCTTGAGTACGTTCTGGCCGTACGACGTGCGGTACCTGAGCTGGCCGAGCAGGTGCGTCAGCTCCGGATGCATATCCGTGATCGCCAGATCGATGAGCGCGTCCTCGCCGGCGCGGATGCACAGGTCCTCGATCGTCAGCCGGCTCTGCTCGTAGGCCTCCTCGATCCGCTGCGGGTGAATCCGGCCGTCGGCGACTAGCCGTTCAAGCGTGAGCCGGCCGACTTCGCGCCGGACCGGGTCGAAACACGAGAGGAGGACCGCTTCTGGCGTGTCGTCGATGATGAGGTTCACGCCCGTGACGTTCTCGAAGGCGCGGATGTTGCGGCCCTCGCGGCCGATGATCCGGCCCTTCATGTCGTCCGCAGGCAAGTGAAGCACCGATACGACCGACTCGCTCGTCTGCTCGCTGGCCACCCGCTGGATCGCCAGCGTCACGATCTTCCTCGCGCGCTGCTGGCCATCCTTCTTCGCCTCATTCTCGATGTCCCTGACGATGAGCGCTGCTTCCCGTTTGGCCTGCTGCTCGATCGCGGTCACCAGCTCGGCCTTGGCCTGATCGGCCGTCAGGCCTGCGATCCGTTCCAGCTCGGTCCGCCGCTGAGACTCAAGCTGGTCGAGTTCGGCCTGGCGCTCGTCGATCCGCGCCCGCACGGCATCCACCTCGCCCGCCAGTTGATCCACCCGCCGGGCCTCGTCGTCAAGCCGCTGCTCGCGCTCGGCGATCCGCGTCTCGCGGCGCTCGAGATCGCCGCGGAGCTGCCTGAGCTCCGCCGTAACGGCGCGCACCTCCTCATCGAGGTCCCGGCGCGCCTCGGCCGCGCGTTCGGCTGCTTCTTCGGCCTGCCGCACAATGGCGGCGGCCTCGGCTTCAGCTGCCGCCAGCCTGGCCGCGCTGAGCTGCGCCGTGTCAGGCTTGACCGACCCGACACCGTCGGTGCCACCCGCGGCCCCGGCCGCATCGGCGCTACGCGACGCCCCAGCTGCATCGGTGCCACGCAACGCCCCAGCCGCATCGGCGTCACCCAGCGCCCCCGCCGCATCGGCGCCGCCCGGCGCCCCCGCCGCAGGCGCCGCTCCGGGCTGCACCTCCACGGCCGACCCCTTACCGCCAGGTGCCCCACCTGGCTCAGCCCGTACCCCGGCCGCGGGCACGCTCCGCCATACGCGCACCAAGAAGATCACGGCAACGGCGGCGGCTAGCAACGCCAGGACGGCAACGATCGCCAGAATCAGCACGATGCCGTTTCCCACTACGCGCACCCCTTCCCGCTAGTAAGACTCCGCGCACCGCCGATCCGATGTCACGGAATCTTCCGCAGCGAGGGTTACCGCGCCTGCTGGGAACGCCATCCCGGCATGGCGTGCCAATAACCCTGCGCGCCACCGCGCAGGCAAGGCACCGCCCGCCGAGCGGACTCGAGCATTCGTGCTCGCGTGCTTAATCCCTCCCGGAAGTATCCGGTCTTCGCAGTCATGCTGGCTCTTCATCGAGCCAGGCCACACAAGGTCATGGCGCCAGAGCGTGCCCCTACCGATTGTCAACGCCGCTCGGCAGCTCATCACTAATTGTCCGTTGCAAATCCGCTGGCGCGGAGTAATCCTCACTGTCGGTGAGGCTAAGCCGGGAACAATGAGACGGTCAAGCTCACGTCGGCCCAGTGCGCGCCATCTTCCTGTTCCTGTCGTTCGCCAGGCGCGCTGATTTTTGCCCGGCCGCGACGTCAGTCTGGCTCGCCACTCGCCAGCTCCGCGTTGATGAATTCATCCTCATCCACGCCGTCGGCGGACTGACCCGCTTCCTCCAAGACCTCCCGGACGACGCGGTACGCCAAGCCGGCCGGATAACCCTTCCTCGCCAGCATCCCGACTAGCCGACGCAGCCGCACCGGGCCCGGCTGCCGGGCTGTGCTGGCGAGCCTGCGCTCCACGAGAGCACGAGCCGTGGCAAATTCCGTTTCTGGGCTGAGCTTGGCCACAGCGGCCTGTATGTCGCCCCGGTCCACGCCGCGCTGATTCAACTCGGCCGCCAGCGCGCGGCGGCCTAGGCCACGGCCATAATGCCGGGACTCGACCCAGGCGCTCGCGAACATGGCGTCGTCGATGAGCCCCACCTCGGCGAACCTGCCCAGAACTGCCTCGGCCGCGTCGTCAGGCACTCCCCTGCGCCGCAATGTCGCCGCCAGCTGCGCCCGGGTCCTAGGCGCCGCCGTCAGCTGCCGCAGGCAGATCAGCCGCGCCACGACCTCGGGATCATCCCGCTGCCCCGGTACCTCGGATGCAACGGGGAGCCTGATTACCTCGGCCCCGCCCGAACCGCCATCCGGCATTCCGCGCCCGGCGGCGTCTCGGTTCGCGCGAGCTCGTCGCGAACGGTGCCCGCCTCGCCCAGAACTAGCTGGCACCGCCCTGTCCAGTCACGACCCCAAGCGACGGACGGCCCGTCGGCCGACTCGAAGGCGCGGGCTGCGGTGTTACGTCGGCATCCAGCCGCGGCCCGACCCCCAGCTTCTCCTTGATCTTCTTCTCGATCTCGTTCGCCAGGTCGGGGTTTTCGCGCAGGTAGTTCCTGGCGTTCTCCTTGCCCTGACCAAGCTGGTCGCCCTCGTAGGTGTACCAGGCACCGGACTTGCGGACGATCGCCTGCTCCACGCCGAGATCTATCAAGCTACCTTCCCGACTTATCCCGATTCCATACAGAATATCGAATTCTGCGATTCTGAATGGCGGACTGCACTTATTCTTTACAACCTTTACTTTGGTACGGTTGCCCACCGGTTCATTGCCGTCCTTCAGCGTCTCGATCCGGCGGATATCCAATCGCACCGACGCATAGAACTTCAGCGCCTTCCCGCCGGTCGTTGTCTCCGGACTGTTGTGGACCATGACGCCGTCGACGAAGTAGTTGTGACCGCCCTCCACCTCGATGTCGAATCTGTTCATCGACCGGCTCGGCGGCTTGACGTGGATGTCCACGATGTGGGCCGGCTGCGGGCGCAGCCCGGCAGGCGCGAATTGAGGCTCCACCGCGAACCGCTGCCGGAACCTTGGCAGAAGCTTGTAATCCATGGATGGGTGCACGTAAGGAGCCACGAGCTTCTGGAATTTCGCCGTCGCTGCTGTCGTGAATATCAGGACCGCCTTACGAAGCGCTCCGCTCTGGATGAGCTTGACGTCTAGCCCATGCGTGTCCCGCAAGTACTGAGTGAGCCTCTCTCTCGTACCAGGGCTCATTGCCTCGATGCAGATCGTGATCCGACCTGATCCGCCCTGGGTCCGTTCCTGGAGGCCCTTCGACCTGACGGTGAAGTTGCCGTCGTCCATGTACCAGATCGCCAGCGCCAGGGGCGTCAGTGCCTTCAGATAATCCCAGCTCAGGTGCTTCTTGCCGTCATCGAAATAAACCGCATCGCGCAACTCTGCTAGTTCGGGCAAAGGCGTGAAGTCCGCGAAGACGGCTCCCATGGCATTCGTGGTCCGGCAGCACTCGATGTTTCCCAGCAGAGATACCTTCCAGCCCAGGTACGCCGCTTGCTTCGCGTCGTGGCCCAACCGGAATCTGGTCCCCGACCTGCCGCGCAAATTCGGCGAGAGACTGCCGTCGCCCATCAGCGAGCCAAGAACCACCTGGACCTGCTGATCGCTCAGTAGCTTCGGCTCCGCGGTGATCACCCGGTCACCGACGATCAGCTCTCCCGCTTGCCGGTAGCCACCCGGCGTCTGGATCAGGTGATTCTCGGTCGCGCCGAACTGTGCCCGGCCGTTCCCGCCCGACTTGGCCACAGTGAACTGAAGGAAGTGCTCGGCACGACCGTTGTTGAACCAGTTCACGATCCGGCGCGGGACGATCTCGCCGGAGTCCGGGTCGTATGACAGTACCTCGACGTCCAGCCGCTGATTGACGATCTTCCCGATCTTCTCCTGTGTGCCATCGGCGAGCGTCACTCTTGTCTCATATGACATGCACCCGAAAAGCACACCTATCTTTTCTCTAAGCTGATTAATGAAAATTGCTGTTGTCTTTGTCTGATTTAGCGCACCAGCTATTTTGCGGAGTGCTTGAGACATCAGGCGGGCCTGGAGGCCGACGTGGCTGTCCCCCATCTCGCCCTCGATCTCGGCCCGCGGCACCAGCGCAGCCACCGAGTCGATCACGACGATATCGATCGCGCCCGACCGGATCAGCATGTCGGCGATCTCCAGCGCCTGCTCACCGGTGTCCGGCTGGGAAACGAGCAGCGCGTCGGTGTCGACGCCCAGTTTCTTCGCGTACTCGGGATCCAACGCGTGCTCGGCATCGATAAAGGCCGCGATTCCGCCCGCTTTCTGCGCGTTTGCGACAGCATGCAGTGCAAGCGAAGTTTTTCCGCTACTCTCAGGTCCGTATATTTCGACAATCCGGCCACGGGGGAAGCCGCCGATTCCGAGTGCGACATCGAGCGCGATGGACCCGGTCGGGATCACCTCGACGGGAGCGCGGGCGTCATCGCCGAGCCGCATGACGGCGCCCCGGCCGAACTGCCGCTCGATCTGGGCAAGCGCGGTCTCCAGGGCCTTGTCCCTGTCTCCGGCCTTGATGCCGACCGCCTTGTCGTTCGGTGCCATGTGAACTCCCGTCGGATCGAGGGCCACGAGTCGCTTCCGGCATGCCTTCTGCCACCCGGCGAAGCCATGTCTTCTGCTGTCCCTGCTGACGCTACGCGCGGCCACCGACAGTTCGCTGGCGCTGTAGCCGACTGGTGCGCTGCGACCTTCACGAGGTCACAGCAAGTACCAGCCAGATCACCTTAACGAACAACTGTTCGATCAAGAAGCCGACGCGCCGAAGGCCAGGAATACCTCAAGCACCCCGTCCAGACACAGCGAGCGAGCCTTGGTGGACAGCCCTCGCACCATCGAGCCGGGAGACGCTTAATTCAGCTGACCAGGCCGTTGCGAAGTCCGTACGCGTCCCGGTATCCGCTGGGTGGCAGGCCGGTGGCCGCCTTGAACACGCGGCGGAACGCGGCCGGGTCGCTATAGCCGACACGGCGCCGGACCTGGTCGACGGGGTCGTCTCGCATTTCGAGAAGGCGCATGGCTTGCTGGATGCGCGCGTGCTGAAGATAGGCCCGCGGGCCGCGGCCGGTGGCGGCAGCGAACCGGCGAGATAGCGTCCGCTCGCTCAGGCCGAACAGGGACGCCAGTTCGCTCATCCTGAGCGGATCACCAAGATGGAGGTCGATGTGCTGCTGGATCTGGTGCACGATCATGTCGCCATGAGATCGCTCTCGCCCGAACGCGATATACGGGCGCTGGCTGGGCCGGTGACCGTCGACCAGGAGGACCTTCGCGGCCAGGTTGGCCCGCTCGTGGCCGGCGAAACGTTCGACAAGGTAGAGGACCAGGTTCAGGAACGCGGTCGCCCCGCCTGAAGTAATCACGTCGCCGTTATCCACGATCATGCGGTCGGCCGTCACGTTGACCGCCGGGAAGCGGCGGCTCATTTCGTCGGCGAACATCCAGTGAGTCGTCGCAGGCCGTCCGTCGAGCAGGCCGGCATCGGCAACGAGGAATGCGCCTGTGCAGGAACCAGCAATCCTGGATCCGGCCGCATGCCATGTTCTCAGCCATGGCACCCAGGGGCGGTTCTCCTCGAAGGATGCTGCGAGGTCGTCGTCGAGTCCGGGCACGACAATCAGATCCGGGGCCGCGACATCGGTCGCCATGATCGCAGGGTGCAGGCTCACGCCGTCGCGGCAGCTCACGCTGCCGCCGTCGAGGCCTGCCAGCTGCACGTCGAACGCTCGGGCGGCAGTTTGTCCGGTCAGTAGCGACTGCGAGAGGTCGGCCTTGTTCAGCGCGTCGAGCAGCCCGGCCGTTCCGATCGAGGCCGTGCCGGACAGTGCGACAATCACCACCGAAACCATCATGCGGATTCTATGGGCGAGCACGGTCACCCTGGAGCTGTGGCTGGTCCGGCCCGGAAGTTGTCCGATCGGACTCTCGCGGACGCGTCAAACCTCGTCGTAAGTTGCGACGGGGTCGCGTGAGTGCGCCGTCAGAAGGGCGGATAGCCATGGAGCAGGAGCCGCAGGAAGTCGCCGCCAACGAGTGGGGCACGATCATTTACCACCCGCGGTGGAAGACGCTCGAGTTGAAGTGGGACCAGAAGACCAGGTCCATGACCGACGACGGGTTCAAGGAGACGCTGCAGATCTTGGCCGACCAAGGGCTCAAAGTCAGGCCCCGGTTCATGATCATCGACGCCACGCAATTTTTCCACACTTTGAGCGAAGGCACCCTGCCGTGGCGGGACGAGCACATCGTGCCGCTCTACAGCGAAGCAGGAGTCGAGAAATTCGCCTTCCTCGTTACCGACCGTATGCCGGGGACGGTCGAGAAAGGCGCGGAACCCGCTCCGGACGGCCCCGCATCGTTCCCGACCGGCTGGTTCGAGACCGGGGACCGCATGTACGCGTGGCTGACCAGCTGATAGCGGTCAAGTCTGGGTCAGATTTCGCATCATCGGAGGTATCGCATGAATCGAGATGACTTTCCGGCACCCAAGGAGGGTTTCGTCATCACTCACGTGCTCGTAGTCTCCGATCCGGACCGTTCGCGGGAGTTCTACCGGTCGCTACTCGGCGCGCAAGTGCTGCTGGAACGCGATCCGGTCATCATGAAGGTCGCCAACACATGGCTGACGCTCATCACCGGCGGTGGGCCGACCGACGACAAACCGGGCGTCACGCTCAGCACGCCGGCCGACCCTGAGC
>Ga0126378_10004956_pt1 | contig 10277 bp, 7 predicted proteins | sample PanSoiMetPlot_23_FD_92587 | JGI IMG/M metagenome (GOLD analysis project Ga0126378, IMG submission 92587) | Tropical forest soil microbial communities from Panama - MetaG Plot_23 | ecosystem: Environmental > Terrestrial > Soil > Tropical forest > Bulk soil | place: Panama | collected 2016-02-17
AACAGCGCGATACCGCCGCCAAAGGGCGTCAGCGAGTCGTGGAAGCAGTTCACCGACCCGGTCGAAGTCACCGTCGTGGACGCGGCGAACAGCGAGCAGGCGGGTCGGCCGAATCTGGTCTCGACCCCCTCCATCGCTCCGTGCGCTAGGTGAGTCGCCGTGCCGGCGCCCTGGGCCTCGAAGAAGGAGATGCCGCCGACCGCCGCCAGCCAGATGATCACCATGACCGCGACGAGCGCGTAGCCCTGCCGGTTGTCGCCGACCATCTTGCCGAACGCGCGCGGGGTGGCGAACGGGATCAGCAGCAGCAGGAAGATCTCGAACACCGTGGTGAAGGCGGTCGGGTCCTCGAAGGGATGCGCGGAGTTGGCGTTGAAGAAACCACCGCCGTTGTTGCCCATTTCCTTGATGACCTCTTGCGACGCCACGGGGCCGCCGGGGATCGTCTGGTGCCCGCCGACCAGCGTGCTGACCGTGTGGTACGCGCTGAAGTTGTCGATCGCGCCGCTGGCGAGCAGGACGATCGCGCCAAGGACCGACAGGGGGAGCAGCAGCCGGAATACCGCCCGAGTGACGTCGACCCAGAAGTTGCCGAGCCGATCGGTCCTGGACCGCACGAACCCTCGGATCATCGCGATGGCGACCACCAGGCCGACTGCGGCGGACATGAAGTTCTGTACCGCCAGCCCGGCCATCTGCACCAGGTAGCCCAGCGTGTTCTCGCCCGAGTAGTTCTGCCAGTTGGTGTTGGTCACGAACGACACGGCCGTATTCCAGGCCAGTGCGGGCGGCACGTTGGGCAGATGGAAGACGTCGAGCAGCAGATACTTCTGCAGCCGCTGCATGCCGTACAAGAGCAGGACGCTGACCACCGAGAAGGACAGGATGCTGCGCAGGTAGACCGACCACTTCTGGTCGGCGGCCGGGTCGACGCCGATCAGCTTGTAGACGCCGCGTTCCGCCCGCCAGTGCCTGTCCGTGGTGAAGATGTGCGCGATGTAGTTGCCGAGCGGCACGTAGCACACCGCGAGCGCGGCGAAGAGCAGGCCGAACTGCAGCCAGCCCGCCAGGGCGTTACTCATCAGAACCTCTCCGGCAGGACGAGGGCAAGGAACAGGTAGACGACCAGGGCGACGCCACCGAGCAGCCCGAGCCAGTTGTTAACGCTCAAAGCGCTCGACCCCCCTCACCAGGAGCCAGAGCACGGCGAAGACCACGATGGTCAGCCCGATGTAGATCACGTCGGACATGGAGCCCCCTTCAGGCGCGTCCTTACGCAAGACCGGCCCAGTAAACCGCCCTGAACAGGAGTAGTACCTGTTCCTCACGGGGCTCATGCGACCAGGCGGCGAAGGCTAACGGATTCCATGCACCGAGCGGCGGCGAGGCCGTGCGCAAGGGCGCGAGATCGGCTGCTCTCCGCTGGTGTGCCGGAGCGGGTCTGGGAATAACGGACGGGGTCGGCCCGACACGAGGAGGGATCAATGCCGGTTGCCGGACAGTCGCACCAGGCCCGCGGCTTCGAGTCGTTCGTCGCGCTAGGGGACAGCTTCACCGAGGGCGTCGGGGACCCGTTCGCCGACGGCTCGGGCTGCCGCGGCTGGGCGGACAGGTTCGCCGTTCACCTGGCCGGTCGATGGCCCGGCCTGCAGTACGCGAACCTGGCGATCCGCGGCAAGCTGGTCGGCGACGTGCTCGGCGAGCAGGTTCCGGCTGCGATCGCGATGGCACCGGACCTGGTGAGCCTCGCGGCTGGCGGGAACGACCTGCTCAAGCCGCGCTCGGACCCCGATGAGGTGGCCGCCACCTTCGAGGCCTCCGTGGCGCGGCTGACGCGGGCCGGGTGCGCTGTCCTGGCGTTCACCGGGTTCGACCCCAAGGCCTTTCCCGTGCTGCGCCTGATGCGCGGCAAGGCCGCCGTGTTCAGCATGCATGTCAGGGAGATCGCGGGCCGGTATCAATGCCTGCTCGGCGACCTGTGGTCGATGCCGATCCTGGCCGACCGTCGGCTCTGGGCGCCGGACCGGCTGCACCTGGCGCCCGAAGGCCACCGCCGGGTCGCGCTGCGGGCATGCGAGGCGGTCGGCATTCCAGCACGCGACGACTGGCGGGCAACGCTGCCCGACGAGCCGCCGGGAGCTGGCCGGATTCCCGGGATGTCGGTCTGGCTTTCGGACAGGTGGCAGGACGTGAAGTGGGCGACCGAGCACGCGGCGCCGTACCTCAGCCGTCGGCTGCACGGAGTGTCCAGCGGCGACGGCAGGGTGGCCAAGCGGCCCGGACTGCTCGGCGTCGACCAGGCAGACGGTGCGGGCGATGCTGACCCGGCCCTGACGAGGGCGCCGTTGGGCGTCCGAGTTCATGATCGCGGAAACCCGCCGGCGGCTTGCGCGGAGCGGATTCCGCCATCCTGAGCCCGCCGGCGCGGCGTTGCGGCTGTGGTTTATGCTTCCGGCGTGCCTCTTGACCTTCGGACCGACGTCGGCGAGCTAGCCGCCCGCCTTGTGGACATGGAATCGGTCAGCGGGGGCGAGGAGCCGCTCGCGGACGCGATCGAGGCGGCGCTGGTCCAGCTCGGGCATCTGAGCGTGCACCGCGACGGCAACGTGGTCGTGGCCAGGACGAGCCTGAACCGGTCCGAGAGAGTCGCGCTCGCCGGGCACATTGACACCGTTCCCGTTGCCGGGAACCTGCCATCGCGGGTTGCGGACGGCCTGCTTCATGGCTGCGGCAGCGCCGACATGAAAGCTGGCGTGGCGGTGCAGCTCAAACTGGCCGCTACAGTGACCGCCCCAGCGATGGACACCACGTACGTGTTCTACGACTGCGAGGAAGTCGAGGCCGAGCGCAACGGGCTGTTCCGGCTGAGCCGGACGGCACCCGAATGGCTCGCCGCCGACTTCGCGATCCTGCTCGAGCCGACGGGGGGCCTCGTCGAGGGCGGCTGCCAGGGCTCCCTTCGCGCGCAGGTGCGGGCGAAGGGCGAGCGCGCGCACAGCGCGAGATCATGGATGGGCCGGAACGCGGTGCACGAGGCTGGCCGGATCCTCGACCTGCTCCGCGGTTACGAGCCGCGCCAGCCAGACGTCGACGGGCTTGCCTTTCATGAGGGCCTGAACGCGGTGGGCATCAGCGGCGGGGTGGCGAGCAACGTCATACCCGACGAGTGCGTCGTGACGGTCAACTATCGCTTCGCCCCCGATCGATCGGCCGACCAGGCGATCGAGCACGTCCGGGAGGTGTTCAGCGAATGGGACGTGACGATCACCGACCTCGCCGGGGGAGCCAGGCCCGGCCTGGGTCGTCCGGCCGCCGCGTCCTTCGTAAGCGCCGTCGGCGGAACCCCGCGCGCCAAGCTTGGCTGGACCGATGTCGCCAGGTTCGATGCGCTGGGGATTCCAGCGGTCAACTTCGGCCCCGGTGATCCCTCGCTCGCGCATACCCGCGGCGAGCACGTGCCGCTGGCCGCGATCAGCGAGTGCGAGGCGAAGCTGGGCACGTGGCTGAGCGGCGGCTAGCCAGCGAGCAACTGCGTCGTCCGCGCTGAATGGGGACGCCCCAGTGGCCCCCATTCAGCGCCATGCCGGAGGCGCGCTAACAACTCAGTGCGGCGGCGCTTGGATCAGCCCCAGCGAGCCCCGGTGTAGCTGGCCGTTCACGGTCACCCACGACACCTGCACGGTCATGCCCGGCTTGAAGCCGCGCATGATGCCTGTCAGCTGAACGGGCGAGGTGACCCGCCGTCCGCCCACTGAGGTGATGACGTCCCCCGCGACGATGCCCGCGCGCTGAGCTGGCGTCCCGCAGAGCTCGCCGATGATCAGCGCGCCCGTGTGCGCCGGGGCCACGCGGGTGGGAACCCCCGCGTTCAGCTCGTTCGCGAGGCAGGAGGGCGGGGATGGCTGGGCCAGGCCCGCGGACCGGTCCTGCTGGAGCTGCAGTTGCCGCTGGACCTGGGGACTGCTTGCCCGGCTAGCGCCCGCGGCGGGCACGAGCACGCCGAGGAATCCGGTCGAGCCGATCTGAATGCCCGGGCCTGGCTGGCCGTTGATGATCTGGTGGGCGATGCGCAGGGCCTTGTTGATGGGGATCGCGAACCCCTGCTGGCCGTTGCCGCCGAAGATACCGGTGGCGGCCGCCGTGTCCATCCCGATGACCTGACCCGACACGTTGATCAGCGGGCCGCCCGAGTCACCCTGCACGATTCCCGCATCTGTCTGCAGCATGCCATGCAGCGTCTCGGCGGTGCCAGCGCCGCTGTCGCTGGCCGTGATCGTGCGGTTCACGCCAGTGATGAAGCCCGCGGTGGCCGGCGCGCCGCCCAGGCCGTCCGCATTGCCCAGCGCGATCACGTGATCCCTGACCTTGACCCTCGCGGAGTTGCCGAGCGGCACAGTCCGCAGCCCGTGCGCCCCGATGAGCTTGATTACCGCGATGTCGTCAGCGGCGTCATAGCCGAGCCACCTGGCCGCGAAGCGCTCATGGGTAGTCACCACGGTCGCGAAGAGCTGGGTGGTGTCTGTGATCACGTGATTGTTTGTCAGGACCAAACCGTTGCTGCTGATCACCATGCCGGTCGCGGCGGCCTGGCTGCCCTGGTAACCCAGATTGCTTGAGATGTCCACCAGGCCCGGGCGGACGGCCCGGGCCACGGCGCGCTCGCCCGGGCTACGCAGCCTGCTGCCCGTGCTGCCAGGGGCGCCTCCAGGAAGCGCGCCCCCCGAAGGCTGGCCGTTCGCCGAGATACCCGACGGACGGCCGTTGCTCAGCACCAGGCCGGTGGCTAGAGCGCCGGAGGCGGCGGCGACCGCGGCGACCACGAGGTAAGTAAGGACGCTCCGCACCCGGCGGGGCCGCCTGCCCGGCGAGGGGTGCTGGACCATCTGGCTGTAAGGGGGTGGAGGGTAGCCTGACGGCCCGTACGGCGGGCCGAAACCGCCCGGGCCATACGGCTGCGTGCCATACGGCTGATCGCGATACGGCTGCGTGCCATAGGGCTGCGCGCCGAACGACGGCGGGGCGAACGGGCCGTGGGCGCCGGGCTGACCGGGCGGGGACTGCGGGTAGCCGGGCTGGGCGTGCGGCTGAGGCGGGCCCGCAGCCTGCTGAGAGCTATCCTGCTCATCAGGTTGCTGGCCGTCGCCGATGCCCTGGTCTTCCCGCATCTCCACCTACCTTCGCACCGCCACCAGCCTACGTGGCGTGGTCCGACACTCCGCCCTGCCAACCTGCGTACCCACTCTGACCGGTCACCTGGACCCGCGGCATCTAGTAAGCACTATGAGTCTGGAAGAAAGCTGAAGGCGGACTGAAGATCGGGTTTGGATCGGTCGTGGCGGCCGCGCCCGAGGCGCATCGGCGGCCAGCGGGCCGGTAAGTTGGCCGCTAGGCGGCGTGATGACCCGCTATCGTGCCCTAGCAACGCAGCCAAGCGTGAACGGCCAGATTCGATATAAGGAGCGTCAAGGTGAGCCGGCCGGGACGCCGGGCCCTGGTGGTGCCCGGCTCGATCATGACGGGCAACCGAAGCGCGGCGATCGCCTGCGCCAGCACGCTGGAGGCCCTCGGCTGGCGGGCGCGCACGCTTGACGCCGCCGGGCTGCGCGGCCAAGGCTCGGGACCGGCCGGCCAGGCGACGTTTCGTACCGTGCACTCGATTCCCGGGCTTTACGACGCGTTCCACTTCACCTCCCTGCGAACCGGAAGTCGGCTGGCACTGCGCGCGGACTCGGTCAGCAGGCTGCAGCTCGCGCCGCGCATCCGGGCAGATCTGGAACGCCATCCAGCCGAGCTCGTAGTCTCGCTCAGCCCGGCGAGCGCGTCGGCCGTCAGCTCGATCGCGGCCAACTACCCGGCCATGCGCCACGTCGTGTTCTGCACCGACGCGTCACCCCACCGGCTTTGGGTTCATCCGCGGGTAGATCTGTATCTGGTCATCTCCGCCGCGGCCGGGTCGGTGGTGCGGCGCTTCCAGCCGGATGCGCGCGTGGTCATCATCCCGGCGCCGGTCAGGCCGGAGTTCTACCGTCCGCCAACGCAGCGGTCCGCGCGAGTCGGGCTCGGCGTATCGGACGGCGGACCATGCGTCCTGCTGACTGCGGGCAGCCGCGGGCTCGGGCCGCTGGCGGCGATCGCGGACGCGCTCGCGGGCGCCGACCTGACCGTTCTGGCCGTCGCCGGGCACAACGCCCGGCTGGCGCGAAGGCTCTCGGCACTCGCGACGCGCAGGTCCAACCTTCGGGCGTTCGGCTTCACGGATCGCATGCCTGAGCTGATCGCAGCATCGGACCTGGTGATCACGAGTCCCGGCGGCACGTGCATGGAGGCCCGGACGGTGGGCAGGCCGCTGCTGCTGCTGGACCTGGTGCAGGGCCACGGCAGGGACAACTTGCTGCACGAGCTTGAGCTAGGCGAGGCCGCAGTGACGTCCAAGCGGGCAGCCGATGTGGTCAGGGCCGCGCGCGCCTGCCTGGCCCGGATCAGGCCGCCGGCATCGGGGCCGACCAGATCCCTGGCCGACTGGGAGGACAGGTTCCGCCTGGCCCTCGACTGCCTCGGCCCCTGATCCGCCGCTGACCCCCGGTAACGTGTCTTCGGCAGGTCGACCAGGCAAGGGCGGAGGCCATCGGGTGACGCAGGTGACGGCGGTGCCGCCGGCCGAGTCCGGCGAGCCAGTGCAGGCCGGCGCTCCTGGCACAGCGCCGCCTGAAGCCGCGGGGCCGCGACCGCGCGGCGCCAGGCACCAGGCGCGCGCGGTAAGCCTAGCCAGGTCCTTGGTGGCGCTGACCAAGCCGCGGATCATCGAGTTGCTGCTCATCACCACCCTGCCCGCGATGTTCCTGGCCGATCATGGCGTGCCCACGCTGCGGCTGATCGCGGTGACCCTGCTCGGCGGCGCGATGGCGGCCGGCTGCGCGAACACGCTCAATTGCGTGATCGACCGGGACATCGACGCGGTGATGCGCAGGACCGCGCGCAGGCCGCTCATCCAGCAACAACAGCCGGCTGGCCCCGCGCAGGCACGCCAGCGGGCCGCGGTGCGCCCAGCCCAGGCGGTGGCATCCGCCGCCGTCCTCGGCGCCGGCGCAACCATCCTGCTGGGCCTGGGGGCGAACTGGCTGGCGGCCGCGCTCGCCGCCGCCGCGATCGCGTTTTACGTCGTCGTCTACACGCTCTGGCTCAAGCGGCGCAGCGCGTCCAACATCGTCATCGGCGGCGCGGCGGGCTGCCTGCCCGTGCTCGTCGGGTGGGCCGCAGTGACCGGCGGGGTTGGCTGGCCTGCCGTCGTGCTCTTCGGCGTCGTCTTCTTCTGGACTCCGCCGCATTTCTGGGCGCTTGCGATGAAGTTCAAAGACGACTATGCGACCGCCCGCATTCCCATGCTGCCCGTCATCGCCTCTCGCGAGGTAGTGGTGCGCAAGATCGTGGCCTACAGCTGGGTCATGGTGGCTACCTCGCTGATTCTGACCTGGTGGGCAGGCTGGCTGTACGGCCTGGCTGCGCTGGCGCTCGGCGCCTGGTTCCTGCGGGTGGCGCACCGGCTCAGGCAGCCCGGAGCCGACGGCCAGGCGCCGATGCGGCTGTTCCGCTCCTCGATCGCGTATCTCAGCATGCTCTTCGCCGTCGTGGCGGTCACCGCCGTGCTGCCGTGGAATCCTTGAGCCATGAGCGAGCCTGAGCGTTCATCCAGGCGGGCCTTCCTCGGCACTGCCGCCGCGGCGGCGGGCGCGGTCACGGCCGGCGGCCTGGCAGGCTGCCATGGCGACGCGGCGGCGAAGACTGGGCCGTCAGCCGGAGGACCACAGCGCCGCAGCGTGCTCGCGGAGAACAGGCTGCCGGGCGACAGGCACTGGTGGATCAGGCACCTGGGCGCGCCCGATGCGATCATGGGATACGCCTCGCGGGCCAGCGTGCTGCCAGGCGAGCGCTTTGACCTGCACGTGTCCACCACCTCGCGCGAGTTCGTGGTACGAGCGTTCCGGATGGGCTGGTACTCCGGTGACCTGGCGCGGCTGGTATGGCAGTCGGGGGCGGTCCGGGGCCACCGGCAGCGGCCGCATGCATTCGAGCCGACCACCAGGACAATCACCACCGACTGGGGAGTGTCGCTGAGGGTGGCCGCCCGAGGCTGGCCGCCGGGCTCTTACCTGCTGCGCCTGGACGCGGCCTCGGGCGCGCAGCGGTACGTGCCGATTACGGTCCGGTCACCGAGCACGGCGGGCAAGGTGGTGATCAAGAACGCCGTCGAAACCTGGCAGGCCTATAACCTGTGGGGCGGCTACGACCTCTACGCCGGGCCAGCTGGCTACGCCGACCGCTCGCTCGTCGTGAGCCTGGACCGGCCCTATGACAAGTCCGGCGCCGACTCATTCATGGTCTTCGAGCGCAAGTTGGTCAACCTCGCCGAGCGCACCGGGCTCCCGCTCGCGTACCTGACGAGCAATGACATCGCGCTGGACGCGCACGCACTGGATGGGGCAAGCGCTCTGATCTCCCCCGGGCACGACGAGTACTGGACCCCGTACGAGCGGGAGCACGTCACCAGGGCCCGGGACGCGGGGGTCAACCTGGCGTTTCTGGGCGCCAACGCCGTGTTCCGGCGCACCAGGCTCGAGCCATCCAGGTTGGGACCGGGTCGGCGGGTGGTCTGCTACAAGACCAGCTACCAGCAAGACCCGATGTACGGCAAGCACAACTGGCTCGTCACGAACGACTACCCGGCGCCGCCTGACCCGAATCCAGAGCAGTCGCTCATCGGCACGCAGTACGGCGGCTACCCGGCCGTCGCCGACTTCGTCGTAGTCAGTCCCCAGGCCTGGATGTTCAGGAACACGGGGGCGCGCAAGGGCACCAGGTTCCGGGCGCTGGTGGGCGTGGAGTTCGACCGCATCGACCGGAGCTACCCGCTCGAGCATCCGACCGAGGTTCTCGCGCACTCCCCGCTTGTGCTTGCCGGAGCGCCTACTCATAGCGACGCGGCCTACTACACCCACAGCGGCGGCGCGGGCGTCTTCAGCACCGGGACCATGCGGTGGGTGCCATCGTTCGCCCCGCCGCGCTACCACTGGGGCATCACGAACGCGTGCGGCGCGTTCACCCGGCGCGTCACGGCCAATGTGCTGCGCGCCTTTGCCGACGGCCCGGCCGCCGCCAAGCACCCGGCCGGCCAGAACCTGGCCGCCTTCGGTTTGTGACGAGGCGCGTAGGCGCCCAGATCGGCTCGCGGGCAGCCGATACCTCGGTCGCGCTAGGTATGCTGGCTGCCGTAGCGGCCCGGGGCGCGAACCGGGAGGTTGGCGATGAGTCGATTGCGGCGCAACGGCCTAATTGGGTGGGCCTCGATCGGAACTGTGCTGGTGGTCGGCGCGGTCGTGGCTAGCACCATGCTCGCCAGTGCCTCGGCGCCTGCGCTGCCCCGCCGCTCGGCGGCCCAGCTGATCGCCGGGTTGCGGCACGCGAGCATGCCCCCGGCCGCGTCCGGCACCATCACCGAAATCGCGAACCTAGGCCTGCCCGCGCTGCCCGATCTGGGCGGCGCGTCGCCCGGGGCGTCCGGAGGGTCCGCCCTGTCGCCGGCGTCGTGGCTAACCGGCACCCACGTGGTGCAGTTCTGGTACGCGCCGGGGGAGGTGCGCCTGGCGGTGCCGGTTTCCTTCAGCGAGACCGACCTCAGGGTGAACGGGAACCAGATCTGGCTGTGGAGCAGCCAGAGCCAGACGGCCACGCGCGTGCTCCTGACCCCGCCGCGGGTGCCAGCCCCGGTGCGCGGCTGGTTCGCCCGGCCGGCACCGATGCGGATCAGCAAGTTGGGACCAGCCATCCGCGCCTGGCGGTGCGTCAGGCTGGGCGGCTTCCGGAAGCTCATGCCGTCCGGACCGCGTTCCGGCACGCGATGCGTGAAGATCTGGCGCGTGGTTGTGCCGCGGCCTCCGCTCCCGCGGCCGCCGCTCCCGCTGCCGAAGACGATCTGCGGGCCAATCGTGCTGCACCCCATGAACCAGCACAACAACTTCAGCTCGTGGAAGTCGCCGCCACAGATGCACGCGCACCCCGGCCCCATGGCGACGCTGACGCCGCTGCAGGCCGCGCGGCGGGTGATCGCACTGGCCGGGCCAACGACCAAGATCACGGTCGCGGGCACGACGACCGTCGCCGGCCGGGCCGCCTACCAGCTTGCGATCGAGCCGCGCAGCGGCAAGTCGCTGATCGGCCGGATCGTGATCGCGATCGACGCTAAAAACTACCTGCCGCTGCAGGTCCAGGTCTTCGCTCGCGGC
>Ga0126378_10004957_pt1 | contig 10277 bp, 7 predicted proteins | sample PanSoiMetPlot_23_FD_92587 | JGI IMG/M metagenome (GOLD analysis project Ga0126378, IMG submission 92587) | Tropical forest soil microbial communities from Panama - MetaG Plot_23 | ecosystem: Environmental > Terrestrial > Soil > Tropical forest > Bulk soil | place: Panama | collected 2016-02-17
CGACCACGGTCTTGACCCGCCCGACGTGAATCGCTGGATGAGTGGGCAGCTTCACCGGCGACCTCGCTGTCTCCCGTCGGGAACCGTTGCCGTGGAGCACGCTCTTGATCGCGGCTGCGGTGTCATCCCGGTTCTCGGCCATCTACATCTGGCCCGCGCCATGCAGATCAGCTGTGGGCTCAGCCGGGCGGCTTGACGGGCGGAAGCCCAGCTGCATTGCCTTGGCAACGGCGTCGAGTTGAGAGTGCGCGCCCAGCTTGGCCAGGATCGAGCGAACGTGCGTCCGGACCGTGGAGTAGCTGATGTGCAGCTGCTCAGCCACGGCCCTGTTCTCAACGCCGTCGATCATTAGCGACAGGATCTCGTTCTCCCTCGTTGTCAGGCGGGCGAGCAGTTCTGCCTGGTTAGATCGCTCGCTGGCCGCCTTGCGACGCTCCGCCAACGCGATGGCGATTTGACCGGCCGGGATGAGAGTTTCGCCCGCCGCTACCGCGCGGACCGAATCGACGATCTCGCCGCCGCTGCTGTCTGACTTGAGGAGATAGCCGCTGGCCCCGGCCTCAATCGCCTCGAGCAGCCGCTCGTCGCTGTCGTCCGCGGTGAGAAACACGATCGCGGCAGCTGGGCAGCTGGCACGGATGCGGTCTGCCGCATCGGCCCCGGTTCCGTCGGGCAAGTGGAAGTCAACGACCGCGACATCGGGGCAGCGTGTCCCGGCCGCGTCAGTCACATCGGCTACGCTCAGGGCAGTCGCCAGCACGGTCAGGTCGTCGTAGTCCTCCAGGAGCGACGCAAGACCCTCGGCGACGACGGGATGGTCTTCGACGATCAGCACCTGGATCGGGGCATCGGACTCACGCGGCGCGTTCATTGCGCACCTCTGGCTGCGTCGGCAGCCCGCTATACGGAACCCAGAACTCGACCACCGTTCCGGTACCCGGCGTGCTTTCGATGCGACACCATCCGCCGGCGATCACCGCGCGCTCACGCATGAGACTCAAGCCGATGTGCCCTGGGCGTTCTTCAACGTCAGCCGGGCTGTAGCCGACGCCGTCGTCGACGATCCGCGCCAGGCAGCCGCCGCCTACCTCCTGGAACTCAAGTTGAACCATCTTCGCCTTGGCGTGCTTGCGCACATTGATCAGCGCCTCTTGGGCGATCCGGAAGATCAGCGCGGAGATGCTGGCGGGCAGGGAGCTGGTGCAACGATCATCTAGCTGGTACCGGACATCGAGGTCGGATTGCATCTGCTCGAGGACCGCGCGCAGTGCCGATTCGAGCCCGCCATGCTCCGGGCTCGTTGGCCTGAGGTCGAAGATGAGCTGCCGAAGGCGGCTGAGCGCCATGTGCAATGTCTTCGCGAGCTTGTCGAGAATGTCACGTTGCTCCGGATCGTCAAGCCGATTCCTGAGCTGTTGCAAGCGCAAGTTGGCCGCGGCGAGGATCTGGATGGTGTCGTCATGAATCCCGGCGGCGATCCGGCTGCGTTCCTCCTCCTGCGCCCGGATGAAGTGATCAAGCAGCGATTGCAGGTTACGGTCGGCGGACTCAAAAACGTCTAGGCCCAGCTCCAGGACAAACTGCGCGCGCTGTTCCTCGGTGATGTCTCTGACGCTCAGGACTTCCGCCGAGCCCCGCTGGGTCTGTATCGGGATGATGTTCACATCAGCCGGGAACTGCCTGAGATCGCTGCTGCTGCCGACCAGATCGAGGTGCGAGCCGACGCGCTCTCCGCGCCCCGAGCCATTCGACAGCGGTACGGTCTGGCCGGGGAACAGCGTGTTGACCGACCGGCCGCGCATCTGGTCCCGGCCGTAGCCGAATAGCGCCTCTGCCTGCTTGTTGGCGTCGTTGATCTGTCCGGTGCGGTCGACAATCACCATGGCGTCCGGCGAGTGCTCAAACAGCTGAGTGAAGCGGCTACTCATCGCGCCTCCATGCCAGCCCTCCCGCTTCGGTGCGCCCCTTGCTTCGAGGATGTCTCCGTCACCTTGCCGCGGCTGGCTGCCTCCCGCTTCGCGGCGGCTTGGCGCTCGGATCTCTGGGCAGGAACCTGAAGGCGATTCCCGCTGCCTGACAGCGACGGAAACACCGTGGCCAGGGGAGAAATGAGAATGTCGTAATGGCTGCCGAGCCGTTCGCGGGCCGCGATGGCCGCGGCTGCATCCCACGCAGCGGCCCAGAACGCCCAGTCGGTTCGCTGGAGCATGCTGGCGACGTCCATCGCCTGCTTGCGCGCGACGGATGCCGCAGCCAGGTACGAGTTCCGCTCCCTCAAGGATGCGGCGCGATGAAGCTGTGCCCAGGACTCGGCGCGTTCCACATCGCTGACCTCTCGCCAGGCCCTGGTCACCCTATTGATCTCCTCCGGGGACAGGAGCCAGAGGTCAGTGAGGAAGGTCAGCACTTGCCGTGTATTAGGACCAAATATCGGTCTCATCGAACCCCCCGGTAATCGGCTCACCCCCGATGAGCATGCGATGCGGTCATGGACTTGAGCTCGCGGGCTGAGGCGACTGACGCTTCTTCGACGGCGGCGGCTTGCCGCCGAGGCTGGGTGGCAGGACGTACTTCGGTTGATGCGGAACTGTGACCGGTTGCGACGCGGCGGTGATCGAGACCTTCGCCTTGGCTGTTCCGCCGCTCTTTTGCCCGACCAGGTTGAAGATCAGAGCCGGCCCGACGCCGCTAGGGACGACATACTTGCCTGCTGCGGCCGCGGTGCCCTTGGCGTCTACCCGGAAGGCCGTCACGAGCTGGCCCCCGCTGCCCTGGCCGCCGCCGGCGTAAACGAGCACTACTTCATTGGCCGCGAAGCCCTTGGCGTAGAAGCTCAGGGTCGTGCCGGGCAACGCGCCGTACGTGCTGGCCTGCGCCGACGGGTGGTACGGCAGAACATCGAAGCCTGAGCTTACCGACGCCCGGCTCTGCTCCCCGACCGAGGTCAGGGTCTGACTGCCCTTGAGCCCAAAAGGCACTACGAAGTTAACCGAGAAGCTGCCGCCGCTGTCGGCAGTAGCAGTCAGGGCGGGGGTCCCGCTCGAGGCATTGAGATAGACGAGCACCGGCTCGCTCGGCGCGAATCCGCTTCCCGAGAAGGAGATCGACTTGCCCGCCTGCACTGCATAAGGATGTGAGTTGGCGGTCGGGTACAGGCCAAGCATCAGATATGATGCGGTCGCCGTGGTGTGGGTCTTCGCGCCAACCAGCACCAAGGTGGTGGGACCCACCGGTGCTATCCCGACCTTCACGCTTGCATGACTGATATTTCCGGAACCATCGGTGGTCAGGGTCGCGGCGGGAGTTCCGCTCACGCGGCCCCAGAAGACGTTGACCTTCTCGCCAGGGCCGAACCCGGTGGCCGAAACCGTGACGGTATTGCCAGGCTTCCCGGCCGCTTTGCCGTCGATCTTCGCAGTGCCCATCCCCCCTGGGGTGACAAGCGCGGCAGTGGCTTGCACACCGCCCGGCTGCTGGACGATTACGGTCGCCCTCGTTCCGGTCACCGAGGTCGGCATGGTGAATCCCGAGGAGAGCGTGCCGCTGTATGACGTGTGGCCATGCGCGACCACGTTTGCTCGCCCTCGGCGCGACGAACGCAGCAATACGACGACCGAGCTCTTGCGAGCAAAGCCGGACCCTTCAACACCGACATGGCCGCCCGGAGCGACAAGACCGGGGTTGAGGGCGATAACGGGGCCGCCTCCGGCCGAGATCCGATGCCCGCCCAGCGTCACTGTCGGAGTCGGCGTTGGCTTGGCCGCCTTGCTGCTCACCGGCGCGGCTTTGCCGGCGTGCTTTCCCTGGCTCTGGGTGAACACGTGGACCAGCTGCCAGACGATAACCAGAACAACGATGGTCCCAAGGATCGACTTCCAACTGACCTTTCCCTTTTTCTCAGGCGGGCGTTCGTCAGGAAGCTTTCCTTTGGGCTGGTTCTCCATCATAGCAGCCTCCGTGATAACTACTGAACACGATATATAGCGACTTGTATCTTTCCCCGGCCGGCATGCCAGACTTCGGTAGAATGATAATTAAGAGCGTTAAGGATCCAGTTTTCCTGGCCACCGGTGTTATTCAGCTGCATCGCGTGCTTCATGCCGGTGGATAGGACAATGTAATTAATATTTCGCCAGTTGGCACCGAACATCTTGTTCCGGATCCGCGGGTCAGACGCGGCATTCCAGTGCGACTGGGCGTACGGGTAGTAAGGACGAATGTCGTGCAGGGCAACCCAAATGTCATCGTCCATGATGATCCGGTCGTGGGGCGGGATGTGGGCCCGGATCCAGGCGATCTGCTCCCGCTGGAGGTACGTCAGCGGCAGGTAGTACACGTCAGCCAGCTTGAGCTGATGCTGCTCGCCGTGCGCGATCAGGTATCCGCCCGAGGGAAGGAGCAGCAGCGCCCCCAGGCACGTGGCAGCTGCCGCCAAGGCTAGGCGCGCTGAATGGGCCGTGGACCGCTGCACCAGCCTGTCCGCGACCACGCCGATGTTCAGCGCGAGCATCGGGATCAGCGGTATCACGTAGAAGTCGAGGATCACGCTGCCCCGGGCGAGATAGAAGGCAATCTCGAAGCCCAGGGTTCCGGCCACCAGCAATCCCAGGTTGCGTTCCTTGTCGCGCCAGCCCAGCCACAGGCTGATCAGGATCGCCAGGGTCCCGAAAGCGAGCAGGAATCGGTCCTTTGGCAGCCACGTGGTGTACAGGTAGCTGCCGTGGGTGAACAGGGTGCCCTGATTTCGGTGAATCTGGTACCACAGTTCGTAGAGCAGCGAGACGTGCCCTTGCGGCTGGTGGGTCAGGCTGAAGTCCAGTTTCGGCGGCAGCAACTCGCCCTTGAGTGTGGCGTACACGAAGTAGGCGAGTACTGGCGTGCTCGACGCGAATAGCCACAGCATCATCGCGAAGTTGCGGCTCGGATCCCCCCGCGTCTGGCGGCTCAGCAGATAGAAGATCGTCGGGGCGAAGAATATAGCATTCTCTTTGGTGATGACCGCTATCCCGAATGCGAGGCCCGACCACAGCCCGGTAAACAAGCGGCATTCCCGGCGCAGCAGCAGATAGATACTGAGCAGCGCCCAGAAGACGGTCATGTTATCGAGCAGAATCATTCGCTGGTAGTAGATGGCCAGCGGCGAGAAATTGAATAGCAAGGTGGCCAGCACAGGCGCCACCAAGCGACCACCGGAGAGTTTGCGCGCGATCTCGAACAGCAGGAACACGCTGACAGCGTGCATGATTAGCATCAGCACGCGGCCGCTGTTGACGGGGTTGCCGAACGCCTCGAAATGCCCGGGCAGCAGCATCTCCCATCCGGCGAGGATGATCCAACCTCCTGGAGCATGGTCATAGAAATAGGTCTGCGGGCTGAGCCGGTCTTCCCTGATGAGCGCCCAGGCCCGCTCTATGTAGATTCCCTCGTCGGTGTTGTAGAGCGGGTACTGGAAGAGGTGGTAGCCGTGCGTGAGCAGTCCGCTGACTATCGCGAAGGTCAGCGCGATCTTGCCCGCCCGTCCCAGCGGCATGTGACCGCCGACCATTGAGGCCGCGCGGCGCAGCGGAGTTGCGCCGGCCGCGCCGTGAGCTACGGCCGTTGGGCCCGGCGCGCCCCTGAGTGTGGCGGTCCGGTCACGCTGCGCGGTCATTTGCCTGCCCCACGATCGCTTCGCGAGCGAGTGTCCGGTGGGCACCCACATGCTGCGTCTTCTCCCAGTTGCTGACGCCGCGGGCTTGACGTCTTACCGCCCGCAGCGCCGCGTACGAAAGGACAATCTGGTAGGGGAACCAGGCCACTGCCATCCGGAGAACCGCCGATGGCGAGGCCTTCAGGCCGTGTGCCCCGGTGAATTCATACAGACCGATGACGGAGGTGAGGAAGTGCGCGAGGAGCATCGCGAGCGGGAGACAGGAGATCAGCGCCACCTGTTCCGGGGTCTTGATGGCCACCATGGTGATGAGCGAAAACGGAATATAAATTGCCAGCAACGCCTGAGCTTGCGGGAACGCCAGGGTATAGAAAGCCAGCCAGCGCTGCCGGCGAGTCGGCAGCTCGCGCCAGACGCCTTTGTGCAAGGTTTGCAGGAAACCCTGACTCCAGCGTGTCCGCTGCCGGATGAACTGCGCTAGCGTCGGCGGCGTCTCTTCCTTGGTTACATACCGGTCGTCATAGACCACACGGATTCGTTCGCCTGCCGCCGACAGGCGCAGCCCGATGTCGGCGTCCTCAGTGAGGTTCCGTTCGTCCCAGCCGCCAACGCGGGAGATCAAGTCGCGCTCGAAGAACACTGTGTTGCCGCCGAGCGGGATGGCGCCCAGCCGCGCGTGATAATGCAGTCGGCTCTTGAACCAGAAGAAGTACTCGAGCACGTTCAGCGGTGAATACCAGGTGGAGTCATAGTTCATGAGCTGAACTCCGGCCTGGACGACATTCACCTTTTCGTTCTGCATGACCGTATTCACGACATTAAAGATGTCCGGATGCGGGTCGTCCTCAGCGTCGAAGATGGTGACGACATCATGAGTGGCATGTGGCAAGCCGCAATTCAGTCCGTGCGGCTTGGTGACCGGCCCGTCGCGGAACACGACCAGGGAGACGTTGTGCCTGCCTGCCTTGCGCAGCTCTTCGATCTTCTCCTCTGCCTCGTTGATCGTGCCCACGTCATCTTCCGCGCATATGACGAGAACCTGAATCAGATGGGCCGGGTAGTTGGCTCCGGCCACTCGGCTCATCGTGGTCTGAATGACTGACTCCTCGTGGCGGGCGGGAAGCATCACCGTGAAGGACAAGCCGGGTTCACTGAACTCGTCTGGCGCGCTGGCCTCAGACGCTGGCCGATCCCAGCTATACAGCGTGAGGTACAGCGCGTGCCCGGCTTGAAGCGTGACCAGGATCGACACCAGCACCAGCACGGCGCATACGAGGTCTACAGCCATAAGGCACAGCCCCAGGCCCACACGATGCTCAAGGCACTGTTCGTGCCAGGCCTAGCTGAGCTTCCGATTCGCCTGACAGAGGATGTCCTCCCGATGCCGGTCCGGCCGGCGGATCCGTCGCTGAGGATCCGGGTAGCTTCAGAGCGCGTGCGCACGGCTGCAGCGTCGTTTGGCAACGAAGCCCCCCTCGGACATACGGGCCAGAACTCTGCGGCGTCCCAGTGTTGTGCTCTGCACCCCGGTCGGCCGCAACTTTCCGTATGAGCGACCGGGCTCACCTAATTTCTACCGTTCTTACCGACCTGAGCCATCCCTGCAATCGACCATCTTCGCCGGAGCCACTATGTAGATCGCTTGCGCGCTATGTAGGTTCGCCGACTGTATCCCTCATCTCAGAAATGACACATTGCCTGCTCGTCCGCCCTCCTTAGTCAGAGATGCCCTAATAGCGCCGTCCGCGCGATATATGCGGCGGCTTGCCCGCGGTTGCGCACGCCGAGCTTGCGGTAGGCGTTTTGCAGGTGCCGCTCGACAGTGTGCACGCTGACCACCAGATCGGCCGCGATTTCGCTGTTCGTCTTGCCGGCCGCCAGCAGCCGGAGTACCTGCGCCTCACGGCCGGTCAGGCCATCCGGCCGGCCGCCGCCCGGCCGCCGACCCGACCTGGGCGCCGGCGCATGCTGGCCGGTCAGCCGCGCCGTCGACGTCGCCAGCTCGGTGACGATGCCCGGAGCGGCACACATGCCAATGATCTCCCTGGCAGCGCTGAGACAGGCGGCAGCAGCCTCCGCACCGCTCCCGGCCCGGACTCTGGCCAGGCACAGCCAGGCCAGGGCGGTTTCCAGGCGCGCCTGGCTGCGCTGGGCCAGCTCAAGCCCGCTGAGCGCGGCTTCCTCCGCGGCACGCAGCTCGCCGCGGCGCTCCAGCAGGTCGGCAGAGGCCAGGATCGCCGTTGCGGCCTCGCGGTACATACCCAGGCCGTGCTGAGCCATGAGGTCGGCGGCCCGCTGTAGGTACCCGTCGCAGCGGCCTTGCTGTCCCTGGCGCAGTGTGATTGCCGCCAGGCAGCCAAGAGCCCACAATCTTGCCAGGTTGTCGACTGGAGCATGGAGCGGCTCTGCGATCGGCTTCAAGATCTCGAGAGATTCGGTGTCCCGGCCTTGCCAGCACAGGCTGGCACCCAGGGCTGCGAGGGCCACTGCCCTGCATCGCCCTATCCCTTCAGCCGCAAGTTCCACCGCGCGGCGGCTGGCTGCCTCGGCTCCGGCAAGATCGCCTAGCAGGTACGAGGTGTGCGACCGGACGCTGCATACCGCTGACTCGATCGAACCCGGGCCGTCGGTCAGCGCGCCCTGGCGCGTCGCCGTATCGCCAGCCCTCAGCCACGGCTCCACCTCGTCCAGACGGCCCAGATGGCTCGCAATCCAAGCGTTCGCTAGGCACAGCCGAGAGTCCTCCGCGACCATCTCTGGCGGCAGCGAGCTCAGCCATGATTCGGCAGTCCCCGCCAGGCCTTCGTTGAAATAGCCAATACAGCGCGTCGCGATCAGCTCTCTGGCGTCGGCAAGATCAGAGGCCAACATCGCATGGCCGACTGCCTCCGCGATCGATCCCTCCTGGCGATACCACTCCGAGGCCCGGCGGTGCAGGAGCTGGGCAAGCCTTGGCTCTGACCTGTCAAGCTCCCGCCGCAGCGTCTCGGCGAACAGCGTGTGATAGCGGTACCAGCGACGACTCGTATCCAGCGGAACGATGAACAAGCCGGTGCGCTCGATCTCCTCCAGGATGCGCTGCGATCCGCCCTCACCGGTCACGGCATCGCACAGGCGTGCCGACAGGCGATCGAGTACCCCTGTTCGCAGCAGGAACGAGCGTATGTGCGCAGGCTGCACGTCAAGAACCTCAGCCACCAGATAGTCAACGATCTGGCGGTCGTCGCCCGCGAACGAACTGACAGGCGCGTCGGGGCGCTCGTGCCCGGACAGCGACAGGCCAGCTAGGTACAGACCGGCGGCCCAGCCTTCGGTCCGCTGACAGAGCAGGCGGATATCCTCGCTCGACAGGCCGAGATGGAGGGTCTCGTTGAGCAGTCCAGCGGTCTCCGCCTCGGTGAAGCGAAGGTCGTCGATGCGGATCTCGGTCATCTCGCCTCGCGCTCGCAACCGGGCGAGCGGCAGCGCGGGGCCGGACCGCGTTGCCAGCACGAGGCGCAGACTTGGCGGCATGTGCTCTATGAGGTACTCGACGCATTCATGGATGTCCTTGTTGCGGATCTGGTCATAATCGTCGACTATCAGTGTGACGCGCGCCGGCATGAGCTCGAAATCATTAATCAGGCGCGGCAACAATATATTCGCGCTCTTTCCGCTAGGTGCTGTCAGCAATTGCCGTGCATCGGCGTTAATCTCAGGTGATACCTTGTTCAGCGCCGCGATGACGTGGGCCCAGAAGCACACCGGGTCGTTGTCGCCCTGATCAACCGAGAGCCAGGCCATGCGCTCCGTGTCGCATGCCGAACACCACTCGCCAAGCAGCGACGTCTTCCCCCAGCCCGCAGGCGCAACCACCAGGATGAGCTTGGCCGAGTTCTCCTCGGCCAGGCGGGCAAGCAGTTCCTTGCGGCCGACGGTGCTGCGACGCGGAGCCGGGGGATGAAGCTTGCTGAGGACGATTAGTGGTCCGTCATCGAGGTCAACGCGTTTTTCCAGCCTATTGCCGGTTCGCTGGACAGCCGAAATTGGCTGAACAACGCTTGGAGTCTGCTCGGCCATTTCAGTCAGCTTTCACAGTGCGGAGGTTATACAGTGATTCCCCCTGTCCACCTAGACGACCGCGTCGGTGAAGCTCGCACACCATCGATAACTCGACCGGACGCTAGGAGCTCAGCTAGTAACGACCTGCCGGTCGGCTGCTGTCGAGGCAGCCTGCGCTGCGTTCAGGTCTAGCCTTGCCTGCGCCGCCGCGATTCACATCCTCAAGGCGGCTAGTTAGACCTGACCGGGCGCCAGCCCAGGCAGCGATGACTGACGCGGAGTCGCGGGCGGCTGACGCGGAGTCGCTGCGGCTCAGTGAATATGCGGGATAGGGCGCTGCAAGCTGCCTGAACTGGCGCCAGAGCGTCGGCCCGTCGCCATCTTGGCGGCGATGGACCGGGCATGCGTGTCGATGGCGTTGATCTGGTTGATGTATGAGTTCGCCGTGGCCACCGCCTGCTTGACGTTGGCGCGGGCGCTGGCAATCACGTTGGAGGCCAGCACCGGGGCGGGAAGCCCGGCTCTACTCAAGTGCCGCAAGCGAGCGTTGGCCATCGCGATGTCCCGCCGGATGACCGAGATATCC
>Ga0126378_10004958_pt1 | contig 10276 bp, 8 predicted proteins | sample PanSoiMetPlot_23_FD_92587 | JGI IMG/M metagenome (GOLD analysis project Ga0126378, IMG submission 92587) | Tropical forest soil microbial communities from Panama - MetaG Plot_23 | ecosystem: Environmental > Terrestrial > Soil > Tropical forest > Bulk soil | place: Panama | collected 2016-02-17
GAAGTTGCGGACGTTCAGTTCCGCCCTTGGTATCATGTGGCACTGTTTTGGCGGCGGCTCTGTTGACGACCAAGACCCACCCAATAACTCCAAGGGGGCCCTATTAGTTTGTCCGATGAAGCGAGCGCGGTCATGACCGAGGAGAAGGAGTTCTCGGCGATGACCATGGAGGATTTCCTTCTCGCCGACGAGGAGGCGTTCGGTACTCCCAAGCACGGCGACATCGTCGACGGCGTCGTCGTGCGAGTCGATGCCGACGAGGTCCTGGTCGACATCGGCGCCAAGGCGGAAGGGATCATTTCCGGAAAGGAGCTCGGCTTCCGGGGCGACCCCGACATGGAGCTGTCGCCTGGCGACGTCATCAAGGTCTACGTGCTGCAGCCGGAGAACGAAGAGGGCAACGTCGTCCTCAGCCGGCGGCGGGCGCTGGCGGAGACCACCTGGATCACGGCGGCCGACAAGCAGGATTCCGGCGAGGTGATCGAGGCGGAGGTCCGCGAGCAGAACAAGGGCGGCCTGATAGTCAACGTCCTGGGCCTGCGCGGATTCCTGCCCTCGAGCCAGGTTGGGCGGACCGTCTCAGGAACACTGGAGACGCTCGTCGGCCATCGGATTCCAGTCAAGGTGCTCGAAGTCAACCGCAAGCGCAACCGGCTGATCGTCAGCCAGAAGGCGGCGGAGGACGAGGACCGGGCTCGCCGCCGCGAAGACCTGTTCAGCAGGATCCAGGTCGGAGACGTGGTCTCCGGCACCGTGTCAGGCCTGACCAGCTACGGGGCCTTTGTCGACATCGGCGGGGCCGACGGGCTGATCCACATCTCGGAGCTGTCGTGGGATCGCGTCAGCCGCGTCACAGACGTGCTCGAGGTCGGGCAGCTGGTTGAGGTTAAGGTCATCAAGCTGGACGCGGACCAGAACCGCATCTCCCTCAGCCTGCGCCAGCTCCAGCAGGATCCGTGGGAGCGCTTCATGAACGCCGTTCCAGTGGGCTCGATAGTGAACGGCACGGTGACCAAGACCAAGAAGTACGGCGCCTTCCTGCAGGTGATGAGCGGCATCGAGGGGCTGCTCCACATCTCAGAGCTGAGCTGGGACCACGTCGACCGGACTGAGGACGTGCTCAAAGTGGGCGAGGAGGTCCAGGTCAAGGTGATCGGGATCGACACCGCCCGCCGGCGGGTATCGCTCAGCCTGAAACAGCTTTCCGGTTCACGGTAGCCGCCGGCCTACTAAGCGCTGCCTGGCTTCCACGTCGTACGGGTAACGTTCGAGGGCCCGGCGATAAGCGGCGGTCGCAGCGTCCCGGTGCCCGGCCTCGGCCTCGGCATCGCCGAGCGCCACGTACGTGGAGGGGTCCGGATCCCCCAGCGCCGCCGCTCGGCGCAGGCTCGCCAGGCTCCCCTGGGCCACCAGGTAGCGGGGCTGCCATGGATCGAGGACGGCCGCCTGGTCTCGGCGGCCCGCGTAATACGCCAGGTCGGCTGCCATCGGCACGAGAGCCGCGAAGAGCGCCACTGTGGCAATGCCCGCGGCTGCAACCGTTCGTACCGGCGAGGCGTGCGCCATCACTTGTGAAGTTCCTGGTGGGCCGGCCCATCCCGCGCCGGCGAGCAGCCAGAAGGCGGCGGCTGCAGGCGCCCAGTCAAAGTTCAGCAGCACCGATGTCAGGTATGCGGCCGCGGCACCGGCCAGACCCGCCGTGCCTGGCAGCACTCGCCCGCGCCACATGCCCAGCCACCAGACGCCGAACAGCCAGGCGCAGGCCGCCAGGCCCAGCATCCCCTGGGTGGCGGTGAGGTCAAGGGGCATGGAGTGGGCGCGGTCGATGTTGCTTCCTGCCACCCAGTCGGCGGTCTGATGGCGTCCGAAGACAAGCCCCATGGTGTCCGGGCCCCAGCCGGTAACCGGCCGCTCGGCAATGACCGAGATCGAGTCACGCCAGATGCCGAGGCGAAAGCCGGGGGGATCGCTGTTCAGGTTGCGCAGCGGGCTGATCAGGACGAGGCCGGCGGCGATGGCGAGCGCGAGCGCGGTTGCAGCCAGCGCCCCTGGCAGCTGCTTCGGCCGGGCGGCGAAGGCAGCCAGGACGCAGATGCCTGCCAGAGCGCCCAGCCAGCCACTTCTAGAGGTGCTGACCGCCAGACCACCGCCACAGACCACCGCCAGAGCCAGCCAGGCCCTGGCCTCGGGGGTCCAGCGAGGTCGACGCCCTGGAGACCTGGCCGGCCGGCTGCGCCTCCAGGCCATGTCCAGCGCCAGCGGCACGGCCATGGCCAGCAGCGCGCCAAGCAGATTGGGCTGCCCGAGATTGCCGTCTGCTCGGGGCAGCGCGTGCGTCATGGCCTGGAACAGCGCCTCCACGGCGGCCAGGGCGCATCCGACCACAAATGCCGCCATAGTCCGCTCACGCTCGCCGACCCACACCGCGCCGCAGAAGAGTCCCAGGTAGGCCAGGCGCATGGGCAGAGACTCGTAGCGTCCGTAGGTTCCGACCAGCGACACGCTCGGGGCTATGGAGAAGGCGGCCGCCACGACCGCCGCCACGGCCACTGCCAGGACCGGCAACCGGAGCGCTCCGAGGGAGCGGCGGCCGGCCAGGAGGCCGGCGGCCATGAGCAGCCCACCGCCGGCGAGCGCCAGGCTTGCGCGAGGGAGGACATAAGCGTCCACTGAAATGGGTATGAAGAGCGTGGGCACCAGGAAGGCGATTGCGGGAGGCACCCACCGGGCGGCCTGCTCGATGCCAGGCCAAAAGACACGCTCTCTGGGGAAATTTGAGGCCAGGATCGGGCGTTATAGTAGGTGACGGGGGGCCTGACCGGAGGTCCCCGACCCTGGATTGAGGAGGTGTCCGTCCAACCAGTCCGGCAGGAGGAAGCCGAATTTGTATCCGTTCGAAAGATTTACGGAGCGAGCGAAGAAAGTGCTGACGCTTGCTCAGGAGGAGGCCGAGAGGTCTCATCACAGCTACATCGGCACGGAACATCTCCTGCTGGGGTTGCTGAGGGAAGGTGAAGGTCTAGCCGCCAAGGTCCTGAACAACCTGGGCGTGGAGATCGGGAAGGTCCGCCAGACGATCGAGTCTGTACTCGGCCGGAACGAGCGGATCATCATCCAGCAGATCATCCCCACGTCTCGCGTCAAGAAGGTGATCGAGATCTCCTTCGAAGAGGCGCGACGCATGGGCCACAACTATGTAGGGACCGAGCATCTGCTGCTTGGCCTGCTCATCGAGGGTGAGGGCATAGCTGCCCACGTGCTCGAGGACCTTGGGGCAACGCTGGAGAAGGTCCGGTCCGAGATCGAGCGCCTGCTCCACGACTCCACGGTGGAGGACTCCGAGCCGGCGCAAAAGAAGCCGTCCAAGACGCCGCTACTCGACCAGTTCGGTCGCGACCTGACTGACATGGCTCGCAAGAACCTCCTCGATCCGGTTATCGGTCGGGAGATGGAGATCGAGCGGGTCGTGCAGATCCTGAGCCGAAGGACCAAGAACAACCCCGCCCTGATCGGGGAGCCCGGCGTCGGCAAGACCGCCATCGCCGAAGGCCTGGCCCAGCAGATAGTGCTCGGAAACGTGCCTGAGTCCCTGATGCACAAGCGTGTGCTGACACTGGACATGGGTGCCCTGGTCGCGGGCACCAAGTACCGCGGTGAGTTCGAGGAGCGCCTGAAGAAGATCCTCGACGAGATCCGCTCGAGCAAAGAGGTCGTCCTCTTCATCGACGAGCTGCACACGCTGGTTGGTGCCGGCGCCGCCGAGGGAGCGATCGACGCCGCCAACATCTTGAAGCCCGCTCTGGCCCGCGGTGAGATCCAGTGCATCGGTGCGACCACCCTCAACGAATACCGGAAGTACATCGAGAAGGATGCGGCCCTGGAGCGTCGCTTCCAGCCGGTGTTCGTGGACCAGCCGTCGACAGCCGAGACCATCGACATCCTGTTCGGCATCAAGTCGCTCTATGAAAAGCACCACCGGGTGACGATCACGGACAGTGCGGTGCGAAGCGCTGCGATGCTCAGCGACCGCTATGTGTCCGATCGCGCTCTCCCTGATAAGGCGATCGACCTGATTGACGAGGCCTCCGCCCGGGTTCGTATGAAGCTGACCACGACGCCGGACGACCTCAAGGACATGCAGAAGGAGCTGAAGCGCTTCGCGGCCGACAAGGAGGAGTCGATCACACGCCAGGACTACGAGACGGCCGCCAACATCCGCGAGAAGGAGAAGAAGCTCAGGGAGAAGTACGTCCAGCGTGAGGCGAACTGGCGGGACAAGCTCGGCGAGACCGTTCCAGACGTTACAGAAGAGGACATCGCAACCATCGTGGCGTCGTGGACGGGTGTGCCCGTATCGCGGCTTGTCGAAGAGGAGACGGCTCGCCTGCTCCGCATGGAGGACGAGCTTCACGGGCGTGTGATCGGGCAGGACGAAGCGATCAAGACGATCTCGCAGGCGGTGCGAAGGGCCAGGGCCGGGCTCAAAGACCCGCGGCGGCCCATCGGATCGTTCATCTTCCTTGGCCCGACCGGGGTGGGCAAGACGCTGCTGGCGAGGGCCCTGGCCGAATTCATGTTCGACTCCGAGGATGCGCTGATCCGGCTCGACATGTCGGAGTTCATGGAGCGGCACACGACCGCCCGGCTGGTGGGCTCGCCACCCGGCTACGTCGGCTACGACGAGGGCGGCCAGCTGACAGAAGCCGTGCGCAGACGGCCGTACTCGGTGATCCTGCTCGACGAGATCGAAAAGGCGCACCCCGAGGTCTTCAACATGCTCCTCCAGATCCTCGAGGACGGGAGGCTCAGCGACGCCAAGGGCAAGGTCGTGAACTTCGCCAACACGCTCCTGATCATGACCTCGAACCTGGGGATCAGGGATATCAACCAGGCCCAGACTGCCCTGGGCTTCCAGGCCTCGTTGGCAGCTGAGGAGACCGACGCCGACAGGCGTCACAAGGTCATGAAGGACAAGATCGAGGAAGAGCTGAAGCGCCTGTTCAGGCCGGAGTTCTTGAACCGCGTGGACGCGGTGGTCACCTTCAAGCCCCTGACGCCGGCCCAGGTGCGGCTGATCGTGGAGCTGGAGTTGAGCCGGCTGCAAAAGCACCTCCGTGAGCAGGACGTGGCGATCACGGTGACGGACCAGGCGAAGGACAAGCTTGCAGATGAGGGCTTCGATCGCCAGTTCGGCGCCCGGCCCCTACGGCGGGTGATCACAAACCGGATCGAAGATCAGCTCTCCGAAGAGCTGCTCCGGGGGAAGTTCAGCCGGGGCGACTCGGTGGAGATCGATGTGGACCCCGATGGCGGCTTCACATTCAGCGTCAAGCCGCGGCGAAAGGAGCCGGCAGTCGCGGCGCCTGGCAAGTAGCGGTGAGGCGCGCGTCCCCGAAGAGGGCCGCGAGGTCCCACCTCGCGGCCCTTTCCTCCTGTCCGCTTCGGCTCGACTGTAGGGCTCGCGTCTCCCGGGTTCATAGCCAGCCGTAGATGGTGGGTGGTCAATGGCCAGGCTGATCTACCTGGCGATCACGTCGCTCGATGGCTACATAGCGGACGAGGAGGGCAACTTCGACTGGGCTGAGCCGGACGAAGAGGTGCACACCTTCATCAACGACCTGGTGCGGCCGGTCGGCACCCATCTCTACGGGCGCCGGATGTACGACGTGATGGTCGCCTGGGAGACCGTGGACACCCTCGCGGACCAGCCGCCCGTCATGCTGGACTTCGCACAGATATGGCAGGCGGCCGACAAGATCGTGTACTCCAGGACGCTGGAGAAGGTATCAAGCGCCCGGACTCGGATCGAGCGAGATTTCGACACAGCGGCGGTCAGGCAGAAGAAAGCGTCAGCGGAACGTGACATCGCCGTGGCCGGCCCTGACCTCGCCGCCCAGGCGATCACGTCCGGGTTGGTCGACGAGTACCAGCTGTTCATCGTGCCCACCGTGGTGGGAGGCGGCAAACGGTCCCTCCCCGACAGTGTCCGCGTGAAGCTCGAACTGCTGGACGAACGCCGTTTCGGCAGCGGCGTGGTTTACCTCCGGTACCGCACCCAGACCTGACCAGACGGCGTTCTGCCGACCAACCGCCGGCAGAGTGCCCGTTTACGAGCGACGATCAGGGCCACCGCCCGGCACTCGGCCCACTCGCGTTACCCGATGGCTCTCGCTGACGGCTCACGACAGGGCGGCCGCCCGCCGGGTCTGCCCGCGCGTTATCAGGTGCACGATGGAGATGAAAAGCGCGCCGGCGCCCGCCATCAGGCCTGTGGAGATGAGATCGACATACCCGCGCCACGGAAGGCGGCCGTTTGTGACCAGCAGCAACCACGCAGCGAGCCACGCCATCCACCAGGCGGCCACCAGGGCCGCGTTCCATCGTTCTCCGGGTCTAGAGGCGGCCCAGACGTCCCGCACAGCCACATAGGGAAGGACGAGGTTGGCGATCGGAACGAACCAGCAGCCTGCTGCCCATGCGGGCGAGAAGTGTCCCCGGCTGCCCAGGGCCGGCAGGTTTCGGTAGCAGCGGTGCATCCACATCGGCACGGCGAGGGCGGCACCCAGCAGTCCCAGATAAGCCAGCAGCGTGCCTCCTCCCAGTGCCACGACGGCGACCAGGGCGACCGGGCCTCGCACGGGCACAGTGATCGGCGGCCCCAACGCCCCCTGGACCGCGAGCATGGCGAAGCCGGCGGTGGACTGAGCTACCAGCGCGATGGAGGCATCGGCGCGGGCTGTGGCCGGCTCGTACGGCCGAGCCCAGGCTGGGGCGGACGCGGCCAGTGACATGCGCCAATCCTTTCACCCGCCGGGCGGGTGCGCAACCGCTTTCCCGGCGAGGCCCCAGGCCTCAGCTAATGGGTCAGGCTGGCCCTGGCGTCCTGTGCACGCGCGACCTCTCGCAGGACCGGCATGACCAGCGCCCAGGAAAGCATCCAGGCCGACTCCGCAGCAACGACGAGGGCAAGTGCTATGGCGTCTAGGCCGGTCGTTGCGATGAGAACCACGATGAACAGAGCTGCGAAGAGCCAGGCCTGGAGCATGGACGCCCACGAGACCCATATGAACGGCGAATCCGGCTTTCCGCGGGCAAACCTCTCCAGTTCGTCAAGTGCGGAGAAGGGGATGAAGAGGTTGGCCAGGGGTATGAACCAGCCACCGGCGGCCAATCCGGGGGACCAGCGCAGGCCCTGGGCACCCAGCGCGCGAAGGTTGCGGTTGCTGCGATGCATCCACATGGGGATGGTGATGGCGCCCCCGAGCAGGCCTCCGAACAGGAGCAGGTCGCCGGGCAACGAAAGTACAGCCGACCCGGCTGTGACCGCGCTCCCCGCGAGGCCGAGGGTTGCAGCCAACCTGACAAGCTGGCCGACCACCACGAGGAAGTACCCAACCAGGGCGACGCCGATCACGATCGTCGCCGCCGTGGCCAGCGGCATCTCCGACACGAATGGGTGCGCCGATCCGGCCTTCGACGGGACGGGCTGCCACGCCAGCCCATCCCAGTACCAGCGCCGGTCCGGCGAGTACAACGGATCGCTGATACGGCCCTCCGCGGCGTAGTCTGCCACGGATCGCGGGATTGCCCTGGCCAACCCCTTCGCTTGAGGCGTCTCCACAATGGACTAAGTGCCGGTTCCCTATGTCCCCGTCAGCTACCTCGAGGACTGCGCGTCCAGGTGGCCCGAGCGGCCGGCCGTCCTGGATGCCGGTCGCGTGGTCTCATTCAGCGAACTCCGCGACAGGGTCCACGCTGCCGCTGCCGCGCTGCGGCTCGAGGGGGTGCGCCCAGGCTCGGTCGTCGCAGTTTCGCTGCCGAATGTATGGGAGTACGTCGTGCTGGAGCTGGCGATCCCACTGCTCGGTGCGGTTGTGATGCCGCTGCCCCTCAGCCTCGGCAGCGTGGAGCGAGAATGGGCTCTGGCCCGCTCCGGCGCCCAACTCGCGGTCTGGCAGGCTGAAGCCGGCGGCCTGTGCTCGACTCGCTACCAGGGCCGCGTCGACCCGGCTCCACCCGACCCGCGTCGAATCGTCGAGATTGCGCTCACCTCTGGAACGACTGGCCTGCCCAAGCTTGCCTCGCTCAGTGCCGGCCTCAAACAGGCGACATTCGAAGGCTTCACGGGCCGGCTGCAGCTGAGCCGACACGACCGCGTGCTGACCCTGTCCCCGCTGATGCAGGGGATCGGGGGGATGTGCCTCTACTGCGGGCGGCTGGGCGCCGCCCTGGTCATGCTGCGCGAGGTTCGCTTCAGCGCCGAGCACGCGCTGCGCGTGGCGACCGAGACGCGCTCAACGCTCCTGGTCGGGGTGCCCACCAACATGATCAGAATGCTGGATTCGCCTTCCCTCGCGGCTGCTGACCTGTCCGCCGCTCGGTGCACCGCCGTCGCCGGCGCTCCCATGGCACCCGAGGTCGCGCAGGCCTGGGAGGAGCGCACCGGGTCGAGGATCTGCATCTTCTACGGCACGATGGACGCCGGCCAGCTCGCGGTCGGTTCACCGAGCGATCCGATCGATAAGCGCTGGACGACGGTGGGGAGGGTCCACGACCGCGCCGAGGCGATGATCACTCCGGACGGCGAGATCTGCATGCGCGGGCCTACCGTCCAGGACCGCTACTGGGGCGAAGAGCGCGGTCCCTACGCCGAAGACGGCTGGGCTCACACCGGCGATCTTGGCTTCATCGACGAGGACGGCTATCTGCACGTATCCGGCCGGCTCAAGGACCTCATCATTCGGGGCGGCACCAACATCAGCCCGCACGAAGTCGAAGACGCTCTGCGGCGCCACCCGGGCGTGGCGGACGTTTGTGTGGTCGGACGGCCACACCGTGAGCTGGGGGAGGTTGTCCACGCGTTCGTAGTCGCGCGCACTCCTCTCGACGTCTCCGGGCTGCGTGAACACCTGGCGGCCATGGGCGTGGCCAGATACAAGTGGCCGGAATCAGCCGAGCTGGTGACCGAGATCCCGCTGTCAGGTCCGGGGAAGGTCGACCGCCGGCGGCTTCGAGAGCGTGCTGCCCGGCTCGGGTGAGCGGGCGTTCGGGTCACAATTTCGATGTGCGCGCCACCTGCAGGGACATCGACGTGATCTGGGTCGAGTGGGGGAGGGGCGACCCACTGGTGCTGGTTCATGGCCTGGCCGACGACCATCGCGCCTGGCGCAAGACGCTGGCCTGGCTGGCTCTGGAGCGCAGAGTAATCGCCTACGACTTGCGTGGGCACGGCCAGAGCACTCTGGGCGCGCCGGATGGCACGCTGACGCAGCTGGCCGGCGACCTCGTGGCGCTCCTGGACGCCCTGGAGCTGGAGCGGACCGATCTGTGCGGGTTCTCGCTGGGCGGCACGGTCGTGCTGCGCGCCGCCGCCGACCACCCCGAGCGTGTGCGGCGGCTGCTGCCGGTTGCGACCTCGAGCCGCGTGGGCCGCGTGGCGGCGCCCTGGTACGAGGAGCGGGCGAGGCTTGCTGACGAGGGTGTCGGCGCCCTGCACCCCGTGCTGGAACGGGACACGAAGCAGCAGTTCGCCGACGCGACGGGCGAGTTTGCGCGCCACTGGACGATCAGACGTCAGTCGACCGCGGACCCGCGGGGCTTCGCCAACGCCTGCCGGGCGATGGTCCGGCTGCACGCCGAGCCGCTGGACCCGGACCTGGGAAAGATCCAGGCGCCTGCGCTGGTCATCTCGGCTGAGCGGGACTTCCTCTGCCCGCCAAGAGCGGGGGAGATCATCGCCGCCGGGATCCCGGACGCGCGCCTGGAGGTGCTTCCCGCCTCCGGCCACCAGGTCCCGGTTGAGCGCCCGGCGGAGCTCAGCCGGGCGATGCTGGCCTTCCTGGACGAGAGCGACTAGGTAGAGCCGCGTCCGGCTAGACTCTCCCCCGCCTTAGTCGGGGGAGTACCCGGCGAAGCCGGGGGAGGGGGTGAGGCCGAGCGTGACGCAGGTCCGGCGGCATGCGCCACGACTCCGTCCACACTGCTGGTGAGCGCCAACCTCGTGGGCCGCTGCGCCAGGTCAGACGAGCGCAGGACAGGGCCCCGGCATCGTAGCCGTGGCGGCTCTCTCCCCCGCTTGGTCGGGGGAGTACCCGGCGAAGCCGGGGGAGGGGGGTGAGCGCCAGGGCACGGTTCAGGTCTCGCGCGCGGCGCGGTAGCCGGCGCCCCGGACGGTGGCCACGTAGCGCGGCCGGTCGGGATCGTCACCCAGCTTTGAACGCAGACGCCCCACGTAGACGTCCACACTGCGCTCCTGGACGCCTTCGGAGTCGGGTCC
>Ga0126378_10004959_pt1 | contig 10275 bp, 9 predicted proteins | sample PanSoiMetPlot_23_FD_92587 | JGI IMG/M metagenome (GOLD analysis project Ga0126378, IMG submission 92587) | Tropical forest soil microbial communities from Panama - MetaG Plot_23 | ecosystem: Environmental > Terrestrial > Soil > Tropical forest > Bulk soil | place: Panama | collected 2016-02-17
GGCGACCGTGGAGCCGATGAAGGCGCTACGGACGGAGTAGGGGCCGGACACTCACAGTATTCTTGGAGCAGCTGCCCTGTGTTCGCGCCCTTCTTTTCGCTAAGCTGGCAACCAAATTAGCTGCTGCGCCCTGCGGACCACAGAAGCAAGCCCACGTCGATCCGTAAACCCGTCGAGTATCCGACCGCACCCTGCTATTAGCTTGTCAGTGCCCGAATGTCGACACAGCCGGAGAATGCAAGCCTTAATAGAGAGGCGTGGAAAAACAAGGACTTAGCTGATTCGCGCTAATGGTAATTCGCGTGCACTAGCCGGAATGCGTGAACAAGTGCGATGGAACAGCCTGAACAGAGACCAGACCTGATCTTGCAAGTCGGGCTGTTCTTTTCCTCAATTCTGGTTTGCTGATAGGCCGGAAGTCACGAAACAGGAGAAGATAATGAAGCGGTTGTTTGCTCAATGTGGTGTGCTGGCTCTGGTGCTGACTGTCGCTCTCAGCGCGGGTGCTAAGTCCAAGTCCGAGAACATTACTCTATACCACGATGCCAGCGTGAACGGCACGACCCTACTTGCCGGTGATTATGTGGTGAAGTACGACGTAGAGGGCTCGAAGGCCCAAGTAACATTTCTTCGTAGCGGCCAGACAGAGATCAGTGCGGAAGGTGAGATAAAGACCCTTCCCAACAAGGCCGCACGGAACCAGGTCTTTCTTGACAGTGATAACCGCGCGATCACCGAGATCAATTTCGGTGGAAAAGACACAGCAATTATTTTCCGATCGTCGGCTGCACGAGCAGGAGAGTAGCGGAAGCTAATTCCGAGTGAGCATCGCTGCGAAGCCGCTCGTTTTGTTCAAAACCTGCTGTCGGCGCTACGAGCTTCGCTCCCGGACGGCGGTTTGGGGCTCGGGCTCGGAACTTCCCTCCGTCTTTTTCACCTGCACGACTACCACCAGTGCAGCGAGCGCTGTGGCCACCGAGATGAATACTGGCCATCGGTACTCATGAGTTCTATCCGCCATAATTCCCGCGGTCGGCGGGCCCACCAGGCATGCCACTCCGAACGACGTCATCAGCAGTCCCAGTAATTCCCCCAGCCCTTCAATCCCGAAGCGCGCCGCAGCAACCGCAGGTGTCATCGCTGCTATGCCGCCGTAGCCGACCCCCAGCACCAGTGCAAAGATCACCAGGGTTGGATAATCGTCGCTCCCTAGCCAGATAACGCAACCCAAAAGCAGAATCCAGTAGCTTGCCTTGTACATCTTCAGCAAACCAAAGCGCCCCGCGAGCGCATTGAGTCCCAAGCGTCCCACAACGCTGGATGCTCCGATGTAACCAATCAGCGACGCAGCGGCCAGGTGGCTTGCTCCGATATCCATCGCAAACGGGGAGACAAATACGAATGCCACATAGATTGCGATGGCGCAGAGAACCAGCGCACCGTAAAGCAGCCAGAACGTATGCGTACGGACTTTCGGCCACACATCGACCTTTTCTTTTTCCTTCAGTCCCGGGGGACGTGATACTAGCGCCGCACAGACCAAAAGAATCGCCATACTCGCCCAGCCGAAAGTTTCGAAGGCTGTGCGCCAGCCGTAGTGCGCCGTCAGATGTGCCGCTAACGGAGCAGCCATCAGCGTTCCGCAGCCGATTCCGCTGATCGAGACCCCCAGCGCAATGTCCCGGTACTTCTTGAACCACTCGCCTACGGCTGCGATCGACGGCACATAGAGACATGCCGCCCCTGCTCCGATCAGCCCTCCGTAAGTCACAAATAGCAACGGGAAGGTGTGCACTCTCGCAGTCAGCAGCAATCCCGCACCCATCAGCAGCGCACCGGCGCCCACAACATAACGCGGTCCTATGCGATCGGCCACCTCGCCTGTAAGCGGCGATAAAAAGAACGACAGCACCGATAGCGTCGAGAACAGCGTGGTCATCGTTGCGTGGCTCGCATCGAAGGTCATTCCGATGGGCTTCAGAAAGACTCCGAATGTATAGGTAATTCCGAACGCGACGAACGCTGCGAAGAATGCGCCCACTACCACGACCCAACCGCGAGTCGAATCAAGCCAGGTAGTCGACTTAGTCATTTTCGTCACAACCCCACCCCTCACCCGAAATGGTCTTTGGCTCTCAGTTGCGCAGGCATACTTGCTGCTGTTGTCGCAGTTCAAGCGAGCCGCAGACGCTTAACGCCACATCCCGCAAAGGCCCCAGCCCGAGCACCGGCGGATTAGCACTGAGTAAACACCACAATGTCAGACCATAAACCTATTTCTGCACGCTACCGATAGTTTTCCACCAGCACAATGTCTCGGCTGAACGCGTCGAGCTGTGTATAAAGAATCGTTTTCCCGTCGGGTGAAACACCCAGTCCTGTCACATACCGGGCCGGACGACTCTCCAGATCGAAGAGTTTCGTTGAGCGCTTGGTCGTGAAGCTGTAGAAGGCAATCCCAGGCGACTCGGAAGTGTCGAGAAAGTAGATTCCGTCGTCCACCAGACCCCAATAGCCCCAGTATCCAGCCTCCAAAGATGACAGGACCTCGGTCTCTTCACCGCCGCTCGTAAGTACACGCCAGATTCCCGGGACATTGTCACCCTTCGCGTAATAGAAGAACTTCCCGTCCGACGATTCGAACCCGCCGTATCCACCTTTATGGGTCACTTGCACAGCCGCACCGCCTGCAGGAGGCATCTTCCAAATCTGCCAATCGCCGCTGCGGTCGGAGATGAAGTAGATCCAGCGCCCATCGTGCGACCAGCTCGGAACAATATCAGTAGACGCTTCATGTGTGACCTGCCGCATCGAGCCGCCTTGCGAATCCATCACGAAGATATCTGCATTACCGGGTGCGCGGGAATCGAAGGCGATCTGCTCTGCGTCGGGCGACCAGCGTGGCGTTCCCGTCACCGTGTTCAGATGCGTAAGTTGAATAGGGTTGCCGCCATCGCTCCGGCAGAGCCACACTTCATACGCGCCCGAGCGCGTCGATTCAAAGACAATCTTGCTGCCGTCGGGCGAGAATTGAGGCCCGCTTTCGATGGTGGTGGACACCAGGAATTTTTCTCCGGTACTCACGGAATGAGAGGACTCCAGTGTCCTCTTCCAGATGTTCAGATTCACTAATTGGCGCGCGTAGGCCAGCCAGTTTCCTTGAATCGAAGGTTCGCCGCCTTCCTGCCCGAATTGCAGGCGCTCCGGCTCGCCGCCGCGTGCGGGGATCTTCCACAGCCAGCCCGACTTTGGGAGCCAGCCTGCCCTGCCGAAGACAATGTTGCGTCCGTCAGCCGTCCATGCCAGCCCCCAACCATACTGTGAGCCGGAAATGAGCCGACGTTCTACACCTCCTGCTGCCGGCATCGTGTAGATCGAGGTAACTCCCTGCGAACCTCGATTGAAGGCCAGCCATCGCCCGTCGGGTGAAAAAGCCGGGTTGTAATCGCCGGGAAGTCCGGGCGAAGTCAGCTTGCGAACCCCCAGTGTGTCGAGCGAGAGAAGAAAAATCGATGTGGGCTCACTGCTGGTCAGACGATCAGAAAACGCCAGAAACTTGCCATTGGGCGACCACGACAAGCGTCCGAAATACCAGAACACCTCGTAGAACTCGCGCTCCTCCCAATGCGTGTCGCGGATTTTTCGCTCGGCGCCACCCAGCGCCGAGACGACGTAAATTCCCGTTTGTCCCTTCTTGATACGGCAGAAGGCAATGTACCGGCCATCCGGCGACCACACCGGATCGAAATCAACCGCGTGCTGGTTGGTCAGCCGTAGGGATTCCTCGTTGCCAATCAGCTTCACGTAAATACTGAAGTGAGACCCCGAGCCTCCATTCCATGCATAAGCGAGCTGTTTCCCATCAGGCGAAAGGCTCGGCCCGTATTTTTCGCCAACGCTGGTAACAACCAGGCTCAGCGATGGTTCTGGCCGTTCGGTGTTGAGCAGCGGGTTTTTGTACAGGAGGTAGGCCGCCGCCGCGCAGACCGCCAGCACACTCCCAACAATGATGGCGGTGCGACTTGAGTACTGCCAGGACTGACGCTCGGTCACAGCCGGCTCTCGCTGGCTGGGTTTCGCATCGGCCTTCTTTTCAGCATCTGCTACCCACGCCACAGGCACCAGGAAGCGATAACCCGTCTTGGGTAGCGTCTCGATAAACTTCGGATTTTCGAATGAGTCTCCGAGTGCCTGGCGCAATTTCTTGATGGCGGTGTTTACGCCGTGCTCGAAATCGACGAAGGTGTCCTGCGGCCACAAGGCGGAGCGGATCTGCTCTCGGGTTACCACACGCCCTTCGGACTCCAGCAATAAGCGCAACACCTGGAGAGGCATCTGCTGGATCCGAATCGGTGGCACCCCGGGCAGGCGCAGCTCGCCACTGACCAGATCGACTTCGAACTGATCGAAGCGGGCACACTCCGAAGAGGAACGCGAGGTAGCCACTCGAGGCCTCAGTTTCTGGCACACGATTGTACTTCGGTTCCTCTGGAAGTTTCTGGTCCGGGTTCTAGAGTGTGTTTTGCCACCTTGGCGTGCAGGTAGAGGCGAAAAGTCACCCCGGTTGGGCCGTATACCTTTTGTTCACCCTCTGTGTATTGTGGAATGCGAGCGAGCAGTGCCATTTTGCGAGCACCGGATATGGGTCCGATTGTGGACTCCCATCCCGAACTCCAAATCGAGGGAATTCCATGAATCACAAGTCGATGTCGAAAATCTGGTGGATGATCGCAATCTGCGCGCTGTTTGCCTTCGGCATTTCAGCCGTTGCACAGCAGTCGTTCGCCCCGGGTAGCAGACTAGTCTGTCCGAACCGAACACTGTTCGGCGATTACGGCACCCTCATCGAGGGTACGTTCCTCGGAAACGGTTGGTCTTTGCGCACTGCATCAATGATGCACTTTGACGGAAGAGGGAACGTAACCACGTCAGACTTCGTCGTCCTTAACGGAACTCCGCTCTCGGCGGATTGGGCGCCGAAAAGCGGGTACTATTCTGTGAATCCGGACTGCACGGGGAGATTCACACTCGAGGGAGTGATCAAAACGCATTTCACTGTAGTGAATAACGGCAAGGACTTTCGCGGAGTGGTAGATGGGGATGCGATCACGTTTGCGGGCTCCAGGGTCAGGTGAGTCTAGGGACGTGAGCTCGGAGCAGGGCGCACAACAAATGGGACGTGTCACAGGTTCGCGCACTGATTCTGGGCGCTAACCTGGGATACGACTCGTTACCGTGTCATTCGATTTCTCCTCGCAAAAGTGCACTTCTCAGCTCGTTCTATCCACTAAGCACTACCTATTGGGCTATCACCCTGCTCCGTGATTCACGTCCTAGCGAAGTCGCCGCTGTCCCCATAGAGTTACTCGCGGAAGGATAGGGTGAGCTGTCGCCCGAACAAGCCGGCAGATGGATACGTCCCCGACTTCAGTTGGAGCTTCGACCCGTGACGGGTCGGGTTGGGTTTCGGATTTTTGCTAACGAATTCTCCACAACTCCTGCCCATCTTCCCTAAAAAGCATGCCTAAACCTGTTGTTAGGATTTTGCGTGTAAGTTACACGCGTTCAATAATTTGCGAGCAAAATCATGGTATCCCTATGAAAACGAGGAATTTTGGTGGGGAGGGGGAGGGTGCTTCCGGGTACGGAACTCATCGCAGTGCCAAGTTAGGAATCTGTCTACTGCTTGAAGACCACTACCGCAAGCGGTGGCAGGTTCAGCAGGAGGGACTGGGGATGCCCGTGGCATTCGATGGGGTCGGTGGAGACGCCACCGAAGTTGCCCTCATCGGTGCCGCCGTAGATGCTGGCATTACTGTTGAGAACTTCGCGCCAGCGTCCGGGCTTGGGTGCTCCGACGCGGTATCCGCGACGGGGTACCGGGGTGAAGTTGCAGGCTACAAGCAGCGGTGAGTTTTCGTTCTTGCCATAGCGCAGGTAGGTGAGGACGCTGTCATCAGAGTCGTCGGCGTCAATCCAGCGCCAGCCGCTTGGGCTGAAGTCGCATTCGTGCATCGCGGGCTCAGCGCGATAAAAGGCGTTGAGGTCACTCACCCAGCGCTTGATGCCTTGATGTGAGGGGAAACTCAGCAGTACCCAGTCGACTGAGCGCTCGTGGTTCCACTCAGTCCACTGTCCTATTTCGCCTCCCATAAAGAGCAGCTTCTTCCCGGGACTGGTGAACATGTAGCCATACAGCAGCCGAAGATTAGCGAACTTCTGCCAGTAGTCGCCTGCCATCTTGCTGAGGATTGCCCCTTTGCCATGGACTACTTCGTCATGCGAGAGCGGCAGAACGTAGTTCTCGGTGAAGGCGTAGAGACCGCGGAAGGTGAGCTGGTTGTGATGGTACTTGCGGTGAATGGGATCGTACGCCATGTACTTCAGGGTGTCATGCATCCACCCCATGTCCCACTTCATGCCGAAGCCCAGGCCGCCGATGTAGGGCGGGCGCGAAACCATCGGCCACGCCGTAGATTCTTCGGCGACGGTCTGGATACCGGGGAATTCTTGGTATGAGTCCTGGTTGACGCGCTGGAGCAGCGAGACGGCTTCGAGGTTCTCGCGGCCGCCGAACTGGTTGGGGATCCACTCGCCCTGCTTGCGCGAGTAGTCGAGATAAAGCATGGACGCGATGGCGTCCATGCGGAGTCCGTCAACGTGGTACATGTCGAGCCAGAACATGGCGTTGCTGACGAGAAACGCGCGAACCTCGTTGCGGCCGTAGTTGAAGATGGCGGACTTCCAGTCGGGATGAAAACCCTTGCGTGGGTCAGCGTGTTCGTAAAGATGTGTGCCGTCGAAGTAGGCGAGACCGTGCTGGTCGTTGGGGAAGTGCGACGGTACCCAGTCGAGAATGACTCCGATGTTGTGCTGGTGCAGGTAGTCGACCAGGTACATGAAATCCTGCGGCGTGCCGTAGCGCGAGGTCGGCGCGTAGTATCCAGTGACCTGGTAACCCCAGGAGCCGTAGAACGGGTGCTCCATGACGGGCAGGAACTCTACGTGGGTGAAGCCGAGTTCGTTGACGTAGTCGGCGAGGCGCGGGGCGATTTCGCGGTAGCTGTACCAGCGGTTGCCGTCGAGCTCGTGGCGGATCCAGGAGCCGAGGTGGACTTCGTAGATGGAGATGGGTGCGTCGAAGGCATTGCGTTTCTGGCGGAGGCGCATCCATTCAGAATCGTTCCACTCATAGTGAAGGTCCCAGACGATGGAGCCGGTGCGCGGCGGAGTCTCATGGTGAAAGCCGTACGGGTCGGCCTTGTTCACGCGGTACATGTGGAAGCGCGAGCGAATGTGGAACTTGTAGATCTGCCCTTTGCCCAAGTTGCTCACGAAGCATTCCCAGATACCGGAGCTGCCGCGCGGCTTCATGGGAGTGGAATCGGGATTCCAGCCATTGAAGTCGCCCACGACGGAGATGCGCTCGGCATCGGGCGCCCATACAGCGAAGTAGGTTCCCGGCTGACCGTCGAGGGTGACGAGATGGGCTCCGAGCTTCTGGTAAAGACGGTTGTGGCTTCCCTCGTTGAAGAGGTGGAGGTCAACGTCTGTGAGGAACGTAGAACCTTCGAGGGCCTGTGGGGGCATCGGGGTCTCCTGGTGGCAGAGAAACGTAGATAAGGGTAACACTCGAAGAGCCGTTAGCACTTAGCATTTAGCACTAAGCGCGTGCGGGATTTTTCCCACCCTTTGGGCCAAAACAGGGCGCAAGGATGGGGCACTAGCGTCTAGCTAACAGCTATCAGCCGTCAGTTATCAGCATCACCTAGTAGCCGTCAATTATCAGCTGTCAATCGAGTTTGAACGGGAGGTGTGCCCGATTGGGCACAGGGGGACGTGATGGCGAGCACTGCGGGGCGGATGCAAAGGGTGTTTCATTAAGGTGGCGGTGTACGGACGACTTGTCCCATCCTGTCGCCAACATCGGGCGACAACGGTAGGGCACCTGTTCCCACCCTATCGCCAAAAGCGGGCGATAGGAGTGGGGCACCCCGCGCCGACCGCAAACTGAAGGAGCACAGCATCGCTGACAAGAAAGCGGGCCTCGCTGGACTCGGTATTGGCGACTATCTCGAACCGGAGAGAGTCCTGCCCACGGATTACAGCTCGTTGCTGTCACCAAAAGAGACGCAGAGGGCGCTCTTCGAAATGAAACGGTATATCGAAGACAACCTGTGCAAAGAACTGAACCTGATGGTGCTGGAAGTGCCGCTTATTGTGGACGAGGAGAGCGGCTTCAACGACCTACTGGACCACGACAAAGAGCACCGATTGCGTTCCACATCTCCAATGATCACGACAAGCATCCGACCAACGCACAGCTGGTGCAGGCACCTACGAAGTGGAAGAGGATGGCGCTTAGACAATTTCGCATGCAGCCCGGTGAGGGCCTGTGCACCGACATGCGCGCGGTGCGGAAAGATTACTTCCTCGACCACGATCACAGCGCTTATGTAGATCAGTGGGACTGGGAACGCGTAATTACTGCCCAAGCAGCGCAATCTCGACTTCCTCAAGGGAATTGTCCAGAAGATCTGGAACGTGATTGTGGGTGCGGAGTGGTATGCGCAGGAGTTGCTCCCCAAGCTGAAGGACTCGCGGTATCCGAACCTGCCGGAACAGATCACGTTTCTGCATGCGGAGGAGATCCTCGATCTGTTTCCGAACCTGCCGCGCAGCAGCGGGAGACCGAGATCCTGCAGCGGTATCCGGCGGTCTTCATTATTGGCATCGGGTGGATGCTAAAAGGTGGGTATCCGCACGAGCTACGCGCTGCGGACTATGACGACTGGGTAACGCCGACACTGCCGAAGAATGGCCACCTGATGCACGGGTTGAATGGCGACATTCTGGTGTGGAACCCGGTGACGCGGCGCCGGCATGAGCTGTCGTCGATGGGGATAAGGGTGAATGCGGAGTCGCTGAAGGGCCAGCCGGAGCTGACCCACCAATTAGACTTCACTGGAGTATCCGTACCACCAGGCGATCGTGAAGCATGAGATTCCGTTAAGCATTGGCGGCGGGATTGGGCAGTCGCGCACGATGATGCTTCTCTTACGCAAGGTACATCTTGGCGAAGTTAGTGTGACGGTATGGCCGAAGGTGCTGAAGGAGATTCGCACGAAGAAGAATATTCATGTGCTGAACTAGCTATTAGCCATTAGCTCTTAGCTATTAGCTCGGGCGGCCTGCGCGGCCGGGCAAGAGTGGCTAGCGGTTAGTGGCGGGTGGCCACCAGAGCGCGCGGTCTTAGGTCGTCCCTCGCTACTTGAGCAGACGGAGAGTCGCGAATCAGTACTTTCTAGACACCCGCCACCCGCGACTTGTCACTTCTTTGTGGGCTTCAGGAGCTCCCAGGCGGAGTCGGGGATTTTGCGACCGAGGAGGCTGAAGCTGCTGGCGCCGGCGAGCATTTCACCACCGTCCATATAGACTATTTCGCCGTTAATGTAGCCGGCGTGATCGCTGACGAGGAACGCCGCAAGGTTGGAGATTTCTTCCAGCGTGCCGAGGCGGTGCAGCGGGTTGTGCTCGAGTAGGGCTTTCTCCATGGCGTCTGTGGGCAACAAGCGCGAGAAGGCACCTTCAGTGCGGATGGCTCCGGGAGCGACGGCTACAAAGCGGATGCCTCGACCTCCCCATTCGACGGCGAGGCTGCGGGTAAGTGCCAATACTCCAGCTTTCGCTACTGCGCTGGGTACAACATAGGCAGAGCCTGTTTCGGCGTATGTGGTCGCGATGTTGAGGACAGCCGCGGGATGGTTGGCGGCAAGCCAGCGGCGTCCGCAAGACATTGTCATGTTAATAGTGCCCTTGAGGACGATGCCGATGACGGCATCGAAGGCATTCGTCGAGAGACCCTCCGTCTTCGCCAAAAAGTTCCCGGCCGCGTTGTTTACGAGGATGTCGAGAGGACCTTTGGTCCAGACGTGTTCAATGGCTTTCTCTACGTCGTCGTCATAGCGAACGTCACAAGGGAAGGATTCGATTGAGCCGCCGGTGGCAGCTGAGAGTTCTTCGGCGGTTTGTTGGATAACGTCAGCACGGCGTCCACAGATGTAAAGCGAGGCGCCAAGCTGCAGAAAGCGCTCGGCCATGGCGCGGCCAATACCTGTGCCTCCGCCGGTGATGAGGACGCGTTTGCTCCTGAGAAGATCAGCTGTGAACATGAGGCCTCCTTGGAGAGGGATAAACGTAGCACAGGAGCGAAGTGGGGGCAGTGATGGTTAGTCCCACCCTTTGCGCCAAAGTCAGGCGCAAAGGATGGGCACC
>Ga0126378_10004960_pt1 | contig 10274 bp, 14 predicted proteins | sample PanSoiMetPlot_23_FD_92587 | JGI IMG/M metagenome (GOLD analysis project Ga0126378, IMG submission 92587) | Tropical forest soil microbial communities from Panama - MetaG Plot_23 | ecosystem: Environmental > Terrestrial > Soil > Tropical forest > Bulk soil | place: Panama | collected 2016-02-17
AATGTCTGCGGGATCCACCAGCGTGGCTCCCTGGCGTTTCATGACATCGAGCGATTCTTCCATCAAAGCATCCACCGCATCGCTGAAGCCGAAATACTTACGCGCCACTCCGATGCGAGCGCCCTTCAGCCCGTTGGGATCGCAGTATTTGGCGTAGTCGGTTCGAAATTTTCCCGCGCTGGCCGCCGTGGCCGAGTCCTCTGGATCGACACCGGTCAGTGCACTGAGGAGGATCGCGGCATCGCGTACAGTGCGGCACATCGGGCCTGCGCCATCCTGACTGTGGGAGATCGGAATAATTCCGCTGCGACTCACTAATCCGACCGTCGGCTTGATTCCCGCGAGCCCATTCGACGAACACGGGCAAACGATCGAACCATCGGTCTCGGTCCCGATGCCTGCCGCGCCGAGATTCGCCGAAATCCCGGCACCCGTTCCGGAACTTGATCCACAGGGATTACGGTCCAGCGAATACGGATTTTTTGTGAGCCCGCCGCGCCCACTCCATCCACTCGTAGAGTGGCTCGACCGGATGTTCGCCCACTCGCTCAGATTGGTCTTGCCCAGAATCACCGCTCCGGACGCGCGCAGTTTTGCGGCGACAAACGAATCCTTCGGCGGCTTAGAGCCCACCAGTGCCAGCGATCCGGCTGTCGTCATCATGCGGTCGGCAGTGTCGATGTTGTCTTTGATCAGGACCGGAATGCCGTGCATCGGTCCTCGCGCTCCTTTGGCTTTGCGCTCCTGATCGAGCGCATCGGCAATGGCATCAGCCTCGGGATTGAGCTCGATCACCGCGTTGACGGCCGGCCCTTGCTTATCAATTTCATTGATTCTCGCCGTGTACTTGTCCACCAGCGAGCGCGCCGTGAACTTGCCAGAGTTCATGCCCTCTTGCAATTCGGTGATGGTGATTTCATCGAGTTCAAAGGGCTTCACCTCGGCTACAACTGACGCTGCAGGCCTGGAAATCTCGCGCGCAGCCCCCAGCGCTGGATAGGCGGCAGCAGCGGCGGCGCTTGCGGTTACAGCCTTGTGCAGAAACTTACGGCGCGAAAAATCAAACTTTGGTGGGCGCATGAATTGTCCTTGGCGCTACGGAATTGCGTATTAGATCATGAAACCCGGCATATCTTCACGATCTAAACGGCAAAGGCGTTAAACACTAAGGGCAAGAAGGATTTACTTTGCGCGTGTGACATATCGTCTTGGCTCGTGCGTTTCTTCCGGCGCCCTCAGCCTACGGAATGACCGGTAAAGAAGCACATCGTAGATCACCTTCAATCCGCCGCCCGCGAGCAAGGGCGTTGACAAGGTCACGAGTTGCATCATGGCTCCGGCCACTGCCGAGCCAACCGCCCACAAAACATTACGCGCGAGGTTGGTCATTCCGCTGGCGAAGGTTCGCTCGGCTGGTTGCACTAAAGCAGCTACATAGGACTGGCGCGTGGGAACATCCATCTCGACCAGAGCCTCGCGACAAAGAAACAGCACGAGGGCCCATTTGTACGACGGAGCAAAGGGAACCGCCATCAGGAAAAGACTTGAGGGCAAGTGGGTGAAGACCATCGTATTCACAAGACCAATCCTGCGAGCTAGCCAGGCTGCACCAAGGTGGGATACGGCATTGAGGACATGCACGGCAAAGAAGACCAGCCCCAGTTCCGCTTCACCGACTCCGAAGCGGCGAAAGAACCAGTACGAGACCAACGCGTCGGTCAGAAAGCCACCACCGAACGCGTCCAGAGAGAACAGTGCGGTAAGCTTCGCAATGACGCGTTTGTTTGTTGGCGAAATCCGGACGGTATCGGAGAACGGCGTTGATGAGTTTGCTACTTCGACTGCTGGCGATAGAAAGAAATAGAGCCCCCCTACGGTCAGGCAAAGCCCCGAGTATCCGAGGAAGACGTATCGATAGGAACTGAGGAGGGAAGGAGACCAATGATGCTGAAGGAATAGCGGCAGCCCGGCAACCAGCGCTCCAAACGAGCCTCCTGCGTCGAGAAGCACGTTGTACCAGGCCAGGGTCCATGTTCGGCGAATATCAGGCACTAACCCGGGGATGATCGCCTGGTCAAGCGCAAAGGCAGCAGAACGGTCAGTGCCTGTGCCATTCAACATCCCTGCAAAGGCCATCAGTGCGAGAAGAGGTGCATTCGGCGTCTTCGCCAACGCAATACCGCTGACTACGCTAAGCAACGAGAGCAACAGCAGAATTCGCTTGCGCCCCAGGCGATCGGCACGGAGCATGACCACGACCGTGGCCAGAGCGGAACCGGTAAGTCCTGCCGCGACAACCAACGCGATCGCAAACGATGACAGACCGACGCGAAACAGGTAGATCCCGAGGACTACACCCATCAGACCCACACCGAACGAGCGCAGAAAACCCGCCGAGTAGATGAAGAAGAGATCCCGGTTTCCAAGCGGGTTCACGTTCTGCTTTGTACGAACGCGTAAAGGGCGTCGTAGATGGGAAATTGCCTCGTGAGTCGTTCTTCGTCCGACAAGCCCATCGCAGCGAATCCCTGTGCGATGGACCTCAGTCCAATTCCTTCGGCAGCCGCGTTCTCCTGACCCTTCACATCGGCAGCGCGCACGATCAGCGCCAATTTCTGAATCGCGGGATCCGAAACTGCAAAATCTTCAACAATCGCCTCAAAGGTGCAGCGTGACCCGCGATGGTTGAGCTTGATGCCTTCAATCTTCGGTGCATCGAACGGAATCGCGTCCTGTTGTTTTGCCTGTTCCACCAGATCTCTTTCCTCGACGAACAGAAATGCTGCTTGAGGGTCGATAAACCGTTTGATCAGCCAAGGGCAGGCGACACGGTCAACCTTGATATCTCTTCGTGTAATCCACTTCATGATTCGCCTCGCGATCGCAGAGTTTTGAGTTATATGGATCAGTGGGCCTGATACACACGAACTTCGGCATCCTGCTCCCCTTGTCTTTGAACTGCCGCAAAAAGCTTTCCCCATTCCGGCACATAGAGACCCGTTTGTGTGTGCGGCGGGGTGGGGTAGCGGCCAATTCGTTCATAGTGATCGGGATCTTTTTGTTGAAACACCTCGATGAAGCTCTTGCTGGTGAGCACATAGATCCGGCCGCGCTGCGAATCGAAGAAGAGGTCATCACTCGGGCCGGCAATCTCTGCGGTTGCGATCTGTTTACCGTTCTGGGTCTCGAAAACAATTAACTGCGGCGGATACCAACTCGCCACGAACAGCCTATGATGCGCCTCGTCGAGCGCCATCGGAAAGTTGTTCTCTTCGGCGATTGGCCAGTGAGATACAACCGCGTGTTTTGGGACCTCAATGACTTCGATCTCCTTCTTGTCGGGTACATTCACGAAAAGCCTGGTACCAATTTTCTCAAGCTGAAATGATTCGGGATGGGCATCGATGACGATATCGGCTATCTTCATGCCATCCAAATCGATAAATCCCAAGCCTCCAGTACCCGTTTCGCGCTTCCTTAACTGCTTCGCTCCGGCATAGCCGACGATCACATTTTTGTTGCGGCCGTCATAGCGAACATTGTCGGCATCGTCCGGGAACTTCACCGAAGCAAGTACCTGAAATGTAGTCCCGTCGAAGATCTTTGTAACTCCATCCAGAGCACACGCGACAAAGAGGCGATTAGTATAGGCGTCGTAAAACACTCCCTGTGGCTCAGCCAGATCCCGGACCGTGTGAATTGTGTGACCGAGCTTGAGATCGATCACTTCGAGACTGTGATTGTCGACAGCAGCCACGAAGACGCGCTGGCCCTTCAAATCGACGCTGAGGTGATCGATCCGGCCTTTGACGCCTGGCAGCGGGATGTGTGAATCCAGAGAGAGCAGCTCCGATTGCTGACTGACGGCAGAAACAGTCACGATCCATGCCAGCGCCGCGAAAAATACCAGGACACGCAAGATCCGAGTGAAGAAATTCACGATGTCCTTCTACGATGTGAGAGGTTTCCAGGGAGAGTAGCCTAGCTCATGCACATGAACGTTACCTGAATAGTGTTAGCTCGGCAGGGTTAGTGGAGTTCGGCCCACCGCTGCAGCAGCACAAACAGGTCGATGCAGATCCGCTCATCCGGGATTTCTCCGCTATGGCCACCTCAGCCAGGAATACTGCCAGGCGAAAGAGACGTTCTGGTAGTTGCCGCCAAAGCGTACGTAGGTGCCACCGCTGTAGCTGGCTTTGATGGATTGGTGTTTGGAAACGCGAAATGCAACCGTGGCCCCCAGTCGCGAACTGGTTTGGCGCGTGTCGGGATTTCGTATCCCATCCAGGGTCGTGACGCCGCCCCACCAGAAATTGCCGTCGAGTGATACCCACGTGCCACGGCTGAAGTCGCGGCTCAAATGACCTTCAAAAGATCCGACAGGGTCTTGCGTCTTTGGCGCCGGAAGCGGGATGTCGAAGTCCGCCGAATTTTTTGTATAAAACCAAACTCCGCCGTAGCCATCCACCACCCAGTTGCCCCATCGTTGAGAAAGTCCCAACTCTGGCTTGAAAGCCCACCTGTTCGTTCCCCAGTTGAGCAACTGTCTGGAACTGTATTGCCCAGTCGGAGCAATCACTCTCAAGCTCGCACCGAGGATCGTCCCTTGCTTCCAATGAGCAAACTGCTCGGGTACCATGGCTGGGCCGCCCACCAGGTTCACCGAGAAGCGAACAGCAAGATCAAACAAACCTGATCGATAGGCGGATGCGTTTTTGCCAAAGCCGGACGCCTCGAACGTTCCAAATCCATAGGGCAGAGATACGCTGATGTTTCCCGAGCGCCCGAAAAAGTTCATGGAATGGTAGTAGCTGAAGACGGGGATGTTGTATTTGCCGCTCGTAGCGATGGGTATGTTTCCGCTCAAGTTCAAACCACCGTCATAAAAGCCCCATGTCAAGATAACCGCGTTGCTGCGTATGGGCGTAATGAGATACGCGTGTGGTGGAAGATCCTGGGCGGCGAGGAAATCCGCCAGACCGAGCACCACAACCAACCATCTGAGTTTCGTGGCCCGTATGGAAGCGATTCTGCTTCCCCGAGCTGATACTGGAGAGCTCAAAACAAGACTCGAATGACGCGCATCACCAGTTCTTCCGCGGAGAAAATCGTGAGCAGGAGTGGAAACAAGGGTACTGCGGTGACCACGGCCAGACGTGTAATTTCGTCAACCCCGAATGGCAACGGCTTCATCTCGCGCACGATTTCAAAGCTGTTGCCCAAATCGGCGAGCGATTGAATGTCCGCACTGCCCAGGAGTTGCTCGGAAGTTTCCGATTCGCCCGTGATCCATCTTCCTTCGAAGTCGTCGACATAGCGTTGCGCCAGCAGACCGTAATCGGCCAGTCCTTTTCTTTTCGCAGCCGCCATCTTTGGGGTAAACATCAAAAGCGGGCCAAGAATTGCGAAAACGAAGAAAACGATAAAGCCGATGATCTGCAATTTGAATGAAACCAGCTTTGCCCCCGTATAAAGAATTCGACTGGCAACCAGACCGCAGAGCATGGCTCCCTGCGCAAAAAGAATTGGGCTGTAGGCGTATACGGTTCTGCCCAGGAAACCAAGACCGGCTCGGCGATCGGGGTGTGTCGGCACAAGATGAAGGTTGAGTTTTGAGACGTGCCAGAGGAAGCGAAACCACACAAAAAGCCGGAAGTACCAGCGCAGTAGAACGAACTGCAGAAGCGGGATGCTGACGAACACATACCAATAACCGGCGGGAGTCAGATTCCAACGTCCTCCCGACATCGAATACCAGGTCGAGGCTCCGAATGCGAGGCGGCTATTCCAGACCCAAAGGCCAACGCTGTATACGAAAACAATAAGCCCGATTTCGACGATGACTGAGTTTCGCAGTCTGACTGCTGAGTCGATCGCACGATGGAAGTTCGGCATGTCGTCAGGCACGATAAGGCGTTGGTCAACGAAACGCCGCGCAACCGCGCGAATCCGCGAATGGACAATCCGTTCGGCAGCTATGAGAACTGGAAGTGCAATCAGGAATCTGACATGCACTTCGATGTCGTGGATGAAGGAATCCCGGCTTGAAGCTGGCGCCAGCATTACAAGTAGGAGAGGAGGCGCCCATGCTATGAGAGCCACCGCAATCACACGCCGATATAGAAGTTCCAGGGCATCTCCCGACAAATGAGAGCGGCGCAGCAATTGAAATATCGGCCCACCCAATACCGGCGAGAAATCGAGGCTATCCCCCACCGAGGCGAGGCCTTTCGCCTTATCGAAGACTCGCACTGCGGGTTGTGGTTGTGGCGCTTGGGGAGAGTTCGGTTCGATCCATCCTGATGTCGGCATAAGACGCCTTCTCGCTCGCTTCGGCTCGATGCATAGCGATGGTCGGTCGTCTACACGCCACTAAACTACTGGCATTTCTGCCAGTTCATAGCCACTCTGCTGCGGTGATGCACTTTGCGCAAAGCGAGCAATTCGCTCAATAGAGCAGCAAGCTGGAGATCACCTCCATGACTCCGAACCAAAGGATGAGATATTAGATGCTTTTGTGGATCTGGGCGGTACTTGCAAGAAGCTTGCCGACAATCCGGGAGTTCCAGAGGAAGTACGTATGCACGCTCGTCAACTCGCACAGGAATTCGACACCCTTGTGCCCTACTCTGGCATCGCTGCTCCGGCGCAGCATGCTCAAGGCGAAGGCCTACTGTTCAAAGTAACCCGATTCCTACCGAGCGCCCTCCACGGCTAAGACTGAGCCCGCCAGCTTTTCAGCCTTAAGCCTCGTCGCGTCTGATGTTGTGACGGGTTCAGTAATAATTGGTTTAAGTGAGGTGATGCTTTTGACAATGACTCGCAACCCGATCATAATCACCAGTCAGGGCGGGAGTAGTTCAGCGGTAGAACGCCAGCTTCCCAAGCTGGATGTCGCCGGTTCGATCCCGGTCTCCCGCTCCATTCTTTTCAACTATTTCCACAATCTCTGATGGTATTGGAACAGACCGCGTCAATTAGCCAAAGGATACCGATTAGCAGCAAGGAATTGCCTCGGCGAAAGAAGCAGTTCTACAACGGCCTGCCCAAAGGATAGATGGCGGACAATCGCGTTTCCTTCTCATGGGCGGCATTTTGAGCGCAATCTGATAACAGCAGTCTGTGGGCGGCCCCGGACTTTGCACGAGGATATTGTACCTAGGGGCCATTTCGAGTATTCCGAAACATGCCTCAATGTCCAAGGTTGACAAAAGGATTCTCAACCAGAAATATCGGGCGGTCCACCTTTAGGTGTGGACATTCCATAGGGGCACTGAAGCATGTATCGTGGTGCCGCCATGTATCTGTGAGTCGATTGAGAACGTTCCATTCACAAGTTTCAGCCTCTCCCGCATACTCGTCAGGCCAAGTCCTTGACTCTGCACTGCTGCATCGGTATCGAAGCCAGCACCCGAATCGTGAACTGCGAGATGAAGTCCTTCCGCCGTGCCGAAGAGTTCGACCTCGAAATGTTGAACCCCCCTATGTCTCGCCGCATTATGCAAGGATTCCTGTAAGACCCGGAACAGTGAGACCGAAATCTCCATCGGCACCAGCGTCGGCAAATCGTAGCTTCTGAAATCTATTTCCGACTTCTGCTGCGCCCCGAAGTCTCTACAGAATGTCCGCATGGCCACATCAATACCCACGTACTCGATTTTGTAGGACCGCAATTCGTGGGATAGGGTCATGACTTCTGCTGCCGCTCTTGCCGTTTGCTCCTGAAGTTCCTTAATTGGCGTCAGGATGTTTCCTGCCGAACTAGGAACATCTCCGCCGACCTCGTCGAGTTTGATACCAATCAATGCGAGCCTTTGAGCGATATTGGCGTCGAGATCCTTTCCGATGCGATTGCGTACCCGTTCTTCAGCATCAATCAACTTGCGGTTTACGCTTGAAAGGGTCTCTTTCAAAGTCCTACGGAGTGTGGCGACCAGCCCCGCGACGATCCACGAAATGATCAAGAAAACGACAATGGCCACGTCATCGAAAGGATCGCCAACTCGAAAGGAATATGCAGGAGGAGCAAGGTGGGCTAAGCACAAACTCGCGACGAGAGAAACAGCAATTGCTGAAAAGAATGTTCCCGTTCGCGACACGAACACGACGACCGTCGCATAGAGGAGACTGGCTGTAGCGAGATTAAGGTGTAATCGATAGCACAGTATGGTCAGCGCTACCAAAAGCAGCCCGAAAGCTAAGAACTGCCGGAGTGGGCGCCAAATGCTTCGAATTGCAACGCGCCTGAACATGTGGCGAGGGTGGGGGGATCTTGAGCACGATTTCGACAATATATCAGTAACGCGAATCAGTCGGCGACGGAAATAGTCTGCGGCCCGGGACGTTCCGTTGGCTAGCATCCCTCTATAACAACTTCGGCGTTGTCAAGCCAAAAACTAAACACACTTTTCCCGACGCGCGGCGAAAGCTGTCAAGGGCGCCCGAAGTTGGCGTTCGTCACAGACCCTTGACAGGTTTCTCCGCGCCCACACAATGGAAACGGGAACGAAGCGAAACGCAGTTTAGTTGAGCTTCGTTCCTTACTAGGATTCTTTTGTCGGCGTCTGACCAAGACTCGTCTCCTAGAATCCTGGATGGAATTGCTAACGCCACCAGCCATGTATTCGATGATTACCTACACCATGATTCATGTTCTCGAATTCCCCACCCGCTTCCGTTGGGAAGGCAGGGCACCCAATCAATTTCTCGATCGGCTAGCCGCCTACCACGAGATGTTCGGGGCTACCCTGCATGCGAGCCGGCGGCGCTGGCCTGCTCAGCTTGCGCAGCTTCCAATACAGCCGCACCGCCAACTTCCGGGCGATGGCCACTTTCGCCAGCGCCGTGCCGCGACGGAACTTTAACCGCTGATAGTCCCGCCGTAATTCTTCGTCATAGCGCGAGGCCGAATCGACCACCAGTTCGATGTAGTCTGGTTACCCTAGGCGAACATTGCGAATGCGTGTGTCATCCGGCACTGCTTCCTCAGTAAACAGATAGCCCGGATCGACCCCGAAAAAGGCGAAGCGCACGCGTGTGTAAACGCCATCTGATTGCGTCAACATTCTTGTGGCGCGACATCCTGTTCAAAGCGAGAGGAACCAAAAAGGGAAAGCAAAAGTACGCGGGAGTAGCGGGCCGATTTAACGGCCCTCTTCATTGCCCAGCCTACTGCCTTCTACCCTCACCGTTGTTAAGGCTATCCTCAGCTGCTGTTGGTGGGGAGTGCCGGGAGTGTTCATGATGAAATACGCCTTACCGTGCTCCACGATTGCTGAGATATGCACGTTACCACCTCCCCAATCGTCGGTCATAATGCGATTCGGAGTCTACCGAATAGGTTCCTGCAATTTCGACAGGCCCAAGAAGCTTTCCTGGTACTCGTATGAAGATTTTCCGGCGAGCCCGCCGTTGCCGTGCGCCCTTTTGTTTGTCTTTTTAAGGGAACTCAGGCCGCACCTGCCTTCCAAGCGCGACCTGAGTTCTACAAGGAATGCTGACGCGATTCTCGACTACTTCAGGGTAATTTCCCGGGTCAACACACTAGCGACCACACGAGCATTCTGCACTCGTTTGTCGATCACTTGCTGCTCCTTGCTCTTATCCCCATACTGCTTCATGCGAAGATCGAGAACCTTTTGCGCCAGACCATCAAGAGCGGCGAAATTTTTGTACCTCAATCCAAAGCCTATATCCCAATCGTCGGGGTTCGCTTTCGTAGTGTTCAGAAAGATGTTGTAGTCTTCGATCAACCCAGCTTTCTTCTCGGCATCCCAAATCGGCTTGATATTGGTTTTGAGGTCTTCCATGAACGCACTAAAACGTCCTGGCAGGATCTGGACCAACGTGACCCGCGTGACGCCTCCTTCCGTATATTGGTCTTGCGCGAGGCCCGTGCCAATCCCAATGACGAAAATGCACGCAGCAGCAACTGCCCATTGCATGGCTCGCTTCATAGCTCGTTCCTCCTTGAATTTCAAAACGCGGGCCGAGTCTAGCCGATCAGTGCAATACAGTAAAGCCTCTCCTCCGTCCTCCGAGCCTGTCTATGCCGGCTCTTGCGCTAAGCCCAACCTGGTCATTCTTGACGAAAAATCTCGATTACGGTGCGCCGGGCTAAACCGGCACGAAGCAGAGAATGAAAATTTCTCACGAGACCTCATGCGGCGGTGGCGCACCACAGGGCATGAAAATGGGTTTCAGCTGCAGGAAGAGAGAGTGCGGTCAGTCCCTGTGGTACAAGCATTCGTGAGAAGCGATTGCTTGAAGGTCGG
>Ga0126378_10004961_pt1 | contig 10273 bp, 11 predicted proteins | sample PanSoiMetPlot_23_FD_92587 | JGI IMG/M metagenome (GOLD analysis project Ga0126378, IMG submission 92587) | Tropical forest soil microbial communities from Panama - MetaG Plot_23 | ecosystem: Environmental > Terrestrial > Soil > Tropical forest > Bulk soil | place: Panama | collected 2016-02-17
CCATGGGGTTTTTCCCCAGCCGGCGAGAGGTGGAGGCCTATCAGCGCGGTATTCCCATGTAACGGTGGCCAGACGGCGCGCACCCCGCCTATGCCAGCCAGCACGCCCCATGGTTTGCCGTCGCCTTCGTCCGTGGCCCTCACGGAGGTCCTTTCCCCGATCTCTCGGGTACCGCGTTGCCGCGGGGGTTGCAGGGCAGAGCCCCATCCTCCCCCTGGGTCCTCCAAGCCATGGACCGCCTTCACCCAGAGGTCCTTTGCTCCGGGGGCTTGTTGCTGCTCCCCCATCATCGCTCCTACGACCTCAGCTGCCAGACTCAGCGCCACTCTCCAATTTCCCGTTCTCCGGTTATACGGCGAGCCTTGCCATGCGGGTGCATATTGGCTGCGCCTGAGCCCTTCCCCCTTTCATCGCTGTTCCTTTCCAACGTGCAATGCTCTTTCCAACGTGCAATGCTCTAAGACCCGGGGGAGCCCGACGGCCGCACTCTCCCAGTTCTTCGCCGCCGGTAACAACCTTCACCTCGCGTCGCCGTCAGTGCCGCCGGCTACCAGACCTACTTCAAGACCTTCGGCCGCGGCCGCTATTGCTCAGGCGCCTGCCGGCAGCAGGCCTTCAGGGACCGGAGGGCGGCGACCGCACTTCGCCTCGAGGAGCGCGTCAAGCCTGCACTCCGGCACCAGCGTGAGCTGGTCGCCCACACCGTGTACGAGTGCACCTCCTGCGAGGCTCGACTGCTCGGCGAGCGCCGCTGTGACTTATTCCGATGTCGGAATAAGTCACACTATGCCGACCTCGTGTTTATGCCGAGGTGGCGCGCTCGCCTCGTTCTGGTCCGGAGACGCAACGCGGCATAATCGGCGGCTTTTGACCTGAAGCACCCTACGCCTCGCCGAGGCTGTCCCTCGGAAAGGAGGCGTCATGGTCGTGAGGAAGAGACACCGGGGAATCGAGGGTCCGCTGGGTCTGCATAGGGAGGCGCTGGCCAGCGAGTTGGCGGCGCAGGGCTACGCGCAGCGCACGATCAGCTTTCAGTTGCAGTTGGTCGGACAACTGAGTCGGTGGCTGGTCGCGGAGAACCTGACCCTGGCCGAGCTGACAGCCGAGCAAGTGGAGAGCTTTGAACGCTTTCGGCGCCGGAAGGGCGACGGTAGGCCGCACGAACTCGCGCTGACCCCCATCCTCGGGTACCTGCGCCGCCGAGGCGAGATTCCGGAGCTCACCCCGACGGCACCGGCTGGGCCAGTGGAGGAGCTGCTTCAGCGCTACGCCCGCTACCTCGCCGACGAACGCGGCGTTGGGAAGTCGACGGTCGTCCACTACACGGATCTGGCGCGGCTCTTTCTCCGCTGGCGCGAACAACAACACCCTGAGTTGGATCTGGCGAACCTGCAGGCGGCCGAGGTGATCGGGTTCGTAGAAAGGGAAGCGCGGAACCGCAGCGTCGGTTATGTCCAGCACCTCGTAACCGCGCTCCGCTCCCTGCTCCGCTTCCTGCATCTGGAGGGACGGGCTCGGCCGCTGGCGGAGGCGGTCCCGGCGGTGGCCGGTTGGCGTGGATCACTGCTGCCTCGGGGATTGACGTCCGAGCAGGTAGCCCAAGTGCTCAACAGCTGCGACAACAACACGGTGACTGGTCGCCGCGACCGCGCGATCCTCACGCTGCTGGCTCGGTTGGGACTGCGCGCGGGCGAGGTCGCCGGTCTGGAGCTCGAGCACTTCGATTGGCCTCGGGGCGAGGTGGTCATCCTGGGAAAGGGTGGGCGCCAGGAACGGCTGCCACTGCCGGCCGAGGTCGGAGAGGCAGTCGCCGGCTACATACTCGGCGGCCGGCCCAGTGTCAAAAGCGGAAAGCTGTTCTATCGGGTGCTTGCCCCCGTGCAGGCGCTCAGCGTGAGCGGAGTGCGTGTCGCGGTCCGCTATGCCCTTGAGCGCGCTGGCCTGAAGCCGGTGGGAGCGCATTGCTTTCGCCATGGCGTGGCCACCCAGACGCTGGCGGCCGGAGCCTCGCTTCCGGAAGTGGGCCAGTTGCTCCGGCATCGCCATCTCTCGAGCACCGCGATCTATGCCAAGGTCGATCGTCAGCGACTGCGGGAATTGGTCCGGCCCTGGCCGGGAGCGGTGGCGTGAATTCTCTCCACCAACATGTCGACGAATACCTCCGTCTCCGTCGCAGCCTCGGCTTCAAGCTCCGATGGACCGACCAGTTGTTGGCCCACTTTGCTGACTTCTGTGAGGAAGCCGGCTCCGACACAGTCACCGTCGACCTGGCTTTGGCGTGGGCCTGTCAGCCGCAGGGTTGCCAGCCGTCCTGGTGGGCAACTCGGCTGAAGGCCGTCCGACCTTTTGCGCGCCACCTGCATGCGATCGATTCTCGACATCAGGTGCCGCCTCCTGACCTCCTGCCCTGGGGCCTGAAGCGAGCGGAACCCTTCATCTACTCCTCAGCCGAGGTCGCCCAGCTGATGTCAGCCGCCAGCCGCCTACGGCACCCGCTGGTGGCCGCAACCTACACCACCTATCTCGGCCTGCTGTCGGTCACCGGCATGCGCGCCAGCGAAGCCATCAACCTCGATCGCGCCGACGTCCTGTGGTCCGAGAGCCTACTGGTCATTCGCGACAGCAAGTTCGGGCGGTCGCGCGAGGTAGTCCTCCATGCCAGCGCCCTCGATGCTCTGCACAAATACGACCGCCAGCGCCAACGTCACTGCTCACGGCCCCAGACGACGGCCTTCTTCACATCCAGCAGGGGCACCAGGCTCATCTACGCAGACGTTCAGCGCACGTTTCACAAGCTGACCAAGCGCGTCGGTCTGGCGCCTTGTTCAGAGCGCTGCCGTCCTCGTCTCCACGACTTCCGTCACACCTTCGCCGTCGACACCCTCCTCGGCTGGTATCGCGCCGGCCTCGACGTGGATGTCCGAATGCACCTGCTCACCACCTATCTCGGCCACATCGAACCCGCCAGCACCTACTGGTACCTCTCCGCCACGCCCCAACTCATGGCCATCGTGGCTGAACGTCTGGAACGACAGTTGGGGGAGCTGCCGTGAGCCTGATCGCACCCACTGTGCAGGCGTTCTTCAGCGAGCGACTCGCCCAGCAGCGCAACGCCAGCCCTCACACCGTGGCCGCCTACAAGGATTGCCTTCGACTCCTCTTCGATTTCGTTGCGAAGCGGACGCGCCGAACTCCCTGCCAGCTCGACTTCAACGACTTGAAGGCCAGGTTGGTCGGCGAGTTCCTACAGTACCTGGAGACCGACCGCGGCAATAGCGTCCGCACTCGTAACGCCCGCCTAGCCGCCATCCATTCCTTCTTCCAGTTCGCGTCCTACCGCCATCCCGAACACGCCGACGACATTCAGCGGGTGCTCGCCATCCCTCACAAGCGCTTCCAACGTGCCGAAGTCACTTACCTCGACCAGGCCGAGATCGTCGCCCTGCTCGCCGCCCCGGACCGCTCCACCTGGCACGGACGGCGTGACCACGCCTTGCTCTTACTCGCCGTTCAGACCGGCTTTCGGCTCTCTGAGCTCACGGGCCTGAAGATCGAGGATGTCCACCTCGGTCCCGGTGCTCACGTGCGGACTCTCGGCAAGGGCCGCAAGGCTCGCCGGACACCCCTCAAGACCCAGGCTGTCGCTGTGCTTCGAGTCTGGCTCTACGAGCGTGGCGGGCGGGCCACCGACCCCCTCTTTCCAACCCGGAGCGGCACCCGCCTGAGTCCAGACGCGGTCGAACGGGTTGGTCGCCAAGCATGCCGCTATTGCCGCTCAGTCCCGCACGTCACTCAACGTCAAGAACGTGACGCCTCACGTCCTCCGACACACCACCGCGATGCAGCTTCACAAGGGCGGCGTGGACCTCACCGGCATCGCTCTCTTTCTCGGCCATGAGCGGGTCCAGAGCACCGACATCTATCTGCATGCAGATCTGGCGCTCAAGGAATCGGCTCTCGCTCGGCTCACGCCCCACACTGCCAGGCCCGGACGCTATCGCCCGTCTGACGCCCTCATCGCCTTCTTGGCCGGCCCCTGATTATGCCGCGTCGGCGTGTGGTACCTGCCTCCCTACGGGCGCCACCTCGGCATAAATACGAGGTCGGCATAGTGCCCCGACTGCAACCTGATGTCATAGATATGCGGGTGATCCGCCATGTCCCCGTCCGGGCATTCCGGGCTGCGGGGACAGTCCTGATAGGAGTCCCAGCCCCATGCCCTGGTACCCCCTCCTCACCCGCTCGTTCAGCGGGCCCCAGCTGGAGGTCATCACCCTCGGTCATCCGGTCCTCGATGAGTACATCGCGTTCGCCGGCGTGCGGCTCCGGCTGAACAGCTGGCTGGCCGTGGCCTTCGACTTGAAGGTGTTCTTCACGGTCATCAGGAGCCGGCGGCGGTCACCACCACCGACGTGTTCGCGTGCATCAGGGCCCAACGAGCTCCCCGGCTGGGACCGAACGTGATCCGCCTGGAGGATGGCGAAGCTGGCCTTTCAGCCCGGACCATCAAGCGGCGTCTGGCGTCGGTGTCCGGCCTGTACGCCTACCTGGTGGTCCGGGGTGACCTCGGCGTAAAGCAGAACCCGGTCCCCCGAGGCACGACGACTCGACGACCGACGGGACGAGCGGGTCGGTGGGCGCCGCCGCTCATCCGAACGCCACGAACCCTGCCGCGGGTGCTGTCACCCGCCGAGGTTGACCGCTTCCTGGCAGCTCTGCGCACCCATCGGGACCGGGCCATGGTGGAGGCGATGCTGCTGGGCGGCTTGCGCAGTTGTGAAGTGCTCGGGCTGCGCCTGAAGGACATCTCCGCCGGCGAGCATCGCCTGTTCGTCGCCGAGGGCAAGGGCGGGCACCAACGCAGTGTGCCGGTGTCGAAGAGGTTCTTCGTCACGCTGTCCGACTACCTGGCGAGGGAACGGCCGGACACCGATGCCGACCAGGTATTCGTCGTCCTCAAAGGACTGCGGGGAGGTCAGCCGCTCAGCGCCTACGGTCTCGACGAGATCGTGGACGGCGCCCGTGACCGCTCTGGGATTGCTCATCTCACCTGCAATCAGCTGCGCCATACCTGCCTGACTCGGCTGCGCGAAGCGGGCATGGCCCTGGAGGCCGTGCAGTCTCAGGCCGGTCATCGCTCCATCGAGTCGACCCGCATCTACCTGCATCTGGCAAACTCCTGGCTCGCCGACGAATACACTCGCGCAGCTGCAGCTATCCCGCCTCGTGGGGTGCATTTATTCAGGCGGAACGACCGGCACGGAGACTGGAAGATGCCAGCAGTCGCTCGTATTCGGCAATGGCCTTAGCGCCGTGTTAGCGTGAATGATGAAATCACCGGAGTTGGGCCACTCGTCTCGCTGGCTGATGCACGAGAGCGAATGAATGGCCGCGTGACCCAATCCTGATTTCTTGATCCCACAGGTCAGCAGTGTCCAACCCGCGAGCGGGGACGGCGCCCCTCACCTGTCGTCCGGACAGCGCCTGGCATCCAACACCGGAAGGGGAACCGAAGCCGCGTTGACGGTGTATGAATGTCGACGTGGCTAGGACGGTGCTGCCGGTCCTGTTCCTTGCCTCGATCCTCGCCGTGTGCGCGTGCAGCAACGCCAGCACGCGCAGCGTCGCCAGGCAGGCGTCTCCGCAAGCCTCCCAGGCAGCAGTGGCAGCTGCGTCTCCAGGAGGAGCCCCCATAACCACTGACTGGGGCGACTTGGCAGGGCGTCCTCTCAAGCTGACTCGGCTCGCCCCTGGACGGACCTGCCCTCCGTCCACCCTCCGGCAACCAGATCCGGAGCGTTTCGGGATGGGTCTGGGTGACGGTCCCCTGTACGCAATCGGCGGTCAAAGGGTCAAGAGCAGTCAGTCGACCGGTAACAAGGTTCTCTGGGTCGCCGACCCTGCTTACGCAGGACCCATACGAATTCGCGGCGGCCAGCTCGATGGGGACGGGAAGCTTCTGCTCGGCGGACCGCTTCATAACTACTGGTCCGGGCAGCCGGTCAAGCGAGTCGACGGGTTTACTTTGTACCCAGAGCTTGATCTTCTGGAGCCGGGCACACCGACAGGCGCTCCATGGCGGGCTTGGCCATCCGATACGTACATCGTCACGCCCGGCTGCTACGCCTGGCAGATTGACGGGCTCGGCTTCACCGAAATCATCACGATTCAGGCGTAGGGCTGGTGGACGGCGATGAGGAACAAGCAGATCGGGGCCCGCCTGTCAGATCCGAGCGCACCGTCGAGACGCCGTGGGGTGCATTTAATCGTCACCGCACCGGCCGTGGCACCCGCACCAGGGAGACTGTGGTCACCTACGGCTCCGTGTGCCGTACACCTGGCTGCGTCAACTCGAATGCCTGCGCTCTGCGCCGGCACGGCGTAAACCTGAGGAGGGTCGGGAGACGGGCGCCCGCGCAGGTCGGGGATCGATCGGGCATGATCCCGCGCCATGCTCCTCGCCCTCCTCTACCAGCTTGTCCGCTATCTCACCGACCTCGCCCTGGTCCGCACCAATCCGATGCCCAGCTCCGAGCCGAGGTGCTGGCGCTGCGTCACCAGCTCCGCGTTCTGGAGCGGAAAGTCGGCAAGCCAGCCTTCCAGGACTGCCTTGTGCAGCAGATCCTCGGTGGCATCATCGAGCGGCATGCTGGCCATCCTGCCCGGCGTCGGCGCCAAGCGACCGGACTGCGGTGTGCGCGGCGATCGCGTGCCATGGGCGCGAGACGCCGCTGCGGCTGGCCTGGATCGCTGACACTCTGCACACGGATCTGATCGGCGTCTCGCCGGTGCTATTAGAAGAGGCGCGAGGTCGCGACGACCTGAAGGTTGAACCGCCGCTGGCACCGATGCCGTTCGAAGGCGAGGGACGGCTCTGACCGTTCGGCCAGTGCCGTCCGAGTCCCGCATAAAGCGGGGCCGACTAGCAGGCCAGGCTGCCGACCGGACTTTTGAACGGCGCCTGACCCAGTCGGGCAGGAGGGCAGAGTTGTCCGAGGTCGCTGGCCGGAATGGTTGCTCCGGGCCGGCGTATCCGGCTACCGTTGACCAGCGCAGCGTCACGGCAATGATTCGCCCGACTGGCGCATCGGGAGGACTATGGGGTTGAAGTGGCGACTTCTGGCGGCTGTGGCGCTTACCGCTGGCTTCTATGGCCTGGCCGGAATCATCGTCGCAATCCTGGTGGCAATACCCGTTGCTACCGTGGTGTTCCTCCACGGCCTTCCTGTCCGCCTCCTCTTCTACTGCGCCATCGGGGCGGGCGTCGTTGTCTGGTCAGTTATGCCGCGCCGCGAGCGGTTTGTGCCTCCAGGACCCCGACTTCTTCACTCTGAACAGCCACGTCTCCTGGATCTGCTCAACGCGGTTGCCCAGCGTGCCGGCGAGCATGCGCCCGATGAGGTCTACGCGGTGGCCGACGTCAACGCCGGTGTCTTCGACTATGGGCGGCGGCAGGTAATGGCGCTCGGTCTGCCCCTCATTCAGGTGGTCACCGTCAGCGAGCTGGAGGCCGTGGTCGCTCATGAGTTCGGCCACTACGCCGGCGGCGACGCTAGGCAGGCCTGGGTCTACAGGACGCGGGAGAAAATCGGGCGCACGCTCACCACATTGCGCAGCGGCTGGCGGCTGCTCCGTATGCCATTCGTGCTGTACGGCCGCCTGTTCATCCGCGTGACCCAGGCGCTATCGCGCCGGCAGGAGTACGCCGCTGACCAGCTCGCCGCGCGACTTGTGGGCGCGCAGGCCCTCACTAGTGGGCCTGACGAGGTGACGCTGCCGGTGTAACGGCGCACCTCGCGGTTACAGCCGGATCAACGGCGCGAGCCAGTCAATGCCCTTGGTCTTATGGCGCCAGAACAGGTCCTCCCAGAGGTAGTGAACAGCCAGCGCGCGCCATGGCGACCAACGGGCAATTCGCTCGACGAGCACTGTAACCGGCACTGGCTCGTCGACGCGTGCGCCGAGCAGCAATCTCGAGTAGATCCGCTGCTCCCAAGGCGAGATGTACACGAGCTCGTCGAATGCGTGGAACACGTCGACCAGGATGTAGCCAGCGGAGGCGGGTCCAATGCCGTAAAGGGAAAGCAGCGCGGCGCGCTGCTCTTTGAGGGTGGCCTCACGCAGCGCCACCTCGTTCACATCGCCGCGGGCGATCGCCTCGCTCACCCGCAGAAGCGACCGTGCGCGGTATCCGATCTTCAGCGCACGTAGCTCGTGCTCGGTTGCTCCCGCGAGTGTCCTTGCAACCCAGAACCCGTACAGGACGCGGTCGTCGAACTGCAGCTGCGTGCCGTAGCGTTCGAACAGAGCCTGCAGCATTTGCACGGAGCGGCGAACGGTTGCGTTCTGGAGCACGATCGCGATCACGATGTACTCGTAAAGCGAGCCAAGGTGCATCGGTCGCATCCCGCGCCAGCGGCGAACTACTGCACCGAGTTTCGGATCCGCGCGCGCGCGGCGCTCGAAGTCTGTGAGGTCGAACCGCAGGTTCGCCCGCCACGAGAGCTCGGCCGCGAGAGCCGTCTGCAGCGGCGCGGAGACGCGACCGCGTGCCCACATACGCAGACGTACGCGCGAGCCCGCGTCCTCTATCCGAACCCCAAACGGCCGGCCACGGAAGCGCACGGTCTGCCATCGGACGCCCGGCTCCCATTCTGTGTCCTGCGACGGAAAGTGGTCTGGCTTGTGGAAGGTCGGGTCGAACGCGAATGGTTGTGCCGGCTCGAGCTCGAGAGTTGCCACCTCGCGCAGCACAGTCACAGGCTTACGTGTCACGGTGAGCCCGGTGGCACGCCGTGGAGCGTTCCTGGAGCACTCTTCCCCGGAGCGTAGCGCATGTGTCGTGGCTGTTTCAGGGGGTGCAGGTGCCCCCTTAGAGCCGGCGCGGTCGCCGCCCCAGTAGCCAGCCCATGGTTGTCCCATAAACCTACCCGAGTCAATTCGTTCTGAGCATCGCGGATCGGACTCTTCGTAACCCTCACAAGTCGGGTGTCGGCACCCCGGAGAGAGCGCGGCCGTCCCCTCATGATCCGGCCCATGCTCCTCAGCCTCACCTATTCTCTTGCCCGCTTTCTCGCCGAGCTGTGCCTGGTTCGCACACGCTCTGACTGTTGGACGGGTATCCACTGCTGGCCGTCCCACCACCATCGACCGTCTGGCGAATATTGTGGCGGCGCCTTGCCCTGCTGCTGGCCTGCCTGTTCGCTCATCAGGTTGCCTCTCCCCTTGCCGCCATGTCCAGTCCATCTCGTCTCATCTAGGGCGGCGCGTACTTCATCCTCCTAATTGAGGTCAGGCACCGCACGTTTTGTGAGGCTCGGACTGCGTCACACTCGATGCCGATCGGCTACAAGTAGTACGTGAACAGCAGCGCGGTGGTGTGCGGTCTCGAGCGCCTCGGTCTGCGGGTGGCGGAGGCACTGATCCGTCTAGGCGAGCAGGTGACGATAGTCGGCGAGTCGCCCGACCCGCTCTACTTGAGGGAAGCTCGCAGTGCGGGCGCGAGGTTCGTGCAGGGCCGCAGCCTGGATCTCGCCCACCTGCAGCGCGCTGGCCTGGAGTCGGCGCGCTGCCTGGTGCTCACCGAGAACTCGGATCTCGGCAACCTGCACGCGGCACTGGCCGCGCGAGACGTCAACCCACGGCTGCGAGTCGTTATCCGGATGTTCAACGCCGACCTCGCGGACCGGGCCACTCGGCTCCTGTCCAACAGCCGCGTGATCTCCTCCTCCTTCGAGGCGGCACCCCATTTCGCGGCGGCGGCTCGGGGCGTCGCCACTGCCCCAACACGGCTTGTTTGGGGCCGCCACTTTCAGTTCGACCCCGACTACGCGGCCGCCATGGCGGACCGGCACGGCGGGCGCTGGCGCCGGCCCTTGCAGGACCTGCGATCAGTCCGGCCGGCGCTGACTCGCTCCAGGCTCGGCCGCGCCGATGGTCCTCCGTTGGAACGGTCGGTCGACTTGGGTGGCGGCCAGGTCCTGGCCCCGCTCGAGGCCTCGGACCCGCCGACCCACCACCGGCGCCGCCGCCGGCGCAGGCTGATTCGGGCGCTGCGCGCATTTTTGGACCGCCGCTTGGCCATGATCATGATCGCGATCGCGCTGGTGACCAGCCTGACGATCGTCGTCTTCCACACCTTCATCCACTTGGCCTGGATCGACGCGCTCTACTTCACGGTCACGACGGCCGCCACCGTAGGTTATGGAGACTTCAACCTGCAGTACGCACCCTGGTGGATAAAGCTATACGGGGTCGGCTTCATGATCGTGGC
>Ga0126378_10004962_pt1 | contig 10272 bp, 16 predicted proteins | sample PanSoiMetPlot_23_FD_92587 | JGI IMG/M metagenome (GOLD analysis project Ga0126378, IMG submission 92587) | Tropical forest soil microbial communities from Panama - MetaG Plot_23 | ecosystem: Environmental > Terrestrial > Soil > Tropical forest > Bulk soil | place: Panama | collected 2016-02-17
GAAATAACCTGAAGCGAGAAAGGTTTTCATTCAGGACGCCGCTAGGGGTGAATTGCGTGTGCGGAAAAATTTGCATGGTCCGACTGCTTCTGAGTTGTTGTAGCCAAAGATAGGGTCTGCAGGAACGTGCCGGAACGAATGAACATTGTACAGTTTACGTTTTCACTCGGAACGGCGCGTGGATTCTCAGGCCAAAAGCCTTGTGTGTGGCACCCGACCAACAGCTTCGGTTCGTTCATAAAAAGTACTGATGCGCTGAAGATGGCTTGTGATTGCAGGAACCAGAAATGAGGGTTCGCTCTCACCGATCCGAAGGAGTGACCCAATGGAAAGCATCGTTTCCGAAGGAGTGGCCCAATGGAAAGCATCGTTGAGAGGCAGAAGACTTCATGACAAGTGCCAGGGTCTCGCACGAGATGTCGCATGAGAGGCTGAGCGAATTTCTCGCGGTCGAAAAAGGCGGGCTTAAGCTATACGACGAGGCACTTCGAATCGTAAGGGACCCAGAGGTGTCGAAGAAGTTCCACTTGTTCTGGGAGCAGACGCGAAAGCACGGGTTATCCTGACCCGAGTCATCCAGTAGCTCGGTATGGTCCTACCTACATCAGTTCGGGAGCGAAGATCGCGCGACGGAGAAGGCAGAGGCACTGCTCAAAACCATGACCAATGGCCTGTCAGACAGGGTGGCTGAAATCAATTCAATCGAGAACATCATTCTAGCTGAGACCAAGGATCACGCGGATTATTGGGAGTCGCTTGGTAAGATCGCGCGTCAGACCGAAGACTCAAGATTCGCGAGCTGTTGAAAACCAGCTGTCTCGGAAGTGGAGCCGGAAGAGGACATCTTCACTGGGGACCCACGAGCAATTCAGTCGTCTGGAAATGGGGGCGATTGCAATTGTGGAAAGATAACCGTCAAACACGGCCGGGTGTTGGCCAGAAAGGAGAATCGCTATGGGCAGGAAGGCTTCCAGGCGGAAATATGGACCTAAGGCATCGAGCAAAGTCAAACGTGCGATGCACGAGAGAAAACACGGAACGCTGAAGTCGGGGCGCTCGGGTAAGAAAGTCAAAAGCAGAAAGCAGGCGATTGCGATCGGCCTGTCAGAAGCGCGCCGAAATGTGGCAAAGGTGCCGTCGCGCAGGAAAAAGTGATCCTGAAATTCCATGAAATAGTCAGCGTAACTCTAGTCGGACCGGTTCGGCCATTGCTGGAGGCCGAAACAGGATTGGCCGAACTCGAATCACGCGAATCTTATGGTGATGCCAGCGTAATTTTGAAAACGTCCTCAAATCATGTTCCGTGAACGGACCGCTTAGCGACACTTCGGAATGCAGTGACAATCATCGGTCCGCTGCAAATCGAGTCCTCCTGGGCGTGATCATCGCCACCGCGGTGCTTTACGCGGCAAAGGATCTACTGTTGCCGCTGGCGATCGCGATGGTACTCGCGGTTATCTTCAGCCCCATAGCGACGCGTTTGGAAAAGGCCGTAGGCAGAGCCTTGAGCTCGGCGGCGATTGTTTTGATGACGATCATGGCGTTGGCCGTGATTGTGTACTTCCTTACCGTCGAATTGACGTCTGTGGCCGTGCGGGTCGCCGATTACTCAGACAATATTGCAACTAAAATCACTTCGCTGGAGAAGAATACGCCGGATTGGTTGCAGAGAGTGAAGGAGGGGATCGCCAATGTGCAGCACCAGCTGCGATGGGAAGCGCCTCGTTCATCTTCCGTCAGCCAAACGACCGCGGGATTGCCGAATGGTGGCGAGCTGGTGAAGCGGGTACTGCCAATCGCGAGCGACGCTGCGGAGGGTGGTCTGATCATCGTGCTGTTGTTTTTCCTCCTTTACGCAAGAAAGGACTTGCGCGACCGCATGGTGCGATTGGCCGCGCGCGCCGGGATCACGATAGCGAAAAGAGCTATCGACTCGGCCGGAGAGGCGGTTGGGCGGTACCTGCTGTTCTTTTCCATGATCAACTTTGGTTACGGACTGGCCGTAACGGCGATCATGTGGATGCTGGGGCTTCCCAATCCCGAATTGTGGGGAATGTTGGCCTTCCTGCTTCGCTTCATTCCTTATGTAGGTGCGCTGGGCTCCGCCCTGTTTCCGACGATGGTGGCCGTTGCGGTTTTTCCGGGATGGAGCAAAGCGATCGAGGTCATCGTCTCCTTCATGGTGCTCGATCAGATTGCAGCCCATCTAATCGAACCATTTGTGATCGGGCGCGGAATTGGTGTCGCGCCTGCTGCACTTCTGATCTCGACGACATACTGGGCATGACTCTGGGGTGTGCCCGGCCTTCTTATTGCTATCCCGCTTACGGCGTGTCTGAAGGTGGCGGGCGACTATGTGCCGCCGCTTAGGTTTCTCGGAATCCTGCTGGGAGCCGAAACGCCGTCTAACGAAAGCTACGACTACTATCGTCGGTTGCTCGAACTAGATCATTCCGGTGCACATTCGCTGGCTATCCGATATTGCGACGAACACGGACTGGAAGCCACCTTCTCCGACGTGATGACTGCCGCGATCGTGATGATGGGCGATGATTTCGATCATGGGAACATCAATGAGCGTAATCTGGAAACCGGAGTCGAGACGACTCGTCAACTTATTGTGGACCTAGGGGACCTATCGACCGGCCGCGGCCGGCTTCGCGCCGGCGAATTGTTGGCCTCTGCGCTCCTGCTGAGGTCCACAATCTCGGTCTGCTCATGGTGTTGGAGTTGTTACGGCAGGACGGTGGAGTTGCAACCTTTGTAAGCGAAAACCAGTCAGCGCAGGAAATGCGCCAATCCGTGGGAAGGTACTCTCCTGACATTGTCTGCCCTACCTGCACCGTTGCAGAGTGTGTAGCGTCTGCGACGACACTGATCCATGATCTCAAGAAAGACCTGCCACGGCTAAATATCATTGCGGGCGGGCCTGCAGCGATCGCGTGCTTGTCCGAGTTTCTATCTGCGGGTTGTTGGCAGGTGTTCAGGAATGAACGCGAAGCGCGTCGCGCTATCCGGCGGCTGGCAATCGGGTCTTCTACCAGCCAACCCGAGGGGGAAGCCGCAGCTGCTCGAGCGGAGAACAAGCGGAGACTCGGAAACGCGATGTGAACAGCAGGTCCAAGGGGGGTCCTCGATCAATCAAGATACCCTGCGAATTTGGCTCATAAGACGTTCGAAGCGGTTCGGCTTTAGACTGGACGCTGGATAAAGTGTATCTACTTACATTAAGAGTGCAATAAAGTTGAGCGACCCTGTAAAGTTCGGAGGCTCGCCATACTACCTAGGCCTGTGTTAACGGCTATCCAGCCTATTCGAGCTTGGAAACCCACGGTTGATGCTGAACCCCGGCGCAGTGATCGGCGAACGCTATCGGGTTGTCCGTGAGCTGGGCGGCGGTGGAATGAAGCTCGTCTATCTGGTCGATGACTCGCATCTTAACCGCAAGGCTGCACTGGCAGAAATGATTGACAGCTTCACCCGCCGCTCCGACCAGGCGGCAGCGATTGCCGCCTTTGAACGCGAAGCCGACCTGTTGGCGGAGTTAGAAAGCGAATACATCCCGCGAATCTTCGATCGCTTCAGCGAGAACAACCGGCATTACCTGGTGATGGAATATGTGCCAGGACGGACGCTCCACGAGCGGCTGACTGGGGCTGGCGGAAAGCTGGATGAAACTTTCGTGATCGCCGTGGCGAACCAGGTTCTCGAGGCGCTTGAGTACCTGCATGGTCTTACGCCGCCGATCATCTACCGCGATTTGAAGCCTTCAAACGTGATTGTGAAAGCCGGCGGCCGAATCAAGATGGTGGACTTCGGTATCGCCCGCCACTTCCAGCCTAAAAGTACCGCGACAATGATCGGCACCCAGGGTTATGCGCCCCCCGAACAGTATCTCGGAAAGGCTGAAGCCCGTTCGGACCTGTATGCGCTCGGTGCGACGCTGCATCATCTGCTGACAGGGCGCGATCCGACGGCCGCACCGCCTTTCACCTTTCCGCCGACGAGGGAACTAGTACCCGAGATTAATCCCGCCCTCGCGAAACTCGTCGATGAAGCGCTTGCCTATGATGTCAATCGGCGCATACCCAGCGCCCAGGAATTCAGGCAGCGGCTTCGGCTAATCAATGCAGGGTCACACGCTCTGCCAGACGCCACCACGGTTGCCGGACCGCCGTCTGCAGATGCAGCCACGATGGTGTTGCCACGCGGGCCTGCCGCAGAACGCCGCCAGGTTTCGGACCTGGAGGCCTCCAGCAGGGTCTCGGTGCATGAGATCTTGTGCCGAAATTGCCTCCGCTCTATTCCGGCCGACGCAACAGCCTGCCCCTACTGCCGCACCCTGCTAAGAGGACGAAAGGAAAGCCGCTCGAGGTGGTTACCGCTTTCTTTTGCTGGATTTTTCGCCCTCGCACTTGCGGCAGCGCTGCTATTTGCCCCCGCCCTGTGGCGGCATCGATTTGGCATTGGCAAAATCAATTCTACTCCGCGACCTTCGCCGGCCGAGGTTGCGAAAACGGCCTCGACTGACAAGCTGGTATCAGCTGCTCCACCCTCTCTGCCGCCAACGCAGTCGTTGGAAAGCACCGCGAGCCCGCTTCCATCGCCATCGACACCCGCGCAAACCGGTGAGCAGGCCACACTCGCGCGGTTCGTGGGATGCTGGCATTCCGGCAATACGAGAGAAATCGTCGAATCCAGAACGGCCACTGGAATACTCGCGGTGCCGACGATTACTTCTCCGGGCACATTGACTCTTTGCTGGAAAACCCAGAATGACGGCACCATTCAGTTGGTAGCCGATAGCGAAGGATACGTGAACGTAGGGGAAGAAGAGCGGCGGTTAGGAATCATCTCCGAATTCCAACACTGGAGTGTTGACCAGGTCGATAAAAAAGATCATCGAGTCATACTCTCGCTTCACACGATACGCGGTTACCGCGACGGTTCTGAGGCTGAGTTGGAATTTGGCTATTCCTGCGGGTCCGAGGGCTCGGAGATCGAATGCACTAACAAACGGACCGCAACCTTGAATCATCAACCGTGGTTTACAGAGGTTGATCACTTCCACATGCAGCGAACCGACTGATCGCGCCGGCCAGGCTATCTAACGGCTGTCGCCTCGGGTCGTCGGATTTGCAAACCACTGCCGTCAGATGCGCTTTCTGCGCGCAACGCGGGATCCTGTGACGTTGTTCCGCTTAGGTCTCTGACTACCTACCCGGAAACAGTCGGGCGTCCGGCTGCTACTGCGACAAGCGAATTCGTCCGTCGAGGCTAGATCTGTCAAACGGTGTGTCAGGTGCGTGCAACTATCGAACCTGTTCATCGAATCGTCATCGATTCAGCGTTAATGCAATTTCGCTCGAGTGCCATTTTTTAGGACGAACGCGCGGAGGTATGCATCAAGCACGTACGTCAGGCTGCGCTGGCAGTTTCGCTGAAAGACGCGAGGTACCAGCAGATTTTGCGTGTCGCACGAGAGCCTTGCACTTTGAAACGCGTTAAACTCGAGTTGATGCAGAGGAGTAGTCTCATGCGGAACTAACCCAGGACGGGTCATTGCGACCCGCGCTTTCCAGGGAGGTCAGGACTTGTGAAGGCTCTTCTGGAGCGGGACTATTCAGTCGTCGCGAACTCACGAAAGATCGAAAAATCCGGTGCAGTCGCACCGGTCAGAAAACCCGGCGCTTGTCGGTGAAGATATAGGCGAAGGAGCACCGCACCAAAGATGGTTGACTTTTGCGGTGAGCAAATTCAGATCGATCGACGCGCTCGTCAAGAACGCCAGAATATTCTTCGTTAAGCCTTTCACAAACTAAATGGCACGGGACTCAGAACCCTCGTTTACACATTCTCGAAGGTTTCATCTACATCACCCAGCTTGCGATTAAGCAGATATTGGTCCAGAAATCCGGCGCTAGCATCGTCAGCATAACCACGACCATGGTGGAACACCCAATAGCCGGAATAGACGCCTCGGTTCGATGATGACGAAGGGAGGTCTCGAGACGGTCACGCGCAGTCTCGCAATGGAGTACGTAAAGGAGGGCATTCGCGTGAATGCAGTTGCACCCGGAGTAGTTAGAGCCTATGCATAAGGACGATCCAAAGGACTTTCTCGAATCTTTGTCGCCGATGGGACGTATCGTCGATGTCCAAGACAATGTCGAGGCGGTGCTCTATCTTACCGAGGCTCGTCAAGTGACGGGGGAGGTGCTCCACATAGATGGTGGCGCAGATGTCGGCAAATGGTAACCGGGAATCGTTCAGCTTCGTGTGCCGAAAAGCGCTTGCATGAGCTCAAATCCGGCTTCCACCCGCACCCACACCATTCCGCGCTTACGCGCCGGCGGTTCGGACGGAGCAGTCTTCCGGACTTCAAAGCCACCGAGTAAGCGCCGCGTGATGCTCGGTCCAGGCTTGCACAGAGTGATCTGTTCTATGACTATTGGACTAACGTTGCCGCCTATCCCACATGGCAAGCCTGGCTTCGCGAGATTCGCCGCTCTGCTACCAGAGTTCCGCCAGACGATCGTCCGCCGTCTTCTTTGGTTTCACGGCGCGAATTTTTGATGCCATTTTTCCTTCAACCGCGAACTCTGGTGGGATGGGGGAAATATGATCAGTCGTTTAACATCTCAGAGCCCGAGGCCTACCGACGGGATCTTCCGAACGCCGTTGTCCAGATTCTCGAAGCCGGACACTTCGCGCTAGAAACCGGCGCGACGAGATCACTCTGCGGGTCCGCGAGTTCGTCAGGTAGGGAATTCCACGATGAAAGCGTGGCTCGATCGCCGTATCCTCGACCTGTTTGGTATTGAGTTGCCCATTATTCTGGCGCCGATGGCTGGGCCGGGAACCGCCGCGCTTGCGGTTGCAGTCAGCGAGGCGGGCGGGTTGGGTTCGTTGCCCTGCGCACAACTCGGTGGCGGTGAGATCAGGACGGCGCTCGAGAGGATACGCCGCGCGACGCCGCGACCGTTGAATCTCAACTTCTTCTGTCACACACCTCCGGTCCGTGAGGGGGAGCGCGAACTAGCATGGCAGGCGTTGCTGAAGCCCTATTATCTCGACTTGGATTGGATCCCGAAACTCCGCTTGCCCCTCCCTCCCGTAAACCCTTCGATGCCGAATCGTGCCTCATTGTAGAGGGTTCAAGCCCCAGATTGTCAGCTTCCATTTTGGCTTGCCAGCCAAGCAACTTCTTGATCGGGTCAAGGCGACGAGAGCACGCGTGATAGCTTCGGCGACGACTGTGCGTGAAGCACTGTGGCTCGAATCTCACGGCTGCGATGCGATCATCGCAATGGGGTTCGAGGCGGGAGGCCATCGTGGGAACTTCCTCTCCGACGACATGGGCCGGCAAGTTGGAACCTTCGCGCTAGTACCTCAAATTGTAGATGCAGTCGGGGTTCCGGTGATCGCCGCGGGAGGAATAGCGGACGCGCGCGGGATCGTCGCGGCGTTCGCCCTGGGCGCGTCTGCTGTCCAAATCGGGACCGCCTATTTGTTCTGTCCGGAGGCGAAGGTGCCTCCCCTCCATCTCGAAGCACTGAAGCACGCGAGTGACGACGACACGATGATCACCAACGTGTTCACTGGCCGCCCGGCGCGCGGCATTGTCAATCGGCTGATGCTGGAAGTTGGTCCAATGTCATCGGCTGTGCCGAATTTCCCGCTCGCGAGCACGCGGTTGGTCATCTGAGGGCAAAATCCGAGCCTGCCGGCTCGAACGCTTTTATGAATATGTGGTCTGGCCAGGCCGCCCGTCTCGCCCGCCGCGGCGTGCCGGCAGGCGAGATGACTCGCGCTTTGGCGTCCGAAGCGCTCGCAAGGTTGTGACCGATTCCTAAGCAGGTTTGCCCAATCTCAGAAAGGACAATTGGAGAGTTAGGGGGCGGGCGTACTGGGTGCGTTTAACGTCTCACTCACACCAGGGGTAGCACCGGGAGCCAGCCCCATTCCCCTAAGCAGTTCGTAGGCTTCGTCTGCTACAACTATCTCGAGCGCTTTCAGTGGTGCGAGATCTCGACAATATTCTCGCGCCCCTTCGCTTTCCAGATCTTGCGGGTCAATCGAGCGGCATGGTGATGGCTGCGAAGCGCAACCCATTAGTAGGGTCGCCAACAGTGTGACAGTTATCCAGTGTCCGCAGTTCACGGCCAATTCCACAACTTGCCAGTACCGCTAGTGCCACATCGGGCGGGAGCTCGAACGTGAGCAGAGGGGATCCGACCCCCACGGCATGGTCGTAAAGGGTCCCTAGATACCGTCACCGGTCCACCCTCTGGACGGCTCCGCCCCCGTCGGCCCCAAGCCGTCTTTATTTGACCCGCATCGCAGCGAAACTCAATAGCTGGACGGCAGAGTCTTTCGGGCAGGTAAACAAGGACCGGCTATCTTGGCCTCACAATTCGAATGGTTATCCGAAGGGCTTCCGGCGCAGCCGGCGGCTAGTTCAATCCGTCGCGTTAGCCGTCTCAGACTGGACCAGCCGCGGGAGCGTCGCGTCCGCCATCGGGAAACGGCAGGGCAGATAGCAGACCTGCACCTATCAGGGCGGTCACAATTTCCGTTCTCCTGAAGTTCAAACGAAGACCGATCTCGCTGATAGCGACGACCATCGGCAGTCCGGTCGCGGAGTAGAGAGCGAACGGCAATCGCTCCTCCCTACGGAGCTCACTTCGATAGAGCTGCACCGGAGTCCCGCGCACCACAACAAACATCGCAAGAAACACCGGAACCAGTATGAATGACCAGGCGCTGTGAAATAGCGCATGCACCTCGAGCTTCATGCCACTCATTACAAAAAAAAGGAACGAAAACCGCAAAGCAGATCGCCTCCATCTTCTCGCGAAACAACTCCAGCTCTTCGCCTTTGCCGGAGGTAGCGAGGCCAGTGACCATTCCGGCGGAAAAAGACCCGACGATGGCTCGAAACCAATCTTCCCCGCGATCACTCCAAACGAGCTGACGATCAACAGCGACAGGCACACGGGCAACTGGCTGCTCGATCGCATACCCCGCGTGAGCAAGCGCAGGATTGCCGGGGTTCTCAATCTCACCGCGATCAGCGCGCAGGTCACCGCGAGCGCCGCAAAGCCAACCAGGACCGTAAGCTGGAACCACGCATCGAACTTGCGGGTCAGGAGCAAAGATGTAGCGAGGATGGGTCCAACCTCGCCGATCGAACCTGCCGCAAGTACGTGGGTTCTCCCAGGCGCGTGTTCAGGCTTCCGGAATCCTGCAAACTGGGAATGATGGTGCCGAGAACGGTCGTCGAAAGTACCAGTGCAATGATCATCGGTGCCTGGACGATGCCCAGCACCCAGAGAATCGTAGCCAAGAACAGCCCCAGTCCAAGTGACAGGATCCAGCCACCCAGGGCTAGTTCCACTTGCCGGCCTCGAACCCATCCGAAGTCGATATGCAGCCCGCCATAAACAGGAGCGCCGCGAGCCCAGCGGGAGCGAACCAACCCCACCAATTCTCCGTGTGAAATGCTGGCAAGATTAGGGGGCCGAGCGTCATGCCGAGGAGAATTTGCCGGACCACGACCGGAATTCGACGCCAATCCTGATTTCCGAGAGCAATGACGAGAACACCGCGATCGACATGACCAGAATTGCCGGACGATTGCTCAGGTTCATCGCGATTGCTTCCTGGATTTGAGCCGCTGCTTCTGGCGAGATCGACTTTCTACTTGGGGTCGCTCAAGGGAATGAACAGAACCTCACGCTTCGCGCTTCCGACCCCACGGGAGATGTGTCCCTTACCGGTGAGGTCCTCGGCCAGAAGGATCGAGCCCGGGCCAAAACGGCGGGTATCGCCATCACTGGTCTGAATTTCTACTTCACCGGTCAGATTCACTACGAATTGGCGTCGCGGAGCATTGTGCCAATCGACAAAGTATTCCCCGCTGCGGCTTTCCCGGAAGATCACTCCCTTAGCCGCGATCAGATCCGACATTGTGGAAGCGTGGTCGGCAGGCTTCATCTGCTGAGCGACGTCTTGAAGATGTGATTCACCCTGGGAATCGGCGTAGATGCGCGTATATTTCATCAGACTGACCTCCGCCCAAATGCATAACATTGAAAGAAGGGCATCGACCAACCTGCGGTCCTAAGGTGGACACAACGCCCCGGCCTGAGTCACTTGCCGTGCCGCACGACTGACGTGCTCTGAACTGCTCCGCCGACATTTCATCGCGAACCTCTGGAGAACTTCCACCGCCGCCAGTGAGGTCCCGAGCTCTGAAGACCTTAATGC
>Ga0126378_10004963_pt1 | contig 10272 bp, 5 predicted proteins | sample PanSoiMetPlot_23_FD_92587 | JGI IMG/M metagenome (GOLD analysis project Ga0126378, IMG submission 92587) | Tropical forest soil microbial communities from Panama - MetaG Plot_23 | ecosystem: Environmental > Terrestrial > Soil > Tropical forest > Bulk soil | place: Panama | collected 2016-02-17
AAGGCTTCAGCGACCGACGCTCCGATGTCGTCGTTGTAATTGCGAATCAGAAGCCAGCCTAGCCGCTCAAAACGCTCGACCAAATCAGCAGGCAACCCGTTGAGCACGGTTGGCGAGTCCGCCACTGGAGTCGCGCCTCGCTCGTTCGGTGGAATGAGGCAAGCGAACAGCATGAGCCCGGGAGGCTCGAGCGCGTAGCTGAGTTCATGGTGCATGCACATTTGCTGGTTGGGTGGCCACTTTGAAGCGGAGTACACGCCGTGAGCGTAGCGCTGCCGGGACGCAAAAGCCTCCGTCTCGTTCATCAGACTGCCGAGCTGCCGAAAGACCGCTTCGATCTCGGCAGCGTCGCGCAGCCCAAGACCGCGAACCAGGAGCGACCCGTGTTCGGCGACGAAGGCACGCAGCGCGTTGCGGTGCTCTGCCATCCAGCGTGCCGCGTCGCCGGTTGCCTCGACGCACAACGTCGGCGGCCCGCCGGCTTGCCGGTCCACATTGAGCTGTGAGCTTGGGGAGGAGTACGTCATCTCACAGCCGCCCTTTGCTCCGTCCAGCGGCAATCGCATCGGTAGCCGCGCAACTGACGCTTTCGAGAGGCGGTGGAGTTGCACGAAGTCCCCGCCCGCGCCGACGATCGACCAGCTCCGCCTGGTCAGCGAGGATCGGTTGACCGACGAGGTCCTTAAAGGACACGGTACGCTCAAGGGCGATCGCCAGTTTTAGAACGGAGAGCGACGTGCCGCCCAGGTCGAAAAAGTTATCTTTCCTGCCAATCTGCCCCTTGGGAATGCCGAGCACCTCAGCCCACGCATCCCTCAGCCAGCGTTCGGTCGTCGTATTCAGCCGCTCATGGTTCTGCTCTGCCACATCGAGCTCTACAGCGAGCGCCGTCAGCGCCTTCTTATTGATCTTGCCGCTGCCCGTCAGCGGCAGCGGGTTACGCCAATGGAAGGCCGTCGGGACCATGTACCCGGGTAGCGACGCGCTTAGCCGGTCCCGTAGCGCGTTGGCATCCAGTGGCTGCTCGCCGGAATAGAAGGCCACCAAGTGCTTGCTGGCGTCGGCCCGCTCCGCGACGACGACCGCGTCCTCACGGACACCAGGCACGCGCAAGAGGGTGTTCTCGATTTCGCCGATCTCGATCCGGAAGCCACTGATCTTGACATGATGACCTCGGCGACCGAGATACTCCACCTTTCCTTCTGGCAGCCAGCGGCCGTAGTCTCCGCTTCGGTACAGCCGATGGCTCGCGCGGTGTGGATCTGCCATGAACGCCTGCCGCGTGCGCTCAGGGTCGTTGATGTAGCCACGGCCAACACATACCCCGGAAAAGACGATCTCTCCTGGCGCACCGAGTGGAACCAGTGCGAGGTGCTCGTCCACAATGTAAACGGACACATTGTTGATCGGACGACCGAGTGGGATGCGTTCCCGGTCGGGCACGCGGTCCAGGATCTCGTGATTCGTGTCGTCCGACGTCTCGGTCAGGCCGTACGCATTGACCATCTTGATCGCGGGCTGCGCCACGAACCAGCGCTGCACCAGTTCCTTCTTCAGCGCTTCCCCCGTTGCCGATACGCACCGCAAGTCCGGCAGCCGGCGGGGATGCTGCTCTAGATAGGACACCAGGACTTCAAGGTAGGACGGCACAACCTGAATAACGTTGACCCTGGCGTCGACCATCCTGTCGATGAAGCGCTTCGCGTCCAGAATTGTCTCCTGCTCGACGAGCATCGTCCGCCCGCCGACCAGGAGCGCGGACAAAAGTTGCCACAGCGAGATGTCGAAGCACTGCGGTGCCGTCTGAGCCACCACGTCTCCCTCTCCGATCCTGAGATCATCAATCTTCGCGAAAATGTGGTTGAGCATGCCTCTGTGCTCGCACATTGCGCCTTTAGGCTCACCCGTAGAGCCGGAGGTGAAATAGATGGTCGAGAGCTGCCCCGGAGCGACCTCAATTCCGAGGTCGCCCTCGGGATGGCCCTCCCTGCTTGCCGCCTCGAAAAAGAGCGTCTCGACTCCAGGCAGCGAGGCGAGCGCCTGGTCAAGCGCGGACGTGTTGCCGTGTTCGGTGAGCACGAGCCGGCAGTCGGCCCGGGAGAGTGTCCTCGCGATGCGGTCGGCCGGGAAATGCGGCTCGATGGGTAAGTAGGCGGCGCCAGCTTTGAAGATCGCGAGCACGGCGGTCATCCAGTCGAGATTGCGCTCGGTCACGACGCCCACGACGCCTTCGCGGGAGACCCCCCGCGCCAATAGGGCTCGTGCCAGCTGATTGGCGCGCGCATTGAGGCGCCCATACGTGAACTGCTTCTCGCCGTGCACGGCTGCGATGGCGTTGGGGCGCGCCCGAGCCTGCTCCTCGAAAAGCTCGTGGACGCGACGATCTGGCAGCTCTCGACGGCGTCCCGCGAGGCCGCACAGCTGGAAACGTAGCTCTTCGGCGGAGAGCAGGGTCTGTCGCGCGTGTTCGGAATCCGGATCGGCAGCGATCAGAGCCAGCGCGGTGAGGTGGTAGCCGGCGATCCGGGCAGCACACCCTGCATCCAGGACGTCGGTCTTGTAATGCAGCTGCAATACGAGCCCGTCACGATCAACGAAGGCGACGCGCAGTACCGTGTGCTCCGCCAACTCCCCAGCTCCGCCCGCACCCACATCGAAAACAGTTTCAAACAGAGGCTCGCTTCCGCCTAACTCCCGTCGGAGATCTTCGACTGGAAAATCCTTGTGCGCCAGCAGTTCTGCCTCGGCTCGAGCAGCGGCCAGCAGTAGATCGCGCCACGAGCGGAGCCCAAGCGTCATGCGAAGTGGCAACGGGGCGCCGAGCTCTGGGGCGTAGCCGATGCACACGTCACGCTCGCCAGAAAGTTCCCCAAGCACCTTGGCGTGAGCGGCCAGCAGCACCGAGCTGAGCGACACGGCGAGATCATTTGCCAATCGGCGCAAGGCCGCCACGAGTTCGTCGGGAATGCTCGCCTCGTGTTCCCCGACACCCGCTACCGGCTCGAGGGTCCATCGCGGAACGGCGGTGAATCCGCCAGCGATAAGTACAGCGCGCCAGAACTCCCGCTCGGTAGCAAAAGTCGCTTCCCCTCGATGACGTGTGACATTGTTCATCTCACATCTCCCTCGCCGGGTTACCGCCCCACTGGGCGCGTGGCGGGACGTACTCTCCCTTCATCAGGAAGGAGTCTGCGGCGAGCACCGAGCCGTCGCCCATCGTCACGCCGTAGTGGATGAAGGCGCCAACGCCGATCGTGCAGCCGGCGCCGATCTCGGTTCGACCAGACTTGAAAGTGCCATCCTCCTGCGACTCGCACTGGATCAGGGATTGGTGATTGAGAACACATTCGTCCCCGATCGTGGTCAGGGTAGGCTCGGAGATGTACACGCCGTCGTCGTAGACCCGCTTGCCCATCCGCACACCGATCAGCCGCCACAGTACCGTCAGGAACGGCGTACCGTCGAAAAGGTGGAAGAAGTTGATCGGGTGCAGCTTCCAGACGCGCTCGACCCACCAAAAGCGTGGGTCGTAAATGGAGCAGATGGCCGGCGGCGGCGGGCTGAGCTTTTCGAAACAACCTTCTACCGCAGCGTAGTAGACCGCGGCGACGACAGGGCTGAGCGCGAACAGTAAAGCCATGGCCGCGTGCCCATACACGCCGCCGAAGAATTCGACGGCGGCCAGGTCGATGAGGACGACCAGGAAGACGCCCAGCCAACGAGTGAGTAGGAAAATGCCAATCGTCCGAAGGTTAAACCGGTTCTTCGCGTTCAGCCCCCGGACGAGTGCTTCCCCCGTCCGCAGATGGTCGTATCGGCTGTCACGCTCGACCGAGCGTGGAATCTCGAATGGCGGTGAGCCCAGCAGGCCCACGCCTTCCCGCACCTTGCCGTCGAGTGGAACCATCGCCTTGATCGCGAGGAGGCAGTTGTCAGCCGTCCTCCCTCCCGCAGGGTAGTTGACGTAGTTGCCCAGAAAGTTGCGTGGGCCGATCGCCGCGCGCGACACGCGGAAGGAGGTGCTCGAGACTTCATCATTGATCATGTTCAGCCCGTCGGCGATCATCGTGCCGCTGCCGATAGACGTGAGGAAGGAGTTCGAGGTCGCTACCTCGCACCCGAAATTTGAGCCGGTCTGCACGACGGGGGACAGCCGACATCCAAGCCACTGTAAGTAATAAACGATGTAGGAGCTGTCACCGAAGAGAACCCCGAAGAACCTCTGCCTGCCGAGCCCAGCGATCACGCGGTGGACTGCGTGGCGAAAGCCGTACAGCGGATAGACCGTGTCCGGTTTAATAAACACGCGTAGCAAGCGAGGAACCGTGCCGACCGCCAAGAGGCCGAGAAGTGTCGCACCGGCGAAAAGAACGGCCGAGAAGGCGAGCGCTTCAATGACGAGTCCCCCCAGCGTCAGCGCGCCGATACCGGATTTCAAGCCGGGGTCCAGCCCCTCAACCAACGATGACACGCCGAGAAACAGCAGACCGAAGCCCACCTCAAGAATCGGCGCGTACAGGAAGAGGATCCCGATCAAGGTAAGGGCGGCAGAGGTAGCTCGACGCAGCCTGCCGCACCGCGCCGGTGGGACTCTCAGGTAGTTCGTATCGGTGCGCCGTGCCGGAGATCCATGCCAAGCTTCGCCGGCCGGCACCGACTGCCCGCGGTGTAACGATGAGGTGTGGCCGAGTTGCGCCCCATCGCCCATCGAGGTGTCGATGTCAAGCACGCCCATTTCGCCTACGAACACGTCGCGGCCGAGGGTCACCGATCCGATCTCGATTCGACCAGCCTGTGCCCTGTAACAGTGGAAGCTCGACTCTCTACGGATCACCGTTCCTGCGCCGATTCTGAGCAGGTCCGTGCACACGGGTATGTGCGAGGAGAGGATTACGGTACGCGGCCCCACCTTCGCGCCCAACGCCCTCAGATAGAGGCCATACAGGGGCGAACCGACGAACAGATAGATGCCAGGGTTCGATCGAATCAAGGTCTTGACGATCCAGAAGCGTAGGTATGCAAGGCTCCACAGACGGATCTGCTGGGGCTTCCAACGACCGATGAGCAGCCACTTCGCCGCGATCGGTACGGCGCACAAGACGAGGAATGCCACACCAGTGAAAAGGACCAGACGCAGGTAGCTCTCGACACCCTTCGACCCTGCCACAACCCACTGATAGCCTTCGACAGCCGCAAGCACTCCGATGTACGAGTATGCGAAGTAGAACAGGGCTTGGAGCGTCCCACAGAGCAAGTACTCTCTGGTGCTCGTGGGGGTCGGCGCTTCGAGCTGTGCGGAAGCCGCCGGCTTGTCAGAAGCGGGTGTGCCGTTCGCCAGCGCGGCTGCCAGGCTTCGGATCGTTGGGTGCCGGTAGATGTCCTGCATGGATACTGACGGCAGGTCCCCTCGCTTCCGCACTCGCGCGCAGAACTTGGCCATCACCAAGGAGTCAGCGCCCAGTTCATCAAAGAAGTGGCTGTCGGCCGACAGATCGTCGACGGACAGGACGCCGGCTAGGACTTCGGCGAGAGTGCGCTCGGCGCCGGTAACCGCGTCGCTACACCGCTCCTGAATTACCGCAGACTCTGTCGATCTGCCATGAGTCCATTTGCCAGGCGCATCCTTCATGCTTCCTCCGCCCAAGCACCGGGTAGAAAAGAACCGATCACTTTCTCCAGACCTTGCTGGAGCGCGAGGTCTCTGGCCAGTTTGCCAACGGCAAGATCAAGCACACCGAGGCCGAAAGGACTGAACACGGAGACGCTCTCGGAACCGTTTCTAGCGCGGGCTCGGCCTCTGAGAATGTCCGCCAAAGTGCAACGAATGAAGTTCCTGTGTCCCACGAGTTGTTCCGCGAGGTGTACTGAGGTTTGCGCGCGGCAGACGTGATCGACATCATCCACCACGTTGTCACAGGTGAGAATGGCATCGGGGCTCAAATCCCGCAGCGAGATATGCAGGACCACGCTGCCCGGAGAGCATTCGCGAAGGTCGTTGAGGTACGGCGCGAGCGCTGTGGTGGCAATCGAAATAAGCGTGGAGTTCCGCAGCGCGGTCTTCACATCTGTCGCAATCTCTAATCGACCCTTCTCGAGAGTCCTCTGACATTTCTTTTCGAACTGCTTCGTGCGAGCTTCGTCTTTGTCAAAGAGGACCAAGGTTTCCATCTCCGGGAACACCGCCAAGAGGAAGCGAGCGATCTCAAAATTGATTAACCCGCACCCTATCATCCCAACGCGGCCGACTTTCTTGCCGCTGAGCAAGCACTGGGCGGCCAGGGCCGCGCTGGCCGCGGTCCGCTTCGCGCTGATCACGGATCCTTCAAGCACAGCTTCGGGCCTCCCGGTTTGCGGCGAATTCAAGATCAACACCGCTGACGCGCGGTCGAGATGCAGATTCAGATTCTCTGGAAACGAGGAGACCCATTTGATTCCAGCTATCCGGCATTGACCGCCGAGGTATGCCGGCAGGGCAATGATTCGATCCTGCGGCTGGCCCGGAAACCGCAAGAAGGTGGAGTGAGGTAACGAGCTGTCGCCCTCACCGTGAGTCTCGTAGGCGGTCCGCACCACCTCGATCAACTCGAGCTCGCGCCTCGCTAGTACCGCGGAGATTTCGGCCCCTCTAAGAATCGCGATGCCATCATCCATGGCTGCAGCTCCCGTTGTTCCTGCCAGAGGTGTGCGATGTCCCCAAAGTGTTCCTCGACCCACTCGTCGGAATAGATGGTGTCAAGGTATCGTTCTCCGCGGTCGTGAAATATGAGCGCGCATGTTGCGCCCCGGAGTATCCGCTTCTTCACCTGTTCGACCGCCATGAGCACTCCGCCTGACGAGCCTCCAGCGAGAATAGCCTCGCTCCGCACCAAGCGGCGACAACCTACGACACAATCCAAGTCCGTCACGCGCACACACTCATCGGCCAGCTCGGCGCGGAAAAGCTCCGGCTGCCTTGCCGCGCCGTGCCCCGGAATGAGACGCTTGGCCGGCCTTCCGCCGAAAATCACGCTGCCGTAAGCATCAACCGCGAAGATCTTGGTGCCCAAGGAGTGATCCCGAACATATTCGGCGCAGCCTCTGAGCGTGCCGCATGTGCTGGTAGACACAAAGAGGTAGTCGATCGTCCCGCCGAGCTCGGTCGCGATCTCATCCATCGTGCCCCAATAATGGGCCTGGGCATTGGACAGGTTGGCGTACTGGTTTGTCCAAAAGCTGTTCTCGATGGTTTGGAGGAGGGCCTGAACGCGATCGATCCTTGCCTGGAGAAACTCTCCCGTCACCGGGTCGGGTTCTAAGACCACATCGATCTCTGCGCCGTACGCTTTGAGGATGCGGATGTTCTGCATAGTGGTTTTCGGGTCCACCACGCAGATAAATCGCAATCCCAAGTACCGGCATGCTTGCGCCAAGCCTATCCCTAGGTTCCCGGAACTGGACTCGATCACCACGGTCCCGGCCTTGATGGCACCGGTTCGCATCGCTTCTTCGAGAATGTGCAACGCCGGTCTGTCTTTGGCGCTCCCCCCCGGATTGAATCCTTCGAGCTTGGCGAAGAGCCGAAACTGGCAGTCTGGAAGGACGTTCGTTAACCTTACGAGCGGCGTGTTGCCGATTGTGGACAGAATGCTCTGATTCATGAACAGATTCTCCCGGGGCTTTGCCTGGCTTTGGGGAGCTAGGTTAGATTTCCATTGCCCTAACTGTCGTGCCGTGTTCCTGCCGGTGAGGGCGCAGGAGTCCACGCTGACTGCGCCCCTCTTTCATTCAATACAAGGCAAAGTCTTTCGCCTGGTTGAGGACTTGGCGCATGGAACTCCGTTCCGATGCTCAAAGACCGCATCCAGCTGGGTAACGAGCAAGTTCTTGGCTTGAGGTCTGGCTATACAAGCCGACGAGCGGGTCTTACAACGAAGGGACCGATTCAGCCGGGCAAAAAGAAACGGTAGCGAAGGAGGTCAGCCATCACAATCAGGTAAAGCTCCTAAATCGACGCGGGTGATCCCCGGAGCAGAAATCTCCGTCGTCAGCTGGGACACGGTTTCAGAACACCGTCAGGCCTGTTCGAATGACGGGTTTTCTAGGTTGGTGTGGAGCCACCGAGCGACGACGCCATCGAGCTAGGCGGCTGACCCAGGGGCAGCTCTACCAAGCCCAAGAAGAAAATTCCGCGAGAGCTCCCGTTTCATCTTCACAACACCGCAGCGTTTCGCCGCAGGCCAATTCGAAGGGAGTTCGCGGGCGGCGCATAGCTTCGACGTGGTCGGCTAAGCTACTGGAAGTAGATTAAGGGCACAGCTTCTGCGTACCACGTTGGTCGCCTTATCATCTGGCTCTCGCCGGTACTTGTGAGGCGCCTCTAAGCCTTTATTTATCAACAGTAATGGAACCCACTCGGCAACTGTTCGCCTCCCCAAGTGTTTCTAACCTAAGGATGCGGGCTGAAGTGGCGATTTCAGCCGAATTTCCCACCCCAGCAAAAACACCCAGCAAAACGCCAGAAAGGTAGGAATCATGCGTATCGCACGCTTAATCAGTTCGTTGTTTCTCTCGTTCGCTGTAGCTTCACTGGCGATACCGGTTCCATCCCGAGCACAAGTTGCTGTGGGCATCTCTGTTCGGATTGGTCCTCCAGTATTGCCCGTCTACGTCCAGCCAATCTGCCCAGAACCCGGCTACATCTGGGTCCCCGGCTATTGGGCTTATGGTCCCGATGGCTACTTCTGGGTTCCAGGCACGTGGGTCTTTCCTCCAGAAGTCGGTCTGCTCTGGACTCCGGGCTATTGGGACTGGGATGACGGCTTCTACATTTGGCACGACGGCTTCTGGGGTACGGAGGTTGGCTTCTATGGCGGAGTCGACTACGGATTCGGCTACCCTGGTACGGGCTTCTTCGGCGGTTACTGGCAGGGAGGCGCTTACTACTACAACCGCTCAGTGACCAACGTCGACGTCGCCATTGTGCGCAACACTTACAACACAACCGTCGTCAACAACAACACGACGGTCAACCGCGTGAGCTTCCACGGTGGTCCGGGTGGCGCAACGGCTCGTCCAACATCGCAAGAGTTGCAAACCGCAAACGAACGTCATGTTGCCATGACCTCCGTCCAAACGCGGCATCAGGAAACCGCCCGAACGGACCGCGCGTTGCTCGCCTCTGTGAACCACGGCCGTCCGGATGTCGCGGCCAGCCCACGGCCCGGCGAATTCCACGGTCGTGCTCCGCTAACCAAGAGCACGGAACCTAACCCGAACCCTGGCAAAAACAACCGGGACGAAATGAACCGCCCGGATACGAACGACCGTCCACCTTCGTTGCGGCCGTCCGAAACCGCCCCCGGGAATCCAAAGCTGGAGCAGAAACAGCAGAAGGAAGTGGAAAAACTGCGCCAGCAGCAGGATACGGAGCGCCAGAAGATGGAAAGCCAGCACAACCAAGAACGGCAAAGCATGGAACAGGGCCGAACCGATCAGCGCCGCCAGGACGAACTCCAGCGACGTCAACAACAGCAAGCTGAGCAAATGCAGCGCAAGCACGACCAGCAATCCCAAAAGCTGCAGGAGCGCCAGCAGAAAGAACAACAGAGAGAGCAGCAGAAACCGCAGAAACCACCTAAAGGCGAAAAGCCCTAGAGTCGCGGTTCAAGCAAAATGAGCTAATCAGGCGGGGCGCTCTGGCTAAGCCAGAGCGCCTCGTCTTCTTTGGGAGAAGACCTGTCGCAGAAGACAGGTAACGCAAAACTGCCGGCACTCGCCATCGGAACAACCTTTCATTACGAGACTACATCTAAGCTGGGCATACGAACTTCTAACCCATCCAGGAAGTTCGGCTCGTCGAAACCCGCCCAATTTGGATCGAAACTTTGCCCATTCAAGTGGGTTTAATTCTTAGGAGCAACACATGCGGGGGATGATCCTTGCCAATGGCTTTGTTTCCCTGGGGCTGTCCCTGGGGCTTTTGCCGTCTGCTCGGGCTCAATCGAACGAGGACTCGGGAAAGGGCCTCATCTGGTATGAAAGCGTGATAGGCAGTTCGAGTTCTCTAGGGACGGTTACTCGATTCGATTCTACGGTCGGGTACAACCTCAATCGCCACTTTGCTATCGACTTCGGGGCACCCATACTCTTTGTCCAGGGTAATTCTTCAACTTCTTCTACGACGACTACGATGTACCACTCCGCAAATGGCATCGGCGACGTATACACTGATCTGCGTTTTACGTTCCGCAATCCCAGCGTGAACTATGTTTCGACGATTCGGGGTACGGTCCC
>Ga0126378_10004964_pt1 | contig 10272 bp, 7 predicted proteins | sample PanSoiMetPlot_23_FD_92587 | JGI IMG/M metagenome (GOLD analysis project Ga0126378, IMG submission 92587) | Tropical forest soil microbial communities from Panama - MetaG Plot_23 | ecosystem: Environmental > Terrestrial > Soil > Tropical forest > Bulk soil | place: Panama | collected 2016-02-17
GGTACAACGCACTGATTCGTGACTTCAGCTTGAGCGGGCTGGCTACTCTGGAAACCGGCAGGCCGTATTCCACGGGTGTCTCCGCAGGAACTTTGCCGTTTTGCGTCGGCGGGACCGGGACGAATTGTACAGGCGGGCAGAAGTTCATAGGCCTGGGCGGCGTTTTGGGGCAGGGCGGCTTGAGCATTCTGCCCATCGTTCCGAGAAACAACGTTACTGGCCGGCCGAATTATCGGTTGGATAGCCGGGTAACCAGGAGTTTCAAGATAACCGAGCGCTATCAGTTCCAGGTGCTTGCTGAAGGTTTCAACCTGTTCAACCACTCCAATTTCACCGGGTACAACAGCACAGCTTTCAGTACCAGTGGGGCTACGCTGGCGAGCTCAGCGACCCCGGTGAAGCTGACTGCCAGAAGCAATTTTGGCACCCCAAGCCAGGATAGCATTCTGCCGGACGGCACCGGCGCGAGGCGATTCCAGCTTGGTGTGAAGGTCAACTTCTAGATCATCAAGAGCTGCTTTCGCTCCACAGTTGCTCTTTGGGGACGATGGGATGCTTGTTCGGGCATTCCATCGTCTCGGTTTTTAACCGGTTCGTTGTTATGTTGTCGAGTCTCGATTGGCTCTATGCTTTGCTGCCACGAGTCTTAGAATGAATCCCTGGTTTCTCGCGTTAGCTCATGAATAAGCTAATCGCCATCGTGGTTTCGGCGTCACTCGTGCCGTGTCAACTCTTCGCCTGGGGCCCACAAGGCCACGCCGTCGTGGCCGGAATAGCCGGCTCCCACCTGAGCTCGACCACAAAAAAGAACATACGTTTGTTGCTGGGGAACGACGATCTGGCCGCCGTCTGCGTCTGGGCGGATGACATCCGCAAGCAGCGCGATGAGACTTTTGGCTGGCATTTCGTGGACATTCCCAAGGACGCGGCCGGCTTCTCCCAGCCTCGCGATTGCTTCCGGCCCCAGGACACTCATGCCAACGCCCAGAACGGCCATCACAACTGCGTGGTGGACAGAATCGATATCTTTCGCCAGGTGCTGGCCGACCCCAAGGCTTCCCGCAACGATCGTATAGAGGCCCTGAAATTTCTGGTCCACTTCGTGGGCGACATCCACCAGCCCCTGCACGCCGTGGATGAAGCTCGCGGCGGAAATGACATCAAGGTAACTGTGTTCGGCTCCGACAAGTGCGGCAACTACTCCTGCAACCTCCATGGCGTCTGGGATGTGAGCCTGATCGAGCATGCCGGCTATTCCGAGGAAGAGTACATCAACCACCTGAAGGACGTGATCAAGAAGAACAAGCTGGACCGGAGGTCCCTAGGCACGCCGGAGGATTGGGCGAACGAATCTCACGACGCTGCCCGGCATATCCTGGGTGAACAATCCCATTCCATCGATCAGTTCTATTATCAGGACAATATCGAAATGGTTGACGAGCGGCTGGCGCTGGCTGGGCTCAGGCTGGCGGCTCTTCTTAACGACACTCTGGGCCGGATTCCCGAAAAGCGGCTCAAACGAGAGCTGGAAAAAGACACTTACCACTGATGACACTGATCTCACTGATTACACTGAATCAAATAAGGTCTGTTTCGGCGCGAGTCAGTCTTGTCAACGTCATGGGTGGTTGCTATTAGAATTCGGGGAGTAAAACTTCAGGGAATAAACGAGGGAAGGTCATGACGCTAAGGAACTTGGTCTGTTGTTTTGCGATTGCTGCTATTGTCTGGCCGGGTCATGCGCAATCGGGCGCGCAGTCAAAACCGCAGCCGCCGGCGTCGGCATCCTCCAGCGCGGCACCGGAGGCGCTGCCTACGGGCATGAGCATCACTCCGACAGCCGCTCGCGGGTCGATTTTCGAGCCGCTCAATCCTGGCCTTCCAGACTTGCCACAGTTCATTGCGGACCATCCTGTTTCTACCGCGGTCAGTCCCGATGGAAGCACTTTTCTGATCCTCACCAGCGGCTACAACCGCAACTACGACGCCAAGGGCGGCCGGGTGGCGTCGCAATCGAACGAGTACGTGTTCGTCTATGACATCCGTCAAGAGCGTCCGGTGCAGCGGCAAGCTCTGCAAATACCTAACGCGTTCGTTGGCCTGGCGTGGAATCCAGACGGCAAGCAGTTCTATGTTTCCGGCGGAGCGGATGACAATGTGCACGTATTCGAACACAACGACAGCGGCCAATGGAAGGAGAGGCCCGATCCCATTGCGCTCGGCCACGCTGCCGGACTGGGCGTAAGAATCCGTCCAGAGGTCTCCGGGCTGGCAGTCAATGCGGGGGGAACACGTTTGCTGGCGGCCAACTATGAAAACGATACTGTGTCCCTGATCGACTTGAAGACCCGGAAAAAAATCGGCGAACTGGAGTTGCGTCCCGGCAAGATCGACCCCAAACAACACGGCGTTCCCGGTGGCGAGTATCCTTTCTGGATCGCTTTCAAAGGCGAAGACAAAGCTTATGTCTCCAGCGTGCGCGACCGCGAGATAGTTGTGCTGGATCTGCACGGGGCGCCGGTGGTGGCGCGCAGAATCAAGACGCCCGGCCAACCTAACCGGTTGCTGTTGAACAAGAGCCAATCACTGTTGTTTGCCGCCGCTGACAACAGCGATTCCGTGGTGGTGATTGACACCTCCACCGATCACGTGGTTGCCACCATCAAGACAACGGCTCCGGAGGCGGTCTTTCCCAACCGTGAAGCTTTCAAGGGCAGCAGCCCCAACAGCCTGGCCTTGTCGTCGGATGAGCGCACACTCTACGTCACGAACGGGGGCACTAATTGTGTGGCCGTCATCCGATTGGAGAAGGACGTGGACGAAGCCCGGGTGGTTGGCCTGATTCCGACGGGTTGGAACCCGAGCTCGATCAGCCTGAACCGCGAGGGCTCGGCGCTCTACGTGACGAACAGCAGGAGCAACGCCGGAGCCAATCCCAAAGCCTGCCGTGGCTCGCTGATCGCCGATCGTTCCTGCGTTAGCGTGAATCAATACATATTGCAGCTTGTGAAGGGCGGATTGTTGACGATACCGCGTCCCACCGAGAGCGAGTTGCAGGCCTTGACGGCACAGGTTGCTGAAAACAACCATTTCCCGGGCGCACATACGGTTCCACCAGACCCGATTTTTGGCTTTCTGCGCTCACAGATCAAACATGTGATCTACGTGGTGAAGGAAAACCGCACATACGACCAGGTTCTTGGCGACCTGGAGAAGGGCAACGGAGACCCTTCCCTGGCCTTGTTCAAAGAGCCGATCACGCCGAACCATCACGAATTGGCGCGCAGGTTCGTGACCCTGGATAACTTTTTCGACAGCGGCGAAGTCAGCGGTGACGGATGGAACTGGAGCACGGCCGGGCGGGCCACCGACTACACGGAAAAGACCATCGCCGTGAATTACGCCGGGCGAGGTTTTTCTTACGACTATGAGGGCAGCAATCGGAATATCAATATCAGCGTGGGCACTCCGGCCGAACGCGCCGCCCTGGATCCAAGGAACGCGTCCATCCCTGAAGCCGAGGATCTGCTGCCGGGCACCGGAGACGTAGCCGCGCCCGACGGGCCGGGCAACGACGATGTGGGAGCGGGGTATCTGTGGAACTCCGCCTTGCGCGCGGGACTCAAGGTCCGCAACTACGGATTCTTTCTTGATCTAGACCGCTATTCCGCGGCCAAGGACCCTGCGGCGGCGGTTCCGCTGGAACACGATCCGGCCGCGGTCAAGCTGCGGGTGGCGTTCACATCGCATCCCGCGTTGCGCCAGATCACCGATCTCTACTTTCGCGGCTTTGACCAGCGCTTCCCGGATTACTGGCGCTTTAAAGAGTGGGAGCGGGAGTTTGACGAGTTTGTGAAGAACGGGAACTTGCCCGAGCTGGAGCTGTTCAGGATCAATCATGACCATTTCGGCGATTTCAACGAGGCCATCGACGGCGTAAACACGGTGGAAAAGGAGATGGCGGACAACGACTACGCCCTGGGCCTGCTGGCGGAAAAGGTCGGGCACAGCCCTTACGCCAAAGACACTCTGATTTTCGTGATCGAGGACGACGCCCAGAACGGACCCGACCACGTGGACGCGCATCGCAGCATCGCCTATGTGATCGGCCCGTATGTGAAACAGGGCGCGGTAGTTTCGGCGCGATATAACACCGTCTCCATGCTGCGCACCATCGAGGAAGTGCTGGGGATCAAACCCATGGGCCTCAACGACGCCCTGCAGGCGCCCATGACCGATGTTTTTTCCAAAGACGCAGCCACGTGGAGCTATTCAGCGCGCGTGCCGGCGGTCCTGCGCAGCACCCAGCTGCCGCTTCCGCCCGCATCGGCGCCAAAAGCGGCTACGTCCGCGCCGGGACATGATGCGGCTTATTGGGCGGAGAAGACCGCCGGATTTGATTTTTCGTCGGAAGACAAATTGGATTCGGCGCGCTTCAATCTTGTGCTGTGGAAAGGGATGAAGGGTGAAGACCAGCCTTATCCGACGGAACGCGATGGCCGGGATTTGCGCAAGAACCGTCAGGAGCTACTGAAGCAGTTTGAGGAGAAGCAACCGGCACGGTAAACGGCTTTGAAATGACCGATGTGATCCAGACAGCAATCCTCACCACCAATCGCCTGATTCTTCGCCCATGGCGTGCATCGGACCGGGAGCCACTTGCCCGCATGAATGCCGACCCCCAGGTGATGGAGTTTCTCGCCGCGCGGCCTTCGCGGGAAGAAAGCGATGCGATGGTGGATAGAATCGAAACTCATTTCCGTGAGCACGGATTCGGCCTCTGGGCGGCCGAGCTTCGGCGCGGTGGAGCTTTCATCGGGTTTGTCGGTTTCGACATTCCCAGTTACGAAGCACCTTACAGTGAAGAACTCGGCTGGAGGTTGGCTGTGGAACACTGGGGACAAGGTTTGGCGACCGAAGGTGCACAGGCGGTGGTGGGTTATGCCTTCCAGACTTTTGATTTTCGAGAAATCGTCGCGACCACTGTTCCAGCGAACACGAGGTCGCGCCGGGTTATGGAGAAACTCGGCATGACGCATGACTCAGCGAATGATTTTGCACACCCTCTGTTGCCGGAAGGACACTCGCTAAGGCGCCATGTGCTGTATCGGTTGCGCCGAGTGGATTGGCAGCCACAGCGGTGATGACGGCGATGACGGCGATAATGCCGGCGAAACCATCGAACGTGCGACCATCGCCGTGCCGATTTTTCCCCTATTCCTGAGGGATCAGCAGCCAAGAGACATACCAGCCAACTCCACAGTCGTTCGCCGACAATTGCGGGCCGTTCACCGAAAAGGAGAACAATCTCCCTGATTCGTTTGCGTATCCTGTTTTACGGACAGACGACCTGATCTCCGGTTGCGTGGTTACGCCGCGTTGCCCGACACAAATGAATGAAAAGCATCAGAAAGGACCGGTGAGGAACCAAATTTTGCAACGAGTTACCCACGAAAAGAATCACTACGCTATCATGGACGAAACGTTTGGCGCTGCCGTCCGTAACATTATTTAAATCATTGCTATGACTACACCTTCTACGACTCCCCCGCGTGACCTGAGTTCGCTTAGGATTGAAGATCGCTCGCGAAGCGGGGGAAAAGCGGGTAGGCGGCTGCGCTTGTTTGCCGCTGCACTGGGGGGATTGGTGGTATTGGGCGGGTTATTCCTGGCTTTGCGTCCGCAACGGTCTTTGGTGGAGGTGGCAGCGGCACAGCCGGCTTCCCATTCCGAAGCCATGACCCTGCTTAACGCCAGCGGATATGTAACACCCCGACGCCGGTCTACGGTCGCCGCCAAGGTCACCGGGCGCGTCGAACAGATTTTTGCCGAAGAGGGTTTGCATGTGAAGGCCGGCCAGGTGCTGGCAGAGCTTGATTGTTCGCAGTCCAAGGCGGCGCTGGCTTCCACCATTACCGATCGCGATGCCGCCGCTGCGGCGCTTTCCGATCTCGAAGTCCAATTGGGCAATGCTGATCGCGAGTTGAAGCGGGCGCAGGGATTGCGCGCGGCCGGAGTCAACAGCGAGCAGGCGCTGGACACCGCCCGCACCACCGACGACAGCTTGCGGTCGAAGATTATTTTAACCAAGGAGCAGACACGCGCCGCCGCCGCCAAAATCGATGTGGCCCGGCAGGACGTGGACAACTGCACGGTGCGCTCGCCCTTTGACGGTATTGTCGTCTCCAAGGACGCACAACGCGGGGAAATCGTCTCGCCTATCTCGGCTGGTGGAGGCTTTACGCGAACCGGTATCGCCACGGTGGTGGACATGAAATCGATCGAGGTGGAAGTCGATGTGAACGAGGCCTACATCGCGCGGGTCAGGCCGGGACAGAAGGCGTTGTCCACACTGGACGCGTATCCTGACTGGCATATTCCTTCCACGGTGCGAACGGTGATCCCCACCGCCGACCGACAGAAGGCGACCGTCAAAGTACGCGTAGCCTTTGACAAGCTCGATCCCAGAATTCTGCCGGACATGGGCGTAAAAGTGGCGTTTCTCGGCGACGAGCCGGCGGCCAAAGGGAAACCCAGCGAAGCCCGGGCAGTGATCCCCAAGGCTGCGGTGCGCAGCGACGCGGGCACGCAGGTTGTGTTTGTGGTTACGCAACAGAAGCTGGAACGGCGAGCGGTGAGTCTAGGGGCCGAGCGTGGCAGCGATGTCGAAGTCATGGCCGGCGTAGCGCCGGGAGACATGCTGGTAGTGCACGGCGGGAGCGGTTTGCATGACGGCCAGTCAGTCGAAGTGAAGCCCTAGGAGGAGGCAGGAATGGTTCGAGTAGATGGGTTCGGTGGTTCGAGCTTGATCAAAGTTCGCGGTCTCGACAAAAAATATTACCGCGGCGGTGAGGATATCCACGTCCTGCAGGGACTGAACCTGGACGTGGAGCAGGGAGAGTTCGTGGCCTTCATGGGACCCAGCGGTTCAGGCAAGACCACCCTGCTGAATCTTCTGGGCGGTCTCGATGTTCCTTCCGCGGGAAGCATCACCGTGGCCGGCGACGAGATCACGCACATGTCGCGGGGAAAGCTCACGGAGTGGCGCGGGCGGCACGTGGGCTTCGTTTTCCAGATGTACAACCTCATACCGGTGCTCACGGCCTTTCAGAATGTGGAGTTGCCGCTGCTGCTCACCAAACTCTCCAAGGCGCAGCGGCGCCAGCATGTGGAAACGGCGCTTTCGCTGGTGGGGCTGGAAGACCGCATGCATCACTATCCGCGCCAGCTGTCCGGCGGCCAGGAACAGCGGGTGACCATCGCCCGCGCCATTGTCTCCGATCCGACTTTCCTGCTCTGCGACGAGCCTACTGGCGACCTGGACCGCAAGAGCGCCGATGAAATCATGAAGCTGATCGTGCGCCTGGTGAAGGAATACAAGAAAACGGTGTTGATGGTCACCCACGATCCGCTAGTTGCGCAGCAGGCCAACACCACGCTTCACCTGGAGAAGGGCGCGCTGGTGGAAACAGAGGCCGGCAACCTGCAAAGCGCATTGTCGGGAGGCGCGCGATGAAATACCGTGGGTTGCTTTTCGCCAACTTGTTTCGCAAGAAGATTCGCCTCACGCTCACTCTGGGATCGTTTGCCGTGGCCCTTTTCCTCTTCAGCTTTCTAGCCCTGGTCAAGCAGGCCTTCAGCGGGGGAGTGGACATAGCCGGTGTTGACCGCCTGGTTGTGATCAACCGGGTTTCAATCATTCAACCACTGCCCATGGCATATCGCGACCGCATATTGCGTATCCCGGGCGTGAAGCGCGTTACCTTCGATAACTGGTTCGGCGGGGTTTATCAGGATCCTAAGAACGCTTTTGCACAGTTCGCCATCGACGTGCAAAACCAGCGCGAGGTCTTCCCCGAAATGGTGGTGCCAGACGATCAATGGCAGGCTTTCCTCAAGGACCGCCAAGGGGCCGTGGTCGGCGCCGATCTGGCCAAGCGTTTCGGCTGGAAGATTGGCCAACGGATTCCGCTGAAAGGCACAATCTTTCCCGGCACGTGGGAATTCAATATCGACGGCATCTACCATGGGCAGCGCGTTGATCAGAGTCAATTCTGGTTTCAGTGGGACTATCTGTACGAGCGCGCCAAAGACTTTGTCCAAGGACAGGTGGGTCTCTACTACGTAAGAATCGAGAACCCGGACGATGCGGTGCGCATCAGCAAAGACATTGACAGCGAGTTCGCCAACTCCGCCTACGAGACCCATACCGATACGGAAAAGATGTTTGCTGCCGGGTTCGCCAAGCAGATGGGAAACATCGGATTCCTGGTTACCGCTATCGGCACCATCGTATTCTTCACCTTGCTGCTGGTTACGGGAAACACCATGGCGATCTCGGTTCGCGAGCGAATGGGGGAGTTGGCGGTTTTAAAAGCGGTCGGCTTTTCCGACTGGTTTGTCATGCAGCTGTTGCTGGCTGAGTCGCTGGTGATCGCCGCCGTTGGCGGAGGCCTGGGTCTGCTCGCAGCAGCGGGATTCTCTGCGCTCCTGGCGACCATGTCGATGCACAACATGATACCGTTCTCTTATCTTCCCGCGAACTTGGCGCTGGAGGGATTTGGCGTGGCTCTTTTGTTTGGAGTTGCCAGTGGTTTTCTGCCGGCCCTAGGTGGGCTGCGCATGCGCGTGATCGACGCGATGCGGAGGGTTTAAGGATGGCGATTCCCGTTGTTTACAACCTGCGCAGTGTGAGAGCGCGCTGGCTTTCAGCCCTGGTGGCGGTGTTCGGCATCGCCGGAACGGTGGGAGTGTTCGTGGCTGTGTTGTCGCTGGCCCGGGGTTTCAAGGCTACGCTGGTTTCCTCGGGATCTTCGGGCAACGCCATGGTGCTGCGTTCGGGGTCGGAGACGGAGATGAGCGGCTCCCTTCCTTTGGATCAGGTCAGGGACCTTGAAGACAAGCCCGGTGTAGCCCGCGATGCTGACGGCCCACTGGTCACGCCGGAGGTGGTCGTGGTGGCGGCCTTTCCCTTGATCTCGACCGGCACCGATGCCAACGTCCAAGTGAGGGGCGTATCTCCCAAGGCGCTTGAAGTGCGCCGCAACGTCAAGATCGTCAAAGGACGGTTCTTTAAGCCGGGGCTGGCGGAACTGGTGGTTGGCCGGAATGTTGACAAGACCTATGCCGGACTCTCTCTCGGGGAAAGCGTCAAGTTTGGCGGCGGGACCTGGCGGGTAGTCGGCGTTTTTGACGCCGGAGGATCGGCCTTCGACTCCGAAGTCTGGTGCGATGCCCCGGTTTTGAACGACGTCTATCACCGTCCGGAAAACGCGTTTCAGTCGGTGACCGTGCATCTCACCTCGCCGGACGCCATGCAGCAATTCAAAGATGCCATCAGCTCCGACCCGCGCATGAACGTGGACGTGAGCAGCGAGGTGGACTACTACGCCAAACAATCCACGGTTTTGACCCAGGTGATCCAGGTTCTGGGCACCCTCATTGCGGTGATCATGGGCATCGGCGCCGTCTTTGGCGCGCTCAACACCATGTACTCTGCCGTTGCTGAACGGTCCCGTGAGATTGCAACCATGCGCGCTCTCGGCTTTGGCGCGGGCAGCGTGGTAACGTCATTCACGATTGAAGCTTTGCTGATTGCGGCCGTGGGCGGGGCCCTCGGCTGTCTAGCGGTGCTGCCGGTCAATGGTCTCACCACCGGCACCATGAACTTTCAGACTTTTTCCCACGTGGCTTTCGCCTTCAAAATCACTCCAGATCTGCTGCTGACAGGGATGGTGTTTGCGCTGCTCATGGGTGTAGCCGGAGGCTTGCCGCCCGCACTGCGCGCCGCGCGGCGTCCGGTGGCCCCGGCTTTGCGGGGCTTGTAGTTTTGTGAATGAGGTATCTCAGCCTGCTTCCCGCGCATCCGAGATCCGCACGCGGCTCGCTTCGATCTCAGACGCGCCCGCTCTTGCCCGGCTGATCAACGCCGCTTTTGTTGTCGAGCGCCCAATCTTTGGTGGTGACCGCACCAGCGTGGAGAGCGTGCGCGAGTTGATGGAACGGGGAAGGTTTGTAATCGCCGAGGAGTCGAGCGGCCTCGCCGGGTGCGTGTATCTTGAGATACGCGGCAATCGTGGGTACGTTGGGCTGCTGTCCGTTGAACCCGAGCGGCAGGGCCGCGGACTTGGTCGCAAGCTGATGGACGCGGCGGAGAAATTCTTTGTGGAGTCGAACTGTGTCGCGGTCGACTTGCGGGTGGTCAGCGCCCGGACTCCGTTACCGGCTTTCTACTGGCACCTCGGCTACGCGGAAACGCACACGTCCGCATTA
>Ga0126378_10004965_pt1 | contig 10271 bp, 9 predicted proteins | sample PanSoiMetPlot_23_FD_92587 | JGI IMG/M metagenome (GOLD analysis project Ga0126378, IMG submission 92587) | Tropical forest soil microbial communities from Panama - MetaG Plot_23 | ecosystem: Environmental > Terrestrial > Soil > Tropical forest > Bulk soil | place: Panama | collected 2016-02-17
GAGACCCATCGACACCCACTACCGTGCCATACAGGTTGCCATGCACGGCCTCTTTCACGAGCTCGGCCTTGCCGCTTGAATATCGACAATTTTTTTGCAGGGCTTCGCCCTTAAGCGCCTAACTCAGTCCCGCCGTTCGAGAGCAATTTTTCCGTCGACAAGGTGTCTTTCTCTCACCACGTGCTCTTAAATGCCTTCAAACGGTTCTCGAAAGGCTATTCGGGGTCCGAGCGTGCCGCCTTGTTTCATGACACAGCGGTTCCGGCTTATCGGATTCCCGACTAGGGACCACAGTGGTCAGCCTGATATCGGCAGCATTCATGCCCGACTACACCGGCAAGGATATTTCGATGGAATATGACCATGCCGCATAGCCGATGCAGGGGGTCCAAACCTGAATGGGCTGCTACGCGGCCTATTCAGCAGCGATTTTAGGAGCTGGCGATCTGAAGCCTTGCTTTGTCGATGTTGTTTTCCCTGCCGCACTTCACTGCCTCGCAACGGCCTGATGCTGGGATCGGCCAGCCGGACAAACAAACTCCACCAGTTGTATATCAGCGTCATGCTGGCGCCAGCAGGCGACAACGTTTCAAATCCTGCGTCGTGAAGCCGCCCTCAGCCCCAGTGGATCTTCAGCTCATCAAACGCGTTCTCGCAATTCGCACGGCCCCGGTAGACATGGCACCAACGGAAACCGCGGCGCCAGCGCCTCCTTCTAGACACCGGGCAGGGCATTCCAGAGCCGCTTTCCTCATTCGAAGTGACGGCAATCTCATCCTCATTCACTGAGGCGGGGCGCCTCGCGGCACAGCGTCGGATGACGCACCGAGCGATCGGTCGGAACAAGCCGGGGCGGCGTTCTCGCCGCGACTGACCCCTACCCCACCAATTCGCTCAAACAGCACTTACCCATTACCAGGACACCTTTTGGACGGTCACAAGACGAACTGGATGACGTGGGTTGTTAACCATGTTATCGTTTGAAATTGGAACCATGCTAACCGAAAGCTCGGGTGGCGACTCATGAGCAACCGCACCGTGTTAGGTTTCTGTCACAGCGATCGTTGTAGCGTTCAATCCCGATCTGACACATCGGTCCAGGAATGGCTCGACCGGGCTGAGCAAGCTCGGGAATCCGCCAACAAGCTGGTGGATCGGAACGCCAAGGATGTGATGCTACAGCTCGCGCAATTCTATCTTCGGCAGGCAGCGGTTGCCCAGGCTGAGCCCCGGGGAAGATTAGGACGCGCTGGGAGGGAATGTGAGTATTGAGAGACTTCATGAGCGCCGTTATTCTTGACACATTGCCGACCGCGCTGCAACGCTGCCCAATGCTACGACGCAGGTGGTTGACTCGTTGAGATTGTAACGGTCACTTCGTCAAGCCCGGCGCGCGCATTGCACAACACGCCCTCCGTCGGCCACGTTGCCTTCAAGGCGGAATACGGATCGGGGTCGAAAAATCTCGACGTAATGCTCGAGGCTCTGCCCGCGACGACCGTGCGCGAGCCCTCTAGCAGCCCCTCCTACTGGTCGCTCGGTTCGTATCGCCAGGCTTCGCAGTGGTCGTAGCCAAGTCCAAAAATCACTTTTTGCGGCTCAAAAAATCTGACCCATTGGCTCGTTGGGCTCCCTGCGATATCCCCCGCCTCGTATTCCTGAAAAGTTGAGTTGCTTGCTTATTCTAACGCGATCTGCCGCTGCTGAGACCTGTCATCGAGGAAAAGGCTTGGCTCGCGCCGACGGGGGCGGCCGATACTGCGGTGGAAAGGGCGAACGCGCTCAACGTCGCGTTTTGGCCCATTGCCAGACCATTCGAGCCGGCGCTGGCTTGAAACGGATCCGCACCTGCCACGCTATAGATGTCGGCCTTCACCAACCTGCCTGTGCCCAGCACGCCACCGCGGCTTTGCGCAAGACTGGCTGGCCCAAGGTCGACTGCGGTGTTCCCGAACATTGACGCGAGCGTCGCATGCGGCCCTCGCGCGGCTGCCTGCATGGTGGTCGCCGCCATCGCATTCCCGGCGGTCACGATATCCATTTGTTGATCATTGAGTGCTAGAGGGTTCCCGGCCTGCGCTGCAGCCACAAGCCCGAGAAGTGCGAGACCAACAAGCGCTGCGCTAGTTTTTGTCATGGCACCACTCCGGGAAAAAAGGACACCCTGCTTGCACAGGGTGTCCGAGTTTGGGGTTGTCAGGAGGGTATGACTGACATCCCCAACGCTTATTCGCTAATGCCTCATGCCGCCGCCGCTCGCGACAGCGGTGAATAGGCCGCTTTGAGACGAGCCCTGGCCACCGACGGCGATCTGGCTGAATGTCCCTTGTACATTGCTGTTCTTGCCGATCGCCTCGTTGTCGAAGCCCAGCGATGCCGACGTCCCCTTGACCTTGGCATCGACGGCGATCAGCGCCTTTTTGGCAAACAGGTCAAGGACCTGTGAATTGCCGGTGAAGTTGACGTTGTTGTCGGTTGTGCTCGACAGCTTCTTCGAGAAGTCAAAGCCCGCGGTGCCGGCCGAGACTCTATCCATCTGACTGTCGGCCAGTGTTACCGGTCCACCCGCATTTGCCGTACCGGCTAGCGCGATGATTGATGCTCCTGCAATTAGTGCCAACAGCTTTGACATCAGCTGCACTCCTTTAATGGGGGGAAGTGGTGGGGGTTCACTCCTTTGAGCGTGTCGATAACCCGTAGTTGACGGGGAGTATATTGGATAAGAAAGGATTGATCTAATGCAACTACAAAATGGAATTACCCCAAAAAGGGCTAACACTGCGGGACTACGTCGAACGGAGTAGGTCGTCCAGCTAGTACAAGAGAAGGAATGTCTTCACGGCTAACGATGCTGCTGCTTAAACGGAGGTTTTCGAGTCTTCTAAAGAGCGCCGCGGGCTTGGTCACGGCACTCTGTGGAGCACCCATCGAGAGCCAAGTCTGTCCATGCGTCATGCGGCCATTGCGCCATTCTGTAGTAGCTTCGGCTCGCGAGATCCGCAGGGTGGATCGGGAGATGAGGTGGCGTCGAAAGTTGAAAGCGTTGTGAACCGCGCCGTGCATACTGAGGAACCGCCGTGCGGATCGAGCTAACTTGAACCGCTGCAGCCTGCGCTCGCGGCGTTGGACTGCCTGATGCGAATCTCCGCCCTATTGTTTTTCCGAAGCCCTTGCTCATGCCGACAGGTCAGGCGCAGACGTCGGAATGCGGGGGCATACGAGCGCAGCTTGTCGGTGACCAGCAATTTCGGCACAAAGCTTTGCTTCTTGAGCAGCTTGCGCATCAGCCGTAGCGCCGACCGAGTGTCTCGTCGGCGCTGGACGAGCGTGTCGAGAACCTCGCCCTCGTCATCGACGGCACGCCACAGATACATCGCTCGCCGGCGATGCGCACCATCAGCTGCGTCCAAATGCCAGTGATCGCTCGACCGAGGACGGCGCTGGCGTAGCCGTCGCGCGATCGCGGGACCGAACTTCAGCACCCAGCGGCGTACCGTTTCGTAGGAGATGTCGAGCCCTCGTTCAGCGTTCCTCGATGTCTCGGTAGCTTAGGGCGAAGCGGAGATATAGCCAGATGGCGTGTTGGATGATCTCGGGCGGGAAGCGATGGCGGCGGTAGCAGAGGGGGCCATGCCGACAGCCTATCCGATACGCCGCTGGGCTCCCGATCCGGTTTCCGTGACAATGCCCCGAGATTGGCTTAGGAGATTGGCTTAAGGGAGTCGAGTATGCTAAATTGTCTTTGCCAAATTCTTGGCGCGCCCCTACCGAAAACGATTCCTCACCAATGATCGCTTGCGATGCCCCGTATGGCTTGGACATCCAGGAAGCCAACTTATGAGCCAGAGCGAGACCCCCGTGCCCGGGACCTCGGTCGCCGAATTTTCGGACACCACTAACTCGAGAGCCCCCGGTACTCTCTGTCGGATGTTTATGGAACATGAAGGTTATGTCTCCGACAAAATGGAACATTATCTTCCGATTTACGAAGCCGCATTTTCGAGATTTACTGCACGCGAGCAGCCGATTCACCTGCTCGAGATCGGGGTCCAGAACGGAGGTTCGCTTCAGGTCTGGTCCAAATATATTCCAGAGGGATCGACAATCGTCGGGATCGATATCGATCCAGAGTGCGTTCGGTTGCCGATGGACGCCAATATTTCTATCCGGATCGGCGACGCGACCGATCCAGTTGCACTCGATCATATGCTAGGGGACGCTAAGTTCGATGTCATCATCGACGATGGGTCCCATCATTCGCACCATGTAATTGCGACCTTCGAGTATTGCTTTGAGCGACTCGCTCCGGGCGGGATTTACATCATCGAGGATTTGAACAGTAGCTATGTTGTTTCGCACGGCGGTGGCTTCCGGCATCCGGGTACTTCTATCGAATGGCTAAAGGCGCTGGTCGATGCGCTCAATGTCGACCACTTTGAGAGTGATGCCGCTGCAGCGCTTGACCGCGCCAGGTTGCAGTCGATGCGCGAACTCGGAAGCCAAATCGCACAAATTACCTTCTTCGACTCAGTGGCCATTGTTGAAAAGCTACCAAGTAAAAAGGAGCACCCGTACCGCCGCATTATGACGGGCCGCGAGACGCGCATCGTCGACCTTGCCAGCCACATACCGCTGATGCCCAGTGCACAGCTTTATACCTTGCTGCTATCGCCTTCAGCGGCCGCGAGCTTCGCACCAACCTTGCTGAACGCTGTGGCATCGGCAAGAGAGGATGTTAGCGAGCTGCGAGTAGCGCTGACGCGGACTGAGGCGCGGCGTGAAAGCGAGCGGCGTGTGGCACAACTGGAAGCGGAGCGCGATCACTTCCGGCGAGAATACGACAGTATACTGAATTCGACCTTCTGGCGTCTCACCGGGCCGTTTCGCCGTGTTGCATCCGTCCTGCCACACGGCTTAAAACAATACGCACAACGTGTCGCCAAAGTTGGCTATTGGCTTCTTACGCCGCATCGAACGGGCGAAGGGATCGCCTATTTCAGATCGCAGCGGAGCAAGGCTCTAGTGCTTCCCAAGCCGGCTGTTGTGCTGGAGAATGCGGCGGCGCAGAGGCCGCCCCATGTGGATCAATTGGAGCCCCAGATCGAAAAGGTGCCGACGTACGATGAGCTGTTCAAGCAACGCTTTGGCGCTCTGGAGCCGCTCCGCACCTACGAGGCGCGGCATCACGACCGGCGAGTCACGATCGTAACGGATAGCATCAACACCGGAAGCTTCTACGGCGGCGTCGCCACAGCGATTATTCTGGGGGCGCTGCTTGCACGGCGGCTCGACGCGGGTCTTCGCCTTGTCACACGGACCGAGCCGCCGGTTGCCGAAAATATCGGGATGATCTTGCGAACTCACGGCGTGCGTTGGACCGGCAACGTGGACTGTTTGCATTCCCCGCCCGGCTCAGGAGGACGCGATGTCCCGATGAACCGAGAGGATTTGTTCTTGACGACCTCCTGGTCAACCACCTATGCCACCCGTAGGGCAGTGCCTCCTGCGCGCATTGTCTATATGGTGGGGGAGGATGAGCGGATGCTTTATCCGACGGGAGATGAACACCTGCTCTGCGCCGAAACCCTCACTGACCCGGAAATCTCCTACGCGGTCAGCTCCGAGATTCTGTTTAGTCATTTACAGTCCCAAGGCATGGCGCCGGGAGGCATTGCATTTGAACCAGCCTTTCCAAGCGTAGCCTATTATTCAGAGAAGCAGCCCGAAGAGCGGCGACGCTTCTTTTTTTACTCGCGTCCGAACCAGCTTGGAAATCTCTATTGGCGAGGCATCGCAGCCATAGCCGGTGCCCTTGAGGGGGGCGTGTTCGAGCCAGAGAATTGGGATTTCTACTTTGTCGGCAAAGATGGTGCTGAACTGGTCCTGCCCGGTGGGGTGCGTCCGCGGATCATCAACAACGCACAGCGAGAGGAGTATGTGAGGATTGTTCGCCGCGTGGACGTTGGTCTTGCACTCATGTACGCGCCACATCCTAGCTATCTGCCTTTCGACTTGGCGGCAAGCGGAGCGGTGGTAGTAACCAACGGTTTCGGCGCTGCCAAGATGGATTTGAGCCGCTATTCCCCAAACATCTTGTGTGTCGAGCCGAGCGTGGCCGGCTTAGTAGCTGGGCTTCGGCGGGCCGCTGCACTAGCCAAGGACCAGGCGTCGCGCGCGGCGAATTCGGCCAAGTTCGGAATGCCGCGGGACTGGCCCACTGCCCTTGCGCCGATCTTGGATTATCTAGCCACACGGCTCTCGAGGGGATGAGCCGTTGTACACTGCTGAAATCCCGCCCTTAGTATTCTCTCCACCCTGGGAAAAAAACTTCAACGAGAGGATGGCCATGTTGGTTAGCGGCTGTCCCCGCGCCGCCTATTTTTATGAGGTTCCCGATACCAGCACATTCCGTTACCGCGTTTATAATGTTTGTCAGTCCCTCGCTGCTGAGCCACGCGGGGGGCCGTCGGCATCGTGGTTTCATTGCGGCGATTTGGATAGGATTGAGCGGGTTATAGACCAGTGCGACGTCCTAATACTATGCCTGGTCCACTATACCGACCTCATCAACCGAATGGTCTCACGGGCGCACGCCCGGGGACGTCGTGTTTTGTTCGACGTGGATGACCTGAGGTTTGACGTCGGGTATGCCCACACCGTCATGGATTCTCTCGGGGTGGAACTGAGTGACGACGCGTGGCGGTACTGGTTTGGCAACTTCAGCCGAATCGGCGTCACCATGTCTCTTTGCGACGCAGCCGTGGTAACAAACCCCTACCTAGCGGCTCGGGTGGAAACGTTTCTAGGTAAACCCACGCGTATAATCCCGAATTATATGAATCGTCAGCAGATGGAGGCCTCGGCTGAGATTTGGGAGACCAAGGAACGATCCGGTTGGGCACGCGACGGTCGGATACATCTAGGCTATTTCAGCGGGACCCATACCCACAAACGAGACTTTGCTCTGATCGTTGAACCGCTTGCCCGGTTGATGGACGAATACGAACGCCTGATCCTCCGTGTCGTTGGCTGTCTGGACGACACTGGTCCGGAGCTCGAACGGCATCGTGCTCGGATAGAGACGATACCTTTCACGGATTTTCTAAATTTGCAGCGAGAAATCGGCCAAGTAGAGGTAAACCTTGTGCCGCTCCAGGATAATGTATTCACTAATTGTAAGTCGGAATTGAAATGGTTCGAGGCCGCGGCTGTCGGCGCCGTAACCATCGCGGCGCCCACCTACACCTTCCGGCATGTGATCGAACATGGAACAAACGGTTGGCTCGCCCCCACATATGCTTGGGGAGAAATACTGCGCGAGGTGATCCGCGGTGGAGAAGCCTGTTGGCGCCCCGTAGCCGCGCGCGCCCGCGCCGATGCGGAACGCCGCTTCGGCTGGCGCCATCAGGCGGCAGCTATTCGATCCGCCTTGTTCGATTGGTGAGCTGATCACATCTGCCCACCCAACGGAATTCAATTGCACGTTGGGAGAAATCGTGGACAAAGATGCTTCCTGACATGGCTCGTTTTCGACATGCGGTGATGTGCACCCCGAAAAGTCAGCCAAGAGGAGGTAGAGTCCGGACCTGAGGGGGATGGACGAATGAAGCGGTCGCGGTACATTCTCGACGATTCGACGCCGGACGGCAAATTCCGCAATTGACTTTCGCGGAATTTTCGCGGATCAGTTTTTCGAGGTCAAGTCTGGCTCGCGCCGGCTTGCGCGAGTTCCGCGGCGACAGGAGCCGGCCGGTTAGATCGTCCAGTTCGGCGGTATCGCCGACCGATCTGACGATGCAGGCGGCACGCCATCGCTTCGCCAACGACACATTGGAGGTATGGATTTCGGCGGTATGATAGACCGTATTGACCTGCCGGCACGCGCAGCCCAGATCATGCGATCAGCTATGCTCAGCATGGCCGCCTTTATTCACCGGCGAGCGACAATGGGCTGTCGACCGTCGCCGAAGATCAGCCTGACGATACGCGGCTCGGCTTGCGCCCTCATAGTGAGGGTCCACGAACACTGGTGATCCTTCATCGGATCGAGCTTCGCCATCACCGCAACGACAAGCGCCGCTGGCGCGCAACCTAGAGTCCTGACCCATAAGTGGGTTACGTTGAAGGGCATCTGATCCGGGGGAGGGGGATGCCCTATAGACGGTCGCGGGCTTTTGGTCTTCAGCCGCATCACCGGCAAACCTTTAAGCCGTCGAGCGATCCGGTCTTTGTCGAGAAGGCCCGCATATCGTCAGTCTCTATCTGAACCCGCCCAACCGCGCCGTCGTGCTGTGCGTCGATAAGAAGCGCCAGATCCAGGTGCTGGACCGGACGCAGCCGTTGCTGCCGCCGCGGCCCGGCCAGTCCGGGGCGGCGCATCCACGCTTATCAGCGGCATAGCACCGCTCCGCTGTTTGGCGCGCTCGCACCGGTGATTGGCCGCTGTTATAAACGCCATCGAGTGATCGAGTTTCGCGGCTCTCTCGACGAGATCGACGCTAATGTCCCACCGCAAAAGGGTGTCCATCTTGTCTTCGACAAGACCTCCAGCCATAAGACCGAGCTCGCCCACGGCCATGACTGGCTCGCCCGGCGGCTGTTTTACCATCAACATTTCACATCCGCCTCGGCTTCGTGGATCAACCAAGTCGAGCGATTGTTCGCTTTGCTCACCCAGAAGCAAGTTTGGCGCTGTGTCCACGGATCGGTCGACGAACTCGAGCAAACCTCATTGTTCCAAGCATCCAAGTCATTGCGGTGGACCAAATCCGCTGATGACATCTTGGCAAGCGCTAAACGCTTCTGCGAAGCGACGTTGCAAATTCATTTTGCAGTCGTGTAAGGAACCTAAGATTCATACACCAGTGTTTAGCGAATTGCTCCTCTGTCCCGAACGGGCCTGGCATTGCGCAAAGACAGTCCTCCGTCCTGCCTGCGCCTACCGCAATGATACTTCGGCCGGTCCTCCTCGAGTGCCCGCGTGTCCGAAAACTTTGTGTCCTCTGCAAGAACCCTCGATCAATATGGGTGACGCGAATGTCCGTTTCAGGATCCGTTGCAAACTTTGAGACCGACGAGACCACGGCCTCATCGGCGCGATCGGACCGCATCCTTCAAGCCGCCGCCGATCTCGTTGACGGTCTACGCTGGAGCCGGCTGTGGGCGACGCTGGCCCATCAGGATTTAAAGCTACGGTATCGCGGCTCGATCCTCGGCCCCTTCTGGCAAACGATCACGACCGCTGTGATGATTGGGGCATTGGGGTTCATTTATGCCGAGTTGTTTCATACGCCACTTGAAGACTATCTCCCGCCGCTGGCCGCGGGGTTGGTCTTCTGGCAGTTCACTTCAGGAATGATTACCGAAGGTTGCACCACTTTCTATTCTGTGCAAGGCATAATTCAACAAGTCAAGCTCCCGTTGTCTTTGCACGCCTATCGCCTCGTTTATCGCAACTTTCTAATTCTTCCGCACAATTTTGTAATCTTCCCAATCGTCTTCGCGATATTTCCAAAACCGGTCGTCTGGCTGCAGGTCTTTGGGCTTGGGCCTGGGCTGATACTGATCCTGCTCAATGGGGTTTGGGTCAGCATTTTCCTCGGCATGATAAGCGCGCGCTTTCGCGATGTACCGCCGATCGTCGGCAGCATCGTCCAGGTCGTGTTCTTTATTACCCCGATCTTTTGGCCTGCAGCGGCACTGGGGCGGCATCGCTGGCTGGTCGACTTCAACCCAATATACGCGGCCATCGACATCCTGCGTGCGCCGCTGCTGGGTCAGCCGACCGAGCCGCATTCCTGGTTGATTCTGGCGGTCGTCACAGTGCTCGGCTGTACCGGCACCTTCTTCTTCTTCGCGCGCTTTCGTAGTCGTATCGCGTACTGGGCGTAGCGTCATGTCGTTTTTGCACCTGCATGACGTTTCGGTCGAGTTTCCGATCTACCAAGCGAGCAGCCGCTCGCTAAAAAAGCTGCTGCTTGCGTCGTCCACTCGCGGGAACCTCGGGCGCGACGCGAAGGCCCGCATCAATGTGCGGGCTCTGTCGCGAGTGAGTTTCGACATCGCCGACGGTGATCGGTTCGCGCTGATCGGTCTCAACGGCGCCGGGAAGACAACCCTGCTCAAAGTGCTCGCCGGCGTTTACGAGCCGACAAGCGGACACTTCACCTCCGCCGGCCGGGTCTCGTCACTGCTTGATATGAACGTCGGCTTCAATTTCGAAGCCACAGGGCGTGAGAACATCATCCTGCGCGGGATGTATATGGGCATCC
>Ga0126378_10004966_pt1 | contig 10270 bp, 9 predicted proteins | sample PanSoiMetPlot_23_FD_92587 | JGI IMG/M metagenome (GOLD analysis project Ga0126378, IMG submission 92587) | Tropical forest soil microbial communities from Panama - MetaG Plot_23 | ecosystem: Environmental > Terrestrial > Soil > Tropical forest > Bulk soil | place: Panama | collected 2016-02-17
GCAACGTGTTCGTCGGCTACGGCAACCTGCCGTTCTTTGCCGAGTACACCAAGTCGGGCCAGATGGTCATGGACGCGCTGATGCCAGGACCCGACTTGACCTACCGCGCGCTCAAGATCAGCCCGACCGCCTTCATCGGGATGCCAACGACGCTCCCGAGCGGCGCGGTGCGCCAGTCCGGCGGCAAGACTACGGTGTTCGCGAGTTGGAACGGCGCGACCCTGGTCACCGCCTGGCGGGTCCTGGCCGGGCAGGCACCTGACCAGCTCTCGACCGTGACGACCGCAGCCAAGACCGGCTTCGAGACAGCCATCACGGTGGGCCAGGGCTACCAGGTGTTCAAAGTCCAGGCGCTCGACGCGCACGGCAAGGTGCTGGGCACCTCTCAGCTGCTGCGAGGGGCATAACGACGCGGGGCACCGCGAAGTCCGACCGTGGTGCCTGGCATGATATACGCGGCTTCCCGGAATGCCCGGCCGGCCGCGGGAAGGAATGCAGTGCAGCACGCATCAGTCCGATCGACGTCAGGTTCGAGGATGCCTAAGTACCGGAGGGTGCTGCTCGTGGTAATAGCCGTGGTCGCGACCACGCTTGGCGCGGCGGCATGCGGCCCCAGCCACCCACAGCAGAAGCACCATCAGACCACTCCCCCTGGCGGGTATTAGGCCAGCAGGTAACGGCGCGACAACGGCACCTTCGCGACAGGGCCCGCGGCCAGCACACGCCCGTCTAGCCGCACGGTCCCGGATCCCGGGTCGACGGTGACTGGCGGGCATGCGCGCCCGGCGATCAGGTTCTCCCTGCGGATCGACCGCGTGCCACCGACGGTCACCAGCCGGCGCTCACCGCCGAGCCGTCGTGCGATGCCCGCCTCCTGCGCCGCGCGCGACACGAACGTCACCGCGAGCGAGGCGGGCGTGCGGCCAAGCGCGCCCCAGTGAGCGCCATAGCGCCGCGGCTCGGCTCCCTCGACCGTCGCATTCGCTTCGCCCAGCGGGCCCCACGCGACGTGCCCCGCCTTCAGTATCAATTCAGGCTTGACGCCGAAATAGCCGGGCCGCCACAGCACGATGTCAGCTAGGCGGCCGGCCGCCAGCGTGCCGACCTCCCCGGTCAAGCCGTGCGTCATGGCCGGGTCGATGGTGTATTTGGCCAGGTAGCGCAGCACTCGCTCGTTATCATCGGCGCCGAGCCCGTCGTCGGCCAGCGAAGCAGCCGGGCGTGGCACCGCTCGCCGGACGTCCGGCGCAGCGGGCCAGCTAGCGCCGTCCGCGCTCCGCCGCCAGGCCTTCATGGCGTCGGCAAGCTGCCAGGTTCGCCTGATCGTCTCGCCGATCCGCCCCATCCCCTGCGAGTCGCTGTTGATGATGCTGATCGCGCCGAGTTCGTGCAGCGGTCCCTCTGCGGCCATCGTGGCAGGCCTGATCCGCTCGGCGGCCAGCTCGAGATCGGCGGGATCAGTGCCGGACCCCCCGTGCACCGCCAGGATCATCTCGGGGTGCTCGGCCATTGCGCCGGTGCCGTACGGGATCGTCGGCGTGGTAGACGAGCAGATGATCGACGGCTCGCGAACCAGCCCGATCAGGTCGGGAATATGACCGCCGCCGGCACCCTCGACGTGGTAGGCGTGCACCGCGCGCCCTGCGATCGCCGCCACGGTGTCCTCGAGTTCGGCTGATTCGTTCAGGCCGTCGGTGTGCAGGGCCACGGCTACGTCGTTCGCGTCGGCCAGTCCGAGTACGGCGTCGATGATCTCCGGGTATGCTCCCCAGTCCTCGTGAATCTTCAGGCCGATGGCACCGGCATCGATGACCCTCTGCACGGCCGCCGAGTACTCGGTCCTGGCGCTGGCCTGCAGGCCGAGGTTAACGGGAAGCTGCTCGAAAGCCCGCAAGGTCGCGGTCATCGCAGCGGGTGGCTCCTCGAAGCCGGCGGTGATCAGGGTCGTCACGCCGGCTGCGAGTGCCGTTGGGACCAGCTTGGGCGTGATGAGGTGCACGTGTGAGTCGACTCCGCCCGCCGTCGCGATCAGGCCGTAGCCCATCAGCGGTAGCGTGTTCGGCCCGATGGTCAGGTCGACGCCGCTGGTGACGTCGGGGTTGCCTGCCCGGCCGAGGCCGACAATCCGGCCGTCTTTCACGCCGATGCTCGTCTTGACGACGCCCAGCAGCGGATCGATCACGAGTACGCCGGCGATCAGGACATCAAGCTCGCTGTCGGCGGTCGCGCTATCTTGCTGCGTCATCCTGGAGCGGATGTTGCGGGCATAGCCCCACAGCGGCTCGTCACCGTATCCGACATGGTCGTCTTCGACACGGAGCCACAGGTCAGTGTCGCCGAGCCTGACCCGGTCGCCGGTAGTTGGCCCGAACCTCGCGGAGTAGTCGCCCTGGCGCAATCCGATCTGCCTCACCCCGCCGGCTCGGCCGGGCCGGCCAGCGCTACCAGGTCGACTTCCAGGCTCTGACCCGGTCCCCAGCGAACGGACGTTCCTGCCGGGATGTCGAGCCGGTAGCCGACGGCGGCGGCGCGGTCGAACTCCAATCGCGGGTTGACCCGCCAGAACGGGTAATGCGACGACACTCTGATGGGCCGGCTGGAGCGGCTGATCACAAACATGCGCCGCCGCGCCAGCCCAGCCGCCAGCGCGATCTCCCGGTCAGGGCTGCGGACCTCCCCCGGCAGGCCGGTCACGGCCGGCCCCACGGCTCGCGCAACACAACCAGACGCATGCCGTCATCCAGCAGGACTTCGAGCCGGATCTCCGGCACCAGCGCCGTGATGCCATCCATGAGGTCCTCGCGCCGCACCGCGCCGCGCCCAGCAGCGAGCACACCGTCCGCAGACACGCCTCGGCGAGCGGCCCGGTGCATCTCGTCGCAGATGAGAGCCGTGGCCTCGGGAGCGTTCAGCTTCGCGCCGTCGGCGAGTGATCGCCTTGCGAGCTGCGCGGCGGTGAATACTGCGAGCCGGTCTTCCTCGGACGGAATTAGGTACATGCCGGCCTAACCTAGCGGACACCGGCCCGCGACCACGCCCGAGACGGCGCGAAAGGCGACCTCACCTATCCTTTGACCGCGCGGCTATCCATTGACCGAACGGGCATGAATGGTTAGCGTCCGCTAGAACACGTTTCAGTTACGTCGGCCCGCGTCGAAGGAGACCGGCATGGCTGCACCGACTGAGCGCACGCCCGGTGAGCGGATCGAGATGACAGTGAGCAGGCGCGACGCCGGCGCGCTCACTGCCGCGCTCCGCGACTGGCTTGGCGAGCGCGTCGGCGCATCCGAGCCGCCCGAGCTGAGCGGCGCGCGGATGCCGGCGAGCGGGGGGCTGTCAAGCACATCGCTGTTGTTCGAAGCCACCTGGCGCGCCGGCCCAACCTCGCACCGCGGTGCCTACGTCGCCCGGATGGCGCCCGAGGAGGGCGCGGTTCCGGTTTTCCCGCGCTATGACCTGCCCGGCCAGTTCCGCCTCATCGAGCAGGTGAGCGCCCGTTGCCGCGTCCCTGTGCCGAGGCTGCGCTGGAACCAGCCGGACGGGCAGCCCCTGGGCACCGCTTTCTTCGTGATGGACCAGGTCGACGGCAGGGTCCCGCTCGACAACCCGCCTTACGTCTTCGGCGGCTGGCTGCTTGAGGCATCCGCGGCCGAGCGGGCCGAGCTCGAGCGGGCAAGCGTCAACATCCTGGCCGACCTGCACGCCATCCCCGATCCCTGCGATGCGTTCGGCTGGCTACGCCCGCCGCCCGGAACGACCGCTCTGCGCTGGCACATCGACCAGCAGTATGACTACTACCGGTGGGCCCTGGCCGAGGACGGCATCGAGATCCCGATCATCGCCCGCAGCCTAGATTGGCTGGAGCGGCACTGGCCCGCTGAGGCCGGACCTGACGTGCTGTCCTGGGGCGATTCGAGGATCGGGAACATCATCTACGACGGCTTTACTCCGGTGGCAGTCCTGGACTGGGAGATGGCCGCGCTGGGACCTCGGGAAATCGATGTGGCCTGGTTCATCTTCCTGCACCGGTTCTTCCAGGACATTGCCGAGTTCTTCGAGCTGCCCGGGCTGCCGGATTTCCTTCGCCGGTCGCAGGTCGAGCGCCTCTACGCCGAATTCAGCCGGTACGAACTGCGCGACATGGACTTCTACCTCACGTACGCGGCGCTCCGGCACGCGATCGTGATGGCCAGGGTGAAGCGCCGGATGATCCATTTCGGCGAGGACCAGGTACCAGACGACATCGACGACTACGTGATGCACCGCGCGAGCCTCGACAAGCTGCTCGCGGGCACCTACGCATGGGATTGACCCGACCCTGGGGGACTGACCTCGAGAGGAAATTCACCGTGCCGATATCGCTCGATGAGTACCCGATCCATCAGGCCCCGCTTCCGATGAGCCGGGTGGCGAGCAGCGACCGCAACTTTTACGACCGCTGCTACTTCAACGCCCACGACCGCACCGGTGAGGTGTTCCTGGTGACCGGGCTCGGCGTCTACCCGAACCTCGGTGTCATCGACGCTTATGCGGCGGCCCGGGTCGGCGACCGCCAGTGGAGCGTCCAGTTCTCCGATGCGCTGCCCGAACGCAGCCTCGACCAGCAGGTGGGCGGCTACCGGATCGAAGTAGTCGAGCCGCTGCGCAAGCTGCACCTGGCGTGCCAGTCACCGGACGCCAGCCTGGACTTCGATCTGGACTGGACAGGTTCGTTCCCGGCCGTCCAGGAGGAGCCGCATGTGCTCATGTCCGGTAACCGGCCGATCGTCGACTCGTCACGGTTCTGCCAGCTCGGCAGCTGGAGCGGCAGGCTCCGAGTCGGCGAGCGCGATTTCACCGTGACCGATGACCGCTGGACCGGCGCCAGGGACAGATCTTGGGGAATCAGGCCGGTTGGCGAAGGCGAGCCTCCGGGACGCGCGGCTGCGGAGTCGCTGGCAGGGTTCTGGTGGCTGTACTTGCCGCTGCGATTCGAGAACAGCGCGCTCATCGTGATCATGCAGGAGAACCCGGACGGCTACCGAACGCTGAGCGATGCCAAGCGGGTCTCGCCAGATGGCAGCGTTGAGCAACTCGGCTGGCCGCGGGCTCACATGAGCTACGCACCCGGGACCCGGCATCCGACGAACGCCAGGATTCAGCTGACCGACAGCCTGGGCAAGCCCGTATGCGTTGAGGTCGAAACCCTGACATCGGTCCCGTTGCATATTGGCGCCGGATACAACGGGGACCCGCATTGGACGCACGGGCGCTGGATGGGCCGGGACTGGAGTAGCGCCAGCGTCTACGACCTCAACGATCCAGCGGTGGCAGCGAGGGTCCCGTGGGGCGTGACCGACCATCTCGCCAGAGCCGTCATGGACGGTGAGGAGGGCTGGGGCATGCTCGAGCACGCCAGCATGGGCCGGCACGACCCGAGCGGTTTCGCCGACTGGTCATCGGTAGCGCCCGCATAGCTGACGTCGCAGCGCTCTGTTCATTTACGTGAAGGATTAGTGAGTCTTCGCCAAATTTGCCGGGCCACTGATTTGTCGCTAGTGGCCGGCTGACGAAGGCGCAACACCCGGCCGCGCCGCAGGGGGCGACGTGCTGGGCGATGGCGTGGGCGCGGGCGTGGATGAAGGCGTCGGCGTGGGCGTGGACGAGGTCGGGCTCGGGGTCGGACTCGGCGAGGATGACGTCGACGACGGCTTCGGCGAGGGGCTGTGCGACACCTTGGGCGGGCTAGGCGCGTGACTGTGGCTGTGGCCGGCCGGCGGCACGATCGAAGGTGGCTTGAAATGATGGCTCGGCACGAGCAGAAGGGCAATGGCCGCCACCAGGATCGCCGCGACGGTGGCCAGGCTGCCAACCGCGGCGCCCCGGGCGAACGACCGTTCGGCACGCCGGTACTCGGTCGTCCGGCGAGCGCGCAGCACCGGGGGCAGTGCGGCCCGGCGGGCTGCCCAGCTATTGAAGGGCGCCGCCGCCATGCCCAGCGTTGGGAAGACCAGCAGTGCGGCCAGCAGCGGGCCGCTGAGCTGCGTCGGTCTGCTCAGGGCCGCGGTGATTCCAGCCAGGCCGAGGAGTGCGAGCAGCGACTCGGCCCAGTTCGCCCGCAGGGCCTCCCACCACTTGGCCCGCTCGCTGGTCTTCGGCGTGCGCAGGAAGGCTGCCTTGCGTGCGAATAGGCCGAATACCGATGCCCGGGCCACCACCAGCGAGGTGGACTGCCAGATGAAGAAGGCACCGATCGCATCGCGCCAGGTGGCTCCGGTACCCCGGCGCAGCAGCGCGACTGCTCGCACGAGGCCGAGTGCCACGAGCACCGGAACGGTAGCCACGAGGAACACCGTGAGCTTGCGGAAGAGTGCTCCGCCGCCAAGGGCCTCATTCGCCGCTCCGGCGAGCAGGAACACCAGGAACGCCAGGCCGAGGAAGTCGCCATACCACTGGACCGCGCCGGACAGGTAGGCCCAGCGCTGGGCCGTGGTCAGGTGATTCACTTTTGTCTTGCGGCCGGGAATCAGCGAACGCCAGTGCATCCGCAGGATCTGGATGCCGCCGAAGCACCAGCGGTACCGCTGGCCCTTGAGCGCCTCGAAAGTCAGTGGCATGATGCCGCGTCCCCACGACTGGTCCACGTGCAACCCAGAAAAGCCGGCCCTCAGCAGCCGGAGTGATAGCTCGGCGTCCTCGGTGATGCACCACTCGTCCCAGCCACCGAGCTGCTCGAGCGCGACTCGGCGGATCAAGCCCATGGTGCCTGCGAAGATGGCACCGTCGCGCTCATTGCGCGAGGGCTGGGAGACCGCGAAGAAGTACTTGTAGGAGTAATACAGCCGGCGGTAGTAGCGCGCATGGTGCCAGCCGCGGTAGTCCTGCGGCGACTGCACGAAGCCGACCCACGGCTCGGCGAAGGCAGGCGCGCAGCGCCGTAGGAAACCGGGCTGGATCTGATAATCGGAGTCGACGACGCCGATCACCTCGGCCCGTTCGTCGGTCATCTTCTGCAGCGCGTAGTTCAGCGCCCCGGACTTGTAGCCTGGCCAGTTCTCCAAGTGCGCGAACTTCACTCCGTGCCGGTCGCACCAGGCTTGCACGGGCCGCCAGAGCGCCTCGTCATCGGTGTTGTCATCGATCAGGATGACCTCGTATCGCGGGTAATCAAGCCGCATCAGGGACCGGAGCGTATCGATCACCATGCCCGGCGGCTCGTTGTGAGCCGGCACGTGCAGGCTGACCATGGGCAGTTCGGCATCTGGCACATCGAACCGGACCTGCGGGGTGACCCGCCTCGTCCAGTGCTCGGTTCCGAGGGCGTCGCAGATTTCCCACAGGTACGCGCACGCCATGATCGCGGCGAATACTTCGAACAGCCACAACAGCAGGGCGCCGACCGTGCTCGCAGCGCCAAGATGGCTCGCGAACGTCCACTCAAGCGCGAAGACCAGGTACGTGACGAACAGGAAGATGCTCGACGCCCAGCACAAGTGCGCCCCGGCGTTCCACCGTCTGGTCACCGGCATCCAGATGAGGCTTGCGATCACCACACTGGCAACGCCGACGACGAAATTGTGCTGCGAGGCGTGGGCGAGCTTGAGCACCCCCGCGACGGCGGCACCCAGCACGGCGGTGCCGACGACCGCCAGCGCGAACCGGCGGATCGCGGGCCACGCGCCCGCTGCTCGCAGACGACGTTTCGCCGGCAGGAACAGCAAGGCCGAGCCGAGCGGCGCTGCTACCATCCCGGCCAGCAGCAAGGCCGCCAGCATCGTCTGCCCTTCGTAAATGATCAGTCACTCTTGGGCAAGTGATCTACCTGAGTGCGAGCATATGAAACGCATTCCCCAGATCATGTCGCGGGCGCTCGCCGGGGTTGCACATGTTGTGACTTATCTACCCAGTCGGTCTGCTCCGGCGCCGTGGCCCCGTGCCATCAGGCGGCGTAGCCCGTCGCCTTCTCCACCGCCATCCTGACAACGACGCGCACGGCACCTGGCCGGTCGGGATCGGGATCCGTGCCGTCGTATTTCCAGGACAGCCAGGTGTCAACCGCGCGGCCGATGTCCGGTGTCATCGTCACGCGCCCGCGCAGCTCGACGTAGTTCTCCGGGTCCGCCGAGTCGATGACCGTCACGCTGACCCGCGGATCGCGCATCATGTTCCGGTGCTTGACTCGTCCCTCGACAGTGGAGAAGAGCAGATCGTCTCCGTCCCTGCCGACCCACATAGCCGAAGTTTGCGGGCTGCCGTCGGGGTTAAGGGTGGCAAGGACCGCGTAATTCGGCCCGTCGAGGAGCTTGAGCGTCGCTTCACTGAACGAGATAGTCACGCCCCGCACGGTAGCGCCTTAGGGACGAGTGCCGAATGCGGGCCGACCTGTCAGCTCTGGCAGGACCCGGTACGCATCCTGCACCCACTCGCAAAGCAGCGGCCTGCTGTCGCGCGGATCGATGAGGTCCTGCACGCCAAATCGCTCGGCCGTGCGGAACGGCGAGGTGACAGCCGAAAGGGTGCGGCGGATCCGTTCGATCTCGGCCTGGGCGTCTGCGGCTGCCGCGAGCTGCGCGCGGAAGGCGGCCTCCACGCCAGCCTGGACCGGAAGAGATCCCCAGTCTCCTGACGGCCAGCCCCAGCTCCGCCCGACCCGATGCCTGTTGATCATTCCGGCGCCCGCTACGCCGTAGACACGGCGGACAATCAGTTCGGCCTGCGGGACCCTGGCCTGATACACGGCTGCGATGGCACGGGCAGCGTGACGGATGGTGCCCCGCTCCTCAGCGGCCCTGCCGATCGTGATTCCGCCCTGGTCGGTGAGACTGACCAGGGGCAGGTGAAAGGTCTCGCACAGGTCAACGAGCCGGGTGATGGCAAGCGCTCCTTCCAGTGACATCGTCGTGCCCCGGTAGGGGTCGGTGGCGATCACGCCGACCGGATGGCCTTGCAGCCTGGCCAGAGCGGTGACAGTGGCGCCGCCGTACTCCGCGTAAGGCAGCACGGAGCCGTGGTCGAAGATCGCTTCCAGGATCAGCTGGATCCGGTAGGGCTTGCGGGCGTCGCGGGGGACGGCCGAAAGCAGCGATTCCTCGCGCCGTCCGCCGGGATCATGGCACGCGGTGACCGGCGGTATCTGGTACACGCTGGGCGGCAGGTAGGACAGGAAGTCGGCGATGATCTCGAACGCGTCCTCTTCCGACGCCGCGAATCTTTCGATGGTGCCGTTGCGCCGGTGCACGGCGGCGCCCCCGAGTTGCTCCTTCGTCAGGTTCTCGCCGGTTCCCCCGCGAACCACCGGCGGGCCGGCGGTGAAAAGCTGACCGCTCCCCCGTGACCATGACCGCCATATGCGACATGACCAGGCGCGCGGCACCGAGCCCCACTACCGGCCCCAGGCAGGCCGAGACCACCGGCACCAGCGAGAGGTTGCCCACAACCGCGTCCCAGGCGGGGTTGACCGGCACATAGGTGTGTCCCGACTCAAGGGTCATCTTGACGCTGCCGCCACCGCTAGCCCCGTCAAGCAGTCGTACGACAGGCAGCCGCAGGTCGGCCGCGTACTGCTCGGAGAAGATTTGCTTGGCATGGATCGCCGCATCACCGGAGCCTCCCCGGACTGTGAAATCGTCGGCCCCGATCATCACTTTCCTGCCGCGGATCCGGGCTGTGCCCGCGACGAAGTTGGCGGGCTGGACGGTGATGAGGCGCCCGTCGCCGTCGTACTCGCCGAATCCGGTCAGAGCGCCGATCTCCGCGAAGCTGCCGGGGTCGGCAAGCCGGTCAATGCGCTGGCGTACAGTCAATCGGCCCGAATTGAGCTGACGCTCTACCTTCTCCGGCCCGCCCATGGCCAGGGCGAGCTCGCGCCGCCGCGCTATTTCGGCTACTTCCGGCATCCATCCAGCGACAGAGCCCTGGTCAGCGGTTTCCAGGTGCTGCTCCCCGGCTGGCTCGGTTGCGCGCCGGATCCCGGCCTGGTCGTCCGAACCGCTCACGCGCGCCTCCAGCCTTCGTCCGACTCCGACCGCTCTAAGCAGACTCAAGCAGCTTCCGGCCGGCCGAGAATCTTCTCGAACCAGTGCTGGGCGTAAGCCTCGTCGTTAAACGGGGCGACCTCCCGATAGCCGGCCGACTTGTACAGGCCGATCGCCTCTGTCAACACACCGTTGGTCTCCAGGCGCAGCACCCGCACGCCATGTTCGGCAGCATGGCCTTCGAGCTCGGTCAGGATCCGCCGGCCGAGGCCCATCCCCCGCGCGAGGAGGGCGACCCACATCCGCTTCACCTCGGC